>WNGM01003860.1_pt1 | contig 11913 bp, 8 predicted proteins | sample 5400571 | NCBI WGS metagenome assembly WNGM01 (sample SAMN13153378, study PRJNA577476) | soil metagenome | isolation source: 100 cm soil or saprolite under Garry oak tree replicate 2 | place: USA:California | collected 2016-06-15
TCTCCTCCGAAGTTGTAATGCGTCTCGTAGAGCTCTTTGAGCTCGGCCAAGGTCGGCACGGGAAAGGTCTGCTCCAGGCCGCAACGCACGCATCGGTGGATTTCATAGCTTCCCGGCGTTCCCAAACGGTTGTCCGTGACCCCGGTCATGGTCACTTCCAGTGGTGACCCGCACAGAAAACACACGGTTTTCCCTGCCGCGGCGCTTTCGTCAACCGCATCAGGCAACGCCAAGTGATTTGCGTTCGGGGGCATCGGAGCCGCCGCGGGAGGCTTCATCAGTTCAAGATTTTTTCGAAGAATTGCAGGTATTTCCGAGCTGTGTTTTCCCAAGAGTAGCAAGTGATTTGTCGGCGATTGACCGCAGCCTGGGCGGAAGCAGTCTTCTCGTCATTCCATAGATCGAAAATAAGCCGCGCCAGCCCATCAACGTCGAGTGGATCGAACAGGTTCAACTGCAGTACCTGGGCGAGTTCCTCAAGCGGAGGAATCTTGGAAGCGATAATGGGAGTGCCGGCGGCGGCAGCCTCTAGGATCGGCAGGCTGCTGGATTCGTGCAGCGTGGCCGTGATCATGAAAGTCGCGTTTTGATACAGCGCGATCATATCCTGCGATGGAACTTTGCCGAGATAATGAACGTACCCCATGGACTGCTCCGCAATGAACTCGAATATTTTCTTGGGAGTGGCGGGAAACTTGTCCCCGGTTAAAACCAACGGAATCTTCATTCCGCGGTCGGTTTCAATCTGCTTCAGCGCTCTTAAGACAGTCAGGTGGTTCTTGTGGGGCCACAATTGCGCTGGAAACAGGAGAAACCGCTCAGGCAGACCGTACCGTCCGCGGACATCCGAGGCGCTCGGCGCCGCAAATCTCTCTATAGTCACGCCCGAGGGAATGACTTCGATCTGGTCCGGAGAGAGCTCACGAAAATGGGCGACCAGATCTTCTTTGATGTAATGGCTGCTCGCCTGAAGATAGCTGGCGTAGCGCGCGCTTAGCCCGTAAGTGATCCTTCGGCTTAGCCGCCTCGGCCAACTGAAGAACTCAGGATGATGAACTTGCTGGATGTCGTGCATGCTCACAACCGTTGGCTTGCGGCTGTTGAACCATTGCAAAACGACTGTCGGCGTATAAAGAATGTCCGACTCGGCGTCCGCCAACCTCCGAATATTCTGGAAGAGGAAATTACTAGTGAATTCATAGAAGCCTTTGCTCCAGGAAAGCAGCGCAGCCCGGCAGGCACGACTCTTGGCGCCCAGAAGGCGATCGTTGACGACGAGAACATCAAAGTTGTCGCGCTTTCGAAACTGGTCGAACAAATGTTGGTTCGCCTGTGTTGCATATACGCGAAATTTGTGACCATTGCCGACATTTGCGAAGCCTTCCAAAAGCCCCAGCGTATAGGTGTTGACGCCACCGACGGAGGAAGGATCGATTTGCAGACAGTTAATCCCGACCCGCATGGGAGTGCCGATTCTCCGGGATTGCAAAGGGTTGCTCTCTCCCCGCATCGCCACGATGGGCTTTTCTCTACGCAGAGACTGCTGCATGCGCTGTTGAGCTCGCAACGTGTTGCCTTGGAAGTTCTTTGCTACCGGCCAAATCGCTCTCTACCATTAGTTTGACCAAGCCGCAGAAATCGACGGTGGGTTTCCAACCGAGTTCCTTTTGGGCCAACCTGGCGTCAGCGCGCAGATTGTGGATCTCGTTGGGGCGAACCAAACGAGAGTCCACTTCTACGTACTCCTCGATTGACCCAAACGAGTTTCCGTTCGCTCCAATTCGCTGAAGCTCGGACAATACTTGAGTTACAAATTCAGCCACGCTGTGCGACTCGCCGGTCCCAATTACGTAGTCCTTGGGTATTGGCTGCTGCAGCATCGCGTGCATCGCTTTAACGTAATCACCCGCGAACCCCCAGTCTCTTCTTGCTTGCATGTTCCCTAATTTGAGTTTGCTCCTGTCACCCTTTGCCCACTCCGCAGCCGCTAGCGTGATCTTCCGCGTGACCATCTCGGGACCCCTTCGCGGGGATTCGTGATTGAAAAGGATTCCGCCGACGACGAACATGCCGCGTTCCCGATATACTTGGACCAGCCCCTGGCCCGCCATCTTTGAGGTTCCATAGGGAGACGCGGGCTTGAACGGTGTCTGTTCGTTGCAAAACCCATCGACATTGCCATACATTTCGGAGCTGGAGGCCTGGTAGACGCGCGTATCTGGCTTCTGCCGCGTAACGATCTGTAGGATTCGGGCCAGGCCCCCGACATTGATGTCAAACGTTTCGGCGGGGCACTCCCAACTCGTCGGCACAAAGACTTGCCCCGCCAGGTTGTAAACTTCATCCGGCCAGGCCTTTCGAAATGCTACCTCCAAGGATGTAGCGTCTCGGAGATCGCCGTAGACGAGCTCGGCACTGTCTCGGACACTCTCCAGCCAACGAATTGTCCGGGGTTCGCGACGCACCAAGCCATATACCTGATAGTTCAAGCTCAAGAGGTACTCGGCAAGGTAGCTGCCGTCTTGTCCTGAGATTCCTGTAATCAATGCTCTTTTCATGGCGATTTGGTCCCTTCCTCTTAGTTAGTCATTTGCAAGAATCTTGACCCATCTTCCCTCTTAAGCCGGACAGCTAATCCCCATATTGGAACTCGTTTCGCCGTCTATTCCGCCTAATGGTGCGGTGGTACAAATACTCGATCTCATCCCAATCACGACGGCTGGAGATTCGGCGCTGCCTTAGTCGAAAGTAGATGCCGGCGAGGCACTGACAGCACTTCAGCAGGACCTAACATGCGCGCAACGAACCCGGCGAAGACAAACATCGGGATGTAAAGGTAGCGATTATAAAGATACGGACCGAGGCTGAAGATCATGAAGAAAGAAGCGTACGAAGCTCGAATCAGCCGCACGGCGTTTTTAGAATCTTCCGGAAGCTTTTTTCTTAAGACTTGCAGCATCCGCTTCGCAGGCATGACGAAGAGTGCTAGAAAACCGATGGCTCCAAGGAGGCCCGCACCGTACCAATACTGCAGTAGCGTGACGTGGGCTCCTTGAACAACGTTGACCTTCGGAAGAAGCAAAGACCCGGCTTCGGCGAAATGGGCGACGCCCCAGCCCAAGATAGGTTTTTGAGAGATTTCCAGTACGGCCTGGGCGGCCACAGCCAGTCGGCCATAATCCACCAGACCCACTTCGCCGAACCGATCTGAGAATTGCGAGACGGCCCCCGGCACCAAGTAGGTTAGAGCCCCCCATAGGACGACCACACCAACCAACGAGTACACAACGGCGCGGCGGCGCTGCTTTTGCAAAAGCGCAAAGACAACCAGGCCGGGAATTAAAGCAGCTAGAAACGTTCGTGAGCCACTGAGAAGTGCCGCGTCAGTACAAATCAGGACAAGCAATGCCAGAACCCAGCGCACATACCTCTTACTTTCAGACAGCACTAGCCCAATCCCGATTAGAACAGCTAATGCAGCCGCCAGCCCAAGAGTGACAGGAAACTGCGTTAAACCCTGGAATCGGAGAATCTCACTTTGATCGGGGGTCAAGGGGTTGATCGAGAGCGCATCCACAATCCCGGGAAAGGCCCATGCCTGGAGCACGGTAATAGCGCAATTTATGGAAATTCCGGCGAATAGGAATAGCATATGCTTGCGAATGTTCTGTGAATGGATAACGGCCAGTGGCGCAAACAAACCAAACAGAATGAAAAGTTTCGCCAGGGGCACCGCTGCACTCCTCAAATCCGGGTCGTTCAGCAGCGATAAGAGAGCGCCGGATAATATCAACACGACGGCCGACAGAATCCCGCTTCCCTTTGCTTGCCTCAGCACTGATCTGAAAGAGGGCAGGAAAACCAACAGGGACGCAAAGAAGCAATAATCCGCAAGCATCATCCCCAAAGGACGAACCTGTTCGAAAGTGACCAGGGCAAGGCCGATCCGAAACATGAACGCGGAGAAAAGAAACTTCCCGCTTCGTTCATCAATCCCAGACGCCGCTAACATCGAACTATCGGACAAAAGCACCGCCCGACGCTCCATCACCGTCTTGTCCATGAAAATCTTTTAACGTCCCCGTCTGACCTGTCATCACATTTACCACTGGCAGATGCTCTATGAGCCTGATGCGGTTTTCCCCTCTTATATAGCTCGGGCGCCCGGATTCATCCCTGGATTCTCGGAACTTGGAAAGGACATACGCTTCTTCTGGCTCCACGCCCTTGAACGCTCCCGCGACATCCGATCGCACGAAGAAGGCATTGTGCCCCCATATGTTGGAACCCAGAAGAAGATAGCCCTTCTTTTTCGCTAAATGAGCCAGGGCAGCCAAGGAGCAGCCGTAGTACAAGGTGGAATGGTGAGCAACAGTTCGATCAAAATTCTCCTTATAGGGTATTGAAATCGGCTGCAACCCAAACAAACTGCTGTATTCGACGATGACAATTCTGGGCCTGACCGATTGAATTGCTTCCCAAATCCAATATTCATTTCCGTCGATGTCGATCGAGAGGAGTCCAACATCATCAGAAAACCCGGCTTCTGCCAAAAGTGAGTTGATATTGTCCCGCGTGATCCATGTGCACCTGGCCTGAAGGTCAAACTCCCAATAGATTCGAACCGTTTGGATATAGCGAACGTCATCCGCCGAAGCGTCTAGCACCAAGCCCTGCCAGTGATTGTTCAGAAGCAGAAACCTGGTGTTGCTTTCCTCGTAGTTCTCCACCCCGAATTCGATGAACGTCCTTTTTTCAATCGGGATCTTGCTGATCAAGTACTGAATAATTCCGTCTTCATCCCATTGTGAGAAAACTTTGAAGCCAACTTTCCTGAAGTCCGTATTCGGCGGCAAACACGCAACTTTCCAGGACATTTCCTTTCCCAGCAAGAGTAGTGTCGCCTCGACGTGCTGTGCGGTTCGCCTCCCTAGCTTCTGATCGACCAGCCTGTTTAACTTCTGATAGACCGACCTAGTCTTGTTCTTAACCTGTCTCGTCGTAATCAATGGCTTGTCCGATCCCTCCGAACAAATTCGTTTAATTCACTCTTCAAGCTAGGTGGGATTAAAGGTACCGGACCGAAACGTCCGTGCGGCCGAGTTTTTGGACACTAACCAATAAGCCGATGGCAAGAGCCCCGGCGTATGTGGCCCCAGAAAGCAGCATGCCATACGCTGCGCCACGCAAACCGAAGTAGGCCACGAGAGGGATTCCCGCCAGTAGAGTCACGGCGCTGCTACAGATGTAGGCATAGAGGACGAGCTTTGGCTTCTCGATTGCATTAAGCGCATTGATCATAGTGCCCCCGATTCCGATCAAGAAAGGGACAACGGCCAGCATGTAAAGTAACGGGGCAAGACCATCGAACTTTCCCGCATAGAAAACATGCATTGCTGATTTCCCGAGGATCCGAACGCCGAGGGCGAATAAACCGGTTACGCCCGCCACGGCCAGCACATTTCGCTTCCATAGGGACAGGAAATTCCCCATCCTCTTCGCCGCATAATGAGAGGCCAGCGCAGGGAGCACAACGAAAGATATGGCGATGAATACCTGTTCGACCGGCATGACGATGAGATAGGTGGCTCTGAGTTCGCCCACTTCCTTGACCGAAAGAAACGCTCCTACAAACCAGTAATAGCCCAGAGTGCTGAACTGAAACATAAAAGCGGTCGTGAGAGACCATCGCGAGTACTTCCAATGCTCTCGCCAATAACTGGGCTCCAGTTCATGGAAACGCTGTTTGGGGTTTCCGAATGCAAGCTCTCTTCCGAAGGCCGCTCCCGCAACAATCCATCCCAGGGCCAACGCCAGGAACGCCGAGAAGCCGTCGAGGACGTGGGCCTTCGTCGCCAGCCAAAGCCCGGATGCAACGATGAGGAAGAACACTAGGGAAGTTTTGGCGGCAAGGGCAGCCTGACGTTGAATATAGAAGGCGCGCCGCAGGAATAGCCCAGACAAAAGGATGCCCACAGTCAGGGCGAGCCCCAACAAGGCTCGCGACGCCCATTGCGGCGCAAGCCACCGAAGCATCAGATAGGCCAATCCCAGAATGCCGCTCAGCGCAAGACCCAAGCCTGCATTGCAGCGCAACATCAGCCGCAAATACTCCGCAAAGCGTTCGTGGTATCTTCCGGAACCGTACACGGTGTACGGTTCGAGGATGGTCGAATTGTGGATGCTCGCCAGGAACACGTAAAAGGAATACGACAGCGCAAACAACCCGTACTCTTCCTTCGTTTGCGTCCGGGCAACCGCCAAGCTGACGAGGAAGCTGCCTCCAGCTGCAAGTGCTTGATCCGCAAAGCTGTACGCAACCGGCATCAGTCTTGATGTTGCCGGAATGGCGCCAAACACAGACCGCAGCCAGCCCTTCGCTGCTGGAACTGCCTTCGTCGCAGGGGGAGTGCCACGAAGCGTTTCTTGTGTGCTCAACAGATCCGCGTTCTCCATGAAGGTCTACAAAGGCCGTGCGGCATCCACTCTCTGCCGCAGCAGGGCGGCCACCCCGCGATAAACCTTGACAATCTATGTATTTGTGGTAAACTTACTTATGAGATGTAAGAAAAAGACGCTAAGCCCTTTAGAATCCGCACTTCCATGACCCCCCTCCCACAACCCCTTTATAATCCGCACTTACAAGAGCCCCTCGTAAGTGTGGGAAACACAGGACTTATAACTCCTTTAGAATCCGCACTTACGAAAAATTCTCCTGTAAGTCGTTTAGAATCCGCACTTACAAAAAACCCGGGGGAGGGGGGTCTGTTCGCTCTCGAAACTGAGCGTCCTGTCAAATTCTTTCCAGGTCGCTTGCGTCCACCTCGACCGAGGCTGACCGCATAATGACATCGAGCGATAGCACAACGCGATACGCATTCTTTTTGCGGATGAGGATCCCTTCCACTCCCTCAAGCGGTCCGCGCCTGACTCTAACTCGGCGCCCGACGGTTAGATAAGGATGTGGTTCGGCGCGGAGCTGCGTCGCCAGACCGGCGCGAAGAGCTTCGACTTCTTTGTCAGGCAGAGCCGCCGGCTGGCCGTTGAAACTGATGAGCCGGGCGACACCGGGAACCTGCAAAACTTTCAGACGATCACGCAGCGGAAGCCGCACAAACACGTAACCCGGAAACAGCGGCAACTGCAGCTTCATGCGCCGGTCCTTCCACCGGCGCACGCTGTCATAGAGCGGCAGAAAATGCTCGACGGACCTTTCCAGGAGCTGCTGCGTTACACGCTTTTCGTGGTTCGCACTGGTGTGGGCAACATACCAGTGCGGCTCGGCAAATGCCATTTGCAAGCGCGCCGCCTCTCTGTCGTTTCGTTCCGTAATGCTTTCCATAATCATCCCGGAAGCCCCTGAATTCGCAGGATACAGCTTCGCCCCGTCAGCCACACGGCCGAAATCAATATAACTCTATCAACAACAACCACTTACAGCTACTTCGACCGAGACTCCGCGGATTTCTCCGCATCCTCTCGGGGAACCGCCTCCCCCAAATCCTCATCCGTGCCTGAGTGTTGCTTCCATCCATTCTTCGACGCCCAGGGCAGGTACGCCTTCGAAGCCTGAAAGACTTCCTTGGCGAATGCCTTGCGCGGATCGTTCGAATCCGTCTGATCCCAACTCGTTTTGCCGAAGACCCATGTCGTGGCAGCGGCGAATGCCAGTGTCGTTCCCATGAAAATGATCAGGAGCCGGGGTGGAAATGATTTCTTCTCTGGAACGATTGGCATGTCCAGCACTTTGACTGTTGGAATTTCTTTCGCTTCCTGGACCTTTGCAAGTTCGTACTGTTTGGTCAGAGTCTCGAAAACTGCTTCCTGTACTCTCGTCCGGCGGTAGAGATCCGCATAGGTGACGCCAAGCAGCGGCAGCTTGCGTATTGATGGATAGAGAAAGTCCGTTTGCTGACCGGATGGCTCCGAAGCTTGTTCGCCTTTTCCGCCAAGTTTTTCGAGCTGGCGTTTCAGCTCCGCAATGCGTGCTCTCACGGAGCGGACACGCACGTTGTTGTCCGTGTATGTCTGCTTAAGGCCTTCAAGTTCTGATTGAGCCGCGATGTATTGTCCCTGCAACGTGGCGGCCGCTTCCACCATGGCTTTGCCCTGCTCTTTAATGTCGATTGCGGTGTTCTTGCTGGAGAACTGGCTGAACTCCTTCTCCGCCACTTCCAAATCTTGATTCACCGCTTTCAGCCGCTCCTCTAAAAAGAGCCGCTCCCGCCTTGCAGATGACGTGCTCAATTCCGCGACAAGCCGGTTGAGTTCGGCGACATAGGCCTCGCCCATGGCGGCGGCGCGTTTCGGGTCATGGTCAGTTACGGTGATGGTAATGATCTGGCTCTTGCGGTCCACGGAGATGCCCGTGCGCTCGGCGAGATCCTTCCGCGCGTCTTCCATGCGGCGGTCGCGGTAGAGCTTCTTAAGGTCGAATTGCTGTATGAGTTTGTCCTGTAACGTGCGGCTCGAGAGGATGCCGACAAAGATGTCGCTGGTGCTCTTGAGACCAAGCAAATCACTGGCGGCGCCCCCCAAACCCGCGCCGACGCCAGACATCGCGGCAGCGGCGGCCGCGAGGCCGGACGAAGACTGATTGTCCGGCGGCATTAAGCGCGCCGTAGACTCGTACCGGGCAGGGATTAGGAATGCAATCAGCGTGCTCGCGACTAGCCCACAGAGGGCAACACAAGCAAGAAGCCGGCGGTGCTCCCAGAGAAGCCGCAGGTATGCGACCGAGTTGTCGTTAACTTGGGGTGGTTCCTCTGGCCCAGGCGCGACGGGGAGGTCGTGTTCCGGCATCTCAGGGACGGGCTGTCGAACAGGCGCGCTTGCCGAAAAGTTCATGGGCGCCCACCTTTCGCGCCCGACACGTCCCCACTATCGGCTTGAGAGAAGCGAAAGATCTTTTGTGGTTCGAATGAAATTCCGACTGAGGCGGTCACATTGCGGGATGCGTTCGGCTGAATCACGGGGAAGAGCCAACGCTCGTGTTGTACGGAAACAGAGAGATTCAGATTCGAACGCAACGAATAGTCGATCCGGGTACCCGCGTCTGTGAGCGAGCCACCGCCAGGAATGAACTCCTGGCTAACCTTCTGGTGGCGGAAATAAAACTGCAAACGGTTGCGCGGCGTAAACCAATAGTTCGACCAAGCTTGCGCGCCTTGTCCGCCGCGGCCGACCCAATTGCCGATCAAGTTTCCATTGTTCGTGTAACCATTACGCCAGGTTGAATTTCCATAAAATGAGCCCGGAAACTTACTGTTAATGCCTGTTCCTCCCGGCACATCGGTGTAGACGCCTTCGGCTCGAAGATCGAGTCGCGAGACGCGGGGCAAGTGTGACAGATAGAGCCCGGCATGCCACGACGAGAGACTCACATAAGCGATGGGGGAAAACTCATCGTCGGTGAACCCGTCGCTATAAAGCGTCAGCCAATTGCGTAGGCGGGGTAGGCGGTAACTGAAGCTCAATCCAGAGCGGCGGTCTCCGGGCTTAGAAACACCGCCGGCGAATTCGTTGCCGGTCGTGAAAAGGCTGCTGATTAGATGGTGGAACGTGAGAGGGTAACCAGGGCCGCCGTAGATCGTAGTGCGCAAGAAGGCGAACTCAAAATTAGGAGTTGGCTTAAAACTGATCATCTGTCCGTGTATAAAGGGCTGAGGATCGAGTGATTGACCGTACTGCCCCACAAGCCCCGACGGGCTCAAGAGAAACTGGCCCCCTGTCAACTGGCCGAAAAACAATTCTGTGCGCATTGGCCCCAGCCAGCGGAGAAAGCTAGGCAGTTGCAGCGGCGTGATCCGGTTAATGCGGAACATCCTTATCGGCAGAGCATTGTTGCTAAATAGCATCGGACCGCCGTCACCGGGTCCCCACGAGAGGCTCTGCTGGCCAAAACTCAGCTGCCAATTGTTGAAATTCAGCCCGACGTAAGCGTCAAGAAGCTGAAGCTGATGAATCGATGGCGTTGGCGTACCGGGGGGTGTCGGCAGGGAAGGAAAGATCCCCGATATTGCGACTCGCGCCGAGTCTGGGAGCGCGGGGGCTGAAGGACTCTGCTGATACTCGCCTCGAACATACCCGACCCAACGACCTGCCGTAGTCCAAGCAGAAAACCCTGTGACAGAATTGAATCCTTCTTCGTACGGGCGGCCGAAGTCATTGATGAGTGTCTGGCCGAAATAATAACCGTTCGTGAGGGGCTGACCAGAAATATTCGTGAAGCGAGTATATATAGATTCGAGCCGTGCACGAAATGGCGCCGCTGTGCTTGTGCCTTCTAGATCTTCCTTAAATTCCGTCTCAAGAAGTTGATAAATCCTTTGTGCCTCCGCAGGTCCCCCGTCAATTCTGTCGGAAGCTTCAGTGAGTAATCGCGTGCATTCGCTCCTCGTCCATGGCCGGACTCCAGAAAACCCGCTGTCAATCATGCCCATCCCAATCAAGCGGTCGAGGACCGGATAAACCCAGCTATCGAGGGGAACATAGGGCGAACCCTGATTTGCGGGAGAGGTGTTGCCATCTCCACGAAGGAGTTGGCTGATCGAGCGCCATTCACCGCCGCCGAGCTCGGGATCGTGATGGCGGCTATAGATGTTTTGCGCCACAAGATTACCGATCACGCTGCCAACCAGGACATCGGAGGGAAAGTGTTGATGGGCGCGAACGCGCGAAATGTCCACCAAAGACGCAAGGCCGTAAGCCATGATTTTGGTGAGCGGGCCTGGATACTCGTGCGCGATGACTCCAGCCACGGACCACGCCGCAGCGGAGTGCTCGGACGGAAACGACGTGCCGCTACCCTGAAAGAACGAGCCGCTGCCATCGCCTTGATACGGTCGTTCACGTCGCAACGAATACTTCATTCCCTCCACCATCACCAAACTGTTCAACGCCGCTTCGCCAGCGAGGAAACCGGTCTCGCTCCAGTGCTCATTGTGGCTCACGTGCCCCATCACCCACATTCCGCCTGCCCCGCCAACAAGTGCTGCCACACCCGCGTTCGACAGTGTTTTGTAGTGACTGATCGTTGTCGGACTTTGCGACAGGTGTTTGCTGAAATCGCGATCCGTGACGAAAAGGCCCGCGGTGATCCCACTGAGTGGCACGAGCCACTCAGTGTCAGAAAAGCGGAGCTTTGCAGGGCTCGTCCAAATCTCTCTCTGGTCACCCAAGAAATCCTGGGTTAGCCCTTTGAAACCACGATGGGATCCCGCCGTGTACGCTTCTTGTAGATCACCGGGATCTCCGGGCCGGACGGACTTAATTCCTGCGGTCTTTTCAGCAGAGTCCAGTGCCGGTTGGATGGGGCCTTCCTTCTTCGTGGCTGCGCCGGACTCTTGCGGAGCCGAAGACACCCGCGCGGCTCCGACCGTACCAGCCAGGATTAACCAAAATCCGCTCAAAATGGCCCTTATCCTCACTACTTTATCCTCACTAAAGGTGTCCTCTGTTACGGCTTAATGTACGCAACCGTCAAAGCTGCCGACGACGCGATCTGCGCCGCCTGCATGATCGTTGCCCAATTGCGTCCACCTATTTTTGGCGCCATTTCCGGCACGACGATCGAATCGCCCGGTCTTAGTGTTTCGTGCAGCGGATCACCTGACCACCAAGAGTCTGTGTTGTTTTTGGCTCCGAGCACCGAGCCATCGCCGCGAACGACGAAAACCGCTTTTTTATTCGCAAGCTGCGTCAATCCGCCGGCTTGGCTGAGATACCACTTGGCGCTCCGGCCGGGGACGTAAGCAACCGCCGTGGGATTGAACACTTGTCCGGTGACCGTCACATAGTTCGTAGTCTTGGGAACTACAAGCACGTCGCCGTCACGCAACGGAATGTCCGCTGCCGTGTTGCGCCAGGAACGAACATCCGGCCGAATGTGGATTACGACGCGGCCAATGGGTG
>WNGM01003864.1_pt1 | contig 11904 bp, 10 predicted proteins | sample 5400571 | NCBI WGS metagenome assembly WNGM01 (sample SAMN13153378, study PRJNA577476) | soil metagenome | isolation source: 100 cm soil or saprolite under Garry oak tree replicate 2 | place: USA:California | collected 2016-06-15
CTTGCTCGACTTCGTGTAACACCTTCAGCCGCTCCCGTTCTTTCGCACTCAACTCGATTCGCTCCGGTTCCATCCTGCCTCCCGCCTTGGATGAAACCGGACATTTCTACTTTGCACAAACCGGACATTCTCATTTTGCTGCGACAGGTCAACGAAAGGTGTTGACAATTGCACTTCTTTTTGGCTATAAGGGCGGACTTTCAGGCTGAGGTCAAACGGATGAGCATCCGTTACCTGAGTGGGACTGTCGTGTGCTTTCTCTGTGTCCTCGTGTCCGGCTGCAGCACACAGGTTCAAAACACTCCCAACACTCCGCAAGTTCAGTTTATGCAGCAACAGTTTCAGCGCCCCGAGAACTGCCTGCCCTGCCATCAACGGCAATATGACGAGCTTCACAGCTCTGTGAAGTCCGGCTATCGGAACGTGAGTCCGCTGTTCAACGGACTCGAGTCAGCCGCCAATTTAGTCAATGGAGGTTTGCTGCGACCGGTTTATAAGGACAGCCCGGTCGTTCTAACGGATGGAACGCCGCTTAACACCAATATGTATTCCTCTCCGATCTTGACTGAGACTCGACAGGTGCAAGCGGCGTTCTGCCTTACTTGTCACAACGCGAACATCGAAATCTTGGGCGAAAACATCGCATTACGGGAAGTTCCTCAGCTCCCAGGTCTCCTTACGTCTTTTCAGCCGGAATTGTTCCGGCCGTTACGTGACTATCACTTGGTGGATGCGAACGGAAATCAGTTATTGCCGCCTACGCCGGGAGCAGACCCGCCGCCTGGCGCACAACCGTCCCTTGGCGCTGCCGGTGTTACATGCGACTTCTGCCATGACGAAAACGGGCCGGACTTGAATCGAAGTTTCCAAATGGATGGTTTCGCCAACACCAGCTTTTTGTTGAACCAGAGTAACGCAAAAGTAGGCCCCTTTCCATTTCCCGTCGCGGTGAAGAATCATTTTCACGTGGTGAGCAACGATCAGAACTTGATCGGATTCCTGCGTGCGGGAGCCTTCTGCAACGCATGCCACGATGTCCGGGTGCCACGCAGGAATTTGACGGCCGAGGAACATAACATGAACCCCGGCGGCCAAAAGGTGAGCTATTTCCGGCTGGAGAATCTGAGCACAGAGTGGCAGGTCGGTCCATATAACAGCACCAGTAACCCCTTCGGAACGGTGGTCCGCTGCCAAGATTGCCACATGTCCCTGTTTCCGTATGCCGGCAGTTCGACCTACCAAGTGGGCGATATGACGGTGACAAGTCCAACGCCCGGTGTTTTTGCTACCGATTACGCCGCCGTTCCTGGGGTTTCGACCGATCAGAACGCCCCTCTCCCGCAACGTAAAGTCGTGGAACACTACTTTACAGGCGTAGACGTGCCAATAGCGTCACCGGATGAATTAAGCGCACGCCTCGGGCCTGGATATCCGGATCCCTATGCAACGGGAACGGATTCTCACGGCGTTCCCGTCGGATTGGCGACACGAAGGAATAATTTGCTGGACGCGGCCGTACGCATAAGTTTGAACAAGACTGATACTTCAGCTCAACTGGGTCAAAAGTTTAGCGTGCGGCTGGAGGCGGTTTCGTTGACGGGCCACCGATTCCCCGCAGGGTTCTCACAGGAACGCACTACCTATGTTCAACTGTCCGTGACGGACAGCGAGACGCCACCGTTTGTTCTTTATCAATCGGGTTATGAGATAGATAAACCCCATCCGAATACGGGGGAGTCGGGGCCGGACGGCAATCTGGATGACGAAGATCTCGAACATCTCCACGCCGTCGTAGATCCGGGAACGCACACTCTCACTTACACAACTGGAACAGGCACCAATGGTGGCAACAATTTGATTTTTGAAACAGGGCCTGACGATGGGCCGGATGCGCGTGTGTATGTCGGAGCCCCCGAGGGGCTCGTGCTGTTCCGAAACGAGCTGATTCATATCTTTCTGCCGGGGGACCCGATCGGGCGAATCGATGCGACAGGAGCACCAGTTAAGGCACAAGGAGTGCATTTTGAGGAGACTTTTAATGCGGCACTTTCAGACTCCGTAGACAATTTCCGTTCTTTACAGCCGTTGCATCCGCGAACCTATACCTATGAAATTCAGCTCCCGACCCAACAGCAACTGCAAGCGATCGGGGTAACGATGCAAGGGCCTTTGCACGTTCACGCCCAGGTAAACTATGAGCACTTCCCCCCCTTGTTCCTGCGGTTCCTGGCCGGCGTGACGGGCGCGAGCGGTCCCACAGGGAATAACTTGAATCTGGTGGACGAACACCGGATTGACACGTTCCTCAAGAACGTTGAAAACATCGCTTCGAATGACGCAACTGTAACCGTGACGCCATGAAACAAATTTCCCAATACACGTTATTGATTTTGTTCACTCTCGTGCTGATGCTTATAGCTGTTTTCGCGCAAAACGTGACCTATACTCCCGGAGAATTTCAAACTAGCAATCCCTACTACCCTAAGCCTGATCCCTTTTATTTCGAAGGAAAGATTGATTGGAACCTCCTGGGTATCACGCAGCCCCAGAACGCGTGGGATTACCTGCAGCGTGGGATTCATAATCAAGACGACCTGAACGACATTCCCGATGCCATCAACGATTACCAAACTTCCCTTTCCATGAATAGCCTTCTTCAAAGCGGCGGTACCTGCCAGATCGTGACGCTCGCAACGGTACGGTCGTGGAATGGGACACCCCCGGCGCAGCTGACTCCCGCTCCATGCATGTTTACCGTCCGGCTGCGGCTCGGCTATCTGTTGCGAGAGACCGACCCCAACACCGCCATCCAACTGTTCAAGGAAGTGTTGCTAATCGATCCGCAAAGGTTGGGAGTGAATACGCTGATTGCTGAAACGTATGTGATTGAGGCGCAGCAGTCGACTGATCCGACCACCCAGCAGCAGGCGTATGTCAATGCCGTGAGTGCGTTCCAAGCCGAACTCGCCTTGTCCCCCGTGACCGCGCAGAGCACTGCCTTAACTGCTGACTCAGCCAATAATTCGAAAGTCCACTGGGAGCTCGCGCAAGTCTATCAGGCGACCGGACAAAACAGCTTGGCCGTGAGTGAGCTGCAATCCTATTTGCAAGCAACGAAGTATCACAGTGATGTCTATCCATGGCGCATCGCGTTGGCACAATGCCAAATCCAAGCTAACTGCAAGTGAAATCGGTCCCCGAGCGGGAGTTAACGTGTCTAATCGTTCTCGATTGCCATTGCTGGCGCTTGCGATTGTCTTCGCTCTGTTTGGGCTTATTACGGTCGCCAGCGCAAGACCTGCTGCCTCGACCTCAGCAAATTCATCGCCGGACATCGGAGATGCCTGGGACAGCTTGTTGAATGGAGCAGTTCCGCCGAGCACTCCAGATTCGGCGCTTGCACCGGCGCAAGCTGCCTACGAGGCTAGCCCCGCAGGCGACTTTCTCCATCATTTTTTCATGAACAACCGGACCGAGTACATGAACACGCAAACGCCGTTCACGCGGCGTCCTACCGTGACCAGCGTGATTAATGCCCCCGCCAGTGCGGTTTTCAATCCCAGCGGAATTCCATATCCGCTTGCTTTTCAGTCCAGCACAAATGAGATGTACAGCTTTTTCAATTGGGGAACACGTGGGTGGCTTTCCGACCGCGTGAATTCGAACCTTACTTTTGCCTATTCGCAGGATTTGACGCATGTGACGAATGCCTCCCCCCAGCTCAGCATCATCGACACCTTTGGTTCCCATCGGCGGCTTGAGCTGGTGTCTGGGTATATCGAGATCGATGGCCGGCCATCCGACGGGTTGTTTGCCGGCTCCAACTTACGACTGGGCCGGCAAGATGTTTACGGAGCAGAGTTGGCGGAGATGGATGGGGCCTCGTTTACGGTAAACCGTCCGCGTTATTCTTGGACAATTTATGCGGGGCGACGGCACACGTATTTCTCCGATCCCGTGCAGAGGGCCATCGGGGGCGGCAATTTCCTTGTTCGGCTCGGCAAGGATTCGAGCTTCGAATATGACACGCTCTATTACATTCTAGGAACAAACCTATTCCGGTATCGGCAAGTGCTCGGAAATGGTTGGCTGTTCAGTAGCAGTTTTCGAATGGTCGGGAGTGCGCCCACCGATTTCACCGCGGATGCGATATGGAGTCCGGAAGACGGCAAGACGTCGCTGCGGCTCAGCTTCGCGCAAAAAATTACAGATAAGGATTATTTCTACGACTATACCTATAACGCTCGCGATCTCGACCCGTACAATCCCCTGCTTCGTCTGAATTTAGAGGCGTTGCATCCGCATTCACAATTTGTGATCGATTTTTCGCGGCTAATCAATGACAGGCTGCGCTTGGGCGGAAGCGTTGCAGTTCGTCGTCTCAACCATATACAAGACACTGGGCCTTTTGATACATCGTTTCAGGATTATCGGGCTTACGGCCAGGTGTTCCCGTGGAAGCGCGTCGATCTGCTCTTCGCATATCACGAGAGAGATTCCGATGATCGGACAAGCAGCGTACCTCCTTTGGAGTTCGACGATTTGAGCCACACGGGCGAGACAAAGGTTCAGGACGTTAGCCTGGAAATCGGCCGCAGTTTCATTGATGGCCGTTTGGTTCTGCGGGCGGGCGGGTTCTACCGGAATTTGGATCTTCGCGATCAATTTACGGTGATCACCGATGTGGCTAATAAAGGTGTTCTCGCAGACGCATCCTTTAAACTAGACAGCCGATCGCGACTCATCTTTGAGTACGGTCTGGACTCGGATTACCACGTGTTTGAGCCGGATATTCAAAACAGCCAGACGTTTCGCGTTGGCGTTGCGTGGAGTTATTAATTGAATCTCCGGCGTTTGTGCTCAGCCATCCTTTGCCTCGCGACCGTATGCTTATGTGCAACTCTGAAGGGCCAGCAAGCTGGGAGAAGTCGCCCCGCCTCGTCCAATTCCTCAAAACAGGCGCAACCGCCGTTTTACTTGCACCAGTACCATTTGAAAGAAGTCGGCTTGGACTGCGACGCCTGCCATGTACCCGAGAAGCAGGGCTCCGTGGTATTTCAACGGCCCGGACATGACCAATGTACGACGTGCCATGCTGACGATTTTAACAAGGAAATCAAACAGCAAGTCTGCGCCCAGTGCCATTCGGTCTTTCCACCAACGAGCAGTGACGATCTGCTGCCCTACCCGCGCTATAAGAACGTGCGGCCGATTGTGTTTGATTTTTCTCACGCGAGGCATGTGGATCCCCATTCGAGGGTCGATGCCCGCACCGGATTCCGGGCGGATTGTACGTTTTGCCATCGCTTTCCGGCCGATGGAGCGTATGCTACCTTCGGTGATCACGTAGTTTGCGCCGCCTGCCACTCCAAGCCGGGCATGAAGCCTCTGCTCAGCGATAAATCGACGACGGCGGATTGCTTAGGCTGCCATCAGCCGGAAGAAATCGAGAATCCCGCTGCCGCGACGATTCACGGGCAGCTCGCGTCATTCGTCGTATCAGGAAAGTACGATCAAATCAGGTTTTCACACGCCGAGCATTTTAGGACACAGGAGGCGTACCACCTCGACTGCACAACATGTCACTACGGAGTGGCAGCCAGTACAAATCTTGCCAGCTTGACCTTGCCAAAGATGGTCGACTGCGTGAACTGTCACGATGTATCAAAGAGAATCGCCTCGTACTATCGCATGTCGAATTGTCAGGTTTGCCATGTGGATAGGCCTCTCGGTCCTTTGCCAGGGTTCCATTCCGCGATTGTAAAACCCGCATCCCACACCGAGGGTTTCCGCCTTCTTCACGCCGATGAAGCTTCCCAGCCCGGCGCTCCTTGTTTTGTATGTCACACGAGCGTCGAGCCGACGGCTGTGGGTCAGCAGCAGTGCGCCGACTGTCACCAGGTCATGATGCCCGTGACGCACACTGCGCGATGGAAGGACGATGTGCACGGAAAATATGCGGCGCTGGATCGGACAACATGCTCGGTGTGCCACATCACCGATTTCTGCACCCGTTGCCACAATCAGACTCCTCGCAGCCATTTTCCGCTCGCGCAGTTTAAGGCGGGTGGCCACGCACGACTGGCGATGCTGGATGAAAGGAGCTGTTTCACCTGCCACACCTATGCCGATACTTGTGGCGAATGCCATTCACTGAACCTCAAATGAACCGACCACACAAAAATGCTCCAGGCTTGGACAGAATTGAAAAGAATATGAAGCGGCGGCTGCGGCCAAGTGGCTGGCAGGGCTTACTTGGGGCTTCTCTCCTGCTCTTTCCCTTGATGGCCCAGGCGCAACAGGAGGCAGCCCGCTTCCAGCAAGATCCAGTAGAGCAGGTCGCAGCGCGTCTGGTTGGCGCGCTCGCCATCCTTGGGATCGCAGTGGTGATCGTGAGCCTCCTGAAATATAGGGGAGTGGCCGTGGGTTCTGCATCTTGGGTATTGTTAATCGCTGGTGCTGTCGCCTTGCCCCTGCTCGTAACAGGCGTGGGGACGATTTTAGTCTTTGAAAGAGCCGAGCGAGTGGAATTCTGCGCTTCGTGCCATCTGACCATGAAGCCCTTCATCGACGATATGGAAAACCCTCGGAGCAGTAGTTTGGCGGCGCTGCATTACACGAACCGGTACATTCCGGATAACCAGTGCTACGAGTGTCATACGTCATACGGTCTTTTCGGCACTCTTCAGGCAAAAAAGGAAGGGCTCAACGACGTGTATCGGTACTATACTCGGACATTCCATTTGCCGATTCGCCTGCGCCATCCCTATCCGAATGACGACTGTCTAAAGTGCCACGCCGGATCGGCGAAATGGACCGAAGATCATCAGGATTATAAGGACGCATTGTTCTCCGGCGAGGCCACTTGCATGCAGTGTCACGCTGACTCCCACCCGGCGCACAACTTCGCGCAGAGGTTAGGGCGATGACTATAAATGCTGCCGTTAAGAGCTGGAAATTGAATTCCACTTCAACGCGAGCCTTATTTGTGGGTGCTCAGTTGCTTGCCTTCGTGAGCTTCATTCTCGCCTTGGAATTTTTGAGGCAGACAACGGGGGGGACGCTTTTTGTATTCTCCACGATTGCCCCGGTGTTGGCCTTTCTTGCAGCCGCGGCCGTGGCAGGCGTGGCGACGTATCGATTTCTAAGGCGCCACAGTCTATTCGTGATCGAGAGCGTGGAAGCTGGGCGAGTTATTTTTCAACAAGGAGAAGAAGGCGATTGCGCTTACTTCATCCAAAGTGGTGAAGTGAACGTAATACGACAGGCGGACGGCGCCCAACGCGTGTTCGCCACACTGTCGAAAGGACAGTACTTTGGAGAGATGGCGCTTATCAGCGACGCTCCCCGCAACGCGACGGTTCGCGCCGTCACGCCGACTCGATTGGCCGTTCTAGGTAAACAGAATTTTATGACCCTGCTCAAGTTGATGCCGCACACGCAGGAAGATATCATGAAAACTGTGAGTTCAAGAGCTATGGAAATTTCGGAGAAGTGACTTTTTTCACTCAGAGAAGGAGGATCAGCACGATGTGCAAACGGTTCGCAGGAGCAGCGTTGATCGCTGGTGTACTTGTTTTGGCCTCTACTTCCTACTCGTCCCCTCCCGCTGGCGATGCTGCAGCTGGGAAAGACGTATTTCTCAAGAAATGCAAGACCTGCCATGGAGAAAACGGACAAGGCAACGAGGGAATGGCTAATTTGCTGAAGACGAAAATAGCTCCATTCGATTCGGACGAGGTCCAAGGCAAATCGGACGCCGATATTAAGGTGATCATCGTCGAAGGAAAGGGCAAGATGAAACCGGTGAAGGATATCAGCGATAGCGATATCAACAACGTGATCGCGTACGTTCGCACCTTTAAGAAAAAATAAAAATTCTCCGTCACGGCTGCGGACCTCCGGCCTTCTTGGGCTGTTTTCTCGCGGGATACCGATCGCTGAACCTGCATTCGGGTGAGTCAGTGGCGCTGGCCTTTGGGCAATCCCAACCGGGAGGAATAGTGGAATGAAGCGGATTACTGGGTTAGGTGGCGAGGGACGGACATCGCCACGCTTGGGCCGGGCGATTACTCTGGGAAATGGTTCCGGAGGCCGGTCGGCTGCGAACTAGCCACGGTTTGCGATCTATGATGCGGAAACAACGCACAATTCGGTGCAGTTAGCACGATGCAGGAATCCTCTTTGCTGCGGCCTCACTCTATGTGCCTAGGTGATCCGATTTCGCTTTTAGATAATTGTGCGTGATATCTTTACCGCCCAATCTAACAGCGCCGTTAAACCGGCGTTCCGTCTTCCCCTCGTCGCGTCTGCGTTTCTTCCGGCGCGGGGCCCGGTTTAATGCCGATGACGCGATAGGCCTGAAACGTGCCCTCGTGTTTGGTTTCGATCGTCGTCGGGTCAACTTGGACCATTCGCCAGACGTGCTCGTGGACCTCCGGGCTAATTAGGACCTCGCCCTTTTTGGCACCCGAACAGTATCGCGCCGTCTTATTGACAACATCGCCGATAACCGTGTACTCGATGCGTTCGGCAGACCCGACAAAACCGTGTACCACTTCGCCGCAATGAATTCCAATTCCCGGTTCGGCGCAAGGTAGGCCACCAGCACGGCGCCTCTGATTGATTTTCGCCGCGGCCGCCTGCATTTCGACCGCAGTAAGAACAGCATGTTCGTATTGCTTGGGGTCAGGTTCTGGACTTCCAAACACCACGAGGATCGCATCACCCATGAACTTGTCAATCGTTCCGTTATAGTTGAAGATGATCGGCACTTGAGCCGCGAAGTAATCATTCAGCATTTCGACGACGTCATCCGGTTCCATGCCTCGTGTTAGCTGCGTGAAGCCACGAAGATCCGAATTGAGAATAGTTACTTCGCTCTGCTCACCTCCCAGTCGCAGACGGCCCCGGTGGTGCAGCAGTTTCTCGGCAATCTTCGGAGAAAAGTGCCGAAGCAGCTTGGCCCTGAGAACCGATTCCTGGCGGAGTTTCTCCTGGAGCCGGTAACTGCCCAGGGCCATGGCCGCATACTGGGCCATGAAAACGATCAAACGGAGTTCCTCCTGGCCGAAAATATCCGCGGAGCTACTGGACTCGGCGCAAATGACTCCAAATGCCTCCTCTTGCCAGAGGAGTGGCGCATAAATGCCCGTGGTGATCGCACTCTGTAGGATCGATTGAGTGAGGTCTCCAGCAGCTCGGTTCCACATGAACGCCTTGCGTTCAGCCATCGCACGTCGCGCGAGCATTTCGCTAACGTGAGGAGCACCTTTGCTGCGATAAGCCTTGAGCAGCAATTCATCCGTCTGTGGGTTGCGAAGCGCTAGTGCCCAACTATCGGCATTGGGAACAAGCTCGGCGAGATGGTCCACGATCGCCGGGAGAAGCTCCTCGAGTCGAGTTTTCGCCGCAAATTGCAACGGCAGCTCACAGATGAGCTTTAATCGACGATTTCCAGCATCTCCGGAGTCCTTGGCTGGCGCAGGGTCGAACATTGTCGCATCCACGTCCTGCGCGATTTTGACGGGCGCTTCTGTTTGGGACTCTTCCTGGAGCAGATTGGCACCCGATCGGAGGTAGTTGGTTTGAGCAAGAGCATCTCGGGATTCGAGCGACTCGAAGCATAGGGTCGTCTCTCCGACGACAACAAGATCTCCTGCTTGAATAGGCCTCTTCCCGAGTCCCTTAATTTGAACGTTGTTGAGAAGTGTGCCGTGCCCGCTCTGAAGGTCCTCGATCCAGTAGCCGCCATCCTCTTTCCAGATTCTGGCATGCACGCGCGAAACGCTCTTGTCGAGAGACAAATCGAGAAGCAACGGTGCATTCTCGTGGGCTCGTCCAATGAAGAAGTCGTTCTCAGCCATCTCCCAGGTCGTTTCTGCATCGCGATAGCAACGAACTATACGCATAGCGGATCACTTCAAAAATGTGCCACCAATCAACGGCACGTCCACCATCGGTCGACAGCACTTTTTTAGTTCGGGCGAAATCATGGCAAAAGATCAACTAGACTGTCAACTCTGGAGCTTCACAAAAAGAGACCATCCGATGGTTTCTCACTCCAGATCGACTGGAATCCACTGCGCCAATATGCGGCGAGCTGCTAACGTCTCTTGCCGCCATATTTGTTCGCCCAAATGAGCCGGGAACGCTTGCGTTTTCCGTGAGTTAGCTATTAAGCCAAAATCATGTCGGAGTCATGCCAGTGTCCATTGCCCCTTAGATCTGTCAATGGCAACAATGCCCCGCTGTGCAGAAACTGAAAAGGAGAAACCGTCATGAAAGCGTCGCCTTTCAGCTCCGACAAAGTTGCTCCCCCTCGAATGTCTGCAGACGATCGGGAATTCGAGAATCTGCCGCAACGCGCGGCTGATTTCTTGAAAAATCGCCGGTCGCCCGCAGGCGAGCGGGTCACTGAAGCATGCGAATCACTGCAGAGATAGCTTGATTTCTGAAACTTGACTCCCAGTTGTGAGTTGTTCGAAGATGGCTCGGCTTGCTAATTCTGCTTGCCCCCGCTCTCTTGCTAGACGGATAATCAGCCATCCGCTTGACATAATGTTGGAGAGCACCATGAGGTCGTGTCCACAGTGCCAGTCTGGGAATTCCGACCAGGCGGAACATTGTGTCGTCTGTGACTCTCCCCTCCCACTTTCCTACGACGACGAGAACCTCGCAACGATGGTGCCGGGCTTCGCGAAAGCAGGTGTGGCTGTTACTCCAGTAGTTAAACCCGTAGTTAAACCCATCGGGCAATTCGGTTCGCGGTACCAGATCATTTCCAAGCTTGGCAATGGCGGAATGGGCACGGTTTATAAGGTCCGTGATCTCGATTTGGATCGCGTCGTTGCCCTCAAGGTTGTGCGACCGGAATTGACAGTCAATCCTGAGGTGATGGAGCGTTTCAAGCAGGAACTCCTCCTAGCCCGTAAAATCTCGCACAAGAACATTTTGCGGATCCATGATCTGGGCGACCACAACGGAATGAAGTTCATCTCCATGGCTTATGTGGAAGGCCATGATCTATCTAGCACCTTAAAACAAGGCCCCTTAGCGGTCGCCCGGGCAGTGCGCATCGCCCGCCAGCTTTGCGCGGCGCTGGACGCCGCAGAATCCGAAGGTGTGGTTCACCGGGACTTGAAACCACAAAACATACTGCTCGACGAGGCCGAAAACGTTTACGTGTCCGACTTTGGCCTCGCCAAGTCGCTGGAGTCAGACACGGGCATGACATTTACGGGTCAATACCTCGGAACCCCCCGTTACATGTCGCCGGAGCAAGCCGAGGCCAAGCCGGTCGATCACCGGAGCGACCTTTATTCGCTGGGACTGATTCTCTTTGAAATGGTGACGGGCGACTTGCCGTTCCATGCCGACTCGGCGTTGCAGTTGTTGCGTCAGCGCGTTCAAGAAAGACCACAAAGCCCAAAGGTGCTCAACCCCCAAATTCCCGAATATCTTTCTCGCATTATCCTGAAGTGTCTGGAGACAGATCCCGCAAAGCGCTACCAGCGCGCCCGAGAGGTCCTCAACGATCTAGACGCAGAGGCCGCGCCCACGACCACCGTGCAAATAACGCTGCCCCTGCTCTCCAGGCGCGCTTGGCTCATTTCGTGTAGCGCGGTTCTGGCGATCATGCTTGCAGGACTGCTCATTCCTCGAGTGCGCCAGTTCATTTTCCACGGAGGGAGATCGGCGCCTGCAGGCACGGCGGGGTTGCCTTCCCTGGCGACCGGCAAGTACATCGCTGTTATACCATTCCAGGTCTTAGGCGATCAGGCTGCGCTCAGTTATGCGGCGATTGGTCTGGTCGAGGCATTCTCCGCCAAGCTCTTTCAGCTTAACGACGTCCACACATCTTCCGTTTCCGCGGTTCAGAACCTTCGGCCAAGCGATTCTTTG
>WNGM01003868.1_pt1 | contig 11902 bp, 14 predicted proteins | sample 5400571 | NCBI WGS metagenome assembly WNGM01 (sample SAMN13153378, study PRJNA577476) | soil metagenome | isolation source: 100 cm soil or saprolite under Garry oak tree replicate 2 | place: USA:California | collected 2016-06-15
TGTCAACGGCATCCGAAAATTGACCCACTTCCGGCATCCGAAAATTGACCCTCCTGGGTTGGTTAGGTGACCGTTGTGAGGTCTTTGATGGCGACGGGCTCGTCGCAGTGCGGGCATGCCCCGCCGGGTCCGAGGCGGCGGCAGAATGTTCCGCAGTCGTCGCAGCGCTGCTGGCCGAGGTAGCGCTGGTCGCATTCGGGGCACTGGTAGATGGTGGCGTTTCCGGCCGCTGCTGGCGGGGCTGCCGTCCCGCTGCCGGCTGGGCCGGGCGCGGGGTGGCGGCGGCGCCAGGCTGTCTGGCGGCAGGCATCGGAGCACCAGCGGCGCCGGCCGGCGGGGGTGAACGGCTGCCCGCAGGCCGGGCAGGCGGCAGCGCTGTCGTTACTGTCTTCGTTACGCAACGGGGCCTGGGCCTGCGGGTCATGGGGCGGCGTGAGGTTCACCGGGCTCACTGCTGTTCCGCGGATGCAGGGACACGGCCCAGGTCACGGTTCTTGAGCCTGTACGAATCGCCTTTGAGGGCGATTACCTCGGCATGGTGGACCAGCCGGTCGATCATCGCGGCGGCGACGACCTCGTCGCCGAACACCTCGCCCCACCGGCCGAAGGCCTTGTTGCTGGTCACGAGCAGGCTCGCCCGCTCATACCGGGCCGATACCAGCTGGAAGAACAGGTTGGCGGCCTCGGCCTCGAACGGGATGTAGCCGACCTCGTCGACGACCAGGACGGGGTAGCGGCCGAGCCGGATCAGCTCGGCCTGCAGCCGTCCGGTGTGGTGGGCCTCGGCGAGGCGGGCGACCCATTCGGCGGCGGTGGCGAAGGCGACCCGGTGCCCGGCCTGGCAGGCGCGGATCGCCAGGCCGGTGGCCAGGTGCGTCTTGCCTGTCCCCGGCGGGCCCAGGAAGATCACGTTGTCTTTCGCGGTGACGAAGTCCAGGGTGCCCAGGTGCGCGATCACCTCCCGTTTCAGGCCGCGGGCGTGACCGTAGTCGAAGTCCTCCAGCGACTTGCGCGACGGGAACCGGGCGGCCCGGATCCGGCCCTCGCCGCCGTGGGACTCCCGCGCGCTCACCTCGCGCTGCAGGCAGGCGACCAGGAACTCCTCATGGCTCCACGACTCCGCGCGGGCCCGCTCGGCCAGCCGGGTCACCGACTCGCGCAGCGCCGGCGCTTTCAGCGCCCGGGTCAGGAACGCGACCTCGGCGGCGGTGTCCCGCGGGGCGGTCCTGGCGGCGGTCATCACGCCACCGTCCCATCACTGCTGCCGGTGCCCAGCGCGAGGTCGTAGTCGGCCAGGGACCGGACCTGAACCTCAGCCTCCCGCAGCGGCCGGACGATCGTGATCCGCTCCCGGCGCAGAGCTTTAGCCGCGGTCAGGTGCTCCGGGTCGGACAATGTCTGATGCCAGGCCCAGATCCGCTGATGGCTGGCGACGACCCGGCCCTCGCAGGTCACCGTGACCTGCCGGAGGTCCGCGGTGATCTCGATCCGCCGGCCGATCACGGCCGGGTGCACCGAGTAGTCGTTGGAGTCCAGCCGGATGTAATGATCGCGGGCCAGCCGGGCTGAGTGCCGCCAGCCGATGACCGGCGGCACCGGCGGCAGGCCCAGCATCGCGGCCCGGTCGGCATCGATCCGCTCCGCCGCGGAGCAGCCCAGCACCCGCCGGATCCGGGTATTGGCCACCGCCAGCCATTGCCGCAGCTGGGCGTTGAAGTCCGCCGGGCCGGCGAAGTCCCGGCCGGGCAGGAACGAGCGCTCCAGGTAGTCGTGGAACCGCTCCACCAGGCCTTTCGCTTCAGGATCGGCGGGCTTGCAGACGATCACCTTCGCGGCCAGGGTGCCGCGGAACGCCTGGCAGTCACCGGTCAGCTCCGGCTTCCCGGCCCGCCACCGGCCGACCGCTCCCTCCCCGCCTGCACCAGCACCCGCGGAACCGCCCCCAGCGCGGCGATCAGCTGCCACCAGCCAGCGAACAGATCCTCAGCCTGCCGCGACGGGATCAGCACCCCCGACAGCCACCGCGAATACCCCGTCACCATCGTCAGCACCGGCAGCCGCTTCGCCGCCCGGGCCTGGCCGAACCCCACCGGCAGCGTGATCGGAGGGAACCAGAAATCGCACTGGGCGATCTCGCCCGCCGCATACGCGGTCCGGCTGGCCGGGTCCGGCGGCAGGTAGGCCGGCCGCAGCTCCGCCACCCGGCCGCTCAGCACCCGGATCGACCGGTCCCAGCCGATCCGCTCCGCGATCACCGTGGCCGGCATCGCCGGATACGCCTTCAGCAGCTCCCGGATCCGCGGCTCGGCCGCATCCACGACCGAGCCCGGCCGAGGCCGCTCGTACTTCGGCGCGCCATCACTGGCGACCGCGGCCCGCACCGTGTTCCTCGCCACGCCCATCACCCGGGCGATCTCCCTGATCGGCAGGCCCTCCGCCCGGTGAAGCCGGCGGATCTCAGCCCAGTTCTCCACGTCCAGCACCCTCTTCCTCCCTGGCTCGGCTTCAGCCAGGCTCGATTGAAGAGGGTCAATTTTCAGGTTCCGACACAGGGTCAGTTTTCACGTGCCGCCGACACTGACGACCACAAGGAGCCCCGCAGGCACGCGCTGCGGTTCATGCGTCTGCGCCCCAACCCGACGCCGATCGCAGAGCGTAGTTGGCGCAAGGTGGCGGACGCGCGCAGTGCCGCTGTTCGGCGCGGACTGACGGCGCGGTGACTGGGTAATCCGCTCACTCTCTGCGATGCCCACCGTGCCGTCTTCGTGGCCGCCCTCGGTAGATCCTTGTGGCCCGCCACGCACTACAAGCGTCCGGCAAGACGAACCCTCAAACCAGCAAGGTCATACCAGCCGCAATGTCGGACTTTCTACTTGGTCTTGTGCAGAGAACTTCGGACATCAGTGCACGCGACCTCGGACATTGACACCGCCCAGCTCGCGTCGTGCAGCTGCAGGCAATCTTGCCAGATAACGAAGGTTATCTCGTAACATACCCCCGACCGGCCTCCATTGCCCGGCTGCCCGGCGTCGGCAGCCGTCCCACCATCTGCAAGCACGTCCCTGAAGTCATCTCGGTCGAGAATGTCGCTGAGGAACAGGCCAAGGGTCTTGGCTTGGCGGATGAACCGGACCACGGCGATGTCCTCGTCCCCGGGGGCGCTTGGGGGCCGGCGCAGCTGAGCGGCCCCGGCGGTCGCCCTAATCCGCGGTATGCCAGTAGTTGATCACGCAGGGTGACGGCGCGGCGGGGCCGGTCGGTGACGACCACGTCCACCCTCAGGTCTGCGAGCAGCCGGGTGATCATGCTGTCGCTGTTGACGGTCCAGACCATGGTCTTGATGCCGTGGCGATGGCATTGCCGCAGGACGCCGGCCCGGGCGAGCCGCTGGTGGATCGCGCACCAGCTGGCGCCGCAGGCACGGATCCGGGGCAGCGGGTAAAGCTCGTCCAGGCTGGCGGAGAACCGCCTGCGCCAGGGCAGGGCACAGAGATCGCGGCCGAGCGACAGCGCGACCGGCACCTTGGCGAAGCGTTCCCGTATCGCCGCGGCGCACGCGTCTTCGGTGGTGGCTACGAAGTTGCCCGGTCCGAGGATCTCGAGGGCCTGCTCGATGATCAGGTTCGCGCTGCCGGGTTCCTTCAGGTCGAGATGGCCGGCCGCCTTGCCGGCGATCATCCGCATGACGTCGGGGACCCTGGGCACCTCGTAGCCTGCCGCCTCGCACAACTGCGCGTAGGTGACGCCAGCGACCGCCTGTCCTGTGCCGATGCTCGCGTGGTGGAATGCGACGAGCTGCGCGTCCGCGGTGCGCCGGATGTCGAATTCGACGTACTCGGCCCCGGTCTCCAGCGCGGCCCGGTACGCCTCGTACGTTCCCCCAGGGGCGTCCTCGCCGCCGCCCTGGTGGGCCGAGACGGCGGCGGCCCGCGGCCGACGTGCCCGGTATCCCGTCATGATCGTTCACCGGCCGCACGGACGGTGGCGCGGGCAGCAGCTGCCGGCAAGATGCAGACCGGTCCCGGGCGCGGCGGTGCCGCCGGCTGTTGGCCGGGGCTGGGCGCCCAGCCGGCCGCAGGTGGTGGTCACCGGTGCGGCGTTCCCCGGCGTCCTGGCGGCGATCCGCCTTCCTGCCCGCGTGACGCCCGCCCATGCCGCGCCCGCCAGGAGCGCACCGGCGATGGTGTCGAGGAAGAAGTGGTTTCCGGTCGTCACGACGACGAGCGTGGTCATGACGGGATAGGCGGCCGCAAGCATACGCAGCGCCCGGCGGCGGACCACCGGGTACACCGCCAGGGCGCACCATACGGCCCAGGCCACGTGGAGACTGGGCATCGATGCGTACTGGTCGCCCGCCGAATTGATCAGGCTGGTCTCAAGGTGCCCGGAGTTCCCTATCGCCGTGAGCGTGTCGACGATCCCGATGCGGCCCGGCAGCAGTCGCGGCGGTGCCACCGGGAAGAGCCAGAAGGAGACGAACGCCAGCCCGGTCGTCACCGCCAGTGCCGTGCGCGAGCGGGCGTACCGCCCGGGATGACGCAGTACGAGCCAGATCAGGACGCCGGCCGGGACCAGGAAATGCGTGCCCCCGTAGTAGGCGTTGAATGCGTCCACGACGCTGTCGGCCTTGAGGAACGCGGCCTGTACCTTGTCGTTTAACCTGCGCGTTTGCGTCGTGTGGTGAGGGTGAGTTCCCTTCTGGTGGTTTTCCCGACGTCGTGGCGGGGTGTGGGGCGGCGGTTCTTCGACCCTGGCGGGCGGCCGGGGCCGGGCTTGCCGGGTTTCGGCGCACCGGCTGGACAAGGGACCGTCGCGCGGATGTTTCTAAACCCCCGGCGGACCCGGGCGGGGGTGAGCCGCCCGGGCGGGGCGGGGCGTTCCCAGGGCAGGCGGAGGTCATCAGCGAGGGGGCGGGCGAGCCGGAGCTGGGCATGGGCGATGATGATCAGCCAGGTCCAGGTGTCTGCCGCGGGCGGCCCGCGGAGTTTCGGGGCGGTCCAGCCGAGGACCTGCTTATAGAGCCGGAAGGTATGTTCAAGATCAAATCGGCGCAGGAACGCTTGCCATAGCCGGTCCACGTCGGCGGGCAGGGTGCCGGTGACCGAGCACCAGAGCCACACGGGCTTGGGGTCCCGGTCGCCGGGCAGGTGATCGACCTGCAGGCGGATCAGAGTGCCCTCGATGACCGGCAGGTCACCGTCGTAATCCAGCCAGGCGGCGCGATGTGTGAGCCGCGGATGCACCCGGTCCCACGCGGCGGCGGCGGCGGTCCCGTACCGGGTGGTCACCGTGCTGGTGGCGACCTGCGGGGCTGGCCATGTCGCGGGGTCGGCCAGGGCCAGTTCGCTGCCGTGCTTGCGGGGCCGGCCCACGGTGCCGGGCGGGCGCGGCGGCGCGGGCAGCTGCATTACCCGGTCAGACCGCAGCCGCCCCAGCAGTTCTGCGGGGAGATCGGCGAGCAGCCAGGCAAGCCTGGTCACGTCGTAGCCGGCGTCGAAGATGACCAGAATGGGCGGGTCGCCGTCATGCCAGTGCCCGGCTTCGATCAGCCGGGTGATGAGGTCGCGGACCTGGGCGGCGGTGACCGCGGTCTCGTCGTCATCGGGGCCCAGGCGCACCGCATCCAGCACCGAGGTCCAGGACGTGCGGCCTGGCTCCAGCGCGGCGATCACCGAGTATGGCCAGCCCGGGATCATCTGTGCCTGCCCCTTGCCCCGCCCGTAGACGTGGCAGAACAACCGGTCCGGGCTGGTCGCCGCCCCCGGCCGCAGCCAGTTGCTCACATCCACCGCCAGCATCAGCCGCCCATCCGCGGCGCGCGGTAACGGCAGCCCGGCCAGGCAGCGCCGCAGCCGGCCGACGTTGATCCGGCCCTGGTTCACCGCGTCATACAGCGCGCCATGGCCACGCCGGTGCTCCGCGGCCAGCGACAGCCCGGCCAGCGCCGTCACCGGCCCGCCCGCGCACAGCACCGCATCTGTCAGCTCAAACAGCTCATCACGCCGGGCGGTCAGGCACGCATGGAAGTCAAGCCGGAACCGCGACAGCACGGCGAGTGGCCCGGCACCGGCATCTGCTGGCAAGCTGTTCATCACGGCCTTCGTTTGTGATCTTTGTCCTTTGGCGAGAACAAATGATCACGCGGAGGCCGCACTTACCTGCGGCGACACGCCGGGGTCACCCAGCACAAGATCCGCAAAGCACCCAGGTCTCAGCCGGGCAGGTTAAACGGCAAGCTGTACGGCCTGTTCGCGAAACAGGCCGAGGTCCCTCTCGGCCGAGACGATCGACAGCGCGTGGCTGGCCGCCACCGAGCCCGCCTGCACCATGTGATCACGAAGCTCTTCATAGATCACGCCGAAGATGGCCGCGAAAACAAGCTCCCTGGCCAGGCGGCGCCACGCCAGACGGCACCAGGCCAGGGGACGCGAGGTCCACGCCGCAAGCCCGGCGGCCCACCCGGGCCCCGCGTCCCGGGGCGTCCCGTCCAGGCCGGGCTGGGCTTCGCTGATTGGAGCCCGGGGGGCGGTCATCTGCCGCCCACCCGCGTCCGCGCGCGGCCGGCCCCGCCGGTGACGCGGAACCCTTGCCCGCAGGCCCAGTTCACGGCCCCGTGCGGTCGTGCTGGCGTTACTGCTCTCGTCCGGCATCACGGTCACGCCCCCTTCCGCGCTGCCCCGTGCCACAGGAAGAGGGCCGGTGTGCTGCCGAATAGGTTGCTCACCGCAGGCAACTAAACGATACAGTTGTTTGCTTGCCACATACAACTATCATGCTAGCCTGGCACCATGCCAGCCCAGACCCCGGTCCCCGGTGCGGCCGCGTCCGCGCACGACGAGACGATCGCCGAGATCGAGTCGGCGCTGCACTCGCTGGCCAGGTGGCTCAAGCAGGCCCGGCTGCACGAGTTCCTGCTCAGCCAGGCGGGCATCGATATAGACCAAGCCGGACTGGCCGTTCTCTACGCGCTGCAGGCGGAGGGCACAAGCCTGCGGCTGACGGATCTGGCAGAACGGCTGCGCATCGATGCCCCGGCGGTGACGCGCAAGGCCCAGCAACTCGAACGGCTGGCGCTGGTCAGCAGGACCCCGGACACGGAGGATGCAAGGGCGGCCAGGCTGCAGCTCACCGCCGAGGGCCGCCAGGTGACCAGCCAGTTCCTTCTCGCCCGGCGGCAATGGCTCACCACGATCCTGGCCGGCTGGCCCAGCGCCGAGCGATCCGAGTTCGCCCGCCTCATCCGCCACTTCACCTGCGATATCCACCAGCACCTGGCCGAACTCGACGTCTGCAGGCCCGGCTATCCGGCTGCCTGCGTGCCCCCGGCGCAGCCGCAGGGCTGACCGCGCCCGCGGCGCCGCCGAGCCCAGCTCGCCAGGCAGGTCTACGGCTGGGATTGCCGCCAGCTGGCCGGACGCCGGCCCAGTCCCGGCCACCTTCCCGGTGCCCCCGGTCCGCCACGACCGGGGCCACCGGCCGGATGAGGCCGGGCAGCTACACCGCAAGTGGTGTGCACAGTCGGTGCACAGGACTTCGGACATCCGTGCAAAAGACTTCGGACATCGACACCCCGGACCGGGCGCCCCGCCGCCTGGCGAGCGTCGTAAAAGGTGTTGTAAAGCCGGCGTGTCTATCAATCCAGCTGACGCCGTTTCTTCTACAGTCCCGGGTGTGACCGCGCCCCACTCCGGTACCTCCGAAGGCCCCGGCAGCCTTCTGGCCCCCGAGTCGGCCGTCCGGACCGGGGCGTTGATCGGCTACGCCCGGGTCAGCACGTCCGGGCAGCTACTGGACCGCCAGCAGCACGCCCTGGCCGAGGCGGGCTGCCTCCGCATCTTCGCCGACAAGCTGTCGGGCAAGAACGCTGACCGGCCCGAGCTGGAGGCCTGCCTGGACTACCTGCGGCCCGGCGACACCCTGGTCGTGCCGAGCCTGGACCGGCTGTCCCGGTCGCTTGCCGACCTGATCGGAATCGTCGGCACGCTGCGCCGCCACGGTGTCGGCTTCAAGAGCCTGCACGAGGCACTCGACACCACCACCCCCGGCGGCCGGCTGGTCTTCCACGTCTTCGCCGCGCTGGCCGAGTTCATCCGCGAACTGATCGTCGAGGGCACCCGCGAGGGCCTGGACGCCGCCCGCGCCCGTGGCGTGCGCCTCGGCCGGCCCCCGGCCATGACCGCCGAGCAGATCCGCCACGCCCGGGACCTGCTGACCCGGCCGGACAACACCGTCTCCTCCATCGCCCGGCTGCTCGGCGTCAGCCGCGCCACCATCTACAAGTACGTCCCGGAGGTCACCACCGGGCGCCAGGCTGTCGTCGCCGCTGAGCCGGGACGCGTTAGTTGGCCCCAGGAGGGCGCTGTGACCTGGTCGGCTGGGTTCGCTGGGACAAGCTTGTTGGCACGAACGGGTCACGGTACTTGCCACCGGGTGATGAGTTGTCAGCCTTTCTGGTACTGATTCTCGGCAACTCGGAGACAGCCACGTTGTGACGGAACGCGACCGGGTTCGGATAGCGCGGCCGCACCAGATCCGCCGTTCGGCGTGCCGACATCTCTGATGTTGATCCGCCTCGGAGGGGCCCCGAATTGGGCGATCGGCGCGCAGGGCTCAGCTGTTGGGCTGTCGTCCGGCGGGGGACTCCGCGGGTCAATCGAGGAGCAGTCGGCGGATTGTATCGGTGAACCACTTTTCGTAGCTGGCGGGGCTCCAGCCGCGATAGCGGGTCAGGCGGTGGTAGACGGCGGGGTCCATGAGCAGCCATATCTGGTCGATCGCGTGGCGGCGGGTGATTCCCGCGCGGAGGGCGGCGCGGTCGCGGATGCCGTCGATGATCCAGGCGACGGTGGTGGCGCGCTGGGTGGCGAGCTGACTGGCGAGTTCGCATAGCGCGGGGTCGGTCTCGGCGGCGTCGTAGGCGGCCAGTACGAGGCTGGCCGAGCGGGTCATCGCGGGTCGCAGGGTGCGGCCGACCGCGGTGAGGAAGTCATGCACGGTGGTCGTCGCTTGGGCCGCGGTGGCCCAGTCGCGGTCGAGGACCGCGACTGGGTCGTGGTCGCCGGCGGTGGCCACGTCGATCGCGGTCTTGAGCAGCTGGGCCTTGGTGCCGAAGGCGAGTTCGATGCTGGCCACCGACACGCCGGCGGCGGCGGCGATCGACCGCATCGTAGTAGCCGGGTATCCGGTGCTGGCGAACTGCTCGGCGGCCGCGGCGATGATGCGCTGGCGGGTGTGTTGGGCTTGGGCGGTGCGCTGCGCGGAGCGGTACACGCGGCGGGGCTTGCTGCCGGGGCCGGTTCGTGGCACAGTCCCATATTAGCTATGGTATATCCGTAACCAAAGTGATGGCGGAGGTGGCGCGTGGCTGTCGATTCGCTGGTCGGCCGGATCGCCGGTGTCTCCTACCTGCACATCCCGGCCCGCGATGTCGCCGCATCGGCCGGGTTCTACCGCGACGTGTTCGGCTGGCAGCTGCATGGGCCGCCGGACGGGCCGAGCTTCAGCGACGGAACCGGGCACGTCATTGGACGCTGGGTCACCGACCAGGCCGTCGCCGGCGCCGACGGGCTGCGCGCCTATATCTACGTGGCCGACGTTGACGACACCCTCGACGCCATCACTGCCCGGGGCGGGCAGATTGTCATGCCGCCGTACCCCGAAGGCACACTTCGGGTTGCGCTCTTTGCCGACCCCGCCGGCAACGTGCTGGGAATCTGGCAAGAGACCTCCGGCAGCCGGGGGTCGCGGTGAGCCGCATCCAGCCCCAGCTGTGGGTCGACTATCCCCAGATGCGATCGCGTTCTACCAGGCCGCCTTCGGCGCGACGGTCGTCCACCAAGTCGGCGAGGGTGAGGACATCGTCGCGCAACTGGCAACCGGCGATGCGTACTTCTGGGTAGCGAACACCGACTACCGCAGGGGCCGCTTCAGCGCGGTGGCGATCGGCGGCGGCACTAGCCGCACCCTGCTGGTCACCGGCGACCCGGACAGCGTGATCAGCGCCGCTCTAGCAAGCCGCCGGCGCCACCGTGACCTCGGCGGCCGGGGACGAACGCGGCTGGCGGCTCGGCCGCATCATCGACCGTTCGGGCACCACTGGGAGATCGGCACACCTACTGGACCGTGGCCACCCTGAACAACACTGCGCGGCGCCACCAATCGCGTGCCGAACGGACGGTTCTGAGCGCCTTCTCGCCGGGCGACAGCCAGGCCTTGACGGCTACCTATTCGGCGGTACGCGCGATGGGGTCTTGGGAGAATGGTCACTGCCCGTGATGGTCGGCGCGGCGCGGCGCGGCGCTGCGCCTGCCGGCTGCCTGGTGCCGGGGTGGCGTATCTGCTCGCTAACGGTTGGTCGTGCGGCTGTGACAGGCGGGCTGCTGTCATCGGGCCTTCCAGCTCTGCCGCACCGCCCGCGTGCCGGGCTGTCCGATGTCGAGCCACTTGGCGGCGTCGACGCGAAGGATGTCGAACTCGAAGATCGGGTCATGTGACAATGTCTCGATCATGCCGCCGACCCGGCTGGGCCGGACCGTCACGATGATCGCGGCCCTGGTTACCAGGTCCTGTCCGGCCTCGATGGCGCGGGCTCGGATCGCCAGTTCGTCGTCCTCGGGTCCTGGCACGGCGTGGATCGCGCAGCGGGGATCGCGGCGCAGGTCATCGCCTTTGAGCGAGGAGCGGGGGATCGCGGCGTACAGCCTGCCCGCGGCCAGGACCGGGCAGAACGGGTGCAGCCGCGGGCTGCCGTCGGGCCGGACGGTAGCCAGGTACGCGATCGCGGACCACGGCGTGCCCGCCACGTTCGGCTCGCCCCGCTCCAGCGCGACAATGCCAGGCCACAACGTCTGCGCAACGGCCGCGATGCCGGGCGCGCCGGACTGGAGCTCACTCCAGGTCGCCATGACAGTCCATCCTGCCTGCCGGGCAGCCCGCCGGCATCGCTGCGCCTAAATGGTCCGAGCCGCTGCAGGCAATGGCACAGTCCGGGACAGCACGACGAGCCTGATCGGCAGCCCGCAAGAAGTCATCAAGCCGCAACCCGGCAACACGCTCCCGAGGTGCGTCCTGACGCCTATGACCGCGTGGACGCCCCTGATGATCACAGCCGACAGCCGACAGCTGACGATCCGGAAGGCTCGTTCGGTGCTCGCTCTCAGGTAAGCACGACGGTCTCCTCGTGACGCCGAATTGGCATTCTGCGCGGCCGTTCTGCCTTGGTTAGCTCAGGGCGGGCCCGGCCTGGGCCCGGCCGGTGCAGGGCTGGCTGGTGAGGCCGGCGCACGGTGTCTAGCGATGTGGTGGTGGACATGCACCAGCCCGCGGGTCTTCGGAACGGGCTGGACTGCTGGTCAGATGCTCCACAGGGCCTGGGTGGGTGAGAGACGGGCGGCGCGGATGGCTGGGAGCAGACCGGCGAGGGCGCCGATGAGCAGGGCGGCGCCGATGCCGCCGACCCAGGCCTGCCGTGGGAGCATGCACCGGGCGAACTTCAGTCCGGCGTTCACCGCCTGCTGCACCAGGACCTGTGGGCAGACACCGGATTCGTAGCATTGCCGGAGTGAACTGGCGCTGAGCGTACGGCCGTTGCTCGGGTACAGGTGCTGGCAGGCTTGCTGGGCTGCCTGGAGCTGGGTGCTGCTGACACCGAGTGCCCTGCGGGTCGGCCTTGGGGACCTGTCCGCTGCTGTCCGGGTCGGGGAAGTTCGGCACGCCGTGGGAGCAGATGCAGGCTGAGTAGGCAACCGCTGACGGGAGGTCGCTGACCCGCCGGCAAGCGGTGAGCCGCCGCCCCGTAACCGGGCCAGCGCAACGCCTCGAGTGTCGCCGACGGCCAGGCGAAGTCTCCTCGCTACGAGGGGGGGCCCAGCGCCGTGACGATGGGGGGCAGCAGGTGGTGGCA
>WNGM01006339.1_pt1 | contig 11896 bp, 13 predicted proteins | sample 5400571 | NCBI WGS metagenome assembly WNGM01 (sample SAMN13153378, study PRJNA577476) | soil metagenome | isolation source: 100 cm soil or saprolite under Garry oak tree replicate 2 | place: USA:California | collected 2016-06-15
CTCATGCGGGGCATGCTCACGTCCATCAGGATGACGTCAGGCTGTAATTCCCGTGCCTTCTCCACGGCCTCCTGACCGTCACGCGCCTCGCCCACAACCTCAAGGTCGCCGCTCTCCCGCAAGATCGCCGTGAGGCCCTCCCGGACCACGCGGTGGTCATCTGCGATCAGGACTCTGATCCGCTCCACGCTGCTGTTCCTCCTCCGGAGTGAGAGGGATATCGACGAGTACACGGGTTCCATGTCCCTTCCGTGACTCGACGCGGGCAGTTCCCCCGACTAGGCGGGCCCGCTCGTGAATCCCTTTCAAGCCAAACGATTGCCATTTGGTCGGGTCCTGCGACATGGCCTCCACATCGAACCCGATCCCGTTGTCCGCGATCGTGCCTTTGATCCGGCCTTCCGCGACAGCCAGGGTGATCTTGGCCCGATCCGCCTTAGCGTGCTTCTGGACGTTGCTGAGCACCTCCTGCACGATCCGGAACAGAACGATCTTGGTCTTCGGTGCCATCGCCGATTCGTCGCCCGACCACATCACCTCGGTCCGGATGTGCGACTGCGTCTCGTAGGACTTGAGGTAATTTTTGAGTGCCGGCACCAGCTCCATCGATTCGAAGTAGAGCGGACGGAGGTTGAAGATCACCTGCCGTGATTCGTCGATGGCCGTCTTGAGCTGAGCCTTGGCGTCGCTCAACAGCTCGAAGCTGTGGGTGGGATCCGAAAAGATGAGTTCCCGGCAGAGGTCCAGTTTGAGATTGATTCCGGCCAAAGTCTGGACCAGGCCGTCATGGATCTCGCAGGCGATACGGCTGCGCTCCCCGGTGATGGCGGAGCTGGCCTCCTTTTCGTACAGTCTGGAGAGTTCCTGGAACTTCTTGAGGTGCCGCTTGATCTCGTCGTTGGCGCGCACGCGCGCCTCGATCAGCTGCCACATGAACTTGGCGCTCGTCCCGCGGATGACGGCTACCCCCACCCGATCGAGTTCGAGCAGCGCGTTCTCAACCCCCACATTGCCGGTGACGTCGATGATCAGATCCACTTCCTCGGAGCTCAGCAGGTCGCGGAAGTTCCGCGTCACGGGAATGCCGTACCGTTTGGCCAGGCGCAGCCCCGGAGCCTTGGGATCAATCTCAGCCACACCGACGATGCGAACCAGCGGGTCCGGCGCAAGGATCGTCAGGAGAGCCGAGCCTCCGGCGCCCGCGCCGATAATAGCCACATTGGTGATGCGAGGGACGGCCGCGTCCGGACGGGATGCGCCCCGTTTCTGGGGAGTGGACCGACGACGGGACGAGGGCTTGGTCTTTACCGGCATCGCACACGCTCCCGTATGGAATAATGATCGCCCGGTTGAAGCAGGCGGGAAACGAAGGCGGCGGGGCTTGTGCTAGGCCTGTCCCTCTCCCCGCTCGCGAAGCAGTCCCTTGACCTCATCCATGAACTGCGCGACGTCTTTGAACTCCCGGTACACGGACGCGAAACGCACATACGCGACCTGATCGAGCTGGTGGAGCTCGGACATGACCTCCTCGCCCACCACGCGGCACGGGACCTCGGCCTCGCCCCGCTCCTGGATACGCTTCTCGATGCGGTCCGCGACGGCCTCCAGCGTCGCCATGCTGATGGGACGTTTCTCACAGGCCTTTTTCAAGCCGGCCAGCACCTTGGCCCGGTCGAAGGGCTCCCGCCGCCCATCTTTTTTGACGATCATGGGGAGAACTTCCTCCACCCGCTCGTAGGTGGTGAACCGCCGCTTGCACCCCAGGCACTCCCGGCGCCGGCGGATGGCCTCGCCTTCTTTCGCCATCCGCGAGTCCACGACCTTGTCTTCAACGTGGCTACAAAACGGGCATCGCACCGACGGCCGCCTTCTCCTTACCGGTACTCTTCAAAGATTGGGAACTTCCCGCACAAGGCGCGCATGCGCGAGCGCACGAGCCGCTGCACGGTCTCATCCTGATGATGCGATAGGACCTTGTCGATGGCGGCGGCGATCTCATCCATTTCCTTCGCCCGCATGCCGCGTGTGGTGACGATCGGCGTACCAAGCCGGATGCCGCTGGCGATGGCCGGCGGCTTCTCATCGAACGGAATCGCGTTCTTGTTGACCGTGATGCCCGCCTCGTCCAGCGCCGCTTCGGCTTCCTTACCGGTCATCCCCTTGGACTTCGCCACGTCCACCAGCATCAGATGAGTATCCGTGCCTCCCGACACGATCCGAAAGCCCCGCTTCTGGAGGCCGCTCGCCAAGGCCTTAGCGTTCGCCAAGACGTGTTGCTGGTATTTCTTGAAGCCCGGGGAGAGCGCCTCTTTCAGGGCGACAGCCTTGGCAGCGATGACATGCATCAACGGCCCCCCTTGGAGACCAGGGAAGACCGCCTTGTCCAACGCCTTGGCATACTCAGCCTTGCACATCACCATACCGCCTCGCGGCCCGCGCAACGTCTTGTGGGTCGTGGTGGTGACAAAGTCGGCATAGGGGATGGGACTCGGATGCAGGCCGGCGGCAATCAAGCCCGCGATGTGGGCGATGTCCACCATAAGATAGGCGCCGACCGCTTTCGCGATCTCGTGGAACTTGGGGAAGTCGAGGGTGCGGGGATAGGCGCTGGCGCCAACGACGATCAGCCGCGGCCGGCACTCCTCGGCCATCTTCCGCACCGCGTCGTAATCGATACGCTCGGTGGTCCGGTCCACGCCATAGGAATAGGCGCGATAGAGGATGCCGGAGAAGCTCACGCGGCTCCCGTGGGTGAGGTGGCCGCCATGGGCCAGGTCCATACCGAGGATCGCGTCGCCCGGCTTGAGGACCGCGAAATAGACGGCCATGTTGGCCTGCGCCCCGGAATGGGGTTGGACGTTCACATGGTCCGCGCCGAAGATCTGCTTGGCGCGCTCGATCGCCAGCGACTCGACTACTTGTTGGTCATGAGCGAGCCCTGCGCAGCCAGAACGGCCGGGCTGGCGAAGTTCTCCGACGCGATCAACAGAATCTTTTCGCGCTGGCGGAGGCCTTCCTTCCGGATGGCCTCGTAAACCTCGGGATCGGTCTTCTTTAGCGGGTTGGGCATGAACGCGTTAGCCTCCCTTGCCTGTGGCCGGCACGTCGCTGGAGGCTTCGCTCTTGACCACGGTCACGCGCACCGTGGCCGCCACCTGGGAATGGAGCTTGACCGGCACCGACACGGTGCCGAGTTCCTTGATAGGATGGCCCAGTTCGATCTTGCGCTTGTCCACTTCGATCCCCTGGGCCGCCATGGCTTCGGCGATGTCCTTGGTTGTCACGGACCCGAACAGTTTGTCGTCCTTTCCAACCTGGACCGGAATCGTCACGGTGACGGCGCTGATCTTCTTCGCGAACTCTTCCAGGGAGGCCTTCTCTTTGCGCGCCTTTTCGGCGATCACGCGCTTGGCATGTTCGACCGTCTTCAGGCTGCGGCCGGTCGCCTCTACGGCCTTGTTGCGGGGGAAGAGATAATTGCGGGCATAGCCAGAAGCAACATCAAGAATATCCCCTATGTTGCCTACTCCTTGCACGTCTTCTCGTAGAATCACCTTCATGGCTACAACGCCTTGTGGGGAGAGGAGGAAATACTACAGGAGCAAGGGGTGAATGTCAACGAAGGCAGTAATATACTAGGCTCATCATGTTGCTTGCCAAACTCAAACTGTCTTTATACACTAGATTTCTTGACACCATCCTGGGTTCTTGGCCTATGATGGCTTTCTTAGAGTGGCTAATGATGAGTACAGGCAACGGCAACTGGAACTCCAATATGGGTTTCGGTTCAAGCTGTTGGATATTATCGGCCAAGCCCTCAATCGGCTCATCCCAGGGGCAGTCCTAGTACTCATTGCTGGTTTTACATATTTGTCCATTAAAAGCTTAGCTGGGCAGCATACGTTTGCCGATATTGGACTTAAAGTTTTGGCGGATGTTAAAATCAGTGAGGCCCTAGCCTATGTGATTGCAGGCGGGTCGGTTATGTTCGGCCTTAAAGAGAGAAAGCTAAGGCGAACGACGGTCGAACGCCTGACGGAAAGGACGATCCAGTTGGAGAGAGAATTGGATGCACGTAGAAGTTCGAGCGGATTGACCACGCGAGGGACGACGCGCTCGGAGGACCAGTTATGAGCCAAGACATGCATATTGCTGCAACTTTCCATCTCACCTTTGCCTTGGTGTGCGTCTGGTTTTTGGTCTTCGTGTGCTGGCGTACGTACAGAGTGGACGCGCTACGACAAAGGCTCTTCGCACTGCGGGATGAACTCTTTGACTATGCAACGTCGGGAGCCATCTCATACGATGACCCAGCCTATTGGAATCTGCGCCTCTTGATGAACGGTATGATCCGTTTCGCCCATCGCCTGACCTTTCCACGGCTCTTGCTAGCCGTGGTAGTGAATAGCCTTTGGCCTGATCCTTGCCTGATGAAACTGCTAACGGACTGGCAGAAGAAAATAGAAGCACTCCCGAATCCTGAAACTCGGATGAAGCTTCATGAATTTAATTGCCGTATGAACGATATGCTGCTCAGGCACCTCGTTACTGGATCCCCAACATTCATGATCCTACTAGTATGCTTTGCGGTCGCAGCGATGGTTAGCGGAGCTGTCTGGTCGTTTTTAAGGGCGACTTATACGCTCAGCCTTCAAACACTGGAAGCCGAAGCAGTTCGCGCACAGCGCCACAGCGGCAGCAAAAAGGCATACGCCTAAATTTTCCGCGCTCTCTCACCTAAGACTGCAAACTAACCCACTACGCACCTGTCAGTTTTCTATTTCAGTCAGCGCTTGGAGGCTTTGGGCTTTTTGAGTGAGGACTTGAGGTCGAGGTCTTTCTTGGGAACGGAGAGGACTTGCTTCAAGGCTTCATTGAAGCGTTCAAATGGGGTTTGTGATGCACTCTTCTTCATGGGCTCTCCTTTTACCTTGACATGAATGGAGGTTTTAGCAAGCGGAGCAGGTCTACAGTGTCAATACTGTTCACAGAGTGAACTTTGCAGATATTAGGAATCTTAGGTTTTTTAGATATGGAACTAACAAGAACCTCGTTTGTAACAACGGTGAGCTTCTCAACTTTTCCATGAGCTATTACCCACGGATCGGCTTTTGACAGGAAAAGCTCAGCATGATGCAATGGGTAATTGTTAATGACGTAGTCTGAAATTTTTCTGAATAGTAACTGCATTTCCTCAGATGCTGGAATAAAGAAGCCTGTATCTTTTCTATCCTTTGCCCATTGCGCCAATTCATCATCTCCTTCTGCGAGTTCATCATGAACGGCCATGGATGATACCAAGACACCGTTAGCGAACTGTTCGTCAATCCAAGTCCAAAACTTGGGGAAGAAATCCATTCCATAAGGTCCATTTTTTGCTTGAACAAAGAACGATGCATCTAAAGTATATTGAGGCATCTGTTAGTCGGTACTGCGGCTCTTGATTATTTTTCGTAGGACGGTGGGTCCTACATTCAATAGCGCAGCCCCATCCCTGTACGTTATTTTCCCTTCTATGACAGACGACAAGAGGGTTCCCATCAAGCGCTTACTGCTCCGGCTTCCAATGAGTGCATAGAAGCTGCCGCCGCGACCTTTTTTCGCGTAACGCTTTTCATATAGTCGATATAGCCGAACATATTCATTCCATGGAATTTTCTCCAAATCGTACGCTCGCCTAAGCGCAACCAAACCACTGACGCGAAAACGCTTACAAACACGCCCCACCTTCCGTTCAATGCGCTCGCTGTCACCGCCAAATCCCCACTGAATATTAAAGGCCTCACGCGGAACTAAGACTTGAGCGGCAATCCTATTGCAGCGTTGCTCTATCTCAAGGCTTGGGGCTTTCGACGCTAGATACGAATTCGAGATGCCGCTCTCTCCAAGCCACAAATGGGCAAGCTCATGAACAAGAGTGAAGATCTGCGCTGCTTTCGAGTCCTCTCCGTTCAGGAATATGAGCGGGGCAAAGTCATCAGTGATTACAAATCCTCGAAATTCTTCTACGGATAATGCGCGGGTGTTATCTTTCTTGACCACGCTGTTCCGAATAACCAAGATGTTCTGACTTTCACAGCGATCAATCAGCTCGGTGAGAAATTCTTCCCAATTTGCTACCTTGTTTCTGAGCTTGTCATTTATCCCAAGAGTGTCAGCTATATCAGTGGCTATGAGGTCATCATTAGCCGTTTTGGCGTGTCGGCCGATAAAGGCCAGCTTCTCTTCCCCTTCACTTTTGCGAAATTCCCGATACCATTCCTGCTTCCGAAGGGCATCGTTCAAAACCTCTATAAAGTCTGGAGTTAAAGACTTGTACGGACGATTTGCCACGGTGCGAAGGTCTGGTATGGGCGGCTTTTCAGACGGCGGATTGGAAAGGAAGAGATACCCAAAGGGCACATGAAGAATCTGCGCCAGTTTTTGCGCCTGAAGAAAATCGGGCTTTTCCTGAGACCGATCATTTTCCCAAGCACGAATCACCTCTGGTTCAACGTGAAGTCTCCATGCCAGGGCTGGGACAGATAACCCTGAACGATTGCGCGCCCAGCGCAGTAATCGAGGAGTGATGAATGCTTGGGGGATGTTGGAAGTCGCGGTCGCTTCGGTTGCCATTTCAGCCTCCCTATGGTAGAATTTGGGCTGGCTGAAGTGACAGCTTGAGTGTGCGCCCTGATCCTGGTAGATCGGGCGAGGCTGAAGGGCTCATAGCTTCAGGACCGGGTCAAAGACGTTGCAGCGCCTTTGACCCAGACGGATCAGTAAATCCTACCTCCGCTTCCCGCGCTTTTGCCTCTTACCATACGCCTGTTCATACTGAAAGACCAGTCAGATTGTGATAGGTCAACCGTCTTCCACTGACTGTCGAAACGGCTGCAAGAAACCGCTCTTGATCGTTCCCTTTCCGTGTATTGAATCGAAAGCTCTGTTCATCCAGGTAGCGGAACAAGTGGAAAGGCTCGACGCTGATATAGGTGCCGGTCAGCCCTCGTTTTAACAGACTCCAGAAATTCTCAATCCCTTGTGTATGGACGCGCCCTTTGGCATAGGCTTCGGCGTGGTTAATGACGTGATGCAAGTAGCCAGCATTCAGCCCTTCATAGGAACCCCACTGATCGGTAAAGACCTCGGAGCCGCGTTCTATATTCTTGCGAATGACGGGCTGTAAGTCTTCATGAGTGGTATTCTTGACGACGCGCAGATGCACGTTGCCTTTGCGTTCCAGCATGCCTAAAACAATCGCTTTCCCCGAAGTGCCTCCGCGTTTGCCGAGCAAGGCATCTTTCTTTTTCTCCGCATGCATAAATCGGGCTTTCCCGCCGATATAGGTTTCATCTACTTCGACTTCCCGCTTCAATTTGCCTAACGACTTGCGTTGGAGAGCTAGTCGAATGCGGTGCATCATAAACCATGCGGTTTTCTGCGTGACGCCGATAGACCGCGCCACTTCATACGAGGAAATGCCGTTCTTCGCGTTGACCAGTAACCACATGGCACACATCCACTTGCTCAGTTTGATCGGGCTGTCCTCGAAGATCGTGCCCACCTTCACACTGAATTGCTTCCGGCAACCCTTGCATTGCCAGACGTGACGGCTTTTAACAAAAGGCACATTCTTGGCTTGACACTGAGGGCAAGTTACATCGTTCGGCCAACGCATGGTGGCAACGAACTGGACGCAAACTTCCTCATCGCTGAAATACTGGATGGCATCTTGAAGGGTTGCGGGAGTCATTGGCGGCCTCTCTTTCCTGTTGTCCTACTGCCAAAGGTAGCACAGCCGCCATGATGTGTCAAGTATATTATTGCCTCAACGAACACCGGCTTGTGATCGCGGTCCTGCATCGCTAGAATATCAACATGATTTTCCGCATACTTCTGGTGGCGACGCTCGTCACCGTGAATCCTCTTTCCGGCATGGCGCAAGGGGGCGATCAACCCTTTGATCCCCTCCGGCTAAACATCCGGTTAAGTCCCACCGCGTTGCACCCGCCATCCCACCTGATTAAGCAACAATGGATGTTGGATGGCTATCGCCTTGGACGTCTCGGCCCTCAAGCGCCTCAGGCGGTGATCATCGAAGACGACGCGCGCCGACGGTTGCTGATCCTCTCGGCGACGGACGAAGGGCGAGTCTTGGTCTACCAGGTGGGGGATCTGCCGGTGGACGTAGCCACTCGCCTACGCCCGGCTCTCGTCTGCGTGCACACCCGCCAGTGTCAGAACCATCGGATGGACCCGGCTGGCGAACTCGGCTGCCTGGCCCTCTGCCTGCTGGAGCACCTGCACGAGTGAAGGCCTTCGACCTGCTGCCCGCCCTCCTTCGCCTAGTGGCCGACGAGGAACGCGCCGGCGACCCCTCCGGCTTCCTCCAGAAACTCCATCACCGGTTGGAGGACATGCTGCACCACCCGTCGTTCTACCACTTCAGCGCGGCGGATCGCCTGATGCCCTGGGTGGCCCCGGACACATCCGTGACGGACCCGACGCTTCGCTCCACGATCGTGACGTCCGTGCTCACGACCATCTGGGACGCCGATCGCGCGGCGCGCCGCACCAGGCTGGCCGCTATCGTGACGGAGCTGGTCAAGGCCAACAAACGGGTCCTGCTCATCGCGTCCGACAACCGGACGCTGACCGAAGCCCTGTTGGCCGCCGCCAAAGGGCTCCGCGGCGCCGGACTCCAGTACCGCAGTTTCCTCTGCTGCTACGACCCGCCCAGCATCACGAGCGAGGGCGGGCTCAACCTGCGGGACCTGATCTTCGACGCGCAGGTCTCGGCCTTCCTGGGCAAATCCCAGTCCGACAAGGCAGGTCTGCGCCGCAAACTGGAGCGGTATCTGGAACTCGCGCCGATCCTCCGCTACAAGGCGGAAAAGCAGAAGGATCTCGACGAGGTGCGCCACCTCGAATGGCGCCTGCTCACCGCCCTGGGTGACGCACAAGCCGAGATCAAGCGCCTCCAGAGCATCCTAACGGGCTATGAGCGCCTCCCGCTGTGGCAACGGCTCGGCATGCAGGTGGTGGGGAGTAACGTCGCCACGATGAAGGAGAACTGCGTGCTCTACGAGGCGCAGAAGCAGGACTACCTGGACGAGCTGGAGATTGCGCAGACGCGCATCAACGAGATCAAGCCGGAAGCCTACGCGGACCCGGAACTGCGGCCCGAGTACGAGGGGCTCAAAGATGAGATCGAGCGCCTAGGGGGCGTCACAAAGGTACGGGAAGTCCTAGCCATGGAGGAGGACACTAAACGGATGCCGCTCCTCCAGGCCAAACGGGTCCTCGCCGTCACGCCTGTCCGTGTGATCGGCGATTCCATTTTCCATTCCATCCGATACGACGCCTTGGTGGTCGACGAGGGCCCCCGTATCCCGCTCCCCTTGCTGGTGGCCTGCGCCTGCCTGGCGCGCGAACGGATTGTCCTAGCGGGAGACCCGCACGAACTGCCTCCCCCATCGCCCACCCCGTATGGGATTTCGCTCGGTTGGCCGGCGTCGCTGACGGGCGTTCCCATTACACCAGCCAAACCGACCCTCGCGTAGCGCATCAGTCTCCCGCTGCTCAAGTCTTTTCCCCTCCCCAATTCAGGTATTTACGGGATAGCTTATTAAACCGCGACCTCTCAGAGTTGATGTTATTCGCCCTTACCTTCGAACCGCATTTTGACGATTCGATGGACCACGATGTAGATACCTGCCGTCTAACCGCCTCTACTGAGCAATCCTAGGTCAGAGAAGCGAGGCCCATGCTTACAGAGGTGTTAAATCTCAACAACTACGCGGTAAGCCCACACTCGGTAGGTCCGTGGGTGGTGGGGATTGCGATTGCAATCTTAGGAGTCGTGGCGCTCATTCGTGAACGTGGCTCGAAGGTGAGCCTCGCGTTTTACGGACTCACGATGAGCGTTGCGATCTGGCTCCTCTTAGTGGGGGTACTTTATTCCACCCTTGGCGAACCTCTTGCGCTCTGGTGGGCCAAGGTTGAGCACCTTGGGGTTGTCGTCATTCCAAGCCTGGTCCTTCTCTTCACGTTGGCGATAGTCCAGCGCGTTCATGAATTTCGAGCTATGGCCTGGGGCAGTCTGGCGCTATCGGGATTGTTTTACGGTAGCATCCTTGCATCAGACCACTTCTTGACCGGGGTGTACCACTACACATGGGGCTACTACCCGCGATACGGACCTCTTAGTTGGCCGTTCTTAGTCTTCTTCTTCGGCCTGCTGTTCGGAAGTCTACGACTCTTGCAGACGGAACTTAGCCGTTCTACTCGGATCATTCATCAGCGGCGGATCAAAGCATTACTGGTCGCCTTAGCGGTAGGCTATCTGGGGGTAGTGGACTACCTGCCCGCCTATGGGATTCATGTCTACCCCTTCGGTTACGTTCCGGTGCTGGGCTTCGTCGTATTGATGTTCAGAGCGGTCTGGCTCTATCGCCTGCAGGAGATCACCCCGGCTTTCGCCGCAGAGCAGATTATCCACACGATGGCCGATGCGTTGCTCGTATTGGACTCCGAAAGGATCGTGAGGGTGGCTAATCAAGCGGCCACGCAAATGTTTGGCTATGCGAAGACGGAACTGGTCGGCAAACCGGTGTCCACGACTTTAGGCAGCCTCTTGGAGCAGGAGAAAATTGATGTCTTAGAGGCCACAGGGGCCATGCGGGCGTATGAAATGCACTACCGCAACAAAGAGGACAAGGTCCTTTCCTTGGATATTACGGGCTCTCTGACACGAGACCCTACCGGGCAGCCCGTCGCGTTTGTGTTCATAGCCCGAGACATTACTGAACGTAAAAAACTGGAAGAACAAGCCCTGCAGGTTCAGAAGCTGGAAGCTTTGGGAAAACTTGCGGGAGAGATTGCCCACGACTTTGAGACGATCTTCACGGTTCTCTCGCGACTCAGCCTGCTCTTGGTGAGTGGTCTGGATCAAAATGGCCGGACGCAAGGTAAGGTCGAAGAAATCAGGAAAGTAGCCGACAAGGGTATGGAGTTGACCCGCAAATTGCTCGCTTTTAGCAGCGGGCAACGATTTAAACCAACAATATTGGACCTCAATGCTCTCGTGACCAACCTGCGTGGCGTGCTGGAATGGGTAATAGGAAAGGACATCGAACTGGCTACAATGCTCGACCCCGCTCTGGGGTGGGTGAACGTTGACCTCGGACAGATTGAGCAGGTCATCATCAAGCTGGCTGCCAACGCACGAGATGCGATGCCACAGGGCGGAAAGATCTCCATTGAGACCTCAACCGTTCAGGTGTCGGCGATCCCGCCCCACTCGCACGGTCTTATCGGCCCGGGAAAGTTCGCCATGCTGGCGATGAGCGCCTCCGGCTGGGTGATGGACGAAGAGATGCGGATTCACCTCTTCGAACCGTTCTTTAGGCTAAAGGAGTATGGAAGGACGCCAGGGTTGGAACTGGCCATGGTCTACGGGATTGTCAAGCAAAGTGGCGGTCAGATTGCCGTAGAGAGTCAACTTGGTGTGGGCACAACGTTTCGGATCTATTTGCCACTGGTCGAACGGACGATGCAGACGGCCGACTCCGCCGTTTCTCCTCAACACTCTGCGCTTCTCTCCTAACGTGGACACGGGTATGGGAAGTTGGCGGCGGGCGGCGCCGGGACTTTAAGATGGACGGTACAGGGCGTGCGCTCCTCCGTGAGCTGGCGGTTGGACGAATAGACGATTTCCTCCACGGTGAAGGCGGGAGTGTAGCGGACCCGGAGCTTGTCCACGCCGATGTCGCTGGACGCCCGCGTCCGCCGGAGAAAGACCTGCTCCCGGGCAGTCGGATCCGGCCCGTCGTTAAGTTTTGCCCCCCAGGGGATAAAGACCAGCGTCGCCCGTGCAAGGTCCGGCCAGATCTGTCGCCGAACGGCCGGGTCC
>WNGM01004052.1_pt1 | contig 11889 bp, 9 predicted proteins | sample 5400571 | NCBI WGS metagenome assembly WNGM01 (sample SAMN13153378, study PRJNA577476) | soil metagenome | isolation source: 100 cm soil or saprolite under Garry oak tree replicate 2 | place: USA:California | collected 2016-06-15
CCTTCCCCGGGGCGATGGCGCTGAAACGGGCTAGGGCGTTACCTCTACGATCTCGATAAGGAATCTTGCAGTCCCCTTCCCCGGGGCGATGGCGCTGAAACACAGAGCCAGTGAAGTACGCCACGGCGATGAGAACCACTTGCAGTCCCCTTCCCCGGGGCGATGGCGCTGAAACCAATCTGCTCAACACCACAGAGCCGTGGAAGCCAGACCTTGCAGTCCCCTTCCCCGGGGCGATGGCGCTGAAACGCAGGAGAAAAGCTCTCCTGCTCAACATTGCTATCACTTGCAGTCCCCTTCCCCGGGGCGATGGCGCTGAAACCATATCTTTGGTGTACGTGACACTTGATCTACACTATCTTGCAGTCCCCTTCCCCGGGGCGATGGCGCTGAAACGATATAATCGCCTGGAGGACCACCAACGGTTACGGCCTTGCAGTCCCCTTCCCCGGGGCGATGGCGCTGAAACCGACTACGCCGCAGCGGATATGTTTGCATTTTTTAGCATTTGCGCTATGCCAGGGCCTTTCTCGTGGCTCTCAGCGTGTCGATTAGATGACTCCATGTATTCTAACATACTTCACAAGGCTTATTGTACGCAAACGGGTTTTTGTATGAAAAGCGGGTACATTTGCGAGGTCAAAAACCTTTCACTTGAGCACAGGTCAGGCTGTTCACACTGAAAATAGCGTATGACTGATAGCCATTCTTAGCCTCTTTATGTCGATTTGCGAGGGGCAAGCCCTCAAGAGGCGTTTTGGGGCAAGGCAGCCTAGATGACGTCATTGCAGAAGCGGCGGAATTCACAGGTGACACAGCGGCGCTGCGAAGTTGGCGGTGGCGGCATGATTTCGCTGTCTACGATCTGCCTGATGTGTGTCACGGTCTGTACTACTTTTTTTCGCAGGTGTGTTGTGATGGGTATTGGCTCGGCCCTTCTCAGGGAAATGGAGTAAAGAAAAGCTGTCTTCACCGGCAATTTCCAGGCTTCTTCAACCAGCATGGCATATGCTGCCAGTTGGAGCGCGAAGTGCAGACCGGCTTTTTGCTCCGAGAGTTTGTATTCTACGACTATTGCTTCCGCGTTGGGGGCTCTCAGCGATGGTACAGCGATGGCAAGGTCTACTCGCCCGGTCAATCCCAGCCGCTCTGATTGGAGGGCGAGGTGGAAGAAGCGTTCACCATCTACCAGGCCATAGGAACGTAAGCTCCGCCGCCCTTCGCGGTTTTCTTCTTCTATGTGATGAAGAATGCCTTCTTCCATCAGGAGGGTGACGGGTCTCACCTTGGGCAGGCAGTAGCGATAGAAGACGATGCGCGGACAGCAGGTGTACTGCTTGAGGTCGGTTACTTCTAACAACCAGTTTGACATACGCTCACTCCTTCTCGTCACGTTCGATGACGCGGTGGCCAGTCCAGCTTTTTTCGTCGAGGGGAAACAACTGCACGTTGGCGCCATGCTTACCAATACGACGCTCTATCTTCAACAATAATTCACGCTGGTGGATGTGACTGAGATCTCCAAGGAAGGCGCTGTACTGAATACGCTCCAGGCCATAATCGAGGCAGGCATCTGCGACCTTTGTCCGCGCGCCATCATGAGGAATGTCGTAGATCAGCAAGCAGCGCATGTCTTCACCACCCCGCTACAAATGGCTCGTACTGTTCCCGCTCGCCACGTACGAAGAGGGCAAGGTGACGGGCCTGGCTTTGCAGGATGAAGCGCAGCGCCTGCCGCTTTTTCTCGTACAACTCGCTGCTTTCCATGCGTTCCAGTACTTTCTCGACCAGTTTCTTGCGCGTCGCCTCAATTAAGCGGTGATCGTCGTCCTGCTCAATGGCAAAGCGCTTATTCACCAGGCCGATGATGGTGCGATCGACGACAGTCTGACGAAACTCTTCGATGAGGTCGAGGACAAGGCTTGGTTTGCCTGGCCTGTCGGCGTGTAAAAAGCCGCCATAGGGATCAAGGCCGGCCAGAGTCAAGGCCTGTTCTACCTGCCCATATAAAATGCCATAGCCATAGTTCAGCGCGGAGTTGAAGGCATCAGCAGCACCCCTGGTCTCGCGACCGGGCCATGCCAACTCAGGTGGGATGACGCGCGCAATGGTGGCCCAATAACGCTGCGCGGCACGACCTTCGATGGAGAGAATCTGTTCACGGCTCTGCTCGATTTTGTCGGCTTGCAACTGTTCGAGTTCGTAGAGGTAGTCGCGCATTTCAAGGGCAACCAGCATCATCTCTTCGTGTAATGCGGGTTCTGTCTCTTTGCGGTACTTTGCGATGTAGCGCAACAGGTTGGCCTGGTTCTCCAGTTTTCCCTGTACGAACGCTTTTGCCAGGGCCACACCGGCGGTGCTTTCGTATGCCAGGAGCTGCGCTCGCCGTGTCAGGACGGTACCGGTGAGTCCTGCGGAGTAGAGTGTGGCGTATGCGCTGCCACGGCTGCTGATGAAATGAATGGGTATGCCTTCTTCGGCACACACGCGGATTACGTCGCTGGAGATGGCGACTCCGCTGTCGATGATTAGCACTTGATCGAGGTGGATCAGTGGGGCTTCTGTGATGGTTTTCTGCTCGCGGGTTATACGCAGGCGGCCCTGATGCTTTCCTAAGAATACTCCTCGACCCTCTACTATGAGTTCCATTGTCTGCTCCTTAGCACAAATTTCTCTTCTCTACTGCTCACCGATGCTACAAAAACACTGCCTTAGAATTGAGTATAAAAAGAAATCCCGCAAAGAATGCGGAATTTCTGAAGGAATTTATATCCTTGTAGTCCCTTCCACCAGGGCAATATACCTATGCTCAGGCTTCTAGCTTATACCAGCCATTGCCCTTCACCACGCTTTTCCCAATATGTACTAACTCGCCCCAGGCTAATAATTCCCGGAACGGTTCTAAGTTGCCGACAAATGTTGCTTTGCCCTGAAAGCCGCTGATTGGCATCGACCGCATCTGGCGGTGCGAATAGCTTCGTACCTCTTCCCAGTAAGTGGCATCATCTTCGCATTGGACGGTTTCTGCTAGCTGTAACAACTCCTGGCATTGAACGAGAGAACGGTGACTATCCCCGGTTCCATACTCTTCCTCCAACGCGCAGAGGCGGTCCAGGAGACGGTGTACGAGAGGGCGGAACGCAATGTGTCGCAAAACCTGTTCCTGGTCTACAAGACGTGTTGGCGTCAGAAAATTGACTGTGACACGTTTTTTCGATAGTGAAGCTGCTCTCGTGGCAATATCATCAGCAGTCACGGAAAGCGTTGGCATGCCAACGAGTGGCTTGCCCGCCTCGTAAATCACCTGGAGTTCACCATTGAAGGGATGGTAGGACTCAACCTTCTTGACACTAAATCTGCCTCGACCTCTATCTAGCTTACGTCCCAGCCCTCCTGCTTCCAATAGATCGATGGACAGCACGACATAGGGCAATAATTGTATGATGGTGCCAAAGAGCGTCAGGCCAAAGAGAAGCTCTTTCCCAGGCTCATAACGTCTTGCCTGGCCCAGAGGCGGCAGCACGATATATGGTCTTGGAATATCCCTTCCTCTTGGATGCTCTTCGCGTAACGGGGCCACCAGCGCACTGACCGGACATACGGCATGCAGTGGGCACGCGGCGCAGGTGGGAGACGCCTTGTTGTTACAAAAGCGCCTCCATACTGAGTCAAACAAACTGCCGCGCAGCGCTGCGCCGCTATGATCATCCAGTTCAATAGGCGTGACAACCTCGGTAGTGAAGAGAAAATGATGTGTGACCAGACCTGTCATTTCACGCTTCCTCTCCGATATATTCATACCAACTGTAGCCCCGGCTGGAGCGTTTGAGCCGGTACGGCAAGACCACGTGGCGCAGAATACGCTCTTTACCGAGGGTAATGCGTTCGGCGCTGTAGATGTTGGCGCGCTGGAATGTCAAACTTTTGCCACAATCGTCGAGCATTTGCAGCGTGCCTTTACTATTAAAAGTTCGCAAGTCATCAGGGGTTAACTCGATAAAGCGGCCCGGCGGCAAGTGTTCTACCTGCCCTGGCGGCTCCATGATTTGTATGAAGCCCCCGCGCTTGCCCAGGTAGTTGACACCTTGCAGAAGGTGATGCAACGCGGATGGCGGCTCGCCGTTCGGCAGTGTAAACGCCAGCCGGAATGCATCGCGGTAGTAGACGTACTCGCGGTAGGCAATTGTTGGCTGAAGAGGCCAGTGACCAAGCGCCTGAGCCTCCTGGGCTTTTTCTTCATTGCTCTTATCTTTGAGTAATCGCCGTATCTTGCCAAAACCCTTGAAGACTACCAGATCGCCCGGCGGCTCGAACCAGATGGAGAGGTCGCGCAGGAAAGGGAACAACCGTTCCCCCTCCTCGATACCTGCAATGCGAATAGCTGCATCCAGCAAGGCCATCTTGACGGCGTAGGGAGTAGGTACCAGCAATGTCTTCCCACCTGAGGCCGTAGCCGCCGCTGATTTTAGTGAGAACGGAGCGACCGGCAGATAACGCGCAACAATCCACATGGGAGACCTCTTTTCATATGTTAACGACCTACAGCCACGGCAAATGGTGAACTGGAGTCAATCAACGCTCGCATCTGTGCCGCAAAGTCGCTGATGGTATCAAAGGTCTGGGATTTCACGGTCTCCGCAGCATTACCATTCAAGGCTTTGACAACACCTGCTATTTGCTGGCGATAGTCATTGTCTTCATCGTCGCCCCCAGCAAGGGGACTCACCAGCGGTGCAGGTATTGCACTTGTGCTGGTGGTGATGATGCCTTCGAGGGCTACCAGGTGCGGTAACTGTGTCGAACGCATGGCTCCATTGAGTTCGACGAAGGTATAAAGCAGGCTTTCCAACAGCAGTGAGGCGCGACGCTGCCGTTCGGTTCCATCGATGGCATAATCTTGTTTAATGTCGTTGTAGCCGATACGCGCCAACTCGACATGACAGACTATGGCGTAGATGCCGCTGGATGCAGGACGATGGAAGATGCTCTGACCGAGATTTGCACCGGTTTTCTGCTGATCAGCAGCATCCTCAGCGCGTTTTTCAACGCTACGCTCAGAGACATACTTGGCGTGGAAGTAGCTGCCGGTGCGTACCCTGTCAGGCAAACCCAGAACCCAGCCAAATTCAGTGATGGATTTGCGAGGAAGCGAGCGTTTTTCTGTCACCAGAATGCCTGCCACGTCATCAATAGCGCAGGTCTGAAGCATCTGATCAATGAATTCGGCATCGCTGGCCTTCTCGGCGCCTTTGATGAAATTCTTGTCGGCATTGATACGATTAGCATTAAAGCGCTGGCAGCTCTGACACAACGGCGCTCCTTGAGCACGGGCCTGATGATAGAAGTGCTCCGTCAGCACATGCTTGAGCATATCGCCGGAGATGGCGTTAACGTTGTGCAGGTTGCCTTCATGGTCTACGATATCGACCATGCGAGTCTGAATCTGGTTGCCTTCACCACCTTCATTGTTTAACGAATGCATGTCCAGTGTAGCACGTGCCGCGATGGATACGGACGCAATGGGTGTTTTCATGTGTAGTGTTCCTCTTCTTTCTAGAAATTACAGAACCGGTATTATCCGTTTACTTCTTCAGCAACAAGAGCCTCATCATCGGTGGCAACCTGGGTATCTGTCGTGCCGACAGACACGCTACGTGGCTCACGGGCGTAGCCATAGGCGATGAGCATGGAGCCGATCAACTCAGATGAGTTGAAGCGGTCAATCAGGTCGGCAATTGCCTGAATGCTGTCTGTATCAACCTGGGCACGCAGACCCCTGGCACGACGATCTTCCAATGTGAGCTTGCGGCCAAGTTCATTCGCAACCTTTTCTTCTTCACGAGCAGTTTCGGCTTCATACTCGTGGAGAAACTTGCTGAGCGCGATAATAAATTTATCGCGGTAGGTTGCTTCTCTCATGAGTTCCTGTCCCAGGCCATAGCGCACATCGTACCTGCGGTCCTTAAGCTGCGCTCGCCGGTATTGCGCGGTAACTGTTGACTGGCGAATAGCGTAGGCAATGCGCCTGAAGCCTGTATCTTTAGTGATCTCGGTTAGTTTTCCGCCTTTGTTGTTCATAACAAGAAGATTCTCCAATCCTGTGATGCTAAGCTGACGAATCCAGCGCTGTGGAGTCTTTTCACCTTCACGCTGGCTGATAAGGTAGCTGCTGTAGGCCGTGGTGAACTTCCAAAACGGTCTCAGGTCGTGACCTGAGAGGAAATCGCGGTAGAAACGGAGCAGTTCATACTCCTCGGATCCCTCCTCTCCTTTGCTATTGCGAATTTGTTGGATAATTTGCAGGTGCTCCTTCAGTAGCGCTAGAGCGCGCTCAGCATCGTCTGACGTTTTGATCTCAGGCAGCCACTGCGGAAAGTTGATGCAGGAGACATTCATCGTGGCATAGGCACTGCCCATATCTTTGAAGGATAGAACCTCGAAGCCCTGGGCGATGCTGGAGAGCTGCGCTTCATCGGAGAACTCGTCTTCCTCGGCCTGGCCTTTCAAGGCCTGTTCGCGTAGTGTGACAAACGTCTGGGCAAAACGCAGTGCAGCCATGATATCGAGCTTTACCACAGTAGAGGACCAGCAAACAGAACGGAATGTTCGCATCATGCCCTGCAATGTACCCAGTTCGATGGTCCTGGGCTGCAAGACATAGGTCTTGCGGTCCTTGCTGCCCTGGATGACGTAGGGAGCCGAAGCATCCATGAAGCCAACAAATTTCAGCAGTTCCAGCAGCCAGAAGCCATCCTGATTGCCTTCCGCTAATGTGCTAGACTTAGAGCGGTTTGCTCCTTTACCCGCTGTCGGGTTCACCAATTGCAAGGCTGTGACGAGTGCGTTGCCTCTCAGATCATGTTCTTTAGCGAGTTTCTGCCATGCAGCTATGGCAGCCGCAATGTCATTCTCAGGACTGCCGAAGAGCGTAAGCAGGAGACGAATGTGCTCTCGCTGTAACTCTTCAAGATCGGCCCAACGCTGCAACAGATCGTTGAAGGAACTGGCAATCCTCATTTGCTGGATTGCCCGGTAGTGCCCTAACTGCGGATCAGGCTCCTCAAGTTCCCCCAGTATGGGATATTTGCTCCTGTTCAGACGAGCTTCTGGCCTGCGCAAAGCAGCTTCCAGGGTTTTGAACTTTGCGTAATAGACCTTGCTCTTTTCCTGCTCTGCCTCATAGTAAAATCCATCGAGATGTTTCCCCTGGCTTTCGAGGTACTTGTGACTCTGCTTTTCCGTGACCAACGGTTTGAGAGGTGATAAAGGTTTCAGGTGCTGCAGGTCACCATCAGTAATCGAGGTGGGTGGGCGTATCTCATAGTAAGGACCCGCATCCTTGATGGTCAGGCCTTTACTCGGTTTCCCTAAACTGCGGAGCACCTGGCTGAGCAGTGATGCGAAGCCAATGGCCAGCAGAGTGTCAGCCGAGGTATCGCTTGTTTTGTCGATGTAGTAGGGTTGTAGTTCCATAGATTCTCTCCATTAAGTCCTTCAATTCGATCCGCCGGGAGGATACTTAGCCAGCGCGCTGGTCTGCCAGGCGCAGCGCACGCACTATGACGAAGTAGAGCAATGCTTCTAGTTCGCCGATACGCCCGCTTGTCAATTCCGGCCTCGTCAGCTTCGGCGTCAAAGCTGTCTCAGGAGCGAGATCACCTCCTTTCGGAATCTGCCTAGCAAGTTGGTCGGCATCGTAGCTCCACACTGCACCCTGATGTGCTATTTTCAGAGCCTCCTCGGCTGCTCTTCTGGCACGTACATCAAGTACTACTGGACCATATTCACTGGCCTGCGAGGTATGATGCCGCGCAATAGCTCCACAAATGGCACGCAATACCGGCATACGCTCCTGGCCTTCCGCCCTGGAGATGCCCAGGCTAGCTCCTATCAGGCTTCTACCGATGGCGACACTTTCACAGGCATGGTGCGAGCGCTTTGGCGTTACCTGGCTTTGCAACTGTTTCTGCTGTGGTGAATAATTGTTATCAGTTTTGGCGAAACAGAAAGAAGGACTGGGCAGAGCATAGGCGGGCCGCTTTTGTTGCTCATACAGGAGCTTCTGCCATGCCAGCGCCCACTCCTGCCACTGCTGGTTCAGTTTGCCAAGGTCATGGCAGGCGATAGCAAGCCGAACGGCGTGATCAACCATGCCAGAAGGCAGGCCCATCTCCCTTTCAAGCTTGTGCGACACGTAATCTAGCTGTCCCTTGATGCCTGCATTGTAGGCATGGACCAGGCCATCGATGTGGTCCTGATAACTGGTTTGCCGCGAACCCATGTTTTTATAATCTATGGGTTGTACCTGTAACAGCGCGCTTTGATAGCCGTTCGGCTGAAGTTCGAGCGTACCGTCAAGCAGGATAAAGCCGAGTTTGGCATCATACCTTGCCAGTTGGGCGGGTAAAGCAATCACCAACGCTTGCGGAATCAGCTCTCGACTGGCTAGAGGATGCCATAAGTAACTAGTTTTTTGCCGGTTATCGACGCTATCAGCATCTTCAGGCTTTGCTTCAACAATGGGCTGCGCTTCCTTGCATACCCAGTCCAGCTGCAATTCTTGGCCCCGTTTTTGCAGCGCTTCCCATCTTTTGGAACTTGCCAGCGAGTCAGGATGCATACTAAAGCTCTGCCAGCGCCAGGGGTCTTCCTTAATGGCTTCTTCAGGATTGTCGTGAATAAGTATCTGCACCTGTGAAACATCGCGAATGAGCGCAGAGGAGATGCCACGGCTATTGGTGTTGAAGCTCTCAAAGATACGCTTGAGAATCTCTCCTTCATTCTGGCTGTATCGCTTCAACAAGTCCTGATCTTCCTCGGTATGTACCGCATTGATCAATATTTGCTCCTCTGGAAAGCCTACCTGCTGTCCATCAAACTGCTCAAGAGCGCTCCAGGTTGATGAGCAGGTGTCTTTGTTATAGGGGAGCGTGCTGGCTTCTTTCCCTTCATCATCCTTTGGCAGAGGATAGACGATGACGCTACCTTGCTGCCCGGCGAAACGTGCGCAGCGCCCAGCGCGTTGGATGAGGCTATTCGCAGGGGCATTTTCGGTGTGCAGCACCTGAACGGAGATATCAAGGCCGACTTCGACAACCTGGGTTGCTACCACGATGATGTCTCGACCATGATAGATACCATCCTTCCACTGATCCGGCCCCAGCTCATGCTCGACCTCCCGGGAGAGTTGCCTGCGGTCCTCCACGCTGAAGCGGCTATGAAGCAGGACGACTCGCGTTCCCCGGGCCTCTACTTGCCTCAGCTGCAGATACATCTGCTGGGCTCGCAGCACTGTATTGCAAATGACAAGCGTACATCTATTGTTTTCGCGCTGATAATGGTCTGCTAAGATGGCTTCTGCATGCATCGGCTCGGGTGAGCGCCGAAAAGTGCGGGTGCGCCCCTGCGCAATCGCCTGGAGTTCCTGCGGATCATCGACAGTGACAATCTCGGCATCGAGCAGTTCCCCCAGGAGTTTGAGCAGTGAAGACGAGAAGGTGGCCGTCATTAATACAAATGGCGTAACTGATCTAAGTAACCGTAGCATCTGGATGGCCGTCGTGCGTGCTCCGAAAACGCTCTTATCGCCACCTAACAAGGGATAAAGGTGAAATTCGTCGAGAACGAGATAAGAGCCAGCAACTGCCCCAACGTTGAGGTTGGCTTTCCTCTGCCCGACACCATAGGGAACTGCGAGAAAACTAGCAAGCAGTTGATCGATAGTGCAGAAAGTCAGGATTGACTCGAACTGTGGGTCGTCGGGCTGTTCACCGGTCTGGATGGAAACCGGGTTACGTCCGAGATGTTCATACTGCCTGGTAAGCGTGGTGCCACGACGACTGTCGATACGATCAATTTGCTCCCGGTATTTCTGGTAGAATTGATTGGAAAGCACTCGCATTGGAGTAGCATATAGACAGGTATGCGGTAGTGTGTTCTCTCCTCGCTCCAAGTCTTCAAGGAAGGGCCATAGAGCTGCCTCGGTTTTTCCTGCTCCTGTAGGCGCTTGCAGAATCACATTCTTTCCACTGAGCAGTAAATCATGAACGCGTTGTTGAAAAGGGCGTGGCTGTAATTTCCCGGTTGTCATTGCTGATCACTCTCCAAAAAAACTATTGAACGTGTCTACATTCGATTCACCTGGAGGTGTTGGCTTGTCGAGCGCTATCCCATACAGGTGCGCTAACCGTTTGACTTCATTCATCATTCCCTGGCGTAATTCCTCTGGCGCCAGCACTTCACAATCAGCTCCCCAACCACGGATCCAGTTCTCGATTTCCAACGTGTCGCCAATTTGTGCCGTCCATTCGCAGCCATCCGCTGTATCCTTGATCTGCTGCGATGGGTGCCAGAGGGTTTCTTTCACTCGCTTCGTTACCCAATGCGAGAAGCGCAAACGAACCTCGACCAGTTCTTCATCGCCATACATGACGCCCCATGCCCTGCTGAATAATGCTGGGCCGTCAAAATTCGTCGGTATCTCGAATAAATCCGTAGTCAGTTCCGCATGTTCAATACGCTCTATTTTATAGATGCGTAATCCATTCGCTGGCATACTATGTCCGATAGCATAAATTGTGCGACCAATTGGTGAAGGCTCAAGAAGATACGGGGCGAAGTAGCACTCAAACGTCCTCTTCCGAGGTGGAGTATAGAACAGCCGCACCTTGCGATGTGTCGCCCAGCCAAGAGCCAATGCATCGAAGGTATCTGACGTATCCTGTTGTCCTTTCTGACGTTCTCTCAACATATCAAGTAGCGCATGTTGATGCTGTGCAATCGTCTCCGGCATTGCAGTGATAAGTTTCCTCAACGCTGATAACACATGCTCATTGCGTTTGTCATGAGTTAGCGAGAGGAGGCGACCAGCAAGGTAGAGGGCTACTGCCTCTGGCAGATTCATCTTCATAGGCAACAATTCAAATTTTGCCCCCTCTACCAGTCGCCAGAACTGACCATCCTTTCTCACAGGGAGACGTCCTTCAGTAGAGAGCCTATTGAGGTCACGCTTGATCGTATCATCACTTACTCCCAGCTCTTCGGCAATTTGAATGGTACGTAATTTCCTCTCAGGGTGCCTCCAAAAAAGGAGCTGAATTTGATGTAATCGATCAGTTCTGTTGAATGCATCCGATGTCGGCATTGTTTACACCTCCCTAAAAATAAGTGTAATGAAAATACCCGCAGGGAATGCGGAATTTCTGAGGAAATCTCCGAATTTGCCGATATAACTCAAAACTCACTCAAATACGCGGGGTAGAGGAAGCGAAACAGGGTAGTGCGCTACAAGCTGGTAATATCCGTGAAGAGATGAAAGGTGATGGTGTACTTGCCTCTTACCCCTACTACGTATCCACATACTTTAACGTATTATATACTCATTAATATGGATGTATCGCTAAAAGGCAGTACTTTGAGGGCGGGTGTGGGAAACACTGTCCCCTGACACGGGCGGCCATAATGGCCCCCACTCCGCTCCGCGCCACTCCCGCCCCTACGGGATATGGTGAGGCCCTACGGGATGATGGGAAACACTGTCACCCGGATGGCGTCCATACGGGCTACGCGGGCGGCCATTCATGAGGTCTTCAGGAGTTGTGGGTAATCACCAGGTAGCCAAAACTGTCCCTGGAATATGTGTAAATGCCATGCGGAAACCTCCAGGATAAGCTTTTAGCTCTATGCGCTCATATCCATACCAGTCAAGTAGCTCTTCTGCCTTCAATTCCGCATGGTGACGATCTTTCGCATAGAACGTGAACAAGGTGTCTACATCCGTGACCCCTATGCCATCATCACCACGGAAACGCTTGATAAGCTGGCAAAGGCGTTAGGCGTCCCATCCTCAGCACTGATTGAAGATGTAGCAGAGGAGTAACAACAAGCGGG
>WNGM01010554.1_pt1 | contig 11888 bp, 12 predicted proteins | sample 5400571 | NCBI WGS metagenome assembly WNGM01 (sample SAMN13153378, study PRJNA577476) | soil metagenome | isolation source: 100 cm soil or saprolite under Garry oak tree replicate 2 | place: USA:California | collected 2016-06-15
TCCCGAAAAGACCGAAAACGCGATGGCGGCGGCCGCCTCCGCAACTTCGGCCACAATCTCCGCGGGCCCTGCCGCACCTCCTCCACGCGTCTTCGCCGTCCTGCGCAAGGCCGAACGGGTCTCCATGACCGGCACGAACGCCTACGCCGTGCTCAGCGAGCAAGGCGGACGCCGCGCGCGTGTCCTCGACCTTGGCTTCGGCGGGGTAGCCATAGAATTCGATTCCCCAGAGGATCTTCCCGAGAATCTGCTAGCCGTTTTACACGTTCCTATTCTTCCGCCCGTTCGCGTCAACCTGAAGCCGGTGTGGAAACAACAGACCACTCAGGGCAGCTTCCGCGTCGGCTGCGCCTTCGTGTCCTGAGAATCTCTGCAATTCCCCCCTAACCTCAGGTCCCTCCGGACTGCCCTCACTCCCTTTTTCCTGAAATCTGCTGCCGCAAATAGCGAGAAATAAACAACAGCGCCTGCTGCAGGTGCGCCAGGCCGAGTCCCCAGCGCAGCGAGGCCTGCTCGCTCGAATCACCTTTCGCTTCAAGATGGATTTTGAGGCCCAGAGTTCCTTTTGGAATCTCCTTTTGCTCCACAGAAACCAGACAGATCGATGCCGCCAGCACGTTCTGCGATCCAGCGTCTTTCAATAACTCGATCAGTTTCTGAATCAGCTGAAAATACAGCCCTCGGTTTCGCACCAGCTTCTCGTCGCGAAAAGTCACGAGAAAACTTCCGCCGCAGGTTGCGTTGTCATCGCCCGCCGCAGAGATTGGCCCTCTTCCCGCCTCATGGTTGTCAAACAGGGAGTCATCACTTTGAATCGCGTTCTGGAAATTCTTCAGCGCGAGCTTCACCGAAGGATCTTCGGTGGCTTGAGCATCCCCCGCTCGAAATTCCGGAATTCTTTCGACCACCTCGACTCGCATGGCTGTGAACCTACGCGATGAACGTTTCGGCTACAACAAGAATCTCGCCCGGACGTCTCTTCTCGCAAGCCGATTTCTTCTCAACTTCATCCCTCGCGGCCTGCTAAAATCCTGCGGCGTCTCTGTCCGTTGAAAGGAAGCGCAATGACCGAACCCAAGGTAAGCCGCCCCTACTGGCCTGACGCCCTGCAGAACCCTTCCGACGACACGACCGGCCTCAAACCCTGGCAGTGGGCTCTCGAACGCCTCGAAAAATCTCACAACTATTGGATCGCCACGTCTCGTCCCGAAGGCCAGCCCCACCTCATGCTTGTCTGGGGCGTCTGGTGGCAGGATGCCTTCTGGTTTAGCACTGGCCCCCGCACGCGCAAAGCAAAAAACATCGCCGCCGAGCCTCACTGCGTCATCGCCACGGAAAAAGCCGACGAAGCCGTCATCCTTGAGGGTCTTGCCGAAGAAATCAAGGATCGAACCATCTGGAAGGAGATCGTGAAAGTCTACAACCGCAAGTATGGGGGTGATGTTGGTCCTCTGCTCGAATCTAGCGGCGGCTGCGTCTTTCGCGTTCGTCCTCGAATCGCTTTCGGTCAGGACGAACACGCCGAAAACTTCTCCGAAGCCATGACCCGCTGGCAGTTTTCGCAAAGGTAGATCCCAAAGGTTTTTTATCTCCGCGAACCGGTGCTCAGCCCTTGCCGCTCAGAAAGCACTTCAGGGCCGCGGCCCGGCGTTCCACATCTCTTGTTTGATTTTCCAATGACCGTCTTTTTCCTTGTGCAGCACCAGCAAAATTTTTCCATGGTTTTCAATCTGCGGCTTCCCGTCCGCTGGTTGCAAGACCTGGTACGTCAGGCCCCACTCCGACGCCCAGTCGCCTGAAACGTGGATGTCATGATATTCATCCTCTTGTTTCGTCACACGGTACCCGGGCACGCCCCCATCAGCAAAGCAGCAAAGGTCACCACTAAGAGTATCTTTCTAGTGAGATCCATCAGACCTCCCTCGATTTCCGCATCAATCCCAGCTACCCAAATCTCAAGGCCGTTGCGGTTCTGCGTGAACTCAGAGTAGAATCTCGTTCCTAGTCGCCCTGACATGTCCCCTCGTTAGTTGCGATCCAAGCTATCGCACGGAGGTCCAATTCTCATGCGCGTAATTCCAGCCGTTCTGTTTGTCTTCCTTCTTGCTTTTTTGATTCAGGGAGGTGCTCAGGACCTAGGCACGTCGGGCCTTCCCGTAGAGCCTCAGGTTCTCCTCCCGCCGTCCGCGGGAGCTCCGGTTTCCTCAGATCCGAACGATTCTGGTTACACCAGCTTGTACTTGCAGCACCATGACTGGATGTCAGAAGACGATGCCGATGACGCCATGCTTCGCACCGAGGCCAATCTGGAGCGCCGTGGCGGAAACCCAAGTTTTGCAGGCGACATGATGGATCAAGCACAGCAGCAGCGGGCTCTGTTCCCCCAACTCTTGGGAGCCGGTCCTCTGGCTTCTGGCATTCCGATCTGGTTTTCTATCGGGCCCACCAAGTCGAACCACATTCAGAACGGGGTCTTGCGCACAGTCGTCGACAGCGGCCGCATGCGCACCATCTTGCCGCATCCCTCGGACCCGAATGTCATGTACGTCCTTACTTCTTCCGGAGGTCTCTGGAAAGCCACCGATTTCTCCATGAACAAGCCTCACTGGACGTCGAAGACCGATTTCCTGGCCACCACCTCCGGGGGAGCGGCCGCGTTCGGCCGGACTCCCAACACGATCTATCTCGGCTTGGGGGATCCCTTTGATGGAAACGTGGCCGCTGGCGCTTACGTGCTGAAGACGACCGACGGCGGCGATACCTGGAGCCCAGCCGTTCGCCTCCCCAATGCCTCCAGCATTCGCGACGTCAAGATTGACACCAGCGGAACTCAGGATATCGTCCTGGTTGCCACTAGTTTCGGGCTCTTCCGCTCCACGGATGGCGGCGCCACCTTCACCCGCAATCCCAGCGCGGTTTTCCTCTATCCCACTCCCATCGGCACATTTAGCCAGACGGTTTGGAGCGTTGTCAACACCAGCGTCGGCTGGGTGGCCTCCACCGAGTCCCCCTTGGCTGGCTTCTCCAGCGATCGTTTGGGCAAACTCGTCGTTTCAACCGACCATGGAGCCACTTGGAAGCCCTTGGCTAGTTTGCAAGAAACGTTTCAGACCAGCGGCGGCCCGGTGACCGTGTCGGCCGGCCGCACTACCCTCGGCGTGGGCGCTCCGGGCGACTCCTTCGTGTATGCTTTCACCGCAAATCAGGGCGACGGCAGTCAACTCGATCTGTTCCGCTCCGTGGATGGTGGCGCTTCTTGGACACCCCTTGGCCTCCCGTTCAAGACGCCCGTGAACCCCAACCCCGACGCCCCGAACATGAACATCATGGGCGGCCAGGCCTTCTACAACCACATGCTGCTCGTCGATCCCAACGACGCCAATCGCAACACCGTGTACATCGGCGGGCAACTGAGTTCCGCGAAGTCTGTGGATGGCGGCAATACCTGGCGTATTCTCGCCGACTGGCTCGCTCTGTTTAAGATGCCCTACGTTCACGCCGACTATCATGCAGCTGCCATCTCTCCAGCGACTAAATCGATCTTTTTCGGAACTGACGGAGGCCTGTTCGTCAGCGACGACGGCGGCGCGAGTTGGGACGATGACAAGAACGAAGGCGTCGTCAGCACTCTCGCTTATTCCATCGCTACTTCGCCCCATACTCCCAGCATCTCCATCATCGGCACGCAGGACAATGGCACTTTCACTCGTGTTGCGGGTACTAGTTTTTGGGAACAGACCGCCGGCGGCGACGGAATTGGCACAGCCTGGAGCAAGGCGGACAACAACTTCGACGTGGCCTTCAGCAGTTTCCCCGGCTCGAACGTCTTCCGCTCCACCAACAATCCACCCCTCATCCAAGCCAAGTGGAGATTTGCACGCACTGGAATAAACCGTCGTTTTGGAAACTTTTCTACCGCGTACGCCACGCCCAGTGCTGCGGGCGACCCTTCTGGCCAAGCCTTCTTCACTTACACGAGCCGCCAGATTTACGCCACCACGAGTGCCGGCACTCTCTGGACCGATATTGGCCACACTTTGATCCCCGGGAATCCGAACGCCAAGCCGCCGATCCCGGATACGCCTCCTTCATCGGGAATCGGCGCGGCGCGGATCTTCCGTGACACTCCGCATGGCATTGGCGTCAGTCCTGCCGTGGACGGCCTGGCCCACGTCGCCGTGGTTTGTAATGGAGGGTTTGTCGTCGTGACGCACAATGGCGGTGTCAGTTGGACGCAAACCGGACTGATTGGAACCGTACCCGGATGGGGTGGTTTCAACTCCAACGCCGAATGGGCCGACGACAACACACTGTATATCGCTTCGGAAAATCCCGGTCCAGGGGGCCGTGTCGCCAAATCCACGAATGGGGGCCTTTCGTTTGTTCGTGCCGATACAGGTCTGCCCGACGTGCCTGCTTCCCGGCTGCTGATAAGCCCCCTCGACAAAAACATCATATACGCCGCTACTTTTCTAGGCGTCTATCGCACCACGGACGGCGGCGTGAGCTGGGCTCGCTTCGGCGCGAACCTGCCGTTTGTTGAAGTGGATGACCTCTACATGCCGCCGGACGGCAGCTTCCTCCGCATCGCCACTTTCGGCCGTGGCGTCTGGGAGATCCAGCCCTGAGCTTTCTGCGCGTGCCAGTTCTTGCAACTTCCCGGGGGGCGGACTTCGGCCCGCCATCTTGTTTTCTAGCTACTCCATGCGACTCCTCCTCGATTTCCGCATTGATTCCCGCTCAATCTACGGAACTACAGCATTCAAGAAAAGCCACCGCCCGTCTCCTTGCTCCCTGACCGCCATCGCTATCCCCCGTTTGGCGGAATTTGACACTTCGCGTATGATTAAGAATTGCCTCGCGACCTAGCGACGCGGCCGTAGCGCTCCGGGCTTTCCGGAGTGGCCGCGCAGACCGGACGCGACAGATTGGAGCCTCATGAAATCCGGGATTCACCCCGATTATCACCCCGTTACGGTGCACTGCGCCTGCGGCCACACCTTCCAGACGCGCTCGACCATCAAGGGCGACATGCTGCGCGTCGAAATCTGCTCCAATTGCCACCCTTTCTTCACCGGCAAACAGAAACTCGTCGACACCGCAGGACGCGTCGAGCGCTTCACCAAGAAGTACGCGGACGCCGCCGCCAAAGCTAGCTCCGCCAAGAAGTAAAGGTAGGCAAGCTTCTGGGACAGCCATTCCTGGCTGTCCCTTTTTCCCATCCTCCTGCCCCCCGGCACTGCGAATACTTTCGCAGTTTCCTGATAGCGCTCCTGGGCCTCTGCGTCTCCGCGTTATGCTTTCTTTCAACTTTCAACTTTCAACTTTCGACTTTCACCTTCCTTCTCCCCTCCGCCCGTGTAAAATGAATTCCCAACGTGGCTACCCAATCTCGCATGTTCGATGGCGCGCGCCCCGGCGAGCTCGTCGAAACCGCTCCGCCGCGCGTCACCCTCCGCAACGCCTTCGCTCATCCTTTCGATTCCGCCATCGCCGCCGCGCGCACCTGCTACGCGCCTCGCCTCATCAGCCCAGAAGAAATCACCGACAAGCAGCGCACCAACATCGGCGCCGCCACCTTCTACAGCGGCCACCACACCGTTTACCAGCACGCCCATTTCGAATTCGGCCTCGAAAACGTCAGTCGCCAGTTCGTCTGGTCCTTCCTCCACGCCCATCCTTTCTACAATTCCGAGCAGCAGAGCCAGCGCTACGTCCGCCTCGACCGCGCGCAAGCTTATGTTCCAGCCGTCTCTCTCTTCTTCGACGAAAAAAGTAAGGAAGTCTACGAACAGTCCATCGCCCGCGCCTGGAACTACTATCGTGAGCTTTCCGCGCTTCTCATCACGGACGCCCGCACGATCCTGAACGACATCTGGCACATCAGCCCGATGTCCCACCCCAAACGCATCCAGAAAATCGAGCGCTCCGCCGAAAAGCGCGCCATCGAAATCGCCCGCTACGTCTTGCCCCTGGCCGCTTTCACCACCATGGTCCACACCATCTCCGGCATCGTCCTCCACCGCCTCTGGCGCATGTGCTCCGCCTCGGACACGCCGAGCGAAGCCCGCACCGTCATCGGCGCCATGATTGCGCACGTCAAGGAAATCGATGCCCAATTCTTCGACCGCTTCGGCACCGAACCTCTCGAAGAACTCCCCGAGTGGAAAAATTCGCAGCCCAGTTCCTCCGCCGGCGAATCTTTCGCTCACGAATTCGACGCCAAACTCAACGGCAAGACTTCCCGGCTCGTCGATTACTCACCCAACGCCACGCGCGTCATGGCCGAATCCTATCGCGCCGTCGCCGGCCTCAGCTCATCTCAATGCTCCGACGCCGAAGCCCTCGACCGCCTTCTCAACCCCGCGCGCAATCTCTACCGCCTCGAAACCCTCAACGTCGGCGTCCACGCCCCCATGATGCGCGCCCTTCAACACGCCAACTACACCTTCGCGAAAAAAATCAGCCACACCGCCGACAGCCAAGACCAGCGCCATCGCATGGTCCCCGGCTCGCGCCCTCTGCTCACCCTCGCCGACACCCGCGAGCCGGACTACATCACCCCCGCGCTCCTCGCTAACAATCCTCGCGCGAAAGAAATTTACGACCGCGCCATGCGCGAGGCTTGGACCGCGAAAAATCAGCTCCTCGATCGCGGCGTCACCCCGGAAATCGCCCTCTACCTACTCCCCAATGCCAAGTCCATCCGCCTCTACGAATCCGGTTCGCTCCTCCATCTTCTCCACAAATGGACCATGCGCACCTGCTTCAACGCCCAGGAAGAAATCTACCAGGCCTCCATGGACGAAATCGCCCAACTCCGCGAAGTCCACCCGGAACTCACTCGCTACATCGGCCCGCCCTGCCACATCCGCGCCAGCATCACCACCCCCATCTGCACCGAAGGCTCGCACTTCTGCGGCATCAAAGTCTGGCTCGACTTCCCCAACATCTCCCGCCGCATCTCGCACTTCTGCGGCATCAAAGTCTGGCTCGACTTCCCCAACATCTCCCGCCGCATCTGAACGTCCCTTGGCGCGCAAGGTTGCTCACTCTCTGTGCAGAGGCTTGTGCCCAATCACTCAGCCGTGTTCGTACTCTAGTACAGTATCCGCAGAGCTCGGGCCTCTCGTAAAATGCTGCCATGCCCACGACCAAGCGCGTGTACCTTCGCTTCCCTTTTCGAAGGCTCATCGTCGTCCCTTTGCTGAACCTCTGTGTGACGGGGATTTCCTTGGGGCAAGCGCCTGCGCTCTCAACCAACGACAGCGGCAACATCATGGGCATAATCCGCCATTACGGAAAAGACCGGAGCTCTGCAGCCAGATCCCTGAAACAGCCAGTCGAACAACCAACCAGCTCTGCCGCTTCTCCGGAAGCAGAGCAAAAGAATTATCACTTCCAAATAGCGGCCTCTCTCTACGAACGGAAATTCGACAAGTTGGAGCAGGCAGCGCGGGAAGCGCGGATCGGAAAGGCCAGATTCCAAGGCGGAGTCTGGAAGCTGTGGGAGTTTTATGACGCAGTGGGCACCCCATATATGCGGCGCAAGGCCAGCGAAGAAGATTGGAGGGCTTACTTCGTGAGCGTCAAGAAATGGATCTCCGCATATCCGGAATCGGCCACTCCCCAAGTGGCGCTGGCAACCGGATACGTAAACTACGGATGGAAGGCAAGAGGTCACGGATACTCCGAGACCGTGGACGACAGGAGCTGGGGTCTCTTCGCGGAACGCATCGCTCAGGCGAAGTCCACTCTCATGCAAGCTTCTCTGCTAAGAGAGAAGTGCCCCTATTGGTATGAGGCCATGCAGGACATAGCCATCAGCGAAGGCTGGGACAAATCTCAAGCAAAGGACCTCCTTGAGCAGGCTATCGCCTTTGAACCCGGCTATTATCACTATTACCGTGAATACGCGAATTTCCTCCTTCCCAAGTGGTATGGCGAGGAAGGAGAAGTGGGGGCGTTCGCCCAGGAGGTATCCAACCGCGTTGGCGGCCAGGAAGGCCTGTTCCTCTACTTCGAGATTGCTAGTATGAGTACCTGCCAGTGCGATTCTGACAAAGGCACACTTTCCAACTTCTCTTGGCCGAGGATCAAAAAGGGCTTTGCTGCTCTGGCGAAACTCTATGGACTAACCAATCTCAAGAACAATCGTTTCGCCTACATGGCCTACGCCGCAGACGACAAGGCTGCTGCTCAAGAGGTACTTTCGTTAATCGGCGATGGTTTTGACCCTTCTGTGTGGAGAAGCAAGGACTCGTTCGATGCTGCCAAAGCCTGGGCCACGACTCCGTAATCGCGCGCTTGCCTACGGCAAAAAAAGAGGCCTCGTCCTCGAAACCGCGTTACCATTCTTGTCCGTCTAATGAATAGGGAGTGCCCTCCATGTCCTCGTCTTTCCGGCCCTGCTCAGCGTTCTTCACTGCGGCCCTGCTGCTGTCTCCTTTCTCCTTGGCCTATCAGTCGCCCCTTTCCGAAGAATCCATCCGCGAAGCCTATTTCCTCGGCCAGCGCCATGACGAATCCTTGGCCTCATTCTTGGGCAAATACATCAGACCTCTCCCGCCACCAAAAACCGGTCCGTACATCTCTTCCGTTACATTCTTCACTCCGTTCGCCCAGGTCGCCCAGCTGTCCGATCGCCAGATTGGCAACTACAGCGCGCAACAGGCCCAACTTGATCACCGCGGCCAGGAAGAGGTCGTGGAGATTTTCGTTGAGATTCAACTGACCAGTTCTTACGGCCCGCTCGTCGCTGTTCCGGCAAGATCACATTCCAGCTCCGCGACTCTCATCCCCCGGCCCCATGATTTCTGGAGAGACTTCCATGTCCAAATCTTTGATGGCGAACAGACGCTCTCGCCTTCCGATTATCACGGACATGCAAATTACAGCTGCGGACGCTACGGTCCTTGCTTCCTCACGGGCGCCACCCTCGAGTTCGATTTCCCGGCAGACGCTTTCATCTCCGATTCCGCGACCGTCCAGATCGATCCTCCGGAAGGCGACTCCGTCTCCGTGGATTTCGATCTTTCCGCCCTCCGCTGATCAGCGGTTGCGCAGACAGTTTTTTTGCGGGGAAGAGAGGGTACTACACCCCCGCCATTCTGTATGAATGTCAAAACAAGAGACTTACGGAATTTGCATTTCGTAAGTGATTGATTCTAAAAGGCGCGTCTTCGATTGTTTGCAGCACGAGGAAAGACACCGGGGAAAAGAAAAGCGACAGCAGGGCTGCCGCGTTCCAAACGTAGGTTTACCCATTTGTTAGAATAACAGAGAAGGCGGAACAAGTCAAGGAAAAGCTGGAGTTTCCAGAAAGAATGGTGAGAGGAAAAGTTTCTTCGCCGCTGTGGGAGTGAGCGTAAGCCTTGGTGTTTCCTAGGTTACGACCGCCAGCGCAGCGTCACCGGCCCAGCCATCGGATGAACCATGGGGGTGCCCGTGCGCCGCGACTCGATCAGATTGGCTTTCAGCGCGAAATACCACTTCGCCGGCCGGTCGGCATCGTCTATCAGCATCAAGTGAGGGTTGTGCTTCAATCCTTCTGCCTGCCGGATCATCGTCTCCTGATCCTGACGCAGGAAGGTCTTGCCGAACACCCGGAAAATCGGCACCGGCAGGAAAACCACGTTCCAGGCGGCCACGAAATCAATCCGGCACAAGTCGCGCCGCACCGGCGTCACCGTTGCGCGACTGGAAAACCACAACTTCCCGGTGTGAATCTCTTCCAACCGCTGGTTCGGCAGCACAAAATCAATGGTCGTCGTCACCGGCTCGCCGGTCATTTTCTTGAGCAACTGGTACGGCGCGCTGTTGGTGCTCGGCGAATGCTTGCTCATCCGGAATCCGTTCGGGATTGGCTCAAACTGTTTTTCCTTTTCATGAATGCTGTGCCGGCTCCGCCAGAACCACGACTGGTGCACAAACGGCCCATGCGCCGGGTCCATCAACCCGATGATCCCGTGGTCAATGTGGGACGGCAGCTCGCACGCAAGGTGCGTAATCTTGTACTTCTCACTGAAAACGGGAAGCGCTGGCGCAGCCGGAATTGTTTCCGGCAGCCGCGTTTCTGGTTCATTCATATAGACCCAGACGTACCCATCGCGCTCTTCGCACGGATAATGTCCCGCAAAAATGCGCTCCACTTTCAGTTTATCCTGCGATGTCAGCGAAGGAATCTCGACGCATCGTCCGCTGCAAGCATCAAAGCGCCATCCGTGGTAGCAGCACTCCACCGCCTGGCCATCCAACCGGCCGTATGAAAGCGGCATTCCCCGATGCGGGCACGAATCGCGCAGCGCAAATGCTTTTGCATCCGACGTTCGCCCCAGCACCAGCGGCACTTCCAGCAGCATCGCCGTCGCAAGCTTCCGCCCCGTGATCTCTGTGCTCCGCACCACCGGATACCAGAAATCCCACAGGAAGCCGGGATCCGCCTCGCGCTCGGTTTCGCGCGCCGCCTCGGCATTCGTTTGCAACATGGTTTGCACCGCTTCGCTCATGGGCGTAGTCGCATCGTAGTATAACGCTTCCTCATTAATAGGATTTCTGCGTGGGCCGGATGCTGATGTCCGTAACCTCTGCCCTGCGCGGTAGGCGGAGTGAGTGGGTAACCATCGCCGCCACATCTTCGGGCTGCATCAGCAATTCAGGGTGGTATGCCCGGCCTTCTTTCTCGAAAAGGGCCTGCATGCGGGGCGTGGCGGTACGTCCGGGGTAAATGCTCAAAACGCGGATGCCGTCGGCGTTGACTTCGTCGCGCAAGCTATCCGCAAGGGATCGGAAGGCGTGTTGCGTTGCCGAAAACTGTCCGACCGTGGCGGGCGAGCGGAGTCCCGCGGAAGAATTGATGAACGCGATCTGCCCCGTACACTTGCGCAACAGGGGGAGCATGGTCTGGATCATCGCGTAGTGGCCGCGCAGGTTGGATCGATACATCAAGTCAAAATCAGCGAGCGATGCCTTGTCCAGCGGTCCATGGGAAATCGCACCGCCACACAGAACTAGGATGTTCACATGGCCAAAGCCGCTCTGCACCTTTTCCCCGAGGCTGCGGATATCATCATCCTTGGTCAAATCCGCCGGGCAGGCGTGTCCACATGACCCCGACAGGCGGATCTGTTTCGCAACATCTTCCAAGAGTTCACGACGCCGAGCGACCAGGCACACTTCGGCGCCTTGCTCAGCCAGCGATAAAGCGATCGCCTTCCCGATGCCACTGCTGGCTCCTGTCACTACAGCAATCTGACTTTCTAAACTTTCCATGATTTTTGTCCCAGCCTCTGCTAGCTAGTGCATCATCCACCCCCATCCGAGTCAATAGGCAGGCAAGGCCATCCAAATGCGCAAAGCCGCGGCGCGACGCTGATCATCAGCACCGAGTATTGTCGCTCATCAGTTCAAGGTTGCGTGTCGAACCAGTCGTTGCGTTCGGATACTCCCGCGGAATATGCGAGCGGGTATTCGGGTCCGACTTGCACGATTAGGAATTCGGCGTTATGCTTATATCCGCGCTTATCCATGTACGCCGCCTTCTATTAGCTGACTCGCTTTTTGCTCCTTCCCCGGGAGCCCGCATTTCTGTGCGAAGTGACGACAAATTTTTCTCCCATACGTTCTCTTCTTTCTCTTGCTGAAAACTGTGAACTGACAACGGAAAACTTACGAGGTACTGCAATGGCCGTGCTCACACTTAACGACAAATTGGATCAGCTCGGCGCGCGCTACGACGACCTGACCCAGCAGCTTTCAACTTCCGAAATCGTCTCCGATTCCGCGCGCTTCCAGAAAATCGCAAAGCAGCACGCGGAACTGGAAGAAATCGTCGAGAAGCACCGCGAGTACAAGCAGATCGAAAAAGACCTGGCCGGCGCGCACCAGAT
>WNGM01018683.1_pt1 | contig 11879 bp, 8 predicted proteins | sample 5400571 | NCBI WGS metagenome assembly WNGM01 (sample SAMN13153378, study PRJNA577476) | soil metagenome | isolation source: 100 cm soil or saprolite under Garry oak tree replicate 2 | place: USA:California | collected 2016-06-15
CCGGGCGACATCCGTCGTCAACCGCCGCGCGCCTTGCAAAGCGGCGGGAGTTTTGTGAGAATCGTGCCTCGCATGGCGGCCGCGCACAGACTGATCGTCGCCCTCGACGTCAACACCCGGGAGAGCGCGCTGAAGCTGGTGGCCGCGCTCCGCCCGCGGGTTGCCCATTTCAAGGTCGGGCTGGAGCTGTTCACCGCCTGCGGACCCTCTCTCGTGCGCGAGATCCTGAGCGGTGGAAGCCAGGTCTTCCTCGACCTCAAGTTCCACGACATCCCGAATACGGTGGCGCGCGCCTCGGTCGAGGCGGCGCGCCTCGGCGTCGGCATGTTCACCCTGCACCTGTCGGGCGGGCCGATGATGGCCCGCCGCGCCGTCGACGAGGTCGACGCCCACTGCCAGATCCACCGCCTCGCCAGGCCTCTGATCTTCGGGGTCACCGTGCTCACGAGCCTGTCGCAGGACGACCTGGACCAGATCGGCGTGCCGCGCCCCCTCGAGGACCAGGTCCAGGCCCTGACGGCGCTGGCACGGACGGCCGGCCTGGACGGCGTCGTCGCGTCGCCGCGCGAGGTGCGCGCCGCGCGACAGGCCGCGGGCGCCGACCTGAAGATCGTGACGCCGGGGATCAGGCTCCCCGGGAGCGAGCCGGATGATCAGGAGCGCACGCTGACCCCGCGGGAGGCGATCGAGGCCGGTGCCGACGACCTGGTCGTGGGCCGGCCGATCGTCAAGGCGCGCGACCCCCTGGAGGCGGCCGAGACGATCCTCCTGCAGATGGACGGCGCATGAAGTCCCGGCGGCGGCCCGTCCACGTCGTCGCCTGCACCCTGGCCGTCCTGATCGCCTCCGCGTCCCGCGCCGGCGGCGCTCCCGACGGCGCCGGCGCGGCGACCGGAGGAGGCGCGGCGGTGGAGCGGGGCGCGCGGGCGCCGCTCACGAACGAGGAGGTGGTCCGCCTGGTGATGACGGGGACCCCGGAGCAGGCGATCCTCGACCGGATCGCCCGGCAGCCGGCCGACTTCGACCTGAGCCCCGACGTGGTCCAGGAGATGAAGAACGCCGGGGTCGGGGAGCGAGTCCTCGAGGCGATGCGCCGGCGGCAGGCGGAGATGCCTCGCCGGGAGCCGGCTCCGACGCCGACCCCCGTCCCGGCGAACGCCGGAACGATCGAGATCGCCTTCGTCCCCGATCCGCAGGCGAAGACGGAGGCGGAGCGCTCGGTGATCGCCCTCCGCGAGCTTCCGCCGCGCGTGCGACGCCGGGGGGGCATGGAGGTGGGGGAGGTGATCGATCTGGCCCTGGCGGTCCTCTGCACGACCGCGGACCATGTCCCCGACCACTGGGACACGCGCACGCCCCTCGGGTCCGACGCGCCGCGCCACGAGCTGCTCTTCTTCCAGCCCGGGAGCGCCGAGGCGACGTTGAAGGGGTTCAAGGTCCTGTATCTCAAGCACGAAGCGGCCTACCGGGTGAGCGTCCCGGAGGGACGTCACGACATCGTGGTGGCGGTCGCCGGGCAGCAGCGCGGGTCGCGCGCCTGGCGCCTGCTGGCCGCGGACGCGGCGCAGGTCTCGATCCGCCCGGACCGGACGACGCGCCTCACCGTCGCGGCGCACAGCGGCATCCGCGGCAGCGCGATGATCGGGTATGGCCTCGACGTGGAATGGAAGGTCGCGGCAGCGGGGCCGGACGACGCGCCGCCCGCGCGGGCCGGGAACGGACCATGAGCGACGAGAGCGCGCGTCCCAAGCTCAGCCTCGTCCTCGCCGGCGGCGGGATCACCGGCGCGATGTACGAGTTCGGCGCCCTGCAGGCGCTCGACCACTTCTTCGCGGGATCGTTCACGGTCAACGACTTCGACATCTACGTCGGCACGAGCGGCGGTGCGGTGGTGGCGGCGCTGATCGCGAACGGCGTCCCGCCCGGGGAGGTGGGGCGGGCGATCATTCACAACACCGAGAGCCTCCTGAACTTCAAGCAGGACGACATCCTGGAGATCGACTGGCAGGAGATCAAGAGTTCCCTTCTGAAGGCGCTCCGGATGGTCCCCGCCCTCGTCCGCTTCTACCGGCGCAACCCCAAGCTCTTCTCGCTGGCGCGCCTGGTGTACGCCCTGGAGGAGAACCTGCCGCCCGGGCTCTACAGCCTCTCGAAGTATCAGGGGTACCTGCGCCGCCTGCTGGGGCGGCCGGGGTGCGTCAACTCCTTCGCGGCGCTCAAGCGCGAGCTCTACATCCCCGCCGTCCACCTCGACACCGGCGACCGCATCCTGTTCGGCAACGAGGGCTGGCGCGACGTGCCGATCTCGGACGCCATCGCAGCCTCCTCCGCACTCCCCCTGTACTTCCAGCCGGTCACGATCCAGGGGGTGGACTTCGTGGACGGCGGGGTCGGCCGCGTGGCGCACGTCGACCTGCCGATCGAGCGCGGCTCTCGCTTCCTCCTCCTGATCAACCCGATCATCCCGCTGCACAACACGGGGCAGGCGAACTGCATCCCGACCTTCTCGGGCCACTGCGCGCGCATCCGCGAGAAGGGGATCACCTTCGTCGTCGATCAGACGCAGAGGGTGTCGGCGCGCGAGAAGCTGGAGCTGGGGCTGGAGCGTTACCGCGCGCAGCATCCCGAGACCCGCATCTTCCTCATCGAGCCGCCCGCGAACGACTCGATCCTGTTCATGGAGAACATCCTGAGCTACGGGTCGCGCGTCGCGATGCTCAACTACGGCTACCGCTCGACCGCCAAGCAGCTCCGCGCCCGCTTCGAGGGGTTCCGCCAGGCGTTCGCCGCCTACGGCATCGAGGTCTCCCTCGAGGGGCTGAGGGAGGACAACCCCTGGGAGCCGCCGACCCCGCTGGCGGTCCCCCCGAGCGCACCGGCCGCGGAGCAGCCCGTGCCCGCCGTCGCCGCGGCGTCCACCGGCCACGCGGGGTCGGCAGCCTGATCCCCGGCGCGGCCGGCGCCGCCACGGCGCCGCCGGGCGCGCGGCGGCTTGCCTGCACCCTCCCCCGGCACTAGATTCCCCGCGGGCCACCCGGGAAGGAGCACCGTGGACAACATCCGCGACCTCGATCTGCTCGTCGCCTCCCACCAGCCGATCATCGCCATCGAGAGCCCGGAGGAGGAGCGGGTGCGCGGCATCGTCGAGGGCCTGGCGGCGCGCCAGGACCTGCCGCTCTTCGAGTGGAAGGCGACCCGCGGCCTTCTCCGGATCGGGACGCACGACCCGATCTACGAGTCGGAGTCTCCGGCGCACGCGCTCAAGACGGCCGCAGGGATGGTGACCGAGGCGCTGTACCTGTTCCACGACCTCGACAAGTACTTCGAGGATCCCGGAATCCTGCGGCTGCTCCGGGACATCGGCGAGACGTTCAACCAGGACCGCCGCACGCTCATCCTGTGCGCCCCCGAGATCACGTTGCCGCCCGACCTGCACACCTGCACCGCGCAGGTCCGCCTCGACCTCCCCGACCTCCAGGAGCTGAAGCAGCTCACGGTCCGGACGCTCCGGGACCTGGGGGCCCCGACCCGAATCAAGGTGGAACTGACCCTCCCCGAGATCGAGCAGCTCGTCGCGGCGCTGCGCGGTTTGACGCTCCTCGAGGCGCAGCGCGTGCTGATGCGCGCCGCGCTCGACGACCTCAAGCTCGACCGCAGCGACTTCCAGCACATTCTCGACCAGAAGAAGGCGCTCATCGCCCAGGACGGCGTCCTCGACCTCTTCCCGCCCGAGACGACGCTGCAGCAGATCGGAGGGCTCGAGAACCTGAAGGACTGGCTCAGAAACCGCGGCGCCGCCTATTCCGCGGAGGCGGCGCGCTTCGGGCTCGAGCCGCCGCGCGGCGTCCTCCTGCTGGGCGTCCAGGGTTGCGGCAAGAGCCTGTGCGCCAAGGCGGTCGCCTCCGAAGAACCTGAAGCGCGCGCTCTCCACCGCGGAGGCGATGGCCCCTTGCATCCTCTGGATCGACGAGATCGAGAAGGGGATGTCGGGGCGCGATGGATCGGCCTCCGACGGCGGGCTGTCGCGCCGCATCCTCGGATCGTTCCTCTCGTGGCTGCAGGACCGCCGTCAGCCGGTCTTCGTGGCGGCGACCGCCAACGACATCGAGGCGCTGCCGCCGGAGCTCCTCAGGAAGGGGCGCTTCGACGAGATCTTCTTCGTCGACCTGCCGGGGGACGCCGCGCGCCGCGCCATCCTCGCCGTTCACCTGGCGCGCCGCAAGCAGGATCCCGGGCGGTTCGACCTGGCCGCCCTGTCGGCGGCCGCCGCCGGCTTCAGCGGCGCCGAGATCGAGGCGGCGATCGTCTCGGCTCTCTACGCCGCCTACGCCGAGAAGCGGCCGCTCGCGACGGGGCATCTCCTCGGCGCGCTCGGCGCCGCCGTCCCGCTCTCGCGCACCTGCCGCGAGCAGATCGAGACGCTGCGCGTCTGGGCCCGCGGCCGGACGGTGCCGGCCGATCCTCCCGAGGCCGGCCGCGCCGCTCCCAACGCCGCCTGACGCCGGCGCGCCCGTCCGCCGCGGGCATTTGACTCGCGCGACGCTCTCGCGTAAGGTTCGCCGCCGAGGCCCCGCGACCTTCGCATGTCTGAGCAGCCCCGCGCCACCCCCGACATGTGGCCCACCCGCGCCCGCGGGTCGACGGGGGCTTCCGCGCCGCGCTCCGCCCGCGACCGCGCAGGCGTCGTCGCGCTTCTTCTCCTCGGCCTGCTGCTGGTGCAGGGGGTCCTCTTCATCCGGGAGTCGTCGCAGACCAGCGACGAGGCGATCCACCTCGCGGCGGGATACGCGTATCTGCGGGCCCGCGACTTCAGCCTCAATCCGGAGCACCCACCGTTGATCAAGGAGCTGGCGGCCCTGCCGCTGCTCGTCCTCCCCCTCGAGGCCCCGGGGAGGCCGGCGGCGGGCCAGGCCGAGGCGGAGCAGGGGGAGATCGGGCGGGCGTTCCTGCATCGGAACCGCCTCCCGGCGGGCACCCTTCTGAGGTGGGGCCGTGTGCCGGTCCTGCTCCTGTCGCTCCTCCTCGGGTGGGCGATCTTCCGCTGGGGACGGGACCTGTTCGGCGCCCGCGCCGGGCTCCTGGGCCTGTCGCTCTACGTCCTCGACCCGAACGTCGTGGCCCACTCGGGCCTCGTGACGACCGATCTCGGCGTGACGCTCTTCATGTTCCTGTCGATCGAGTCGCTGTGGCGCTGGTCGAGGCGGCCCTCACCCGGACGGCTGGCCCTGGCGGCCCTGGCGATCGGCGGCGCCTTCGCGTCGAAGTTCACGGCCCTCTGGCTCGTCCCGATCGTGGCGGCGCTCGGCTTCATCCTGATCGAGATCGGCGCCTCGATCCCGGCGAGGCCGTGGTCCTCGCGCTCCCCTGGTCTTGGCGGCGCGAGCGCCGTGGGCCCCCGGATCGCCGGGCTGGTCCTCGCGGGGCTGCTGACGGCGGCGATCGCCGTCCTGGTCGTCGCGGCCTCGTATGCGGGCCGCGCGCTCCCGTCCTACGCGACCGGCCTCGGGCTCGGCCTGGGCCACGCCGCGGGCGGCCACCCCGCCTTCCTGATGGGAACGACCTCGATGCATGGCTGGTGGTACTACTTCCTGGTCGCTTACGCCATCAAGACGCCGATCGGCACTCTCGTGCTGATCGCGATCTCCCTCGTCGCGCTTGGAGCGGGGGCGCGGCGCGCCTTCGCCGACGAGGTCTTCCTCTGGATCCCGATCGGCGCGATCCTCGTCATCACCTGTCTCGTCTCGGTCAACATCGGACTGCGGCACCTCCTGCCGATGTACCCCTTCCTCTGCCTCTCCACCGGCCGGATTGCCGCCCTGCCAGCGATCACGCCGGGGCGCCGCCGGGCGCTCGTCCTGGTCGTCGCCGGCTGCCTCGTCTGGAACGCCGCCGAGGCGGCGGCGATCGCCCCGTACGACCTGGCCTACTTCAACCAGCTCGTCGGGGGACCACGGCAGGGATACCGGTATCTGGTCGACTCGAACCTCGACTGGGGGCAGGCGGCGCGCGCGCTCCGCCGCTGCGTCGAGTCTCTCGGCCGGCCAGTCATCTACTGCGCCTACTCGACCGGCTCGGATCCCGGGGACGACGGCGTGCGCTATCAGTTTCTCCCCGGCACCTGGAACCTCCCGTCCGCCGCCCAGCGGTCCGAGCCGGTGCCGGACGGCCAACCACGCGAGATCCTGGCGGTGAGCGCCTCCGCGCTCTACGCCGACGGCCCCACGGGCCGGCCGCTCTACGAGTGGCTGAAGCCGCGCCCGGCGATCGCCCGCCCCGGCTACGCCTACCTGGTCTACGACATCACCGGAGACGCCGAGGCCCACGCCCGCCTCGCTCTCGCGTACCTCGAGACGGGTCGTCCCGTGCCCGCCGAGACCGAGGCCCGCCGGGCGCTGCGGATCGATCCCGACAACCCGCTGGCGCGGCAGGCGCTGGAGAGGGCGCTGTCGAGGCCCGGCGCCACACCCCGAGCCGAGAGGTGACGTCCGCCCCTCCTACTCGAAGCGGAGCGGCAGGACCTTGGAGACGCCGGGCTCTTCCATGGTCACGCCGTAGAGGAGGTCGGCCGCCTCCATGCTCTTGCGGTTGTGGGTGATGACGATGAACTGCGTGTCCTCGCGAAGCTGCTGCAGCAAGCCCGTGAAACGCTCCACGTTGGCCTCGTCGAGCGGCGCGTCGACCTCGTCGAGGACGCAGAAGGGGGAGGGCCTGTAGCGGAAGAGCGAGAAGAGGAGCGCCACGGCGGTGAGCGCCTTCTCGCCGCCCGACAGGAGCGCGATGGACTGCAGCCGCTTGCCCGGAGGCTGCGCGGCGATCTCGATCCCCACCTCGAGCACGTCCTCCTCCCCTTCCTGCAGGCGAAGCTCCGCCGTCCCGCCGCCGAAGAGCGTGGCGAAGCAGACCTGGAACCCCCGCTGGATCGCCTCGAAGGCGGCGCGGAAGCGCTCGCGCGACTCGCGATTGATCTTCCGGATCGTCTCGCGCAGGGACGCGATCGAGGTCTCCAGGTCGGTCCTCTGCGCGACGAGGAAACCGAAGCGCTCCTCGAGCTCGGTACACTGCTCGATCGCCATGAGGTTCACGGGGCCGATCGCCTCCAGGTCGGCCTTGATCCTTTCGATCTCCGTCTCGTCCTCCTGCGGCGTGCCCTCCCCGTCCGTCTCGGGGGGCGGCGACTCCCGCAGCGCCTCGAGGGTCGTGCCGAGATCCTCACGGCAGGTGGCCTCGAGATATCGGAGGTCGGCGTCGAGACGCGCCAGCTGGAGCTGGAGATCTTGCAAGTCGCGGCGGATGCCCTCGTGGGCGGCGCGCCCTTCCTTCGCCGCCTGCTCGCGCGCGTGCAGGAGGCTCCGCTCGTAGGCCAGGCCGGCGACGACCGCCTCGTCGCGCGCCGCCTCGTCGGCGCGCGCGGCGAGGGCGCGGTCGAGCTCGAGCCGCCCGCTCACCGCCGAGGCCTCGAGACCGGAGACGCGGTCCGTCCACTCGTCCTTCTCGGCCGCGCGGCGCCCGGCACGGGCGCGCAGCTCGCCGAGGGCCGCTTCGATCGCCTCCTTCTCGCGCGCCAGGGCGGCGCGTCGCTCCTGCCCCGCCGCCACCGACGCCTTCGCCCCGGACTCCCGGCCGGCGATCGCCTCCTGCTCGGCCCGCCGGCAGGCCATATCGTCCGCCGCGAGCCGGATCGACTCCTCGAGCTCGCGCCGGCGCGCCTCCGCCGCCTCGAATCCCGCCGCGAGGCGCTCCGATTCGGCGCCGCGCCCGGCGAGCGCCCCGGCCTGCCTCTGGGCCTCGGAGGCGAGACGCGGGAGGCTCGCCTCGATCCTCCCGATCTCCCCGCGCTTCTGCATCGTCTTCAGATCGACCTCGAGCGCCTCCCGGTCGGCCTCCTGCAGCGACGCCGCGGCCGTCGCGAGGCCCGTCCTCAGATCGACGAGGCCCGCGCGTCCCTCCTCGAGCGTCCTCTCGGCCGCCGCGCGTTCCGCGCCGGCCGCCGCGACCCGCCCGGCGATCTCCTCACGCTCCGCGCGCCGCGCCAGGACGCCGTGCTGCAGCGCATCCCCCTCCCCTCCGATCACCACGCCGTCCTTCCTCACGATGTCCCCCTGGGGGGTGACCCAGGCCCATCCGGGGAAGGCGGCGCTCAGCTCGAGCGCCGCAGCGAGGTCGTCGACCAGAACGGTGCGTGCCAGGACGGCGTCCACGGGGGCGCAGTCCTCGATCCCGCCGGCCCCGGCAAGGCCGACGCGATCGCCCAGGAGCCCGACCACGCCTCGCCGGCCCCCGATCTCCCGCGGAAGCGCCGCGCGCGCCTCGTCCTGGGCGGGCCGCTCGCCCGCCACGGGCGCCCCGCCGCCCGACCCGGCCGCGGCGCACGCCCCTCCGGGCGGCACGAACGCGACGCGCCCCGAAGCGGTGCGCCGCAGATGATCGACGCCGCGCGCCGCCTCGGCGGCGCCCGGGACCAGGACCCCCTCCAGGATCCCCTCGAGGGCCGCCGCCGCGGCCCGCTCGAGGCCCCGCGGCACCGCGATCCTCTCTCCGACCACGCCGGCGGCCGCGACGCCCGCCGCGCCGTCCAGGATCTCGGCCACGCCCCGGGAATAGCCGGCGTGCTGGCGCTCCATCTCGCGCAGGGCGGCGAGCCTCTCCTCGAACGCCGCCGCCCGCCCCCGCATTTCCTCCGAGCGGCGCTCGAGCCCCAGCAGGCGCTCCGCCGCCTGGCGCTCGCGGGAGGCGAGCCGATCACGCTCCTCCGCCCTCTCCCGTCGCGCCGCGCCGGCATCTCGCCCGCGCTCCTCCAGGGCCGCGACCTCCCGGCCCAGCCTGTCGAGCGTCTGCCGCGCCTCACCGGCCTCGTGCTCGAGCCGGTCGAGCGCCGTCCGGCCGGAGCGCACCTGCTCCTCGAGCGTGGCGCGCGCCTGCGTCGTGCCGGACAGGAGGTCCAGGTGCGCCATGAGAGCGACTCGATCTCCCCACCGGCCTCGCCGATCCGCCCGGTGAGGTCGCGCGCCTGCTCCTCGCCGGCGCGCAGCCGCACCTTGAGCCGATCGATCTCCATGTCGAGCGCGTGGATCGCCTCGCGCCGCCGGCGGGAGGCCTCCTCTCCCTCCTCCAGCCTCAGGCGGAGCGCCTCGACGTCGGCGTCGGCGCGCGCCAGGCCCGCCGCCGCGGCCGCCTCGCTCACGCGCAACGCGTCGCTCCCCTCCAGCGCTCGGCGGTGCTCCTCGTCGCAGGCCAGGACCTTCCGGTGGGCGATGGAGGCGCGCCGCGCGCGCAGCGTCTCCTGCAGGCGGCGGTAGCGTCGTGCCTTGGCCGCCTGACGCTTCAGCGCGCCGATCTGCTTCTCGACCTCGCCCGTGATGTCGGAGAGGCGCAGCAGGTTGGCCTGGGCCGCCTCCAGCTTCAGCTCGGCCTGCCGGCGTTTCGCCTTGTACCCGAGGATTCCAGCCGCCTCCTCGATGATGGCGCGCCGGTCCTTCGGCTTGGAGGTCAGGATCTGGTCGATCTTCCCCTGTTCGATGGTGGTGTACAGGCGCGTGCCGATCTGCGTGCGCGCCAGGAGCTCCTGGATGTCCTTGAGGCGGCAACGCTGCCCGTTCAAGGCGTACTCGCTCTCCCCCGAGCGGTAGAGGCGCCGGGTCACCACCACCTCCTCCGGGATCTCCTCCAGGAGGAAACGGGGCCGGGGGCGCTCCTCCGCCTCCCCTGGCTCGGACCCGACCGGCGCGGGCTCGTCGGCCGCGACCTCCAGGACCTCCGCGATCGGCAGCGCGATCTCACCCCCGGCCAGCGCGTGCGCGACCGCTCCGTCGCCCCCGTGGCCGTTGTGGCCCCGGTCGACCGTCTCCAGGCTCTTGAAGTGGAGCGACACCTCCGCCATCCCCAGCGGCCGCTTCGCCTCGCTGCCGTTGAAGATGACGTCCTCCATCCGATCGCTGCGCAGGGAGCTCGCCCTCTGCTCCCCCAGGACCCAGGAGATGGCGTCACCGATGTTGCTCTTGCCGCAGCCGTTCGGCCCGACCACGGCGGTGATCCCCTCCGGGAACTCGAACAGGGTCCGGCCGTAGAACGACTTGAAGCCGATGATCTCCATCCGGTCGAGCTTCAAGAGGCGGGACATGCGTCTCCTGCCGCGCGGGTCGGCGTGCAGGCCGGGATTCTAGCACATCCGGAAAGTCGGACGGGGAGGAATGAACAACCTGTGGGGCCTCCCGCCGGGCACGACGCAGGATATGGGCGTGCGCGGAGCCTCAGTACTCCCGCGAGATCACGAACTCCGGCAGCGACCGAAGGGCGTCGCGCGCCGGACAGGGGTCGAAGACGCGCAGCGCCTCGCGCGCACGGCGGGCGTAGGCGCGGGCCACGGCGCGCGTCCTCTCGAGCGAATGGCCGTCGCGCAGGATGGCGACGATCTCCTCGCGCGAGACGGTCTTGAAGTCCCGGTCGTCCAGCACCGCCTGCACCAGCGCGCGCTCCGTCGCGTCCCCCTTCTCGATCTGGTAGATGAGGGGGAGGGTCAGCTTCCCCTCCTTGAGGTCCGAGGCGACCGGCTTGCCGAGGACGCTTTCGTCGGCGGTGAAGTCGAGGAGGTCGTCGACGATCTGGAAGGCCATCCCCAGGTTCATGCCGTACTCGGCCAGGGCCTCGACGCGCTCCGGGTCGGCGCCGGCCAGAACTCCGGCGACGCGACTGCAGCCGGAGAAGAGGTAGGCGGTCTTGCGGCGAATGATCTCCAGGTACTCCGCCTCGCTCAGATCGATGTCGGAGCGGCGGCGGTCGGCGATCAACTCCCCCTCGATCATCTTCAGCGTGATGGTCGCCAGGATCTTGATGATCCGGATGTCGTCCGCGACGAGCGCCATGTTCATCGACTTGATGTAGAGGTAGTCGCCCAGGAGGACCGTGAGGCCGTTTCCCCAGCGGGCGTTCATCGAGCCGCGGCCGCGCCGCAGGTCGGCCTGGTCGATCACGTCGTCGTGCACCAGGGTCGCGGTGTGGATGAACTCGAAGACCGAGGCGAACAGGACGTCGCGATCGCCGGTGTAGCCGCACATCTGCGCCGACAGAAGCAGGAGGATCGGGCGGACGCGCTTGCCGCCCCCCTCGGCGAGATAGAGGCCGAGCTCGTCGATCAGACCGAACTCCGATCGGAGGTTGCGGTGGCACTCCTCCTCGACGCGCGACAGCTTGTCGGCCACGAGGGCGATGACGGCGGGGAGACCCGGCGGGGAGCCGGCCAGGCTCCGGCCGGCGGGTCGGGACGAGGCCGCCTTGACCCGCGACGCCAGGTCGGTCATGGTCCCTCCACGCGCGTCGCCGGCTCCGGACGATCCTCCGACGTCCCGTTGCCGGTGGTGGCCGGCGCCGCCGTCGTGGCCGTGCCGCTCAGGCGGTGAGTCTCGACGACCTTCGACCCCTCGATCAGGTAGGCGACCTTGGCGGCGTCGTACTCCCAGAGCTCCCGCCCCGACCCCTGCGGCGTCCTGCGCGACGGCAGCCCGAGCGAGCGCAGCACCTGCCCGACGTGGCTCGCCGGCCCGTACTGGTCGACGAGCGCCTTCACCTTCGGCCAGTCGGGCTGGAGCTTCAGCACGACGGTCTCCTGCACCGGCCGTCCCCTCCGGACGCGCGAGGTGATCTCCCGGTCCTCGGGCAGGCGGTACTTCACGACATCGAAGCCCTGGGGGTCGTAGAAGCGCAGGTAGTAGTAGCGGAACCGGGGGTCGACCGTGAGGCTGAACTCGAAGAATCCGTGCTCGTCGGTCGCGGTGCGGACGTCCTCGACGTTCTGATCGCGGCTCTTGAAGCCGGCGAGGTTCAGGATGGTGCGCGACTTCAGGAGACGGACCGCCTGGCCGGGAAGAGGGGCGCCGGTCTCGTCG
>WNGM01004477.1_pt1 | contig 11870 bp, 11 predicted proteins | sample 5400571 | NCBI WGS metagenome assembly WNGM01 (sample SAMN13153378, study PRJNA577476) | soil metagenome | isolation source: 100 cm soil or saprolite under Garry oak tree replicate 2 | place: USA:California | collected 2016-06-15
CGGATTTTCCGAACGGCGCGGATTCGGCGATGCCTGCATTTGCTATCAGCATATCGATCGGCTGCCGCGCCGCGGCCTCCGCAATCGCAGCGCTGACGGCGGCCTGATCCGCGACATCGGCGACGCCTGCGAAGTGCGCGGCGCCCGAGGCAATGGCGTCGTCGAGCGTCGCGCGATTGCGGCCGAGCACCGTGACCGTTACGCCGGCGCGCGCAAGCGCGGCGGCGATCTCGCGGCCGATGCCTCGCCCGCCTCCGGTGACAAGCGCATGCGAGGAACGCTGCAGTCCAGACATGCACGGGCCTCCCCGAATGAAGTCATCAACGCGAGACTTGCGTATATTTTAGACCTCAAGCTTTTGCAAGAAATCAGCTCCCGATCCGTCCAATGAGGGTGAGCCTGCTTGACAGATGGAGCGCCGCAGGTAGCGTCGGGTTGACCAGCAGGAGGACGAATATCATGGCAGCCCTCGAAAAAGGCATCACGCGCAACGGAACGGGATATTCCGGCAAGACCTGGAATATTCTTGGTCAGGTTTATTTCCCCAAGGCAGTGACGGACTCCACCTTCGCTTTCGAGACCAACAGCGATCCCGGCCAGTTTGTCCCCGTCCATATTCATCCCACCCAGGACGAATTCATCCTGGTACAGGATGGCATGCTGGACCTGAAACTGGATGGGGTTTGGGTGCAGGCCAAGGCCGGCGATCTGGTTCGGCTGCCCCGCGGCATTTCGCACGGCTATTTCAACAAGTCGGACAAGCCGGCGCGGGCGCTGTTCTGGGTGTCGCCGACGCAAAAACTCGAAGCGCTGTTCAATCAGCTTCACAAGCTGACGGATGTCGCGGAAATCGTCCGCATCTCCGCCGAGCACGAGGTGAACTTCCTGCCCCCCGAGGCCAATGAATGATTGGCGGGTGCGAGAACCGCTCGGTCCGGAAATTGTTTTAAATATAAAATTATTGCTTTCCAACCGTCGAGGGCCTGTTAGCATTGGCAGGTCCGACTGGTCAGGAGGTCCGGCGTGCCTGATCTCGCGCCCATGAAAACCAGGGATGGCCGCTTCAGTTGCGAGGCCGCCGGCGATCCCGCTTTGCCGCCGCTGGTGTTCCTGCACGGAATCGGCGGCGCGGCGCGGGCGTGGCGCGGACAACTGGATTTTTTTGGAGATCGCTTCCACGCCATTGCGTGGGACATGCCCGGCTATGGCGGTTCGGCACCGCTTGCGAAATGCAGCATCGCCGCCCTCGCCGATGCCTTGCAGGATTTCCTGCAGCAGGTCGGAGCGACCAAACCCATCCTTGTCGGGCATTCGATCGGCGGCATGGTCGTTCAGCAGTTGCTGGCGAAGAGCCCACACATCGCTGGCGCCGTCGTGCTCGCCCAAACCAGCCCGGCGTTCGGCAAACCCGACGGCGACTGGCAGAAGGCGTTCATCGAAGCGCGGCTCGGCCCGCTCGATCGCGGCGAAACGCTTGTTTCACTGGCGCCCTCGCTGGTGAAGGAATTGGTCGGAGACGATCCCGATGCCGGCGGTATGGAGCTTGCGCGCGACTGCATGGCCAGCGTTCCCGAGGCGACCTATCGCGCCACGATGCTGGCGCTGATGGGCTTCGATCTGCGGGGCGAGCTCAAGGATATCGCGGCGCCGACGCTGGTGCTGTCGGGCTCCAGGGACAAAAATGCGCCGGCGCCGATGATGGCGAAGATGGCGAGCTATATTCCATACGCAACATACGTTGAGCTCGAAGGCGTCGGCCACCTCGTCAATCTGGAACGCCCCGCAACCTTCAACGCGACGCTGGATCAATTTCTGAAAGCCAATGTGGCTGCAACACAAGTGACGGCATGATGACGCTGCAAGCCAGTAAAACTGTGACCGATGTCGACAAGGTCGATTTGGATAAGCCGATCTTCGATTCGCAGGCGTTCCGGCTGAACGACGAACGGGCCGCGATCATCGCGACGGCACGCGAGCTTGGCCAGACCGTGTTCGCAGGCCGCGCGGGGACTTACGATCGTGACGCGACATTCCCCACCGAGAATTACAGGGATCTGCACCGCGCCGGCCTGCTCGGCATCGCTATTCCGAAGAAGCATGGCGGCCTCGGCGCCGATTACCAGACTTACGCAATAGCCGCCGCCGAGATCGGCCGCTATTGCGGCGCGACCGCGCTGACCTGGAACATGCACGTCTGCTCGACGCTGTGGTCCGGGCCGCTGGCCGATGACCTCGACATGGATGGTCCCACCCGCGCCGAACACGAGCACCGGCGCGCGGTGCACTACAAACGCATTGTCGCCGATGGCGCTGTTTACTCGCAGCCGTTCTCGGAAGGCGGCGCGGCAGCCGCGGGTGGCGTCGCGTTCGGCACCGAGGCGAAGCCGGTCAAGGGCGGCTGGATCGTCAACGGCAAGAAGATCTTCGCATCGCTTTCGGGACACGCCGATTATTACGGCGTGCTCTGCACCGAGATCGTGGAAGGCGAGAAAGCCTCGCGCCGCAATACGCTCTATCTCGCGCTGCCAGCCAAGGCCGGCGGCGTATCCGTGGTCGGCGACTGGGATCCGCTGGGGATGCGCGGCACGGTGTCGCGTACGCTATTATTCAAGGACGTGTTCGTGCCGGAGGATGCGGCGCTGATGCCGCGCGGCGTCTATTTTCAGGCGGCGATGCGCTGGCCGCACATGTTCCTGACGCTGTCACCTACCTATGTTGGCCTCGCGCAGGCGGCTTACGATTTCACGGTACGCTATTTGCGCGGCGAGGTGCCGGGCACGCCACCGGTGAAGCGTCGGATGTATCCCACCAAGCAAATCGCGGTGGCGCAAATGCAGATCAAGCTCGAGCAGATCAAGGCGATCTGGTTTCAGGCCGTCACGGAAGCTTGCGCCAATCCAACCAAGGAACAGGTGCTGCGCGCCTATGCCGCGCAATATTCCGCGATGGAAGGCGCCAACGAGATCGCGACTCTGGCGATCCGCACCTGCGGCGGTCAGGCCATGCTGAAATCACTGCCGCTGGAGCGAATCTATCGCGACAGCCGGTGCGGGTCGCTGATGCTGCCATGGACCGCCGAACTCTGCCTCGACCGCATTGGCCGCGAGGCGCTATACGAGACCGGCGAATCGGACGACTAGTTCCAAAATGGACCTTTCCGAGCTCATCGAACGCAACGCGGCATTCACGCCGGATAAGCCCGCGACTATTTTTGAGGGCGAGATTCTGAGCTACCGGGCGTTGAGTGCACGGATCGAGCAGACGGCGCGCGCGCTGAAGGCCGAATTCGGCGTCAGCCGTGGTGACCGCGTCGCGATCCTCAGCCTGAATCGGCCTGACTACGTGGTGCTGCTTTATGCCTGCGCACGGCTCGGCGCCATGCTGGTGCCGCTGAACTGGCGGCTTGCGGTGGCCGAACAGTCGTTCATCCTGTCGGACGCCTCGGTCAAGGTACTGGTGCTCGAACAGGCCTTCGCGGAGATTCTGCCCGCGCTGCAAAGGAGCCTCTCCGACACGTGCGTCGTAGGGCTCGATTTTTCTCCTCCACAAGGACGCGCGATCGACCAGCTGTTGGCGGACGCGCGCGGCGACGGCCGCAATCCGCATATCGATCTCACCTGTCCGTTGCTGATTGTCTACACCTCGGGCACCACCGGAAGGCCCAAGGGCGCGGTGCTGCGACAGGAAGCCCTGCTGTGGAACGGCGTCATGAGCCAGCACATGCATGGCCTCACCTCGGACGACCATATACTCACCGTGTTGCCTTTCTTTCACGTCGGCGGCCTCAACATACAGACCACGCCGGCGCTGCATCACGGTGCCACGGTGACGATCCTTCCACGTTTCACCCCGGACGCAACGCTCGCCACCATTGCGCGCGAGCGCCCGACCTTGACGGTGTTGGTACCCGCGATCATTCAGGCGGTGACCGATCATCCCGACTGGCTCTCCACCGACCTTTCCTCCCTGAAGGCAGTCTCGACCGGATCGACGATCGTGCCGCCGCATCTCATCGAACGCTTTGTCGCGCGCGGGGTACCGGTGCTACAGGTCTATGGCTCGACCGAAACCTGCCCGATCGCAGTCTATACGCGCCTCGGCGGCGATCTTTCGCGCGCGGGTTCGACCGGCCTTTCCGGTCTGTGCTGCGAGGCGGCTGTGATCGATGAATCCGGCGTCGAGCTGCCGCCGGACACGCCCGGGGAAATCGCGGTGCGCGGCCCCAACGTGTTCTCAGAATATTGGGGTAACGAGGAAGCGACCCGGGAAGCGCTGCACGACGGCTGGTATCGCACCGGCGACATCGGCCTCCGCGACACCGATGGCTATTTCTGGGTGCACGACCGCAAGAAGAACCTGATCATCTCCGGTGGCGAAAACATCTATCCGGCGGAAGTCGAGCGCGTGCTGCTGGAGCATCCCGATGTCAGCGAATGCGGCGTGATCGGCCGGCCCGATCCCAGATGGGATGAGATTCCCGTGGCCTACGTCATCAGGCGTTCGGGATGTTTCGTGGATGCGGAGAATTTGAAGGCGCATGTGTTGACGCAGCTTGCCCGCTTCAAGGTGCCGCGCGATATCATCTTTGTCGATGATCTGCCACGCACGGCTTTGGGCAAGGTGCAACATTTCATGCTGCGACAGCTCGACGGGCCGGCGCCCGCGCAAGGAGAGGCGTCTTGAAGATCGCGGTGCTTGGCGGCGGCAACGGCTCGTTCGCGGCCGCGGGTGATTTTGCGCTGCAAGGCCACGATGTCAGCCTGTGGCGGCGCGACGCGGCCCAGGTAGCGGCGCATCACGCGGCAGGCTCGCGCATTATCCTCAAGGACGCCAATGGCCGACACGACGTGCAACTGGCGTTGGTGACGACTGACATTGCCGAAGCCGTCCGCAACGCCGAGCTGATCCTGTGCCCTGCCCCGGCCTTCGCGCAGCGCGATATCGCTGACCTGCTCGCGCCGCATCTCACCGGTGGGCAAGTGGTTTTCCTGCCACCCGCGACTTTCGGCTCGATGATCTTCGCGAGCGCCGCGCGTGACACCGGCAATGATGCGGCGGCAAGCTTTGCCGAGACCGGCACGCTGCCATGGCTGACGCGCAAGCACGGACCGTTCGAAGTCGCCATCACCATCCGCGCCAAGCGGCTGCCGGTCGGCGTGTTTCCGCTGAAAGCCAAGGATCATGCGCTCGATGTGATCGGACGCGCGTTTCCCGGGGCGATCGAGCCGTGCGGTGACGCACTATCGGCGGCGCTGATGAACGCCGGGCCGATCATCCATCCGCCGCTGATCGTCATGAATGCCGGTCCGATGGAACATTTCGAGCGCTGGGACATTCACAAGGAAGGCACGCAAGCTGCGATCCGCCGGGTCACCGACGCGCTCGATGCTGAACGCATCGCGGTACGCAGGGGATTTGGTTATGGCGGCCCGCACTTTCCGCTGGCACATCACTACGCAAGCGAGGGCGAGCAATGGATGTATGGTCGCGGCTCGCACGATCGCCTGACCGATTCCGGCGATTGGCGTGAGCGGATCGTGCTGACGGAGCATCGCTACATGCGGGAGGATCTGCGCCTCGGCCTGTCGTTTCTGGTTTCGGTTGCTGAACTCGCCGGGGTCGCCACGCCGCTGGCATTTTCATTTCTCGCCATTGGCGGCGCGATCTGCGGCGAGGATTTCCTGGCAGGCGGGCGCACCCTGACAAGTCTCGGTCTCGGCCACCTCGACCGCGACGAACTGCAGACCCTGTTGCGCGAGGGTTTTGAGCAATGACCGCCGCTCGCGCCACGATCGCCTGTCTCGGCGCCGGCCGCATGGGTCGCGGCATCGCGGTGGCGTTCGCCTATGCCGGCCACGCCGTCACCATGATCGACATCAAGGCGCGACCCAAGGACCAATTCACGGTCCTTGAGGCCGAGGCGCTTGGCGAAGTCAGCAAGACGCTGGCAAGTCTGGCGCGGTTCGGGTTGCTGGCGGAAAGCGATGCCGACGCGGTGGTAGCGCGGATCTCCGTGGTACCCGCGCAAAATATGGCAGCCGCGCTAGCGAACGCCGGCATCGTATTCGAAGGCGTGCCTGAGGTGGTCGATCTCAAGCGCGAGGTGCTGGCGGCGGCCTCGAAATGCGTCGGGCCTGACATCGTCATCGCCTCGACCACGTCCACGATTCTGGTTGACGATCTCTCAGGCTCAGTCGAGCATCCCGAGCGGTTTCTCAACGCGCACTGGCTGAACCCCGCCTATCTGATCCCACTGGTCGAGATTTCCCCGGGAGCGGCGACCGATCCAGCCGTCACCGCGCGGGTCAAGACCTTGCTCGAGGGCATCGGCAAGGTGCCGGTGGTGTGCGCCGCCACGCCCGGCTTCATCGTGCCGCGGATCCAGGCCCTCGCCATGAACGAGGCCGCGCGCATGGTGGAGGAAGGCGTCGCCAGTGCCGAGGATATCGACAAGGCGTTCCGCTACGGCTTCGGCTTCCGTTACGCGGTGATGGGCCTGCTGGAATTCATCGACTGGGGCGGCGGCGATATTCTCTATTACGCGAGCCGCTATCTCGAGGGCGCGCTTGGCAGCGACCGCTATCGCGCGCCGGAGGTGATCTCACGCAACATGCACGACGGCCGCATCGGCATGCGGACCGGCGCCGGCTTCCTCGACTATTCCGGCCTCGATGTCGATGACTACCGCGAACAACGTCTTGCGGCACTGGTCGATCTGCTCAGGCATTTTGGGCTCGCAAGACCGCCAGTGCTCGATCGGGATTAGCCAAACACATCCTGCAACACGCCTTCGCGGACCACGGCGACGCCGTCCAGTTCGATCGTCGTACCCATCATGGGCAAATCAAAATGCCCGGCGGTATAGCGCCCGGCGAATTCGTTGGCACCGGTGGAAAACAGGAAGTTGCCGGCAACGGCGCGCAGCTCGGTGCCGTTGGTGTCGCGCTGGTCGTACATCGCCAGCGCCTCGTAGCGTGCGCCGGGGTTCATGCCGAACCCGACGTGGGACACCGCATAGGCTTCACGGTCGCCCCATGCCGCGAGATAGGCGCGCATCATCATCGCGTCGGCACCCTCGCCTTCGAGATCGGTGACGTAATCGTCTTTCAGCGTCATCCGGATCGGCGAGGTCAAATAGCGCTTGAAGGTGAGATTGATGTCTCCGGCTGCCATGACAAGCGTGCCATTGACAGTACCGCTCTTGGGAAAGCTGACGACGATGCCGCCAGGCCAATGCGCCAGCGTGCCAGGCTTGTCGGTCCAGCCCCAGACCCCAACCGTGGAGGCGCCGACCATGTCGACATCGAGTTCAGTCCCCGCTTTCGAGGTCACGCGCATCCGCTTGGTTCCACGCAGCATTTTCACCGCCGCCCGGACGCGCTTTTCCAGTGCCGTATCGGGCACCATGCGTTCGAGCGCCTCGGGATGCTCATTCGATATGTTGAGAATTCTGGCGCCGGCTTTCAGTATTTCCGGCGTCTCCACCGCGTGCATCAGCCCTTCAACGGTGCAATCGACAACGAAGCCTGCCTGCTGCAACGCGGTGACAACAGGCGCGAGCCGCTGGATCGCTACGCTGGCGCCGGTGGAGCGGATCGGCACGATCTCCCGGTTACGCGGTGTCGGTACGATGATGTGGAACGGTTTGGCGCCCATCCGCAACAGGGCAAGCTCGGCCAAGTGGACGTTGAGTGCGCGCGACTGCGTCTCCGAAAGAATGGCAGCGGTGTCACCGGACTTGACCGCGCAGCGCTCGAAAATCTCGCAGAACGCGTCGATCCATTTCGCTTCGATGCGATCCGCCAGCATGCATTATCTCCACTTGCAGCAAAGTCGTCATGCCCGGCCTCGTGGCGGGCATCCACGTCCTAACAGCATAACAGCAAAAAAGACGTGGATGGCCGGGACAAGCCCGGCCATGACGGGAAAAATACGATACCGCGCGACTCGACATCAGACTTCCGGAAACCCTCGCAGCAGATACGACCTTAACCCCTGCAACAGGCCGTTGAGAATCAGTCCCAGCAGCGAAATCGCGATCAACGGAACGAACATGTCGACCGCCTGAAAGGTCCGGGCCGCCGTCACCAGAAGATGGCCGAGGCCGTCGGTCGAGGTAATCATCTCGGCGAGAAATACCACGATGCATGAGATCACAAGGCCAATGCGGCAGCCGGTGAGGATCGACGGTACCGCAGCCGGCAGCACCACCTTGAACAGGATTTGACGGCGAGGTGTGCCCGCCGCCATCGCCGACCAGATCAATTTCTGCTCCACCATCGACGCGCCGTAATAGGTCGAAAGCAGAATCGGAAATAACGCATCCGCCGCAACCAGCGTAATCTTCGATTCGTGACCGAAACCGAGCAACAACAGCAGTGCCGGATACAGCGCGACCTTGGGTAACGGCGCCAGCACCCGCACGATCGGACGTACCACGGAATTGACCGCCGGACTGGCCGCCGCCGCAAGTCCGATGCCGACGCCGAGAATCACCGCAATCGAGAATCCGGCGAACAACCGGAATAGCGTGGCGCCGATCTCATGTTGAAACGTGCCGGTGACCAGTTGCTGCGCGAGGCGCATGAACACCAGACCGGGCGGCGGCAGCAGCGACGCCGGCGCATAGCCGAACGACGCAATCGCCTGCCACAATGCGACCAGCAGTGCGATCGGCACGATCCCAAGCAGAACATCCGTTGTGACGGCGCGTGCGTTCATGTAAAGCTCAAAGGAATATCGAAGCCCGGCTCGGACCATTTTACCAGTCTGCCGCGTATCTTTTCGAACGCGGCGTCAAGACCGATACCCATCGCGCCAATGATGATGATCATCGCATAGACGGTATCGTACTGTCCCATATCGAGCGCGTTGAACAGGATATTTCCGGCGCCAGATTGCCGCGCGATCATCTCGCTGGTGACCATGGTGATCAGCGCCAGCACCAGCCCGGTACGGCAGCCGGTGAGGATTTCCGGCAGCGCCGCCGGCAGCACGATCCGGATCATGCGCTGCACCGCCGACAGGCCCATGGCAGCGCCGGACCACAGCATCTTTTCCTCGACCGCCTTGGCCCCCTGAAAGCTGTGATAGATCACCGGAAGGCTGACGCCGAGAAAAATCACCAGCATCTTCGCAACGTCGCCGACGCCGAGCCAGAGCATGATGATCGGCATCAGCGCCGCCTTCGGTACCGGATAGGTGACCATCAGCAGCGGATTGAAAAACGATGCCACCCCGCGGCTGCGGCCCATCATCAATCCCAACGGAATCGAAACGACAACGGCGAGGCCAAAGCCAATCGCCATGCGGCGCAGCGATGCGAGAATGTTGATCAATGATTCCTTATCGCCAAGGATGGAAGGAATGGTGCGGATCGCTTCCCAGGCGGTCGGAAAGCTGTCGGTGCTCAGGATCAGCGCCGCGGTCTGCCAAATGGCAAGCAGGCCGAGACAGGCGAGCAGCGGCGCCGAACGCGCGAGAAGAGCACGCAGTGTACTCATGGGCGCAACTCGTTTTCAATGGTGTCATCGATCATGCGCTCGATATCGACGACGTATTTCTGGTAACGCGGATCGACCAGCAGTTCTGCCCGGCGGCGCGGGCGCGGCAGATCGATATCGACGGTTTGCTTGATGCGGCCGGGCGAACGCGTCATCACCACGACCTTGTCCGACAAAAACACCGCCTCATCGACCGAATGGGTGACGAACAGCACCGTCTTGCGGTCGCGCTCCCAGATATTGAGCAGGTCGTTCTGCAGCCGCGTGCGCGTATGCGCATCCAGCGCGCCGAAAGGCTCGTCCATCAGCAGCACGGCGGGGTGATAGGCCAGCGTGCGCGCCAGCGCGACGCGCTGTTTCATGCCTCCGGACAATTCCTTGGGGTAGAAATTCTCGAAGCCCTTGAGACCGACCATTTCGATCAGCGCGCGGCATTGCGCTTCGGCTTCCGATGATTTCACGCCCTGCTGGCGCGGACCATACATCACGTTGCCAAGCACGCTCTTCCAGGGAAACAGCGCGAACTCCTGGAACACCGGCCCGCGATCGGGACCTGGCCCGATGATCGCCTTGCCCTTCATCCTGGCGACACCTTCGGTCGGGGTGACAAAACCGCCAACGATATAGAGCAGCGTCGATTTTCCGCAGCCGGACGGGCCAAGAATGGAGACAAAGGCGCCATCCTCGATTGCCAGCGAAATCTCCGACAACGCCAGATGGCTTTGACGCCCGGAGGTCTGAAAAACCTGCGAGACCCGATCGATCTCGATCATCGCAATTGCCTGCCCCGGCGCCGGCACAGGTTCGGCCTGAACGCCCCTCAGCGATGGCGACATCTTCATTCCCGCTTTTCGTTTCGACACAGGTCCCTCAGACACAGATGGCTTCTCGGTTTTGGACCGTCAACGTCCCGAGCATAGCGGAAACTTGCACGGCTGCGATGTCGATTTAGGGCATCACTGGCGCCGGCGCGCTTTCCGGAGTTCCGTAGCGAACGGCAATCCCTCATATGCTCCGCACAGTGCTGAGACAGCCGATACCTGGAGCAGGAACCAGTTCCGCGTCGATCTCATCGGGGGCCCAATCGCCTGAGCACCGCGCGCACCGGCGCGGCGTCGAGACCCCTGAGCTTCAACGGCAGCGCAATCAATTCGTAGTCGCCGGGTATGACGTCGGCCAGTACAAGGTTCTCGACGATCCGAACATCGTGCCGCCGGCAAACCATGTGCGACGGGAGGCTTTTGATGTCTCCGGGTCGACCGACGGAACGTCCACGCCGATGAGCCGCATACCGCGAACAGCCAGACGCTCCACTGTTTCCGGAGCCAGCGCGCGGAATCCCGTCGGCCACGTCAATTGGTCGCCCCTGTCCATCAATTTCAAAAGCAGTCGCGGTGGAGCGCCGTCGAGCGCGGACGCGATCTCCTCAAAACCACAAAGCGGGTCTTTCCCGCGGGCATCGACGACCCTGGCGGGGCCGATGAAATCGCCGAGATCCAGCATATCGATACTGGCGCCCGCGGGATCGTAGTGCAGAGGTGCATCGACATGAGCGCCGCAGTGCGTTGACATCGAGAAGCTGGCAACGTTGACGGGGCAGTCCGGCCCGATCGTGAACGTCTGACTGACGGAAAAATCAGCATCGCCGGGAAACACGCCCATGCCGACGCGCAGCGCAGGCGAGATGTCAATCAGGCCCTTCACAATTGGGTCCTCACCTGCCAGAGCTCCGGGAATAACACCACGTCGAGCATCTTTCGCAGGTAAGAAACGCCCGAAGTGCCGCCGGTTCCTCGCTTGAATCCGATGATCCGCTCGACGGTGGTCACGTGATTGAAACGCCAGCGGCGGAAATAGTCCTCGAAATCCACCAGCTTTTCGGCGAGTTCATACAATTCCCAGAAACGAGCCGGATCCTGATAGACCGATAACCACGCGCGCACGACACTATCGTCTCCGATATGCGATACCGAGACATCGCGCTCAATGATTGCCTTATCGATAGCGAAGCCGCGGCGATCCAAAAGCCGTATGGTGAGATCATAGATACTGGGCGCCCGATGCGCCGCTTCGAGCCGCTCAACAACGGCTTTGTCGTCCTGGTGTGAATGGATCATCGCAGCATTCTTGTTGCCAACGAGAAACTCGATCATGCGATACTGCCAGGACTGAAAGCCGGACGACTGCCCAAGCGATGCACGAAATTCCGTATACTCGCTTGGCGTCATCGTGCGAAGCACATCCCAGGCCGAGTTGAGCTGCTCGAGGATGCGGGACACCCGCGACAATGTCTTGAAGGCCGGCTGCAGGTCGTCCGCCGCAATCAACCGGCAAGTCGCACTCAGTTCGTGAATCGCAAGCTTCATC
>WNGM01003889.1_pt1 | contig 11867 bp, 13 predicted proteins | sample 5400571 | NCBI WGS metagenome assembly WNGM01 (sample SAMN13153378, study PRJNA577476) | soil metagenome | isolation source: 100 cm soil or saprolite under Garry oak tree replicate 2 | place: USA:California | collected 2016-06-15
TGCTATGATAGGGATGACTCGTTTTGTCTTCTTTTGGTATTGGGCGAACTGGGGGTAGAGTGAGGCCTGCTTCGCATAGATTCGATCGCGTTCTGGGCCTTTGATTTCCTCGGCGTGTACGTCGATCGTCTCTGTCCCGACCTCGATCTTCACGTCGGGGTGAGCTTTGAGGTTGTGGTACCAGTCGGGATGTGTGTCGGCTCCTCCCTTTGAGGCGAAGACCAGGTAGCGGTCGCCGTCCTTGAGATACATTACCGGGTTGATACGGATCTTTCGGGTGCGGGCGCCGGTGTGGTTGATGAGTAGTAAGGGTGCGCCCTCGAAGTTACCGCCTACCTTTCCACGGTTCTTGCGGAACTCTTGAATAACGCCAGCATTCCAGTCGCTCATATTGTTCGTCTACAGTCTGCGCCGCTGAGGGGAGTTATTGACTATTTGCATTGAGAACCTAGTCACGCTGTTAGTACTTGTAAGAGATCAGTCCACAAGCTCTCCGCAACTCGCGTTTACGGTTGTGGCAGTGATCCCACTGGCATAATCTGACGCTATAATAACGGCCGCGTTGGCAACGTCCGGAAGCAGTGGCGCTCGCTTTAGTGCCGTGATCTGGGCTTCCGAGTCAGCAATTGCCTGAAATGTTGTTCCTCTAAGCTTGGCGAGATGGGTGAAGACTGCGTGGAGGACCGGATTGTCCGGCGTCCCACCGGTCCTTAGACAGACTACTCGGACTCCTTTGGGCCCGACTTCGAATGCAAGTTGTCTGCAGAGCGCCTCAATGGCCGCTCCTCCCACTGCGAAGCCTCCCACGTTGGGTCTGGGTAGCCGTGCGTTCGGAGCCGTGAGTCCAAGGATGACACCGTTGCCCTGTTTCTCCATTATCCGGGCGGCGGCGGTCATGGTGATGAAGTATGATCTGACTTTTTGGAAGGCTGCTTCCGCGAATCGTTGGTCGGAGAGGTCAGTGAGTTTCGAGCCTATCGCGACGCTTGTCCCGATGAGGTTGAAGGAAATGTCGAGCTTTCCTACCTTAGTAACAACTTTGTTGAGATGGGATTCAACAGCCTCTGAACTGAGCGCGTCGACCTTTGAGACATCTGCAACCCTACCAGTTCTCGAGATTTCTTGGGCTATGGGGTTCAGCGAGTTTTCTGTTCGGCCGGTGAGAAAGACTGTGGCTCCCTCCCTGGCGAATGCCTTTGCGACTGTGGCTCCCACCCCGCCGGAGGCTCCGTAGATTACTGCGACCTTCCCGTCTAACAACTTCAGACCATGAAACTGATGAGATGTTGTAACTGACATACCGCCTGGAGTATTCATATTAGCAGTTAAGCGTTGCCGGCTTGTTTCTGAGTCGACTAGGCCCTTGCTGAGTGCACCATCTCGCCGAGGTTGCAGTTCCGATGTAGCTTAGCACAAATGAGTCATTTGCGGCTTAAGCCCTGGCTCAAATCAATGCGTATATATTTGGAAATACGAGTCTTTTCCGTCTCTTTGTGAAAGCTCAAGAAAGGTTCTACAATCTAAACAGAGGCGTAGAGTCCCTGAGCAAGGAGGAGCACGGCCTGTTCTTTGATGCAGTGCAGAGGCTTGGGTTGTCGAATGAGGTGAAGCTAGCTGCGGTTGCGCTTTATCTGGACTTCAAGGGAAGGCCGATCGGAGAATACAACGCCGATCACAAGAATCTACAGATCTTCCTAATCGCGTCGGTCTCACTCGCTGCAAAAGCCATGGGAGATCTAAGAACCGATCATGAATTTGAGTCCAGGATGTTTGTGAGCAGGGAAAAGCTTGCCGATGCCGAAGAACGCATCATCAAGTCATTCGGAGTCCAAGATAACATCTTGCCTTTTCCGGATCTTGTTTCGCAGCTCACAAAAAGGCAGATTGAAAGCATGGCCGATGGCTTTGCCGAGCGCGGACTAGTAAGCACCGATGAAAGGGACGAATTGGTCCGTCGATCTTGTGACTATCTTGATGCAGCAGTTGAAAAGGGGCTGGGCCCTAAGATGAGTTACAGGGGTAGAGCCGCGGGCGTGATGCTCAAGGCAGTCAGAGACTTAGGGTTAGAGGTTCGAGAAATTGACATCGCAAGAGCAGCAGGCTTTGACAAAAGGTCGATGGCAATTAACACAGACATCATAGACGCCCTGCTAAAGGATTCGAGTACCTAGGAGCGAAAGGGGAGACTGCGCGTCAACGGCGCGTTGTGAGCCTCTCGTTCTTGAGATGATCCTTTCTACATCAGTCCAATCTGCTTCATCAGTCCGACCTGGTCGTAGAAGAGCCGCTCTTCAGTAATCTCGCCTCTATTGTTCCATGTGGCGACGGTGCAAAACTCCACGTGGAAGTTCTTTCCCGTAGGCTGAACTATCTTACCGTCGGATGTTTTCATCTGTCCTTTCATTGTCCCATAGAAATCGGCTACAGAGCAGGTGTGATTGTCCTGTTGGAATAGGATCTTGTAGGGTCGATTTGTCAGATGGTTATCGGGAAAGGTCTTGAAGAATTCTACAGCTTCCAAGTCATGGTTGCTTCGACCTCTCGTCGGTTCGGGCTGGCCTGGCCAGTAGACGGCGACGTCCTCAGTATGACGCTTTCTGAAGGTCTCCCACAGTGGACTCTTGGGTCCCGCGTTCCAAGCGTCGTCTAGAGTCTGCATCAAGTTCGCCAGATTTTCTACAACTTGTGACATGGGAACACTTCTAACGGCGTTCATTGTTTAAGACTATCTTTTGCCATGGGTCTGTCCACTTTCAGGAGCCTCATCTGGATCTAGGGATAAGTAATCTTCATGCCTTCCATGCGAGCCCACTTCGTCATAACATGTTTTGTTCTAGTCTTCTCAGCCATAATGTGCTCCGCTGGTATTCCTCGAACAGTCAATGCGTCAGCAATTAGCGACCGATGGCACCGCCAAGGCAGCTCCTCTGCACACATGATAGCAGTGGTCCTTTCTTGGGATAAGATGATCAATCTTTCCAGCCCAGCTTCGAACTCGGCGGTCTGCATGTAATCAGCAAAGCCTCGGAAAGACAGGTTTCTCCAAGCCCTATTCTCTGAATCAACCTTTGGATGTCGCAGTCCACCGAGCTCTTTCAAGTTGACATAGTCAATTCCCGACGTTCGTAGGCTACTAGGGAGACTTTCCTGATTAAATTGCGGGTTTCGCTTTGAGCGTGGAATTGTCCTCACATCGACGACCAACTTTACTCCATGAGCTTTCAGTAGGCGAATGAGATCTTCCAGTGTTCGCGTCGAGTGTCTCACAGTTAGAATGGATGGAGTAGCCTCCGATGATTTCACGGCGCTTCCTCCAGCACAGCTTCTGCTGGTGTTGTTTGTCCACCGCCTTAACAATATGACCGCGCCTGTCTTTTTCGGTGGGAAAAGAGATAGAATCTGGTCGAACAGCGTCTTGTCTAGACCGAGAACCTAGCGATATTCACTTTCGTACTGTTCTTCCTCTATCCGAGCCAGGCTTCCAACCAACTGCACGGTGTTCTCCTTCAGGCATCGCTAACAGCGAGCCTGCTTGCAGTTCCACTAAATGTATTAGATTCAAACACAATTCTAGTAACTATTCTTGGAAAGACTGCGCCGGCGTAGCTGGTACGAGAGAATCAAGACGGGTCCAAGCCCAGAAGACAACGCGCTTTTACAAGTGACAAGGGAACTTTCGGTACAATTCCAGATGCCGTACTGGTACAAGCAGGTTGTCTGGGGAAGACTCGACCGGTATAATAGCACAGGCTGGATAAGATCAACATCAACAATCCCCTCAAAGGAAATTGTACCTGTTCCAGGGTCGCTCCCGGAGGCCGACCTTATGCTGCCGGAATTCCTGAAAGGAAAACTGTCACTAGATGAATGGAAGATTCTCATCGCATTGCACCTTGTGAGATTCAAGGCCTACAATCAAACAAGGATGAGCAGACTGCTTGGAAAGATCGCTCTCGCGCCACGCGGGCTATTCTTCTTTCTGCTATTCTACATCCCTGCCGCGGCCACGGGAGGATTGTCGGGTCCAGTTCTCTATTTTCCGAGTCCCATATTTGTTATCGCCGCACTCTGGATCCGGAGATCCCTGAGAAGATCTCTCCAAAGGCGGGAGTTTGAGCTAGATAGAAACGTGGCCGACCAGCTCGGAACGCCCCAGGTATTACAGGTTCTCGAAAAAATACTGCATCTCGATCGGATACTAATACTAACTAATCTCCGGTTTCCTATTCTAGCCGGCTGGATAGCGTACTGGACTCCTAGCATCAGGGAAAGGACGGGAGAATTGAGTAGCCCGCGCCCCGTAGAGCTCCCTAGACCGTCTAGAATTCCGAGAATCGGCCTTCGCGGACGTGTCATTACCGTTGTTGTCGGCTTCGGTATTTTCTGGGGCTCGGGACTGGTCGCGGGAAACATCTACGCCCGAGGTCAGACCACGGTTGTCTGCATGGACACTATGTGCTCAGCCCTCGTTGTTATTGCCGCTGTCGGATTCTGGATGGCTATCATTGGGGGCATAAGCGTCGTAGTATGGATACTCCGACGATTTCTCTAAACTAGAGAGAAGACTTAGTTTCTTCTATCTGTTCTTGGACAGAGGCGTCTAGTCCGTCTGATCTGGTGAAACGCAGCATGCTCTGGAAACGCTACGCGCTTGTGGTTGGAATTGGATTGATGGTCGCGAATGGCTACACGTTTTGGCCGACGTTAGCGTATGGTAACTCCCCGATTGGTTGTACACAAGTCATAGGCACCCTCTCGTATAACGTGAAAGGAGCTGCCCAGATTGTTGGGGCTCCTTTCTATTTCGAAATGCAGCTGGTCATGCCACTTGGGTCCACAGCTTTGGAAACAGCAATCTACCGGAGTGACAGTGATAATCTCACCCGGCTGTTTAAAGACTATCCCGCAATCGGGAGCAATCCTGTTACTCAGGATTTGTATAGAATCGATGGCTTCAGCGGGTTGACCAATCCAGTTCTAGCAAACGAGACAGGCGTGACCATCACTTTTCAGAACAAGACGTCTGAGAGCATTCATGTTGCAGATCTTCTCTACAGCAGAAAAGTGGATAGTTCAGCTCCAGATGCGAGTTACGAGATCGGTAGGGCGCTCTTCTGGACCGGGCTTGTACTGACGGTCGGAAGCTTGCCGTATTCTGGGCCGCTCTCATTCGGACGGATTCAGCCAAGTGCGGTAATAATTAACAACGGTACTGCACTCATCGTTTCGACGATCGCCTGCATCGTACTCAGGTTCTATAGGTGGTTGCCCAAAACAAGCTCAAGTAAGAATTCGACAAGGACTTAGAAGCGCCATCGCTCTCTCTTTTTGGGAGATAAGAGATAGAATCTAGTTGGGCGACTGAGGGACCTTCTGAGGCCGACTTGCTAGATGCTCCGGTTTAGCCTCAGTTACTCGTACTAGGATCTGGCGGGAAGCTCGCCAGTTCAGGCACTCCATAGAGCCTCGATCCTCTCCACGAGATCATGCTTCTGACGTTCCAGCTCCTCAAGTCTCTTTTCAAGATCAACGGTCGTTCTTCCTTTCGCCTGCCTCTGGTTCATCTCGTGCTGTACTTTTCCAATCTCCACATCGAGTTCCGCCATCCTCGTTCTATAGCTATCTGCTGACAAATTGGATCGGCCTGAAATGTCCGGGGCGTGCCTCTTAAGAGGCTAACGTATGCAAACTCAACTTCGTGCTTCGATCAGATTCGAAAGAAAAGAGATAGAATCTAGTTGAGCGTTGTCCAGTTCATCGCATGACGATGTAGGCCGATCCCAATTAGTGGACTCTGAGAAATATGGTCTTTGCAACTCTCGGGTGAGCTTAGAGTCGCCTGTTTCAGTCCTGGTCTCTAATTTGCGGCCTGTTTCCATAGCAGATGGCTGTCCCCGAACTCGTGCCAGAGATATCGATTCCGGATTGCGTCCGCGTATGCCCTCTTGACCATGTCGAGGCCTGCGATAGCGCTAAGCATTGCAAGATGGCTCGTGACGGGATCGTGTAATCCTGTGAGAAGCCCATCGATAACATGAACACCGTTTGCTGGATGGATGTAGAGACCCGTTGCGCCAGAACAAGCGCGGACACCCTTCGGTGTCCAGGCAGTCTCAAGAGCACGGACGACGGTAGTGCCGGCAGCGATGACGCGGCCGCCGTGGGCGTGTGTTCCATTGACAGCGTTCGCTGTCGCTTCTGGGACTCGGAAAATCTCAGGGTAAAGAACCTGGTGCTCTACAACATCATTCTCGATCTCTAAGCTGGAGACTCCAGTGTGAAGAATCACTCCTGCTATACCGATGCCATATGCACGAAGGAGGTCGCGGACGTGTCTTGTGATGGGGCGTGCCGCACTAGGCATCTCGACGCTCCCTGGAAATCGAGAGAAGAGAGTCTGATAGTTTGGCATTGGATAAGCTGGAGCGTAGCTGTAATGGATGGGCTCGCCGTATTTGGCCATGAGAATGCTTGCTGGCGTGTCGAACCGCACAAAGCGGAGCCTCGAGATTCCAGGATACTGATGGAGCACATGGGCCGTTGCCTCACCGATCTTGAGGTTTTCCCCATCAATGAGTGGGAGAGGGCCCGGTCTTGACGCGCTCCATCTTGGCTCCGCGAGCCAGAGGTCGTCAGCGAACCGTGTCGAGAGGTTAAGCCGGACCTCACCGAGACGGCCTGTCGCTGGGAGGCTCGCTGGTAGAGTCGCGCTCTCGTTGACAACCAGCAAGTCTCCAGACTTTAGAAGCCATGGCAGGTCCGTGAATGCGTGGTGAGTTTCACCATCAAGTGTCGAAACCATTAGGCGGACATCGTCTCGGTCGTGTCCACGCGTTTCAGGTGGTTCTGAGGCGAAGAGTTCGGTCGGACGATCGAACAGGAGTTCGGACCTGTTCAAGCTGGAATCTCCCAGAGTGTTCCTTGAGCTTGGTAGCGCATTCCTGTGATTCGCGCCGGGTCTTGGCTTACAAGCCAGGCCCAGAATGGAAGCGTCACCTCAGGGAGGGGACGGTCGGAGATGTCTTCACCCGGATACGCGTCTTGGTGCATCCGGGTCCGCATGTCACCAGGGTCGACGCTGACGATGGAGACGTGGCGGGGTCTAAGCTCTGCTGCGAGTGTTTTTGAGGCGAGGTCGAGGGCGGCCTTGCTTGATCCATAGATTCCCCAGCGCTCGTAGCCCCCTTGGCTCGCGTCGCTCGAAATATTCACAACAAGTCCTCGAGTCTTTTCAAGCTGGAGGAGTGACTCTTGGATTAGGGCGATCGGCGCTACGAGATTTGTTTCAAGCGTCAATCGAAAACGGTCAAGGGAGGCCGAGGCAAGCTCGGGACGGGGGATCTCGCCGAGCTCAGAAGCATTGTTCACAAGCAGGGCCAGACCGCCCATTGCTCTCGTCTGTTGCAACATTCGGGTTCTGTGCACGGGGTCTGTAATATCGCCGGAAATTGCGACGACTCTCACGCCAGTACCGTCCAGTGACTTAGAAACCTCCTGGAGCTCACTCAGGGTACGCGCTGTGATGACCATGTCGTATCCCTGGCCCGATAGGAAAGTGGCCAGAATGCGGCCGAGGCCACGGCCGGCGCCTGTTACAAGGGCGACACCCTTCATCCTGGAGTCCTTCTTTTTGGCGTGACTAGGAAGCGGCATACGTTTCCGCCTGCGACGACTCGGTGTGTCGTCTCAACATTCGCATCGAGAACCTTTCGGAATAGCTCGTTCTCGATCGTGCATGCTTCCCAATAGTTCTCGGCGACGGCCAGAATTGGGCAGTTGTGTTCTAGGATCTCAAATTTTGCGGGTCCTGCTCGGTGATCTTCCGCCATGTATCCTTCTCGATCGCGAAGTCCCGCTAGCTGGTGGACGCGCTCAGCCAGGGTCTCGGCTTTCACCTGATCACGGTATCCGGTGAGTGTTTCGGTTTGTCGGCGGCGGAGTGCTTCTTCTACGCCTTTTCGTCCGAGTTTTTCCTCAATGTATGCCAGGGCGGCGCAGGTTACGCCTGCGTAGGCTCTTGGGAATAGTGAGGTTGCGCTAGGTGCAAGCCGCAGGGCCAGGCGGGGCCGGCCCGTTCCGCCTCTGACCAGTATGCGTTCGATCAGACCTCGTTCTTCGAGTTCTTGGACATGTTTGTGAACCCCCATTTTAGAGATGTTTAGTCGGTCGGCGAGGGTTTGAAGGTCAGTCTGGCCCTCTCGCTTGAGGATCAGCAGGATCTCGCGCTTGGTGGCCCCGAAGACTGGATTGTCGGCTGGAGGATCGGGTAATGGAATGCTCATTGTGTTATCTGTCGACTAGAAAGTATTTCAACTTACGGGTTTACAAAGTTTCTCAACCATCATGTTTCACTATGCCCTCCGTACAGAAGGCGTGATCTCTCCATCCGAAGTTCCACCCTCCTCCGGACTTCGACCCACATTATGTGAAGCTCCTGGGGTTCGAGAGACGGGCAACCCGCTGGAAGACCGCTTTACCTGCAACTAGGCAGTTAGTATGGTCGCTGTTTGAGGTCGTCCTAAAGACGACGCGATAGTCGGGTTGATGATGATTCTATTGAGTTTTGCCGAAGTAGTAACTAGTTCCAGCGGCCAATTCTTGGAGAGGGTCTATACGTCTCCTTACCTCCGGCTCCTTGAGTATCTCCTTTTTTCTCTCTTGAGACGTTGAGACTCGACGCCGCCCGCGTGGGCACTTTCAGTCTTTCCTGTACGATGCTTGCTAGACTTGACCATGGCAGTTTCTCGTTCTCGGCTCTTTTCCCAAGTTCCTGACTAAAAAAAGGTGCCTCGTCTGGGAACCCTCGACTGATAGCTTCTTAAGTGCCGGTGGGGCTAGTGGAGTGATGTTAAACGTAGAAAAAGTTCTGAAAGACCTGAACCTTAGGCTGGCTCGTTTTGGGGATTCCGATGTTGCGACCGCAAGAACTCCCTTGTCCTACGAGATTGATGGGTCGGAAGCGCACAGACTCCACCGCGAGATTGCGGCCAGACTGGGCTTCAAGATAGAGTAGAGTTCCGATTCACCGTTCCTCATGAACGGTACTTCTATCCTCGATGCCTAACCTAGCTTTCGAACAATCTACGAGAACGGCCGATCAAAATTCGAAAGCTCCCCTCCTCATTCAGGGATAAGAGATAGAATCTAGTTGAGTAGCAGACCAATAAGCATTCCATTAGCTGGAGTTCTTGGGAGGGTCAGCTCTAGTATTATGCGGTTCCAGTAGATGGCTCGTCTTTTTCGCTTGCTTTCTCCAATAAGCCGTGATGACGGAGACAGCCAGGACCACAACCCCCGTAAGAGCATAGAACAGGATCTGGGACCATGGATTGTTCGATGGAGGCACCGGAAGAGAGTTTGGTGCCTTCACTTCTATGTACAAGTTGTTGTATTTGGAGAAGACCACCATATGTGTGGCATTGATTCTGTAGTTGGTGTTTCCACTTATCGTGACGAGGTATTCGCCTGGAGGGGTTGAATTTGAAACGCTGACGCTTATCGTCGTGGACTGGAATGTTATGTTTGGCGACAGTGTTACGTTTTCCTTGGCTAACGAAACGGTGAATCCCGAACTGGGAGTACCTATCGCCAAGTTGACCTCGCCGGTGAAATTCAGTGATCCTGTGACATTCAGGGTACGAGTTCCTGAACCCCCAGGGTCGAGAGGAAGCAGGTTTGATTGCAGGTTGAGGTCGAAGTCCGGTCCTTCCAGGTTGACGTTCACATAAGTGGATGTTGATTCCTGCCCGCCTATCGCAGTGACGGTGAGGGGTACAAGTCGAGTCCCAGTGGTCCCAAATGGGGCGGAAACGTTGAGAATCGAAGTTACAGTTGCTCCTGGAGTCAGTGTCACGCTGGACGCGTTTAGAGATGTGTCGATGCTTTCTCCCGAAACCGAGAGTGATACAACTCCTCCGAAATTGTTGAAGCTAGTCAAGGTTATTGTTGAGGTAGCGAAGGAGGGAGCTCTCACGGTTATCGAAGTAGGGCTAGACCAGATTCCGAAATAGGGTCCGTACGGACTAGAACCTGCCCCTGACGCGGTGATGCTGCTCGACCAGACGATTGCTGAAAGTGCCATGAGAAGGGTTGCTAGCGCGAAAGACTTGCCTTGGCTTTTCCAGAGGCCCAAGTGTCCAAAGCTCTACGAAGCCCTTGGCATTGGGTTCTAATCAATTTTGCTGATGATCCTTCCCGGCATAGAAGGAGGCGGGCGTCAGCACTCCTACAGAGCGAACGATGCTAGTCCAAAAGCCGACCCTACGAAGGCTTAACAAAACCTAGCAACGGTGACAGGCTGGTTGAGTACGGTCACGTCCATGTCGGTCAAGGTTGCACCGCCCCAGAGCCAGTCCGAGTCCAAGCCTCTGGCTCCTTTACCGAACGCGGACAAATACGCTACTGTAGTCACTAGGTTTGCGCCTAATCCGGACTTTGTCCTGCATCTGGGTTCGATCCGAGCGATAATCCTCTCCCACGACTATGCGCAGATGTACAAGGGACGATTTCTATTGCGGTTTGATGATACTGATCCGCGGCTGAAAAAGTCGGCGCTCGAGTATTATGATTTAATCCGGGAGGATGTTCGCTGGCTGGAATGCCAGTGGGACGCCGAGTACATCGCCAGCGACAGGGTTCCGATCTATTACGAGCATGCTGAGAAGGTTCTGACATCAGGAGACGCGTACATCTGTACCTGTACTCCCGACGATTTCCGTCTCAACGTTAACGCGGGTAGAGCATGTCCCGATCGTTCCAAGAGTCCAGAGCAGAATCTGGCGGACTGGGCGAAGATGTTGAATGGAGGATTTAGTGAGGGAGAGGCGGTTCTACGAGTAAAGACGGATCTGGCTCATCCGAACCCGGCGGTTAGGGACTGGCCCGCACTTCGGATTATTGATCCCATAAAGTATCCTCATCCTAGGGTGGGCTCGAAGTACCGGGTCTGGCCCCTGTTCAACTTTGGATCGGCTATCGATGATCATCTGCTCGGAGTGAGCCACGTTATCCGGGGAAAGGAGCACCTGACAAACGCCCCGCGGACCGAATATCTGTACAACGCGTTAGGCTGGAACATCCAGGAGTATGTCCATTATGGCCGGTTGAAGACGACCGATATCAAGCTCAGCAAGTCGTTGATGGTCAAGGAGATCGAGGAGGGCCTTGTAGAAGGCTACTCGGACCCGAGACTCCCGACGCTCGCAGCGCTCCGTAGGAGAGGGTATGTTCCGAGCGCGTTGAGGAAGATTGTCTACGAGATGGGACCGAGACCGGTTGATGCGACGCTCAGCTGGGACAATGTGAATGCGACGAACCGGAAGGAGATCGACAAGATCGCACACAGGTACAGCTTCATCGCAAACCCAATCACAATAACAGTCTCAGGGGTGGAACGGACCTATGATGCGCGTCTGCCGTTACATCCCGAAAGGAAGGACCTTCCAGACAGAATCTTCAAAGTGGTTCCAAAGAATGGCTCAGCCAATCTTCTGATCTCGGCATCGGACATCGATCTTCTCAGAAAGAGCAAGGTGGTTCGGCTAATGGAATTGTTCAATGTCGAAATCAAGAGCGTCAAGAACAACTCGATTACTGCAGCCTTCCATAGCCAGGATTACATGAAGGCGCGGGAGGTCAAGGCGCCACTGGTCAACTGGCTACCAGGCGAGAACAACATGATCGGAGAAGTTGTGATGCCTGATGCGTCAAGAACAAAGGGTCCAGTTGAGACGAATATTCGACAGGAGAAGGTGGGGAGCATTATCCAGATGGTGAGGTTCGGATTCGGCAGAATCGACAACATCAACAATGAGCAGGTGACTGTCTACTACGCTCACAGGTAAACCAACCGAGCCCCACCATCACGA
>WNGM01024214.1_pt1 | contig 11867 bp, 10 predicted proteins | sample 5400571 | NCBI WGS metagenome assembly WNGM01 (sample SAMN13153378, study PRJNA577476) | soil metagenome | isolation source: 100 cm soil or saprolite under Garry oak tree replicate 2 | place: USA:California | collected 2016-06-15
GAGGTCGTGGGTTACGTCCTGACTGGACCTATTCCCAACCAGGTTTTGATCTCCAATTGGTTTCAAGTCAGACGAGGCCGGGCGATGGGTTATGCATACCTCGGACTGGGCCTGGGTGGTGCAATTTCGCCGCTTCTGATTAACGCGCTGATCCAAAGCTTTGGGTGGCGGCATGCTTTTCAAATTATTGGAATACTGATCCTGATAGTACTGTTCCCGGTCGCTCAGTGGGTGACACGCTCGAATCCGCGCGACTTGAACCTTATCCCCGACGGTCTCTTGGGAACGCCGGTTAGCTCTCCCACGAACGAAGCTGGTGCGACAGGAGGATCTTCGACGATCCCGACCCAGGCTGTGGATCTCCGCCGAGCCGTTCGTACTCGCAATTTCTGGTTGATTCTCATGGCCTGCACATTGACCATCGGCGCGATCGGCGCGGTCACGCAGCACCTCATCTTATTCCTCAAAGACCAGGGCTATTCCCAGAGTGCGGCTTCCCGCGTGTCAAGCGCTCTCCTGGTTTCAAGCCTCGCAGGTCGAGTGATCGTAGGATATTTTGCGGACCGCTATCGAGCGAAAAATGTGATGGCATTGTTCTATCTAGCGCTCGCACTCTCGATTCCGTTGTTGTTACTGGCTGACCGGCCTGCCGCTATTTGGGGATTTGCGTTGGCTTTCGGCTTTGCGATGGGTGCCGATTACATGTTGATCCCACTCGTCACCGCGGAATGTTTTGGATTGGCAACGCTGGGCAAGCTGCTGTCTTTGATTATCATGGGCTATTCGCTCGGGCAGTGGTTCGCGCCTTGGCTGACTGGGCGAATCTTCGAGGCCTATCACAGTTATGATCTTGCGTGGGTCACGATGACGATTGCCGCGACCGCAGGTGCGGCACTGATATACGCCGTAAAGCCCGATCTTAATAACGCAGCGACTCGAAAGTTTGAAAATGCAGAAACTACGGCCTGATCACGATTTCATGGGGCCCCGACGGCAGATCGAACTTTACTCCGCGATCCTGGTTTAATTTCAAAGTGGAGGAAATGTCCAAGTCGGCGATCTGAATCTTTTTGGTCCACGAGCCGTCTGTCCAGTAATTCGCGTTCGTGAACATTATCGATCCCATGATGGTATAGCTGCTCACTTCTTCTTTATGCCCATCGCGAAAAACGAGGATGGCTGGCTGGGAAACTTGAGACGCGATCGTTGCCTGGTTTCGCTTAGTCACGCCGGACCGCGAATGGGATTCCTTGGCCGCGCCCGGGGCAGTGGCCGGTAACTGAGTGAAGTTCGTAACCCGTTCCCAATGATCGCCATTCCATTCGATTAGCAGAGGCTCGGATGTGCTCACCGGCAACGTCGGGGCCTGCGACACGACTACTGGCGGCTTGGTTTCTTCGATTTTCGCGGGCTCAAAATACTCGTCAGGGTAGAAGTACGGATTATAAAAGTACGGATCCCACCAAGGAATCCGCCCTCGCCCGCTCCCAGAACGGCGCTCGTGGGGCGGGCGGCGAGAAACAGTGGCCATCCCGCGTGGAGAGGAAAAGTTACCGACTTTACTCGGAGCGACGACTCCGAGGCCTGGTCCCCGCATTTGTGCCTTCACGGGCGAAACCAAAATCGTGGCGGTCAGCAGCGCCACAACCAGCGAGGTAACCGGGGTCTTCATTTAAGTTGCCAGCTAGATGACATTGTATACCGAGGTGCCTACTTGAGTCGGTGAATAGCCTTCCTCGAGCCCCCCTGGACTATAATGGAGTCAGTTTTTCCCACCCTTCCCACGTGTATTAATGGATAAAGGTTCGGGACTCTTGACGTATAACAGTAATACCCACCTTAAGGCCCAACCTCGTCTTAGACTCTTGATCGAATGGGAATCGCCGTACCGCGTATTTCTGCGGAACTTGGCGGATGTATTCTTGTTTCGGTCGGTTCCGGAAATCCCGGTCACAGCCAGACGCGGGCGTTTCTGGAGCGACGTCTTTGTCGATTCTGGTCTGCCTTGGTGGGGACTTCTCGAATCGATCCTGCTGCACACACTGGCGATGACCGCCATGTGGAGCCTCTCCGAGGTATGGACGACACAAGAACGTCTCACGCCGCGGAGAAACTTCCAATCGTACGTCAGCTACTACACGCCCCCCGCGTCGTTTCCGGCACTGGGAGGCAGTCCGTCACGTGTTCGGTCCCGGCCTAGGAGACGGAATGACATAGCGCGCAGGTCAGGGACTGGACTGGCGGGGCACCGGGGCCGGAGCGCCAGCAACCCGTCCCGCCGTAAGAGGGCTGAGTCTGAGCGGCGCGACGTCGCGGCGGACATTCCAGCGTCGAGCGCGATCGCGGATTCCGACGCCAGACGTTTGCACCTGACCGCACCTGCCCGCGTAGCTCCCGGTTCAATAGTGCTGCCGCCTCCGCCCGCCGTTAGCCAAGCGACCTCCCGCGGACTTGGACTGCCTGGAACCGGGGTCGTCGCCCCTCCACCTCAGGTCGGCGCAGTTTCCTCACGAAATGGAGTAGCCGGCTCCCCTCGCCGCAGCTCCCGATGAGCGCGCGAACTCTGTCGGGGACCGAGCGCGCGAATCTGGGTAACGCAAGCGTTTCAGTCGTGCCTCCGCCTCCGTCAGTTCAACACTTTGGAGGTGTGGCAGGCGGACGCGTGGGCTCGTTTTCGCGCAGCGGGGCGCAAGTTGTCCCGCCCCCTCCCTCGGTTCAGAGTGCAGGCAATTCGCCAGGGAGTGGACGTACGAACTCGTTGTCGGGTGCCGGAATGCAGGTCATTCCACCCCCTCCGTCGGTTCAGGGTGCAGGCAATTCCCCAAGAAGTGGACGTATGAACTCATTGCCGGGTGCCGGAATGCAAGTCATTCCACCCCCTCCCTCGGTTCAGAGTGCAGGCAATTCGCCAGGAAGTGGGCGTGTGAACTCGTTGTCGGGTGCCGGGGCGCAAGTTGTTCCGCCTTCTCCTTCGGTTCAAGGTGCAGGCAATTCGCCAGGAAGTGGGCGTGTGAACTCGTTGTCGGGTGCCGGGGCCCAAGTTGTTCCGCCTTCTCCTTCGGTTCAAGGTGCAGGCAATTCGCCAGGAAGTGGACGTATGAACTCGTTGGCGGGTGTCGGGGCGCAAGTTGTTCCGCCTCCGCCGTCCATTCCAGGCGCAGAGAACTCTACTGGAAATGGACGATTAAGTTCGCTATCCCGTGGTGGTCCGCAAGGTGAAGGGCCGTCAACTCAGGAACGGGGAACCTCCCCCTCTGGAGCCCCAGGCGCAACTGACATTCACGAAACGGTTCCACCCCAGCCTGTGAAAGAAAACGGGCTCGGGCCAGGTACGGAAGAGTTGTCTGTGCGTTTGATAGGACCCGCGCTGTCCTTGCCGAGTTCGTCTTATTTCGCAAACTATGAGGTCTTCATCGCAGAAAGACGGTTAAAAAAAGACCAATTACAGTTTATAAAATTGGTTTATGAGTCACTTCCTTATCAACGTCGATTGTCCGAATATGCGTTGAACAGCACCAGGGTGTTTAGGCTTCGCGCCAAAAGGGATCAGAGTTGCGACGAATCGCTGCTGCAAATGACGTGGCCTGAAGGCGATCCCCACCCAGGGTCGCAGTACTCAGCCGATTCCCCAGGACTGAGTGCGAGTGACCGAAACAACATGTTGCCTTGCTACCGCACGACCGCGGATGATTACCGAAAAGCAATTTCACGCGGCCGATGAACATCTTAAGCCTGCCAGCACAAGAATTATCCTCATGACGTCTTCCGCATGACGCGTTAGGGGTCTGACCCTATCTTCGTTCTGTCACGTGGAACCAAGTACAATCCATCTTCGGGAAACAACCTCACATGCACGTTCTTCACGTCGTTGGAGCTCGCCCCAATTTCATGAAGGCTGCTCCTGTCCTGGCTGCGCTGGCCAGAGTCAGCGGCGTGCAGCAGACGCTGATCCATACCGGTCAACATTACGACAGCAATATGTCCGACGTCTTCTTGCAGCAATTGGAGATGCCACCGCCAGACGTGAATCTTGACGTGGGTTCAGGCAGCCATGCTCGTCAGACGGCCGAGATCATGAGTCGCTTCGAGCCGGTTGTAACCGAACGCCGTCCGGACTTTGTCCTCGTCTACGGTGAATGTCAACTCCACTGTGGCCGCAGCACTGGTGTGCTCCAAACTTCAGGTGCGAGTGGGACACGTAGAAGCTGGGTTGCGCTCTCGCGACCGCAGCATGCCCGAGGAAATTAACCGCATAATTACCGATCAACTCTCGGACTTGCTTTTTGCCCCGTCCGAGGACGCCGACCAAAACTTGCGGCGTGAAGGGATAGACGCTTCGAAAATTCATCGGGTGGGCAATGTGATGATCGATACCTTGGTCCGGCTTTTGCCGCGGAGCCTAAGATACAAGCCAGACGATCTTCCCGCGCGATACGCCCTAGTCACTCTTCACCGCCCCTCAAATGTGGATGATCCGATCTGGCTGCGTGAGCTGTTGGTGGCGCTGGTAGAGTGTAGCCAGGATCTAGCAATATTCTTTCCAGTTCACCCCCGAACGCATCAGCGTATTTCGGAGCTTGGCCTGCCCCAGACTGCCAATGGCCGGCTGTGCTTGATGGATCCAAAATCCTACCTAGAATTCCTAGCCTTGCAGCAAGGAGCCACCGTGGTCATTACCGATTCAGGAGGGATGCAGGAAGAAACCAGTTTTCTCGGTGTTCCATGTTTGACCTTGCGTGAGAATACGGAACGCCCCATCACTGTTAGCCAGGGGACCAACCAATTGATTGGACGCGACATCTCCCTGCTGAAATCTGAAATCCGACGCATCCTGTCTGGCGACACCAAGAAAGCATCACCCATTCCTCTCTGGGATGGACACGCTGCCGAGCGCATTGCGAAGGTCGTCATCCGGGGGCAGCATTTACTGTGAAATTACGTGCGCGCAATTGCAATCGTGCCCGGAATCATAGACTCGCTCCTCGGCCTCAATAAAATGAAAACGCCCGGAACCAAGAGCACCAGATTATAGAGATCGAATAGGCCGGGCACGATGAAAAGGCTGATAGCGAGAATCGAGCTGAGTTGCAACATAAATTGCGGAGAATCGGCAGCGCAGCCTTTATTTCTCCACATCCTCAGACCGATCCACAGAATAATGAGCGCAGTGCCGAGGGCGGCGAGGAAGCTCCTGCCAAAAAGGACTTCGAGGCCCGTGTATCCAGCGCCATCCAACCGTGAACCAGCAGTTCACCGGCAAGACACAAAGACATCGTCGTTGCAAAGAAGGTTATGGCTAAAGACTTTCGTTTTGACCAGTCGCCCATGCACCAAATGAGAAACCAGATCAGAGGGAGTGCCATTGTCTGAGGTTTGATAGTCGCGAATCCGAGCAGCATTCCAGCCAAGGCCAGTCGTCCATTCATCGCGGAAAAAGTGGCCCCGGCGAGTAACGCCGCGACCAACAAGCCAAGCTGTTGAAGCTTTAATCCTCGGAATGCAGCGGGATTGCAAAGTGCCAAAATCAAAATGAGCAATAGCCAGCTCTTGGAAAGTTCCCACTGAATGGCCCGTAGCCACAAAATGACGCTCGCCATCATGGCCAAGCCGAGCAAAATTACAAATACGACCTGCACCGCCGTGAATGGTAAAAGGATGGTTGGCAGCAAGAGAAATGAAACATAGATGGGATAAGCGAATCGTTGTTCATCGCGATCTTCGCCGGGAGCCAATGCATGACCGTAGTAGGTCACCTGAATTTCTTGGGTCACCCTTTCGGAATATGGATCGATCCCATGGAGAAATAATTCGCGCGATCCTAACCATCGCGGATAGATGTCACTATGCGGGCCGAAATACAGCGGTTTCTGAGCCCAACGGGCAGGTCCCCAAGCCGCCGTGCCGAGAAGCAGGAGGGTGCAAAATAGCAGGCGACGTTTAACCATGATATCCATCGGGGCAGTTATGCTGCCATGAAAGGGCAGCAAAAAGAAACCGCTTTCCCTTCGCCCTTAAGAAAAGTTTTATTTCCTGGGAACCAGCGGTATTACTTTCGCCGCACAATTCCCCCATTTAGTCTGTCACCTCGCTCCGGGGTGGAGGATCTGAAGAATGGGCTGGGTCAATCTGCGAGAAGTCAACTTCCTTGCTTTACAAACGGCGTTTTTTGCATCGGGTGTGAGCTGATCAGTCAAAATAATTCGGCCACTTGTTTGGCCTGCGGAAGCCAGGCATTGCTTAGCCTCTCGCGTGTTCTCGGCGGATCGTTGCGGAACCAGCAGACAGCCCACATGATTGCCGATTCAGAGCTGGATCGGCTGGTGCGAGAACTCATTCGCACCGTGCCATCACCGGAGCTGCACACCAATGAATCTGCATCTTCAGTTTCCTCTCCATCGCAGGTTTCCGGAAGCCATCACGTTCGCTCTCGTTCTTTCGAGAACTCTGAGCGCGATACTTTTTCTGCTGAGCGCGATACTTTTTCTGATGAAGAGACTCAACCGGCAGAAATCAGCCTCCAGCCGGCTATCAATGTGATTGCCGAACGTGCCCAGACGTTGACCCGGGCCACTGGCGCTGCCATTGCCCTGCGCAAGGGAAGTGAGATCGTCTGTCGAGCGCGAACCGGTCGCACTGCACCGGACCTTGGTGTTCGCCTGCAGACCGATTCCGGTATTTCCGCAGAATGTGTTCGAACCGGCGAGGTAGTCCTGTGCCATGACGCACAACACAATCCTCAAGTCGATTTAGCCAGCTGCCATCGACTTGGTGCACGATCCATTCTGGCGGCGCCCTTGCGCCATTTCCGCAAGACATTGGGCATCTTCGAGGTTCTCTCTTCTGCTCCGTACGCTTTTAACCACAGCGACGTTGCTACTATGCAGCTGCTGGCCAGTATGATCGTCGCGGCTATATCACGTCTCTCAAATAGTCAACCTCAGAGTCAGGTCCACTCCCTTACGTCATTGCCCTCTTCCTAACAACAGCTCATGATCCTCACTCTCGTGGGTTAATATGTAAGCAATCCTCATGGAACCCGTTGCGACCAAGGTGCCCGACACTAGCCGGGAACCCGATCCCGTTACCCAAAACCGTCGGAGGCGAGTTCGGCACAAGGTCCATACTCCCGCGTATGCCACTTTGAATGGCGCTTCGGGAGGAATGGTGCTGGACCTGAACGAAATCCTGGACATTAGCCAAGACGGGATGGCTATGCAGGCCTCACCCGCGCTCGAGGTGAACCGAACCGTAAGCTTATGTTTGGATTTGTCTGAAACGAAAACGTATATTCATACCACTGGGAACGTCATTTGGTCTGATGGATCAGGTAGGACCGGGATTCGTTTTGCCGACATGCCAGAGGCCTCGGTTAGCCACTTAAAGGAATGGCTCTTCCTGAACGCGATGGCCGGAGTAGCGCGGGGATCGGCGCAACCGCGTCAGACGGAGACCCAACCCAAAGGAGCTGCTTCTACTTCGGCAACTGTTGAGGTCCGCCGCCCCTCCTGACTACACATCCACCCTGACGGCGCTTGCGGCGGTCGGGCGGGAGGTGGAAGCGCTTGGCAGCGATCTGGACGCCGCGTTGCAATTAGTTGCCGAACGAACCTTGGCATTCATGCACGCGACAGGTGCCGCGATTGCATTATGGCTCGAAGATGAGATGGTATGTGTCGCGTCCGCAGGTCTGGACGCCCCCGCGCGGGGCGCCCGCTTCCAGATGGATTCTGGATTTTCCGGGGAGTGCATTCGCACGGCTAATCTACTTCGTTGCGATGACACGGGAACTGACCCGCGGGTCGACCGTGAAGCATGCCGCGTCCTTGGTATCCGCTCCATCATCGCGACACCGATTCGCCTGGACCATACTGTGCTCGGGCTTCTGGAAGTGTTTTCGTCTGAACCCAATGCCTTCAGTGAAAACGAAAACAGGATTCTTCAGGGACTCTCGGATATTGCCCTGGCCGCCATTAAACGCGCTGGCCAGCCGCCGGTCGCAAAGCGCTCGCCTGAAGTTTCTGCGGAGCCCTTTCGAAAGCCTTTGTCCGAGACACTAGCAGAAATCGTCGCTCCGAAACGGTTTTCTCTTCGCAGAACTCTGCCGATTGCTGGCGCAGCTGCTTTCGCACTGGTTTTGCTTTGGACGATTACACCTTGGGTCAGAAGCTGGATTAACGGATCAGGTCAAACAAGTTCACAAAAACAGGCGAGCCCTTATCAATCCGTTCCCAGGAACGCGGTAACCAGCATAGCCGACGCCAGTGACCTGGGAGCGCTACGCAAGTTAGCCGAAGAAGGCGACCCCGCGGCGCAGTTTGCACTTGGCGCCCGCTATGCCACAGGTCAAGAAGTCAGTCAAAGTTACACCGAGGCGGTTCGTTGGTTCTCCAAGGCTGGCGAACACGGTCATGTGGTCGCGCAAGCCACGCTTGGGGCTTACTATTGGGCCGGCAGGGGCGTGCCTCAGGACCTGAGCAAAGCCTATTTTTGGTCCATCCTTGCCCAAGCTGGCGGAGATGAAGCCAGCAAGTATCGCGTTGCCGTTCTGGCTTCGCGCATGAGCCACGCCCAAGTCGTCGCCGCTCAGGAACAAGCGAATGACTGGATCAAACGACATCAACTTACCAGCAGCGTGCCTCCGTCCTCTCCGTAGACTCGGTGCTGTACTTCCAACTCAGAGGATTTAGAATATCCAAAGAGGCGTACTCGTCGTGCCTACTCTGCGTGACATCGTTTACGAAAACGTGCGTGAGGGCGAGCTTTACGAAAAGCTCGACCGCAATCGTGTGCGTTGCTACGCTTGCGGCCACTGCTGCCCTATTCCGGACGGTCAGCCAGGAGTTTGCAAGGTTCGCTACAATCGCGGCGGAACGCTGTATGTTCCTTGGGGATACGTTGGCGGGGTGCAGTGCGATCCTATCGAGAAGAAGCCGTTTTTCCATGCCTATCCTGGAGCCCTCGCCTACAGCTTCGGAATGTTGGGGTGCGACCTCCATTGTGGATACTGTCAGAACTGGGTGACGTCTCAAGCATTGCGTGACCCGAGTGCGATCTCGCCACCACTGCAAGCCTCGCCCGAAAACCTGGTACGCGACGCATTGCAACAAGGCGCTAAGGTTTTGGTGAGCACTTATAACGAACCTCTTATCACCAGCGAGTGGGCGGTGGCTGTGTTCAAAGACGCCAGGGCTGCCGGGCTTCTGACAGCTTTCGTGTCAAACGGTAACGGGACGCCGCAAGTCCTGGAATATCTTCGTCCTTGGATCGACCTCTATAAGGTTGACTTGAAGAGTTTTGACGACCGCCATTATCACGAGCTAGGGGGACGAATCGGGCCCATCCTGGACACGATTCGACGACTGCATGAGATGGAGTTGTGGCTGGAGATCGTGACCTTGCTGATTCCAGGTTTCAACGATTCCGACGATGAACTTCGTCGTCTTGCGGATTTTCTGGTTAGTGTTTCCCCGTACATTCCATGGCACGTGACCGCGTTTCACAAGGATTACAAGATGTCCGATCCAGACGACACTCGGCCGGACGACCTTTTACGTGCGGTTGAGATCGGAAAAAGAGCTGGCCTTCGTTATATCTATGCAGGAAATCTGCCCGGAATGGTTGGTGATCTCGAAGATACGCGATGTCACAACTGCGCTGAAACATTGATTAAGCGTCACAGCTACTTCATACAGGATTACCGCCTCACGCCCGAGGGCCGGTGTCCTTCGTGCGGTACCTCGATTCCCGGCCGCTGGGCGGCCAAGTTTGCGGGTCAGATCGCGGACCGACCTTTCTTGCCGCGTCGGACGTCGCGTTTGGTTACAATCCTCAACTAGCAACAACCTGTCGAATTCATGAGGAACTTGCAAATTGTCTGTGCCGTGGCACTTCTTTGTTTCGCAGCCGGTTGCTCCCCTCGCGACTATCTAACGCGCCGGCTTGCAGCTGATCTGATCGCTGGCTCCGATACTTTCAGGAACACGCAGCAGTTCTGGCTGCGGACAGGAATCGTCTCCAATAAAGATTATCTCTCTCCTGAATATATGGTGTTGCAGCGCCGCGGTTGGATCACGGGCGTGAACGTGCCATGTTCTCCCACCATCGCGCCGCCGCCGTGCTGGGATGTCGCTCTCACCCCGCTCGGAGTGGAGACATTTCGCGACTTAATCCCTAGCAACACCGTGGTATCGAAATACTTTCCAGTCATCGTGGCGCGAAGGGAGCTGATTTCAGTAACCGGCATCATGAAAAATGGAAGAGTCGCTGATGTGGATTTCCATTGGAAATGGGTGCCGGTAAATGAAGTGGGAGCAGCGCTCTATCCGGGAGGCGTACAGTTCAGCTCCAGCGTAGTCTTCAAGCACTACGACGACGGATGGCGTTTGATTGAAGGCAATGCTCCAAAAACTAATCAGAGCTTGGATGACGCTTTAAAAGACGCCCAACCGGCGCAATAACTCTACTGAACTAGCAACTATGACAACTCGAAACCTGACGATCATTATGTTCGCTGCCGTAATCTGTGTTTCCTCCCACGCCGCTGACAAACCGAAACTCACACTAGACGAATTCTTTAATTATGTCGACTATCCCGCAATCCGGATTTCGCCTGACGGGCATGCCGTTGTCATCGAAGCCGAGCACGCCGATTGGGACCAGAGCATCTTTCGCAAGGATCTGTGGCTCTACCGCGATAACGGACAACAGGAAGGAACTCTGACCCAGCTCACCCGGTCCGGCCATGACACCAATCCTCAGTGGTCCCCGGACGGGCGATGGATCGCATTTTTCTCCGAACGTAAAGCGGCTGAGAGCAAGGAAAAAGATTTCGCGGAGGGGAACGATACTGCCCAGCTCTATCTGATCTCGCCGAACGGTGGCGAAGCTTTTCCGGTCACTGAAGGAGAAGAGGAAATTCACGCTTTTGCCTGGTCTCCGGATTCCCGCACACTTTATTTCGCTACTCGCGCGCCTTGGACCAAGGCGCAAAAAGCTGCTTACAAGAAGGACTGGAAAGACGTCTCACAGTATCGCGCTGCCGAGCGCGGGGACACGATCTTTAGCCTGGCGGTTGCTGACGCCATCTCACGCCACGCAGTTGCAGGCAGCAAAGCGAAAGATGATGCTGAAGATGACAAAGCTTCGGATGCGACTCCCGGATCCCGCGCTCTTGCCGGCACCGCGTGGAAGGTTCAACAGCTGAAGGTGTCTCCTGACGGACGGAAACTTGCATTCGTTACGACGTCAATTTCCGAGCGTCAAGAAAAGGTAGAGGACTTCGAAATTTTCTCGGTTGATCTGACCAGCGCCTCAATTGACCGGCCGGCTCGCCAGTTAACCCACAACCAGGCAGTGGAAGACGACATTAACTGGTCAAATGACAGTAAGCACATTTTCTTTCAGGTCGGCATCGGCTCGGTGGAAGGGAAGTACATTGACACTCAGAGGCGGCTCTACTGGGTGGATGCCGATAGTGGCGCGGTTCAACGCTGGGCCAGCGACTTCGGTGGTGAAGTTTCCCGTTATACCTTGAAACCGAACGGCGGCGTTTTTGCTACCGGAATTCTGGGCACCGAAGTTCAAATGTATTCTCAGGCTCAACCATCAGCATCCTGTTCACGGCAAACAGGCTGGTCTGGGACGTACGAGCGTCTAGCGTCTGCTGACCATTCCCCGCGAATCGCTTTCACATATTCGAGTCTGGAAAAACCCACCGAGGTTTATTTAGCTGAAAGCGTCGGCCATTTGCAGGAGGCCAAGCCACTCACTGCATTCAACAAGTTATTTACCCAGCGCGATCTGCCACAAGGGAAGCCGTACCGATGGACGGCCGATGATGGCACGACGGTTGAAGGCATGTTGATCTA
>WNGM01003892.1_pt1 | contig 11865 bp, 9 predicted proteins | sample 5400571 | NCBI WGS metagenome assembly WNGM01 (sample SAMN13153378, study PRJNA577476) | soil metagenome | isolation source: 100 cm soil or saprolite under Garry oak tree replicate 2 | place: USA:California | collected 2016-06-15
ACCCGCGCTCGTTGATCATGCCGACCAGCGCGTTGATCACGGCCGCCCCACCCGCGACGAGGACGATGGTGCCGAGTTGGGTGTCGATCGTGCCGCTCAGCCTGCCAAGGACGCCCAGCACGAACAGCCCGGCCGCGATCGCCCAGCGGCGGCGGTGACTCCGCTCGAACGTCTCGAGGTCCTTGAACCGCTGCTCGAGTGCCGTGGCTTCGTCGTGCCAGCCCCGCACGCGCTCGGCAAAAGAAGGACGACGCGAAGGTGACGTCACGGAGACAGCCCGAGATCGGTGGCGGTGAGAAACGCTTCGACCAGGTAGCCGGCGCGTTCGATGGCCTCGCGTCCGCCCTCCTGCCGGTCGACCACGGCCATTACGCCGAGCACGTGGCCGCCTTCGGTTTCCACGGCACTGATCGCGTCGCGAGCGGAGCGGCCGGTTGTGAGCACATCCTCGACGATGACGACGGGGAAGCCGGGGAGCAAGCAACCTTCAATCCGTTTTCCCGTGCCGTGCTCCTTGGGTTGCTTGCGGACGGTGAAGGCATCGAGGAGTTGCCCGCGGCGGCGCGCGGTGAGGGCGAGTGCATAGGCCACCGGATCCGCGCCCAGCGTGAGGCCTCCGACCGCCCGTGGCGTCCAGCCCCGGACCGCCAGGCGATCGAGGCCCAAGCCTCCGATCACGGCGAGGCCGTCGCCGGACATCGTCGTGAGGCGGGCATCGATGTAGAAAGAAGAGCGGCGGCCCGAGGCGAGGACGAAATCGCCGCGGCGTACGGAGCGCGCGAGGAGCAGATCCTTGAGAGTATCCCTAAGGTAGTAGTAATCGCTACTACTATTCACTGCGCTTGCCGACAATGTTCTTCAGCGCGCCGAGCAGGCCTCGCGGACGTCGTGCGTCCTTGCCGTCCGCCAAGCCTGCCTCCAGGTCGTCCGCGAATGCAGTGACGGTAGGCTGCCGCTCGGCAGGATTTCGGGACAGCGCTTTCATCACCGCGGCTTCCAGCGCCGGCGGGAACGTGAGGCCCTTGGCGGCATCGGAGAGCGGCTTGGGCTGCTGACTCAGCAGCTGCTGAAACAACTCGCGCGGGCTGCGGCCATCGTGCGGATGGCGGCCCGTGAGCATGTAGTACGTGATTTTCGCGAGACTGTAGATGTCGGCCCGGCCGTCGACGAGCTCCCCGGAGAGCGCTTCGGGCGCCACGTATTGAAGCGTGCCGACAAAAAAACCGGTGCGCGTGAGCCGCTCTTCCGGCGGCTCCTCCGCGTCACGCGCGATCCCGAAGTCCAGCAATTTGACGGTCCCGGCGGCGCGATCGTACATGATGTTTTCGGGCTTCAGGTCGCGATGAATGATGCCCGCCTGGTGCGCGGCGGCGAGCGCGTCCGCAAGTTGCCGCGCCAGCGCGACCGCATCCGCCGAAGCGAGGGGGCCGTTGCGGTGTAGGAAGTCGGCGAGCGGCTCCCCCTTCGCCCATTCCAGGGCGAGGTAATCGAGCCCGTCCGCTTCGCCGAAGTCGTACGTCCGGACCACACCCGGATGTGTGACGCGCGAGCCGTACCCCGCTTCACGCAAGAATCGCTTGACGACTGTGGGGTCGCCCCTGAGCCGCTGGCGCAATACCTTGAACGCACAGGCGCCGCGTTCGGCATGCTCAGCGCGGTACACTTCCGCCGTCCCTCCCTCGCCCACGCGCTCGAGGAGGCGGTAGCCGGCGATCGACCGACCGGCGAGGTTTTCGTTGGCCATGGGGAGTTCTCGCGAAACTAACGTCCGGATTTGAGGCTCGGCAAGTGATGCGGCGCGCGGCGCCGCTCTGCGCGGCCGTTTTCTTCGCTGGCGCGTGCGGATCGTGGCAGCGCGTCGGCCGGCCCGACCAGCCCCAGCCCGGCGCCAGCTTGCCGCGGCTGTTCGACGCGACGGCGATCTACCGATCGATGGGATCGCTCGTCGGCGGCGGCGCGCTGCCGTTCGTCGCATCGGTCCGCTATCTCGCGGGTCCGACGCCCGATTCGACGCTCGCATTGTTCTCCGCCTCGCTCACGAATCAGGCGCTCAACTTCCAGCGTCGCGGGAGCGAGTTCATGGCGGAGTATCGTGTGGAAGCGGCGTTTCTCACAGACAGCGGCGTCGTCCCGGTGCGGCAGATCGGCAGCGACCAGCAAGTCCGCGTGCGCAATTTCCAGGAGACGTTGCGCAACGATGAGAGCATCATCTTCCAGCAGTTCGTCACGTTGCCACCCGGCACGTACCGCGTGTCGGTCACGGTACGAGACCGCAATGGTCCAGCGGTGGCGCGCGCCGAACGCGTCGACACGGCGCCGCGCTTTGCTTCCCCCAAGCCGATCATGACACAGCCGGTCGCGGTCTACACCGCCGAGGGCCGGCACCAGCGGGCGGATCTTCCGAAGCTGGTCGCGAACCCGCGCGCGACATTGCCGTATGGCTCTGACTCGATGCACTTCTATATCGAGCGCTACGGCGCCCGACCCGGTTTGCTCATGGCGCGCGTGGTGGATGGCGCCGACAAGGAGCTATGGCGCGATTCGGTCCGGCTCGTGGCCGGAACGGACCTCGCGTACGGCACGATCGTCGTCGCTCCCGGCCACCTGCCGGTTGGCCAGGCCGAGCTGCAGGCGGTTCCTGCGGGTGGTGGCGATACGACCCGCGCCCGCTTTCTCGTCAGTTTTTCGAATCAGTGGGTGATCACCAACTTCGACGAAATGGCGAGCCTGCTCCGCTATTTCGACCGTCAGGATTGGGTGGATTCGCTGCGTCGCGCTTCGCCGGAACGGCGCCCTGAAGTCTGGCGTGAATTCTGGAAGGCGACTGATCCCGTTCCCTTTACGCCCGAGAATGAAGCGCTCGACGATTATTTTCGCCGCGTTCAGGCGGCGAACGTCCGGTTTCAGGACGAGGGCGAGCCGGGCTGGCTCACGGAGCGCGGTGAGGTCTTCATCACGCTCGGCGAGCCGGACGAAATGCTCGACATGTCGAACGGCATGGATCGCAGCGGAGTGCGGGTGATTCGCTGGACCTACAACACGCAGAGGCTCGTGCTCTATTTTCAGGACCAAACCGGTTTCAGCCGCTTCCGCCTGACGCCGGCGTCGCGCTCGGAGTATCAGCGTGTGTTGGCGCGCGTGAGGCGATCCGGATCTTGACGCTTCGCGCCGCCCTCCGGATTGCGGCGATCGCGGGGCAGGGGATCCTTGCGGCGACGGCGCGAGGACAGAACGTCGTTCGCACACCTCCCGACCGCACGGCGACGTACCACGCGGATTCTCTGCGTCTGTCCGGCAGACCCTGGCATGCGGCAGAGAGCTTGCTCGCCGCAGCCAAACGCGAGCCCAATCCCAACGCACTCCTGATCGTCGAAGGTGCGAAAGCCGAGGTTCAGGCGCGCCGCTTCGAGCCCGCGCGCGCCTTGCTCATCGGTGCGCCATGGCTGAGCGACTATGCCGACGGCGAGGCGCTCGCCGTGCTCGCACAGGCCGAGTACGGGCTCGGCCGGTACGCGGACGCCGCGGCGCATTTCGAGCTCGCGCGCGCGCGCGCGCCCGCCTCACGCGTCGCCATCCTCGCGGTGCGCTCCGGCCTCGCGTATGAGGGCGCCGGCCAGCCGGACAGTGCGGCCGCGGCATTTGCCGTAGCGCGTGCCGGCGGAAGCCTCGCGTCGATCGACACCTGGCTGCGAGTCCGCCAGGCACGTGTCACGCGCGACACGGTCATGGCGAGCGCGTTGCTCGACGGTCTCCCAGCTCCTGCCGCGCGCGACGTGCCGCTCGCTCGCGCCCGTTCCGTGCTGCTTTCGGGAGACACGACGCGCGCGCTGGACGCATTCCGAGCGGCGGGGAAGGGTCTCGACGTGGCGCGCCTGGCGCTCGCCGCCGGAGACACCGCTCGCAGCCGCGCGGCGCTGTACGATTTGTTCGCGCGTGACCCTTTGAGCGATGATGCGGCCGCCGGCGTCGCGCTCGCGCTCGGCCCATTGCCGCCACACGCGGCTGCCGAGCATGTCGCGCTCGCGCGCGCAGTGAACCGCCGCACCACGGCACGGGACGCGCGGATTCACGTGGAGCGGGCGTTGCGCGCCGGTGATTCCAGCGCCGCGACGCTGCTGCTGTACGGCGAGCTGTTGCTTGCAACCGGCCGCCTGCGCGAAGCGCTCCGCGCCTATGGGGCCGCAACTCGCGATTCAGAGCTGGGCAAGCTGGCGATCTATCGTCGGGCGCGAGTGCTCGTGCGCCTAGGTGACTCCGGGGCGACCGCGGCGCTGGCGGGATTCGCGCGCGACTTCCCTTCCGATACCGCGGCGCCGAGCGCGTTGTACGTGCTCGCCGACATGCTCGACAGCAGGAATGATTGGGCGGGTGCCTCGCGCTGGTACGGCGAGCTGATCGGACGCTACGCGGCGGATCTGCGCGCCTCGTTGGCGCGGTTCCGTCTGGCGGCGCACGCTGAAACGATCGGACGCCTGGACAGCGCTGCAGCGCTGTACCAGGCAGAGATCGAGGCACCGGGAAGCGGCGCGCAGCGCACCGCGGCGAGATTCTGGCTGGGTAAGATGGCGCTGGCGGGCGGCGACTCGGCGGCGGCGCGTAACATCTGGCGGGCCCTCGCGCGCGAAGACTCGCTCGGCTACTACGGCATGCGGGCACGCCGGGAGACCGGACTCCCGCCGCTGGCGTTCGCGGCGCCACTCATGTCATTGACGTTGCCACCAACCAGTGCTGCCGTGGGGCTCGCCCGCATCGATACGCTCTTGCTCGCCGGCCTCGACAGCGAAGCGCTAGCGGAGGTGCGGGTCGTACTCGCGCACCCTCCCCAGCAACTCGACGCGTTGCTCGCGTGGAGTGAGGGACTCGGCGCGCGCGGCTACGGCTCGGCCGGCGTGCGACTCGGCTGGCAGGCGGCGCTCCTGGCCCCGGGCGATGTCCGGGTGTTGCGCGCAATCTTTCCCTGGCCGAATCGCGCCGCCGTCGAGGCGGAGGCGGACGAGTTCGGCGTCGACCCGCTGCTACTCGCGGGCATTGTGCGCCAGGAGAGCGTGTTCGACGTCGCAGCGCTGTCGCCCGCGGGTGCGCGCGGCCTCGCGCAGCTGCTGCCCAGTACCGCCGCGCTGATGGCGCGTGGTCTCGACGTCTCGTTCTATCCGGACTGGATCACCGTCCCCGACCTCAACCTCCATCTCGGAGCGGCGCATCTCGCCGAGCTGCTCAGACGCTTCGGTCGCGCGGACGCCGCGATCGCCGCGTACAACGCGGGCCCGATTCCGGTGCGACGCTGGCTCGACCGCGAAGGTGCGAACGATCCCGACCGATTTATCGAGTTGATCCCATATCCGGAAACGCGCGGCTACGTCCGCAGCGTATTGCGCAATCGCGAGTTGTATCGCGCGTTGTACGGACCGCCGCGAGCGCCTTGACAGGTCGCAAATCGCCGGTCATTTCTATCGCGCTCGGCACCACGGCCGGGCAGGCATCCCAGATGGGCGCCCAGTGTGTGTGACTCTGCAGGAGGCGGATTGTGATCAAGGGAAAGGTGAAGTGGTTCAATGACGCCAAGGGGTACGGCTTCATTGAGCAGGAAGGTGGCGAAGACGTGTTCGTGCATTTCTCGGCGATTCAAATGGACGGCTTCAAGACGCTCGCCGAAGGTCAGGTGGTGGAGTTCGAAGTGAAGCAGGGGGATAAGGGGCTCCACGCCACCAACGTCGTGCGCGTCTAGCGCGCGCTTCACCCGATCACTTCGCCCCGCCCGCGATGCCACGGGCGGGGTTGTTGTTTACGCTGCTAGTTTTCGAGCCATGCCGCCGCGCCCAGCGCCTCCGGTTCCCCCCACATCCGCCGGCCGTACCCGCGTTTTCCTCGTCGACGGATACGCGCTGATCTATCGCGCCTTCTTCGCGATGATCGCGCGGCCGCTTACCACCGCACGCGGAGAAAACACGTCGGCGGTCTGGGGCATCACCAATTTCTTGCTGCGGCTCTACGAGAATTATCACCCCGAGTACATCGGCTGGGTGCACGATCGCGGTGTGTCGTTCCGGCAAGAGCAGTATCCGGAATACAAAGCGACGCGTGAGAAGCTCGGCGAGGAATTGCAGCAGGACTTCGACCGATCCCTGGAGCGCGTCTGTCAGATCCTCGATGCGTTCCGGATTCCGGTGCTCGCCATCGACGGTTACGAGGCGGATGACGTGGTCGCCACCTTGGCGGAGCGGGCGGCCAATACCGGGATGCAGGCCGTGATCGTCTCGGGAGACAAGGACTTCTATCAGCTCATCCGCCCCGGCGTGGCGCTCCTCAATCCGGGCCGTGGAGGGCAGGCCGCCGTCGAAGAACAGTGGGTCGATCAGGCGAATGCGAGCGAGCGCCTCGGCGTTCCCCCGGAGCGCGTCGTCGACTACCTGGCGCTCGTGGGCGACAGCTCCGACAACATCCCCGGCGTAAAAGGGATCGGCGACAAGACGGCGATTCAGCTGCTCGAGGCGTATGGCGATCTCGATGCGATCCTCACCCGAGCGGCGGACATTCCGGGCAAGCGCCCGCGGGAAGCCCTGCTGTCTCAGGCGGACAACGCGCGGTTGTCGCGCCAGCTCGTGACGCTGCAGCGCAACGTGCCGGTCGAGCTGGACCTGGAGCAGTTACGCGTTCGCCCGCCCGACGCCGCTCGTCTGACTTCGCTTTTCAACGAGCTCGAGTTCCGCACGCTCATTCCCAAGCTTGCCGATCTCGAAACGGTCGGCGCGGCGGCAGCGACTGACTCGGCGCCGAGTCCGGCGGCTGCGGTCCGGCCGCCGGAGTTGGCGGATCCGCACGTCGTCGTCGATGCCGCCGAGCTCCCCGCCATGTTCGCAGAGCTGCGTCGCGCGCGTCTCGTTTCCGTCAGGGCCGAGCCCGGCCTGGCAGGGATATCGTTCGCATCGGCGCCAGGACAGTCCTGGTATCTGCCACTGGGTCACCGCGCGCGCGACGGTGATTTCGATGGCGCAAGTCCACCCGTCAATCTGCCGGCCCTGACCGATCCGAAGATGACGGGCCTGCGAGAATTCCTCGCCGATCCCACGATCCATAAAGCGGGACACGACATCAAAGCAACGTGGGTCGCGCTCGCGCGCAGTGGGGGGGGGCTGACGCTCGACGGTGTGACCTACGATTCCATGATCGCGAGCTTCGTGCTGGATCCCGGCAATCGCTCGCACGCCCTCGTCGACCTGGCGCGCGAGCGCCTCGGTCTCAACCTGATGGCGTCGCAGCAAGTGGCGGGGAAGGGAACGTTCGCGGAGGTGTCTGTTGCCGAGGCGGCGCGCGCGTCGGCGGCGCAGGCGGAGACGGTGTTGCGGCTGGAGGAGACGTTCCGCCCGGACATCGAAGCGCATCACCTCGTGCGGCTGCTCGAAGAGATCGAAATCCCCCTGATCCCGGTGCTCGTCGACATGGAGGTAACCGGAGTGCTGGTGGATCGGGCGCTCCTGGGCGAGATCGCGCGCGGGTTCAACAAGGAACTGACCAGTCTCGAGCTCGACATTTACCGCGCCGCGGGCGGGGAGTTCAACATCAACTCGACGCCACAATTGCGCACCATACTGTTCGAAAAGCTCAAGCTGCCGGTGCAGAAGCGCACCAAGACCGGTGCGTCGACGGACGTCGAGGTGCTCGAGCAGCTCGCGGCCCTGGGCCATGAGGTGCCGCGCCTGCTCATCGAGTACCGCGAGCTGTCGAAACTGACGTCGACCTACGTCGACGCCTTGCCCGGGTACGTCAGCGCCGAAACCGGCCGCGTGCACACGAGCTTCAACCAAACCGGTGCCGCCACCGGGCGGTTGTCATCGTCCGACCCTAACCTCCAGAACATCCCCGTCCGCACGCGTCGCGGCGGCGAGATTCGGCGCGCGTTCGTCGCACCGCCGGGCCACTTACTGCTCACCGCCGATTACTCGCAGGTTGAGCTCCGATTGCTGGCGCACTTTTCCGATGACCCGGCGTTTGTGGCGGCATTTCAGCGCGGCGGCGACATCCATCGCCAGACCGCTGCCGTGATCTTCGGTATTCCCGAAGCCGACGTGACGAGTGAGATGCGCGCGCGTGCGAAGACCATCAATTTCGCGACGATTTACGGGCAGGGGGCGCTGGCGCTGTCTCGACAGCTCGGCATCACGCTCGCGGAAGCGAAGGCATTCATTCAGCATTATTTCGAGCGCTTTTCCGGTGTTCGAGCCTGGCTGGATCGCACCATCGAGGCAGCGCGCCACAAAGGTTTTGTCGAGACGCTCTTTGGCCGGCGGCGTTATATCCCCGAGCTGCGCGACCGGAACTTCAGCATCCGCGCGTTCGGCGAGCGGACCGCGACCAATTCGCCACTGCAGGGGTCAGCTGCAGATCTCATCAAAATCGCGATGATCCGCATTCACGCCGCGCTCCGACAGGCACAACTCCGTGCGAAGATGGTGCTCCAGGTGCACGATGAGCTCGTGTTCGAGATCCCCGAGAATGAGCGGGCCGATGCCGGGGCTCTTGTAAAACGCGAGATGGAGGGCGTTGCGATTTTGCGCGTGCCGCTGCTCGTAACTATCGGTGCTGGAAAGAATTGGATCGACGCGAAGGGTTAAGCACGCCTCTTGCAGGAACGGGGTGCAGTGCCCACAATAGGGCGTCGATTCGGGTGTGCTTGCCGGGTCGGCGCCCTTTCGCGCCCGGAGGGTAACGCTGTGAAGGCACGCGGTTTTACACTGATCGAGCTACTGATCGTGGTGGTGATCATCGGGATCCTGGCGGCAATCACGATCCCGAAGTTCGCCAACACGAAGCAGAAGGCCTACGTCGCCCAGATGAAGTCGGACCTCAAGAATCTGGCGACGGCGGAGGAGGCCTTCTTCTATGACAGCACGTACTATACGAGCAGCCTCGCCCAGCTCAATAATTTCAGCGCATCGACTGGCGTGACGCTGACCGTGGTGCAGGCAAGCCCTATGGGGTGGTCGGCCCAGACCGTTCACTCGCAGACCTCGAGGTTATGCACCCTCTTCGAGGGCAACGCGACGCCGATACCGCCAGCCACAGTCGAGGGCCGGATTACCTGCACCTAGAGCCGCCGTATCGCGAATTCCAACGCCGCCGTGAGGGGATGCGCTTCGCCCTGAACGGCGGCGTTTGGCTTCATCGGCATAAGATCGACGATGAGCCGATGGTGCATCTGGTGAGCTCCGACAAGGAAAAGCTCCTGGCGTTAGGGCGGACGTTGGGCTTCCAGGCCCGATGGCTGCAGTACAAGCCGCTCAAGGATCCCGATACGGGAATCCGCGTGCCAGCCTGGCACTGGGATGTGCTGGGGGAGAAGCTGCGCTTGTTGGAGCCTACGTAACGTCTTCGACTTCGCGCCGGGGCGCCCTGACTCCCGGCCACCAATTCCATCGGCCGGCGATGTGCATGATCGCGGGCACCAGTACCATCCGGATCAACGTGGCGTCGAGCAGCACCGCGATTGCCAAGCCGAATCCGATGAACTGCACGGCGAGCACGCGCGCAAACGCGAACACGCCGAAGACCGCGATCATGATCGCGGCGGCGAACGTAATAGTAGAAGCGGTCGCCGAGAGCCCTTCCATCGTCGCGTGATCGTTCCGTCCCGTCTTGTCGAACACCTCTTTGATCCGGGTCAGCAGGAACACCTCATAATCCATCGATAAGCCGAAGACGGTGGCAAACACGAGCACCGGTACCACGACGAATATCGCTTCCGTGGGTCCCTCAAGCCCGAAGAGACTCGCTCCGTAGCCGTGCTGAAATACGAGGACCGTGATGCCGAACGCCGCACTGACGGACACACAGTTCAGGACGACGGCCTTGAGCGGCACGAGCACGGAGCGAAATGCCAGGAACAGCATGATTGCGGTCACGCCGAGGATCATCGCGACGATACCGGGAAACCGCTGGAGCAACTGTTGCTGGAGATCGAGACTCGATGCCGCGAAGCCGCCGACGTCGATTTCCGCTCCCTTGAGTCGCACACCCCGCGCGATGATGGCGCGGACCTGTCTCGTCAGGTCCATCATTCCCATGAGCGAGACGGTGTCGACCGCGATGACGTCCATCAGCGTGGTCCGGCGGTCCGCACTCAGGTACGCGTTGAAGAACTCCGGGTACCGGTCGCGAACGGAATCGGGGTCGCTGTAGTAGATCGCGAGTTGCAGCGTGGACATCTCCGGGCGCAGCGTCGCGACGCCGCGCACCTCGCGCACGCGCGGGTCTTTGCGAATCGAGTCGCTCAGCGCCTTGAGTCCGGGAAGCCGCCGGCCCGACAACGCCGATTCTCCCGGCGGCAGCTGCACGACGACACGCAGCGGTTGAATCACGCCGCTCGCCCCCATGTCACGCAGGGCGGCGAGCGCCTGCCCGGACTCCGCCTCCGGTGGAAACCAGTTGCGGGCCGGCAGGCCAATCCTGATCTGTGTCAGAGGAAAGGTGAGGACCGCGACGGCAAAGCCGCTGCCCAGAATCGCACGCCAGGGACGGTGACCGAGGGTTCGCGCCCATCGCTCCCACCCGGTCGGAGCGTGGATGCGCGCGAGTGGCCGGGCGAGCCACTTCGGACGGTCGATGTTACGACCAAGTATCGCCAACGCGGCGGGCAAGAACGTCGTCGCCAGGAGCACCGCTACGCCGACGACGACCAATCCTCCCACCCCCACCGAACGCGTCTCGGTCAGCGGCGTCAGGATCAGAGCCGCAAAGCCGACGACGACCGTCACGCCCGACGTCACGACAGCCGAACCCGCGGTCTGAATCGTTCGCACGGCCGCATCGAGCGGTGAGAGGCCGCGGTTCAGCTCCTCGCGAAACCGGGTCACGATGAGCAGCGAGTAATCGATTCCCACGCCGAGGCCCACCATCGTCGTGATGTTGAGCACGAAGACCGACATCGTCTGGAACTGTGCCGCCACCGCGACGATGCCGAGGGCGATCGTGATCGCCAGCACGCCGACGATGATGGGCAGGGCGGCGGCGACGAGCGCACCGAACGCGAGCACCAACACGGCGAGCGTGAGCGGCAGGACTTGCTCCTCGCCGCGCCGCGTGTCCTCCGCGCTGATCGTCCGCACATCGTAGTCGAGGGCGGGGTTGCCCGTGACTTTGGCGTCGAAGCCATCGGCGTGCGGCAACCGCGCGAGCGTGCCGCTGATGGTTTCGCGCAGGTCGGGCACGACGGTATGGCTGACGTCGCTCGTGCTGGCCGGCGTCAGGGCGGCGATGAGAAACGTCGTGTGCCGGTCCCGGCTGACGAAGGTCGATTCGCCGATCGTGCGCACGGACACGACCTGGCTGATGTAGCGCTGGCGCGCAAGCGCGGCGGAGATCGAATCGAGGACCGCCGCGAACCGCGGATTCGTGTACCGCACCGGTCCGTGCACGACCACGGCGACGTACTCGGCGATGGGGTTGGGAAACGCCTGGCGGATCCGCTGCGAAGCGCGAGCGGATTCGCTTCGCTCGACGGCTGTCCCGCGAACGGCAAGGACGCGCTGCACGTGAGCTGCTTTCGGGACGAAGAGCAGCGCGAGCAGCGCCCACGCCGCGATCACCCAGCCGCGCCAGCGTACGAGCGTTCTCGCAGGTAACGCGATCATCTATGATCCAAATACATGCGGGCCACAATCATAGAGACGCGCAGAGTGCAATGCTAGCGTCGGGCCCTGAGCTTTTCGCATATTCCCCGCATGGTAGAGCGTCGTCTCACAGGAATGATTGCCGCCGCCGCGGTGTTGATCGTCCTCTTCATTTTCTGGGATGTGTTCCGGCCCGTGGCTCGCGCCGTCGACAGCTCCGCGCCGCCGCCCACGACGCCTGCAGTCGACTCCGTTGCACGAC
>WNGM01007082.1_pt1 | contig 11865 bp, 9 predicted proteins | sample 5400571 | NCBI WGS metagenome assembly WNGM01 (sample SAMN13153378, study PRJNA577476) | soil metagenome | isolation source: 100 cm soil or saprolite under Garry oak tree replicate 2 | place: USA:California | collected 2016-06-15
CCAAATCGCACGCGGTGCAGATGCCAGAGTCGTGAATTTGTTTCACGCCAAGCACGCGACATTGCCGGACGATTTCCGCTGCGAAATCGATTTCGTAATGTGGCGGACGGATGCAAGGGCTAAGCTGCACAATCAAGTTCGTAGGACGCGAGTCGAAGCGATCAATCATCTGTTGAATTACGTTGGAAACCACGCCAGTCGCGGTTCCTCTTTTTCCGGAATGCACCAGACCGATCGCCGGTGTTTGTGGATCGACGATGTAAACAGCGCAACAGTCGGCCACGTAAATGCCAAGCGCGACGCCGTGTTGATTCGTGATAAGACCGTCGCAGCCGCGGAATTCGCGGCCCAGAGGCCCGCGGTTAGAACTATCGGCAACGGCGATTTTGTTCCCGTGAATTTGTTGGGCAGTAAGCAACGGCCAATCGCCAACACCAATTGCGTTGCGAATTTCGCGATGTGCGGCATCGAGTCGCGTTAATACCTCGCCTTTGTCGTGCGAAACATGGATGCCGGGAATTCTTTGCGTGAAAACGTGGCGACAGGTTCCGATCGCGCTTAGCGCGGGAAATTGCTCGAAGGGAAGCTGCATGATCTAAAGCTCCAGATTCCAAGCTCCAACATCCAGAGAAGCTCCAACCTGAAACTACGCCGCCGACCTCGTAGTGTCATGTTGAGCAAAGCGAAACATCTCTGATTATTGCTGCCTGGGTAGTAAGAAGCGATCAGAGATCCTTTGCTTCGCCCAGGATGACAGCGGTCCGAAGGTGGTGTTGGAATTTGAACGCTTCAGGGATCGTCGCCCTTATTCTTAGGCTTTCCCTCCGCATTCACCCCGCTACCGGTATAGTAGGTCCTCGTTTTCGTCGCGTGCGGCGTGAGGTCCGCGAACATCTCGTGGTAGGTACTCTGCGCGCCAGTGGCTCGGTCAAATTCAGCCAGAGCAGAATTGTACCCGAAAAATGCTTGCAAGCGCGTCGATTGCGCCGTGAGCAGTTGCACCTGCGCGTTGAGCACATCCAACTGCGTTCCGGCGCCAGCGTCCAGGCGCGCCTTGGCCAGCCGCACCGCTTCTTCGGCTTGCTCGACGTTTTTTTCCTGGCTTTGAATCTGCTCGCGGAATTGCCTGAGATTGGAATAGGCCTGTTGTATCTCGAGTTCTACCTGCCTAACGTCATCGTCGTACGTGTTCTTGGCTTCGAAAAGCAAGGCGCGCTGTTGAAGGACCTGGCCAGCGATCGCGCCGCTGTCCCAGATGGGCAAACTACCCTGGACGGTGGCTATCCAACCTTTTGAGATGTCGTGCCAACTTGAGTTTGTAGGCGAACTGACCCATTCGCCGCCTCCGGTTGTGGTGATGGTTGGGAGCCACTGACCCGCTGTCGCGCGCACTTGCTCTTTTTGGTTGAGAACGTTTGCCCGGGCCTGTTTGAGAAATGGGCGCCGTTCTTTTCCTAACTCGATAGCGTTCGCTAAGGCAATGGTGCGCGGGATGTATGGCATTTCACCTACCACTTCTAACGGCGGGTTTTCACCGCGGCGCGGTTGAAAATCGAGGCCGAGTGTCTTGGCAAGAACAATCTGCGAGATCCGATAATTGTTTTGCGCAGTGATCAGTAGCGGAATCTGATTGTAGAGGGCGACTTCCGCTTGCAAAACGTTGAAACGTGGAACTGTTCCTGCTTCAAAGCGGTTCTGCTGGTCCTTTAACTGACTCTCCAGAAGGTGCACCGATTGCTCGTTCACCGTGATGAGTTCTCGATTGACCACGATTTGGTAGAACTGCGTTTTCACGGTCGCGATGAGTTGGTCCAGAACATTTCGGAACGCGAAGTAGGCGCTGTCTCGCTGAAAAAACGTGCCGCGAATCTGCGGCCAGCTCGTGCCGTTAAAAATCAGCTGCGTTCCGAGAACGCTGATGCTGTATGAGACATCGCTCGCCTGAGCAGCCGTGATACTTGGTGTGGGTGTAGGTGACGGGTCGGCCAGCGGCGGCCGAATTTCGCGCACTTGCGACGGCAATGGCTCAACGAGCGATGCGGCGCCGCCCGTTGTGCCCGGAGTTGTGCCGGTTGTCGTCGTTCCCAAGATCCGGGCGCCAACCAAATGCGGATCGGTCCAATCATAATTCGCCCTTGCCGTGACCTGCGGCAGAACCTGCGCACGGACCTGAATGATCACGCCTCTGGTCCGTTTGATCTCCTGCTCCGCATTGAGGAGAGTCGGATTGCGCTGCAGCGCAGTTAGGATCGCTTGGTCGAGTGTAAAGGTGGGAACTCTGCCGGTTGAACCTGTTCCGACGCCGGACCTTGTTTCGCTGCCACCAAAAGCAATGCCGCTAAAAATGCCGATCTGTGCAAAAATCCCCAGGAAAACAACAATTTTTCTCATTAGAGGTTTAGCGATTAGATGCACGAAAGCCGGCGCGCGGATTTAACGCCCGCCGTTTTTATCGCAGTCTGATAGCACTGCCGCCAAACAAATGAAAATCATTTCGACTGGCAGTAATCATAAATTTTACTGTAAATCTGCAACCAAGCCTTCTGTTCATCGGGGCTGAGATATTCCAAAATCTTGATCAGATTGCCAACCATTTCCTCGCGAATTCGACGAACCAGCGTGGAACCTTTTGGCGTGATGCAGACCATCACTTTGCGGCGGTCGTCCCGCGCAACCGATCGCATTACGTAGCCAAGATTTTCGAGCCGGGCCACCAGCCCGCTTGCCGCTGCCGTGGTATGGCCCATTTTTTGCGCGATCGCGGACATAGTGAGCACTTCCTTCTGATCGAGGTAAGCGAGAAGAAAAAATTGCGGAAATGAAACGTTACCGGGCGCAAGTTCTTTGCACAGATACAGCATAAAGCAGCGCTGCATTTCGAGAACAATATGGGAAAGCCGTTCCGCGTCCGCACGAATTTGCTCAGGCGGAGTTCGTGCAAACGCAGTGGCGGTTCCCGTATTCAAGGCGGTTAAGCTAGAAATACGCGCATAAGCTGTCAAACCACTCGGCCAAAAGAAATTGGCTAATCCCAGATTTGAACATCGACAATTTCACCCGCACCCAGCGACTCACCGACGGCCACCCGCAACAATGCATTCGATTGGCTTAAACCAAAGAGTGCGTGCGATTCCTGGCGACCAACTGGAGCAAATTTTCCGTGTTCGAGTTCTCCGCGAATGTAATGCGCTCGATCGCTGTCGTTCGTTAAATCCACAGTTAACTTCGCCGGCACCTGCGGCAGATCGAGATTGGTCGCGCCCATCATTTTCAAAATCGCAGGGCGCACAAATTGCAGAAAGGTGACAAAGGCCGATACAGGATTACCCGGTAACCCGAAAATGAAGCAATAGTCACGACCCGTCATTGCATCTTCACCCGGCGCTGTCGCGTCCGCCTCCCGGGAACGCGACCGGGCGGAGCGTTGAGAGGATTGAGGTGAGGGTTGGCTCTGCTGCGTGCGTCCAAACAGGAATGGCTTGCCCGGTTTGATCGCCACTCGCCAGATGTCGATCTTCGCTCCGAGCTCGTGCAGCGCGTCCTTAACCAAGTCGTGCTCGCCGACTGAAACACCGCCGCTGATAATCAGAATATGATTTTTGGTCCCGCGCTTGATCGCGTCAATCAACGACTCGCGTTTGTCGGGACAATGCTCTACCGCTTTCACGATCGCGCCGCTGCGTTGCAGCAGTGCATCAAGCAATGCCGAATTGCTTTCGTAAATCTGTCCCGGCGCAATCTTTTCTCCCGGCTTCGCCAACTCGTCACCCGTTGAAATGATTGCAGCGTTTACATGGCCGCCAACAATCACTTCGGCCAAACCTTGAGAAGCCAGCAGAGCAGTCGTCGCTGCGCGAATTCGTTCGCCTTTAGCCAGAATTTTCTGGCCCTCTGCTAGATCGCAGCCGCGTACCCGGACAAACTCGCCAGGATCAACATCATCGTTTAGCACGATCTCATCGCCCTCACAGACGACGTCTTCCTGCATTACTACCGCGTCTGCTCCCGAGGGCATGGGCGCCCCCGTGAAAATCCGGATGGCTTCGCCTGGCGAAACACTGAGTCGCTTGTCACGGCCGGCTGGTTGTTCGCCGATCACGCGCAGCCGCTGGCCCTTCTTGCACGAACTTGCCACCACCGCGTAACCATCCATCGCTGAATTGTCGAAGTTCGGCAGCGGCAGCGACGAAAAATAATCCTCAGCTGCAAAACAACCAAGCGCCCGCGTGATCGATAATCGTCGTGACGGCAAAGGCCGAATTGTTTCCAGAATTTTGCTGCGGGCTTCTCCCTCGCTGATCATCACGAATTTATTCAATTAGCAATCGGCGATTGGCAATAGGCATTTCTTCGCGATATTCTCGCAGCTGATTTTTGGTGAGGTGGCTGAGTGGTTGAAAGCAGCGCTTTGCTAAAGCGCCGTAGCCCAAAAGGCTACCGAGGGTTCGAATCCCTCCCTCACCGTTTCCACCGTAACACGACCGCGATAGGGCAAATGCATAACGCCTTTGCATAACATATCCACTGATTTCCGCCTTGTTTGGGGTTGTGCGCCAACGTCACCAAATCCGCAATTCTGCCCGATATGTACGGCTCGCTGCCATCAACGCCACCGGCAATTTTATTTCATGGTCATGGCCTCATGGGTGTGCCGGCAAATCAGGGAGTGAATGTCCTCTCTCTCCCTCGCGCGCGCGAGGCATGTCGCATAGGTTCGCTTTGCACCAGAGGTTCCCCAGAGCGGCGAGGACGATCCGACGGCCGAGCCGTTGTCTGTACATGCAGCATGGTCACCGGCGCGCATCATCACGTTGCCTCAACCACGTTCGACCTGCCCCTCTTCCGTGAGCGGAACCGGCCGACTGATCGACAGCTCGAATATCTCTTGTCGATTCTGCGCGACGGCCGCTGGCATACCGCGAAGGAGCTCAAAGTTTACGGCTTCAGCGATCGCGAGCTGCGTGATCTGGTCGAAAATAGCGATGGGCAGATCCTCAGCTTCCCTGGCTCTCCGGGCTACAAGCTGTTCGATCACGTAACCATCGACGAGATTGAACAGGCAAAGGCGCTCCTGAACCAAGGGCGGGCTATGATTCGCCGATTTCTCCGCTACCGTAAGCCTTATCATCGCCGCACATAGAAAAGCCAATGATCGATGTAAAACAACCTCCATACAGCGCGGTCGGCGACGGTGTAACCGACGACACTCAAGCAATCCAGAACGCCATCAACGCGGCGCAGGCCGGCGAGGTGATCATGCTATCGAGCGGCAAATACCTTTGCGGGCCGCTCGTCGGTAGGTCTGACAGGCCGCTCCTGCTCACCGGGACAGTAGGCGCGCAGATCATCGCGAAACCGAACACGCGCACCTTGCTCACCATTCGGTGCTCCGCGTCAAATGTGTTCCAGCTCGAATTTATCGGCGCGGCGCTCACGTCGGTGCAACCGTTTCTCGCGTCTAGCTGTATCCGGGTAAACGACGGACTTAGCGGCGTCGTCATCGAAGGATGTAAGGTGTCGCAGTTCAGCGGCGCGGCGATCATCGCCAACGCGAGCATGAGCTTGCGCGTCATGAATTGCGACATGAGCACCGGCCAACTGTGCGTGCAAGCCGCGCGCGCGCGTAACATCGTGCTAGGAGGAAACACTTTTCACGACTTGGGCCAGAGCGGGTTCGCGCTGCACGGCGACGGCATCATAATCCGTGACAACGTGTGCTACAGGGCGGGGCCGGTAGGCGGCTTCGGCGCGGTGCAGGCTGGCAGGAAGAATATTCTGATCACCGGTAATCACTCGACGGCCGGCGGCGGCGGATTCGTATTGCAGAACGAGAATGCGCTGTCCGCCACTGAACCGAGTGGTTCAAGCTGCGTCGTGGCCGGGAACTCATTCACGCGCACGTTCGCGGCAGGCATCGACCTTTTCCGTTCCGGCGTCGTACTCACCGGAAATGTTTTTAATGATTGTAATTTCGCCGCCGGTTTACCGACCGCATTCACGGTGCAGCCTGGTATCGTGCCAGACCTCGCCGGTCCCGGCAGCGGCTATCAGGCGGGAGACATCCTCACGCTGGGTGGCGGTGTGTTCACCCGACCGGCTCGCTTCGTGCTCAACGCGCCGTCGCCGAACGGCGGCTTGTGCGACCCGGCGCGACCAGCCACGAACGGCAATACCTACGTTATCGACATGGGCGACTACAGCGTGTTCCCGACCAATCCGGCGAACGTTACCGGCGGCCACGGAACGGGCGGCAAAGTTATTTACACCAACGCCAACATCAAAGCGCGGGGTAGCGGGTACAAGTCAGGCGACGTGCTGCGCGGCAGCACAGGCACGAGCCGTTTTCCCGTCCTCGTGCGCGTAAATATTATCGACGCAAACGGCGCAGTGCTCGAAGCCGAGATATTATTCGGTGGATATTACACTGGCACGTTGCCTACCGAGATGGCGTTCGCGGCGTATGACACGGTTTCCTCTGGCTCCGGCTTCACACTGCTTCCCTGCTTTGGCAACCGCTATGCTATGCAGTACTCTAAGCCTTCGATGGCTAGCGGTGGTTCCATCCTTGGTATCGGCAACCGCAACGTCATTGTCTCTGGTAATTCAATCGTCAACCACTCGCCGAGCCATGATTGCGGAATACTGTTCGTAAACTTTCTGAACGCGCCGGTCAGCCGCTGGGCTATAACCGGCAACGTGTTTGGCACGTTCTCCAAGGGCGCGATCAAGCGCTACAACTTCGGCACGCTGAGCTACGACACGGCGTGGGGCGCTGGCATGGTAATCTCCGGCAATGTCGGTTATCCGTAAAAAATTTGGTGGCAAGGGGTGTCAAAATTTTTGACACGTACTTCCCACCCTCTTGAGATGGGAAGTACTGGGAAGTCAAAACCTAACCAAGCGCTCCAGCTAACCGCTGACCGGCAAAATCAATCGGACCTAAATCGGATACTACTTACTTCCGGCTGCTCTTTTTCTTGCTGCCCAGCGAGCTTTCATGAGTTGCGAAAGCCTCTTCCGTCCAGCAGGGGTGATTCCGCCTTTCTTCCGCGCTGATTTGCTGACGCCGGTACGTTTTCGCATTGCCCATCGTGCTTTTGCTGCGGCGGAAAGTTTTGCTCTCGTAGCGGCTGACATCCTTTTCCACCAGTCCTGAACGCTGAACGCGATAAACCTGTGCCGAGAAGTGAAGCGAGACGTTTTTCCAGAGTGTCGATCTGCCGGCGAATCGAAAGTGCTTCTTCCAACGATCTGAGGGATGTGTCCATGTCCTGTGGACAAAGGTTTCCTTCGTTTTCGGCAACTTTTATTCGCGTTTCTACATGATGCTGTGATTCGCGTTTACGTGAAACAATCTATTCCTCGGTCAGTTCATCGGCGTGCGGCCGCACATCTTCCGAATCGCTGAGTCCGCGCCGCCACTCTGGTCGAGCGAATGGTTCGCCCCAATAATCCGCCACACGGGTCACTCTTCCATCTTGCAGTTCCCCGATGCTCACGTTCCGATAAACGCGGCCGTCGCCGTAATCGCTGTTCCATTCGACCACGATGACGCGCCCACATGCGTGCCGCCGCGTGACGGCCAGCTTCAGACCTTGAAAGCGCGATTCCACCTCGGCAATGCGGGCTTTGCCACGAAGGATTTCACCACTCTGCGGCCATCTTCGAACAGCGTCGTGGGCCAACGGTGCACCCAGCAGCCGCTCCACACGAGTCTCATAACTTGGTTGTTTCATTTGCGTATCAATCTCCGATTCGTCCTCAAATTCAACAACCGCCCTTTGGAGAGCCTTGGTATGACAAGGCGAATGCAATCGCCTACGCCAAGTTTTGCAGCCGTTCACATGACGCCGTGATTGGGGTGTACGATGAAGCGGGAACGTCATTGAAACACATGAGAAAACGGGGATTTTAGGGGTAGCCGCATGAACGCCGTCAGTCCACAAAGCATGTTGGTACTTCTCTTCATGGTGCTCGCCAGTAAACCATTTTCAGTCTCCGCCGAATCACTCTCCCCTCATCAGCAACTTGCCCGCGACATCCTTGCGGAACTGGTCGAGATCAATACGGTGACGGCGACTGGAGATACCGCCAAGGCCGCCGAAGCGATGGCAGCGCGACTCCGCGCCGTAGGCTTTCCCGACGCCGACGTTCAGGTATTCACCCCTGCGCCCCGCAAAGGTAATCTGGTGGCACGGCTGCGCGGCACTGGTGCACGCAGGCCCATTCTGCTGCTTGCGCATCTCGATGTGGTGGAGGCCAAGCGCGAAGACTGGTCGGCCGATCCATTCAAGTTCCTGGAAAAAGACGGCTACTTTTATGGCCGCGGCAGCTTCGACGACAAGGCGATGGCTGCGATCTTTGTCGCTAATCTGATCCGCTACAAGCGGGAGGGCTACAAACCCGATCGTGACGTTATCCTTGCGCTGGAGACGGATGAAGAGGTTCTGGATGCAAACGCGCTGGGGATTCAGTGGCTGCTCAAGAACCACCGGGATCTAATCGACGCCGAGCTTGCGCTCAACGAGGGGGGAGGCGCCTTCTCGAAGGACGGCAAGCCCTACTTCAACGGCCTCCAGACCAGTGAAAAGGTGTCCGTGACCTACAGGCTCGAGGTGAAGAATCCCGGCGGCCATAGCTCGCTGCCCGCGCGCGACAATGCCATTTACCACTTGGCCGATGGGCTGGCGCGGTTAACGCTTGCGAGGCCCGACCCGGAAGCGGTAGCGCGGCTTTCAGCCAAACCCATCTACAACGCAGAGCTTCGCACCACCTGCGTGGCAACGATGCTGGAGGGCGGCCATGCATACAATGCACTGCCGCAACTTACCCGCGCCACTGTCAACTGCCGCGTACTGCCCGGGGAGCCGGTCGAAGAAGTACAGAAAACACTAGTGCGCGTGCTTGCGGATGACCAAATTTCCGTGACGCAAATTGCACCCTACACACTGAGCCCGCCGTCACCGCTCAACCCTGAGATCATGCAAGCCGTCGAAAAGCTCACGGCCGAACTTTGGCCCGGCATTCCCGTTGTGCCAATCATGTCTCCTGGAGCGACGGATAGCTCGTTCCTGCGCAACGCCGGTATACTCAGTTACGGACATTCCGGGCTGATGGTCGACATCTTTGACAACCGCTATCACGGCAAGGATGAACGCATCGGCGTCAAATCCTTCTATGATGGGCTCGAATATTTGTACCGGCTCGTGATAGCCCTTTCCTCCAAGAAGTAGTTTGGCCCACCAAGCCGCTCGTTTCTTGTGCGTAAATTTTATCGCTAAGGTTGACAGCTCGGGATTCTGACCGCGCGAATCGCAGATTCGAGTTCGAGAAAGGCGGTCAATTTTTCATCCGCACGCACAATGAAACGCTTTCCGTCGCTACAATGTGCATCTGCAATGAAGATTGTTCGCCCGTTGGAATCCGCAGTTGAGGCGCAGCCCCAACTCCAACCGGCTTTGCTGAGATTGTCAGCGATAATTTCCCAGTACTTCGCGCGCGGCGCGCCGTTATGCCTTTTTTGTTCTCCAAAGGCTGGCACCTGATTGCATCGAATGATTGCGGCTGCACATTTATCGCTTGTGCACCGGTCAATGGGGATGCTGCCACCCTCCTTTACCTGCCGATCATCTTCGAGACCCCGCGTGGTGGGGCGGTCCGGCTGAGGAAGTAGCAAGGGCGCTGAATGAAGGCAAGACGCACCTGTGAAGCGAACGCCAGTGAACGAACCTATGGGCCGTTTCTGGGACGACCCACGCACAATCGCAAAGGCAGACGGGCCACAGGCCCGTGGGTACAGGAGCATCGCTTTTGCCGCGTATCGGGTATTTCTCCTTTTGCCATCGACAAGTAACCGACGCCGATATCTCCCGCGAGATTGGAAAGCGTGCCGCCTACTTCGGCGCGAGGGACGCGACGATCTTATCGAAGCGCGGGTCACCGCGCAGCGGATCCCAAAACGGCAGCAGCTTCAGTTTGCCATAGCTGACGGTGCTCGGGGGACGAACGACGGTGGCAAGCTGTTCGCACGCGAGATCCTTATCGCCCACCCACGCAGCGATAACCGCCAAATACTCGATCATGAGCGGACCGTTAATTGCATCTTTTTCCACGGGCAGTAGCTCGACCGCGCGCCGGCCTTCGCGCAGTGCTTCCTCTTTGCGTCCAAGACCAGCGTCAATTAAACCAAGGACACTCTCCTGCTCCGCGCGTGCCGCAGTGAAAGCCGAGCGTGCTTTACCCTCGTCTTTCGTCATCCGAGCGAGAACGCCCTCTATTACCAACCGGTTTAAGTGAACAGCGTAATCGGTTAGGGGTGTTTCGCCCAGAGCGACTAAAGCATTTTTTGCGGCACGGGCGTCGCGCTCGGCCAGCGCGCAATTGAGCCAATCATCGGCGATATGCGGCACCGCGTCGGGATTTGTGGCCCGAATTGAATCGATCGTTTCACGCAATGGTAGGGTATCTGCTTTCCAATGGAATTCTACAGAGGCACTCGCTGTTTTTGTATCGATATCATTCGGCTCGATGGCCAACGCGCGATCCAGCATCGCTTTTTCTTCCGCGTAGCGCCGGAGATATCCGTAACTGATCGCAATCTGTTGCAGCATGAAAAAGTTGCGCGGGTCGAGCTCGATCGCGCGCTCGAGGTTTCGTGTGGATTCTTCCCAGCGCCCTTGGCGCCTCTCGATATAACCCTTCAGCTCGAATACGCGGAGATCATTGGGCAGGGTCTGGCGGGCAACTTCCAGTTCAGCCAGTGCGCCGTCATAATCGAGATATCCTCGATAGAGATTTCCGGCACGTGCGAGGTGTGCTTCGCCTGCATCGGGCCGGAGGCGAAAGGCCGCTTCGACGGCGGCTCCCGCCAAGGCCAAGCGGGCGGGAGTATGGTCGAAGCCAAGGGAATAAAGCGCGTCATGCGTGTAAGCGAGTTGACAATACGCTTGGAAAAACGATGGGTCATGCGCGACAGCCTGATTCAGCAGATCGGCCGCCTGGAGGAAATTCGCTTTCGCGCTACTGCTAAAGCTTGTCGTTAGAAGAAGATTTTTGGCGCGCGTGTAGAGATCGAACGCCGTGATGTCGCCTGTCGGGGGACGTTCGATTGCGTTCTCTTCACGTGGCGAGAGTTTCGCCTGAAGCTGGTCGGCAATGGCCTTTGCGATCTCACTTTGAATCGCGAACACGTCCGTAAGATCGCGGTCATAACTCTGCCCCCAGAGTTGTCTGTCGGTCCGCGCATCGACTAACTTCTTTCTCGGCGCTCAAATTTTCAAACGGTAAAACCGCGATGCTCTTTTCGGGAATAAGAACTGCCGTGCTACCAGCTATTGCCACGGGAGCGGTGGATTTGGTCTGAAACGGCGATGCTCGATGGAAAAAGATCAAAGAACTGATCACCAAGGCGAGGGCCGCTACAACTAATGCAACTGCAATCAGGAACTTTGGCCACTGCGGCGGACTGACTGGGCGAACTGCATCCGTTTCCTTCTTTCGTCCTCTTCGCTTTAGTTTGTCGGGGACCTGTGGATTGCCGAGATTCTCTTTGTAAAGATTAAACAGGTGCAGACGCAGCCCATGCTTCACCTCGCACTCGCCCAGATCGTGCAAGAAGGGCTGCCAATGTCGGTACTGGGCTAAATCTTCCGCTACGTGCGCGGACAAAAGGACATGCCCCGCGTCGCCGCAATCGAGCACGCGCTGCGCGACGTTGATCCCCGCCCCCGCCATGTTCGTCTCGTCGTTGACATCCCCGACCGGATTGACCGGCCCGCTGTGAATTCCCATCCGCAACTGAATGTGCGGCTGCTCTTGCAAGGCTCTACTGATCTCAAGCGCACAGCGCACCGGCTCTTCCGGACT
>WNGM01012382.1_pt1 | contig 11865 bp, 7 predicted proteins | sample 5400571 | NCBI WGS metagenome assembly WNGM01 (sample SAMN13153378, study PRJNA577476) | soil metagenome | isolation source: 100 cm soil or saprolite under Garry oak tree replicate 2 | place: USA:California | collected 2016-06-15
CCGGCGCACCCGCGGCTCCAGCGCAGCGAGCTCGCCGTCCCCGGCTCGCAGCCGGTCCTGTTCCAGAAGGCGCTCGACGGCGAGGCGGACTACGTCTTTCTCGACCTCGAGGACGCCGTCGCGCCCGCCGACAAAGAGCAGGCCCGCAAGCATGTCATCACGGGACTGCTCCATCATGACTGGAAGGCGCGCGGCAAGACGGTCGCGGTCCGCGTCAACGGAATCGACACCCCCTACATGTATCGCGACGTCGTGGACGTGGTGGAGCAGGCCGGGCACACGCTGGACGTGGTGCTCGTCCCCAAGGTCGGGGTCCCGGCCGACGTGTATCTCGTGGACGCCCTGCTCACGCAGATTGAAACCGCTCGCCGCATCCCGCATCGCATCGGCATCGAGGTGCTGATCGAGACGGCCCTGGGGATGGCGAACGTCGAGGCGATCGCCCAGGCGAGCCGCCGCCTCGAAGCGATGCACTTCGGCGTCGCCGATTTCGCCGCGAGCCTGCACGCCCGCACCGTGAGCATCGGGGGCCTCAATCCCGACTATCCCGGCGACCAATGGCACGCCGCCCTCGTCCGTATGGTCACGGCGTGTCGCGCCTACGGGCTGCGCGCGATCGACGGCCCGTATGGTGATTTCAAGGACCCGGACGGGTTTCGCGCAGCGGCCCGCCGCGCGGCGGCGCTCGGCTACGAAGGCAAATGGGCCATTCATCCTTCCCAGATCGCGCTCGCCAACGAGGTGTTCACACCCCCTCCGGCGGAGGTAGAGCGCGCTCGCCGCATCCTGCTCGCGCTCGACGAGGCGGCACGCGCCGGCCGCGGCGCCGCCCAGCTGGACGGTCGCATGATCGACGCCGCGTCCGCCCGGATGGCCCAGAACATCGTTGCGATCGCCGCCGCCATCGCGGCCCGCAGCGCGGGCACGGCGTCGCTGGCCACGAGCCGGGCGTAGCCGTGGACATCCACGAGTACCAGGCCAAAGAGCTGCTCTCGGGCTTCGGCGTCCCCGTTCCGAGGGGCGGCGTCGCGTACAGTGCCGAGCAGGCGGTCTATCGGGCGAGCGAAGTCGGCGGTGCCCGCTGGGTCGTGAAGGCACAGATTCACTCCGGGGCCCGCGGCAAGGCGGGTGGCGTGAAGCTGTGCAGCACCGATGCGGACGTCCGCCAGGCCGCCAAGGACCTGCTGGGTAAGACGCTCGTCACGATCCAGACCGGCGCCGAGGGTCTCCCGGTCCATCGCCTGCTGGTCGAGCAGGCGCTGCCGATCGAGCGCGAGCTGTACGTCGGCCTGGTGCTCGACCGCAAGCGCGAGCGGATCGTCGTGGTGGCGCACCCGCACGGCGGTATGGAGATCGAAGAAATCGCGCAGCGGGAGCCGGCAGCCATCGTGCGTGAAGAGGTGGAGCCGGCGGTCGGGATGCAGGCGTTCCAGGCACGGGAGCTGGCGTTCGGGCTCGGTCTCGAGCCCCCCCAGGTGAGTCAGGCCGTGACGGCGATCCTCGGTGCCTACCGCGCGTTCCGCGAGCTCGATGCCACGATGGTCGAGATCAACCCGCTCGTCGTCACCCAGGACGGGCAAGTGCTCGCGCTGGACGTGAAGATGAGCTTCGACGACAACGCGATGTTCCGCCGCCCCAACGTCGCCGAGCTGCGCGACTACGCCCAGGAGGATCCGCGCGAAGCGGAGGCCGCGGAGCACGGGCTCAACTATGTGGCCCTCGACGGGGACATCGGCTGCATCATCAACGGCGCCGGGCTCGCCATGGCCACCATGGATATGATCAAGCACGCCGGCGGCGAGCCCGCGAACTTCCTGGACATCGGGGGCGGGGCGAGCCCCGATCGCGTCGCGGCCGCGTTCGGCCTGGTCCTCTCCGATAAGAAGGTGCGCGCCATCCTCGTGAATGTGTTCGCCGGGATCAACCGCTGCGACTGGGTGGCGCAGGGCGTGGTCCAGGCGGTGCGCGAGGTGCAGGTACCGGTCCCCCTGGTCGTGCGTCTGGCAGGGACCAACGTGGCGGCAGGCCGGCGCATCCTGGCGGACAGCGGCCTGCCGATTCTCACGGCCGACACCCTCTCGGAGGCCGCCGAGCGCGTGGTCGCAGCGCGCGATCAGGCTCGGGCGGGGGCGGGGGCGGCATGAGCATCCTGCTCGAAGAAAAAACCCGTGTCATCGTCCAGGGCTTCACCGGCGATAAGGGCACCATTCACGCCAAGGAGATGATCGCCTACGGCACCAGCGTCGTGGGCGGCGTCACGCCCGGCAAGGGCGGCGCGACGCATCTCGACCGCCCCGTGTTCAACACGGTCAAAGAGGCGGTAGCGAACACGGGCGCCTCGGCGAGTCTCATTCTCGTTCCCGCGCCGTTCTGTGCCGATGCGATCATGGAAGCGGCCGATGCCGGCATCCGACTCGTGGTCACCATTACGGACGGCGTGCCCGCCCAGGACATGATGCGGGTGAAGCGCTACCTCTGGCGCTACTCCAAGGAGCGCCGCACCACGCTCATCGGCCCGAACTGCGCCGGGATCATCAGCGCCGGCCGGGCGATGATGGGCATCATGCCGGGACACATCTACACACGCGGGTCGGTCGGCGTCGTGACGCGCTCGGGCACGCTGGGCTATGAGGCCGCGGCGCAGATGCAGCAGCTCGGTATCGGGATCACCACCAGCGCCGGCATTGGGGGCGACCCGATCAACGGTAGCTCGTTCGTGGACATGCTGGCGCTGTTCGAGCAGGACCCCGAGACCGAGGTGGTAATGATGATCGGCGAGATCGGGGGACCCCAGGAAGCGGATGCCGCGCTGTTCGTAAGAGAGCAAATGACCAAACCCGTCGTCGGCTATGTGGCGGGCCTCACCGCACCCAAGGGCCGCCGCATGGGTCACGCCGGGGCGATCATCTCGGCGTTCGGCGACACGGCCGCCGAAAAGGCGGAGATCATGCGCTCGGCAGGGCTGGTCGTGGCGCCGAGCCCGGCCGAGCTCGGGGCGACCGTCGCTCGGGCGCTCGCCCGACAACCGTCACGGCCGGTGATGGTCGAGCGGTGAGCGCGGCGCGGTCCGGCCGGCCGACCGTGGTCGTCACGCGTCGGCTACCGGCGCCGGTAGAAGAGCAGTTGGCCCGGGAGTTCGATGCCCGGTTGAACCCGGCCGACCGGCCGTTGAGCGCAGACGAGCTCGCGAACGCGCTGCGCGGGGCCGATGCCCTCCTCCCGACTGTTACCGACCGACTCACGGCGCAGGTGCTCGCCGCCGAGCCGCTGCGCGCCCGCATCATCGCCAACTACGGCGTCGGCTTCAACCACATCGACACGACCAGCGCGAAGGCGCGGGGGCTCGTGGTCACGAACACACCCGACGTGCTCACGGACGACACCGCGGACGACGCGCTGATGCTGATGCTCATGGTGGCACGCCGGGGCGGGGAAGGAGAGCGTCACGTGCGCGCCGGCGCGTGGACGGGGTGGCGACCGACCCACCTGCTGGGAACCCGGGTCAGCGGTAAGACTCTCGGCCTCATCGGGCTGGGGCGGATCGGCCGGGCGGTGGCGCACCGCGCCCGTTCGGGCTTCGGCATGCGGGTGATCTTCCACGATCCCTATCCGCCCCCGGCGGCCGTCGTGGCGGAGCTGGGTGCGGAGCCGCGGGGCAGCGTGGACGACGTGCTACGCGAGGCGGACTTCGTGTCGCTGCACTCGCCGGCGACTCCCGAAACACGCCATCTGATCGACGCCCGCCGGCTCGCCCTCATGAAGCGCGGCGCTTTCCTCATCAACAACGCTCGGGGCGACATCGTGGACGAAGCCGCTCTGGTCGCCGCGCTCAAGCAGGGCACGATCGCCGGGGCGGGACTCGACGTGTTCGAGCGGGAGCCGGCGGTCACCCCCGACCTCCTGACGATGGAGAACGTCGTGCTCCTGCCCCATCTGGGCAGTGCCACCCACGAGACGCGGACCGCGATGGGCCTCCGCGCGCTCGACAACCTCAAGGCGTTCTTCTCAGGCGCCTCACCGCGCGACCGGGTGGCGTGAGCAGCGACGAGGGGTACCTGAGCCGAACGGCCGGACTGCTGCACGAGTGCCTGCGTGACGTCATTCGGGCCCATCACCCGGAGATCGAGCGCGTTCTGGCGGGCGCCCCGCTCGACCCGCAGGCGCCGCCCGAGCTCGTCGCCCGCGCGATTCAGGCGCAGGGCATGTGGTTTCAATTGTTGTCCATCGCCGAGCAGAATGCGGCGATGCGGCAACGGCGCCGGAGCGAAGTCGAGCGAGGATACGACCAGCTGCGCGGCACGTTCGCGCAGGTCGTCACCGCCGCGGCCAGCGCCGGGGTCGCGGCGAACGAGATGCGCGCCGTGGTCGCGACGCTGCGCGTGCGCCCCGTCATTACGGCGCACCCGACGGAAGCCAAGCGCGTCACGGTGCTCGAAAAGCACCGCCGCATCTATCGTCGGCTGGTGGACCTCGAGGCTCCCCGCTGGACCCCGCGGGAGCGCAGCGCGCTGGTCGAGAACCTGCGGACGGAGATCGAGCTGCTGTGGCTCACGGGCGAGCTGCGGCTCGCGAAGCCCACCGTCGAGCAGGAGCTGGCATGGGGCCTGTACTTCGTCAACGAGAACCTCTTCGAGGTCGTGCCCGAGCTGGTGGAAAAGCTCGAGCGCGCGCTGCGGCAGGCGTACCCCGCGGACCGCTTCGACGTGCCGCCGTTCTTCCAGTTCGGCTCGTGGATCGGCGGCGACCGGGACGGCAACCCGTTTGTCACCAACGACGTCACGCGCCGCACCCTGTTCGACAATCGTGTCGCGAGCCTGCGACGCCACCGCCAGCGGGTCGCCGACCTGTTGCGCGCCCTGAGCGCCACCGAGCGGGCCGCGCCGATCGCACCCGAGTTCCGCGAGGCGCTCGGCCGCGCACTAGAGGCGTCCGGCGACGCCGAGCGGATCCGGCAGCGCAACCCGGGCGAGGTGTATCGGCAGTTCGTGACCTGCATGATGCACAAGCTGGACGCGGCGCTGACCAGCGCCGAACGGCGCGAGGCCGCGCCCCAGACGACGGGGTATCGGACGGCCGAGGAGCTGATCGCCGACCTGCGAACGCTCGAGTCGGGGCTCACGGCGGCGCGCGGCGCACGCGCCGCCGAGCTCCTGGTCCGCCCGGTGCGCCGGGAAGTGGAGGCGTTCCGGTTCTCGACGTTCCGGCTCGACGTGCGCGACAACTCACTACGCGTGAACGCGGCCGTGGCCGCGCTGTGGCGTGCCCGGAGCCCGGCCGAGCCGCCTGCGGCGGCGTCGCCCGAATGGCGCACCTGGCTGCAAAGTGAGCTGGCTCGCCCGCTGCGTGCGGACCGGGCGGCTGCGCCGCCGGAAGCCGCGGAGACGGTCGATCTCTTCCGGTTGATTCACGAGGCGCGCGACTGCCTCGACCGCGAAGCGGTCGGCAGCTTCATCCTGAGCATGACCCACGACGTGGCGGACATCCTGGGGGTGTATCTGCTGGCCAAGGAAGCGGGACTGTTCGCGGACGCCGCCGGGGTCGAGAGCTGCACGCTCCCGATCGTGCCGCTGTTCGAGTCCATCGACGACCTGCGACGGGCGCCCGAGATCGTGCGTGACTTGCTGCAGGTCCCCCTGGTGCGCCGCACCGTGCGTGCCCAAGGCGGCGTACTCGAGGTGATGATCGGGTACTCCGACTCGAACAAGGACGGCGGCTTCCTCTCCTCCAACTGGGAGCTCGCCAAGACCCAGCTGCGGCTCACCCGCCTCGGCCGGGAATGCGGCGTGCCGATCGCCTTTTTCCATGGCCGGGGCGGCTCTGTGAGCCGGGGGGGCGCGCCTACCGGCCGCGCCATCGCCGCGCAGCCCGCCGGATCGATCCAGGGCCGGCTCCGTCTCACCGAGCAGGGGGAGGTCGTGTCCTTCAAGTATGCGAACCGCGGCACGGCCGCCTATCAAACGGAGCTGCTCGCGGCCAGCGTGCTCGAGCACTCTCTCAAGTCCGAGCGCGAGCAGGCCCTGGTCCCCACGACCGAGTTCGACGAAGCGATGGAAGCGTTGTCGGGCGCCGCCCACGCGGCTTACCGCCGCCTGGTGGAGCATCCTCGCCTCGTGGACTACTTCCAGGCAGCGAGCCCCGTCGAGGAGATCGCCCTCCTGAACATCGGTTCCCGGCCCGCACGCCGGACCGGCGCTCGGACCCTCGCGGACCTGCGGGCCATTCCCTGGGTGTTCGCCTGGACCCAGAACCGTCACTTCATCCCCGGCTGGTACGGGTTGGGCAGCGGCCTCGCGACATTTCTCGACGTGCGGGGGACTCGGGGCGAAGCACTCCTCAAGCGGATGTTCAAGGACTTCCGGCTGTTTCGGCTGATCATGGACGAGGTCGAGACTTGCCTACGTCGATCTCGACCTCGCCCGGGAGTACGCCGAACTGGTCCCCGATCCGTGGCTGCGCCAGGAGATTTTTTCGCTGGTCACCGACGAATACCATCGGACGGTAGAGGTCGTGCACCGCTTCACCGGCTGCACCGAGCTCGCGGAGCGGTTTCCCCAGTTCCGCCAAAGATTGGCGAGCCGCTTGCCCACGCTGAACCAAGTGAACCGCCAGCAGATCGAGCTGCTGCGGCGCTATCGCGCGGGGCAGGAGGACGGATTGGCCGCACTGTTGCTGTCCATCAACTGCATTGCCGCAGGCTTTGGGACCACGGGGTGAAGCGTTACACGTTCCACGTTCCACGTCGGCCGGTCCCGGGCCCTCGTGCAACGTGCAACGTGCAACGTGCTGTCCTACATCATGGTGATCCATGAGCTGGCGAAGGTCGATGCGAGCCACGCCATCACCGTGAGCGCCCACACCACTCTGGGCACGTCGCCGATTGTCGATTTTGGGACGGACGAGCAAAAGAGGAGGTTTGTTCCGCTGCTCGCAGCGGGGAAGGTGCTGGGGGGCTTCGGGCTCACCGAGCCCGGCGCCGGGTCCGACGCCGGCGGGACCAGCACCGTGGCAGACGAGAAGAGCGATCACTACGTCCTGAACGGCTCGAAGATCTTCATCACGCACGCCGGGGTCGGCGAGATCTTCGTCGTGACCGCCCGCACCGATCCCGCCGCGAAGAAGACCCGGGGTATCACCGCGTTCATCGTGACCAAGGACACGACCGATCTCGAGGAAGCAAAGCGGGTCGGCGTGGGTCACGATGCGTCGCTCCCCAAGTGTCGTGGGGTGCAGGCGGCGAAGAAGGAGGACAAGCTCGGCTGGCGCGCGTCGGACACGCGCGAGCTGGTTTTGCAGGACGCGATTGTCCCGAAAGAAAACGTCCTCGGAGCCGTGAACAACGGCTTCCGGCAGTTCCTCCACACGCTCGACGGCGGTCGCATCGGCCTGGGGGCGCTCGCGCTAGGGCTAGCCGAAGGCGCCCTCGAGGAGTGTCTCCGCTACACGACCACCCGGCGGCAATTCGGCAAGCCCATCGCCAGCTTCCAGGGTGTGCATTTCGCGCTCGCCGACATGGCGACCGAAATCGAGGCGGCCAAGCACCTCGTGTATCACGCGGCCTGGCTCAAGCAGCACGGCTCGCCGTTCAAGAAGGAGGCGGCCATGGCGAAGCTGTACGCATCCGAGCTCGCCATGCGCGCCACCACCAAGGCCGTCCAGCTGCACGGCGGCTATGGCTATACGACGGATTATCCGGTCGAGCGGATGATGCGGGACGCGAAGATCTGCGAAATCGGCGAAGGCACGAGCGAGATTCAGCGCATCGTAATTGCTCGCCAGCTGCTCGGAGACCTCGTCGACTAACTAAAAGCAGGGTTGGGGAGGTTGCGGAGGTTCGGGAGGTTGGTGGAGGTACGTCACAACCTCCTCCAACCTCCCCCAACCTCCACCACCTTTCGTCACTGCATCCCCAGATTCCGGGCCAGGAACGCGAAGCGGTCCGCCTGCTCCTCGATCAGCTTGCTGGTCGGCTTACCCGCGCCGTGCCCGGCCTTGGTCTCGATCTCGATCAACACCGGCCGCGGCCCGGCCTGCGCCGCCTGAAGCGCCGCCGTGAACTTGAAGGAATGCCCCGGTACGACGCGATCGTCGTGATCGGCCGTGGTGACGAGCGTCGCCGGGTAGCGCGTGCCGGCCCGAATGTTGTGCAGCGGCGAGTACTTGTACAGATAGGGGAACTGCGCCGCGCTGTCGGCCGAGCCGTAATCGGTGACCCAGGCCCAGCCGATGGTGAATTTGTGGAACCGCAGCATGTCCATCACGCCCACCGCCGGCAGGGCCGCGCCGAACAGCTCGGGCCGCTGCGTGATCGCCGCCCCGACGAGCAGCCCGCCGTTCGACCCGCCCGCGATGGCGAGCTTGGACGGGGACGTGTAGCCCTGGGCGATCAGGTACTCCGCAGCAGCGATGAAATCGTCGAACACGTTTTGCTTCTTGTCGTGCATCCCGGCCTGATGCCACTCCTCGCCGTACTCTCCGCCACCCCGGAGGTTGGGAACGGCGTACACACCCCCCTGCTCGAGCCACACGAGCATCGCCACGGAGAAGCTCGGCGTCAGGCTGATGTTGAAGCCGCCGTAGCCGTACAGGTAGGTCGGGTTCGAGCCGTCGAGGTGCAGCCCCTTCTTGTGCGTGATGAACATCGGCACCCGGGTGCCGTCTTTGCTCGTGTAGAACACCTGCTTCGTCTCGTAGCCGGACGGATCAAAGTCGATGGTCGGCGCCTTGAACACACTCGTCCCACCGCTCTTGAAGTCGTAGCGGAAGATCGTCGTGGGATACAGGAAAGAGGTGAAGGCGTAGAACATCTCGTCATCCTTGCGCTCCCCGCTGATCGAGCCGATCGAGCCAAGCGTCGGGAGCGGGAGATCCTTTACGAGTCGCCCCTCGAGCGTGAACAAACGCAGCCGGGAGGACGCGTCGTGCATGTAGTTGGCCACGAACGTGTCGTGGATGATGTGAATCCCGTCCAGCACGTCAGGACTCTGCGGGATGATTTCGCGCCAGCGGGCCCGTTCAGGGTGTCGGGTGTCGATCGCGATCACGCGCTTGCGCGGTGCCTCGAGATCGGTGAGGAAGTAGAACACGGGCCCGTCATTCCCCACGAACGCGTAGCTGGCGTCGAAGTCGTCGAGCAGGCGCACCACCTCGCCCGTGACCTTCGGCCGCCTGGCGTCCTTCAAGTCCAGGTAGTAGACCCGGTTCCGCCGGTCGGTCCCGAGCCAGACGTGCAGCACCGCATAGCGGCCGTCATCGGTCACCTCGGCGTTCATTCCCCAGTCGGGCTGGTCGGGTCGCTCGTAGACCAGCACATCCGCGGTCTGCTCGGTGCCCAAGCGGTGGTAATAGAGGCGCTGAAACCGGTTCACGTCGGTGAGTGCCTTGTCGCCCGGCTCCGGGTACCGGCTGTAAAAGAAGCCGGCGCCGTCGTTGGTCCATGACGCGCCCGAGAACTTGATCCACTTGAGGTGATCGGACAGATCGCGCCCCTCCGCAACGTCGCGCACGCGGAACTCCTCCCAATCGGAGCCGCTCGCCGATGTACCGTAGGCGAGCAACCGCCCGTCCTCCGACACGGCCAGCGTGGAGAGCGCCACCGTGCCGTCCTCGGACAACACGTTCGGATCGAGCAGCGTCTCCGGATCCGCCGTGAGCGATGCCTGTTTGTACAGAACAGACTGGTTCTGGAGACCGTCGTTCTTGAAGAAGAAGTACCGGCGTGCCTTGCGGAACGGCGTGCCGTACTTCGGATAGTTCCACAGCTTGGTCAGCCGCTCGCGGAGCGCGGCCCGCGCGGGAATCTCCGCGAGGTAGGCGGCGGTGAGCCGGTTCTGCGCCTCGATCCAGGCGCGGCTTTCGGGCGAGTCCGGATCCTCGAGCCACCGGTACGGATCGGGGACTCTGGTGCCGTGATAGTCGTCTACGACATCGCTCTTGCGAGCGGCTGGATACTGGAGCGTCTGGGCCGGAGCGGGCGCCGCGCTCGTGAACATGCCGGTCAGGAGGAAACCCCCCGCGAGTGAACAGAGCAGAGAAGTGGTCATTTGCCTGATAAATCTCGGGGCAGTTGACGTAAGTCGCAAGCCCACTTATGTTTAGATCATGCATTGGATTTCTGGTCTGTCCGCGCTACGTGGCGTCATTGCCACGCCGCCCGCGGGCGACCGCTCCAATCGGTTCAGCCCATCCGCAGCCGATCTGCTCGGAATGAGTTCTTGCTGGAACAATCGCAGGATCCTGACCGGCTGTTGGCCGATCGGGGTCGAGGGCACTTGCTTTGAAACGGGAAATTCTCATCAGCGGGACCGCACGCGAGACTCGCGTAGCGATCCTCGAGGACGACCGCCTTGTTGAGCTCCTGGTGGATCGTCCGGACGCCCGCCGCATGGTGGGCGACATCTACCTCGGCACGGTCGAGGCCGTGCTTCCGGGGATACAGGCCGCGTTCGTCAACATCGGGGCGGAAAAGAGCGCCTTTCTCCACGCCTCCGACCTGATCGAGGCGGAGGAGGACGAGGAGCCCTCCGATCACGACGAAGAAAACGGCAACGGGGGCGGCGGCGCCAATGGGGGCACGCGCTCTTCCCGGCGCCGCCTGCCCAACGTCGCCGACGAGTTGAAGCGCGGCGAAGCCCGAATCGTTCAGGTCATCAAGGAGCCGATCGGCACCAAAGGACCGCGCGTCACTGCGCAGATCTCCCTGGCGGGCCGGTTCCTCGTCTACATGCCGTTCGCCTCCAAAGTCGGCGTCTCCCGCAAGATCGAGAATCGGGACCAGCGCGCCAAGCTGCGCGAGATGGTGTCCAAGCTCGTCCCCAAGGACCCCGGGGCAGGCGGGTGGATCATCCGCACCGTCGCCGAAGACCTGACGGAGCAGAGCTGCAAGCGTGAAATCGACCACCTGTACGGCTTGTGGAAGAAGATCAAGCGCAAGTCGGGCTCAGTGCGGGCGCCGGCCCTGCTGCAACGGGAGACGTCGCTCACGCGCGGCATCATCCGCGACCTGTTCTCGGACAAGGTCGACTCGCTCCTCGTCGATTCCAAGGCGCTGCACACCGAGGTGGTGCAGTACCTGAAGCAGATCGACCCCGATTTGCTCGAACGGGTGAAGCTGCACCAGTCCGAGACCGCGCTGTTCGACGAGTACGACATCGAGGCGGAGATCCGGAGTCTCTTCAAACCGCGGGTGGAGCTCCCGACGGGCGGCTACCTGATCATTCAGCCGACCGAGGCCCTGACCTCGATCGACGTGAACACGGGCCGCTACACGGGCAAGAAGGATCCCGAGAGCACGATCCTGAAGACCAACATCGAGGCCGCGCGTGAGGTGGCCCGCCAGCTGCGCCTACGCGACATCGGCGGCATCATCGTCGTGGATTTCATCGACATGGAGTCCCGTGGCAACCGGGATAAGGTGCTCCAGGAGCTGCGCACCCACCTGGGACGCGACCGGGCGCGCACCAAGGCGTTCGCCGTGTCCGAGCTGGGACTGATCGAGATGACGCGACAGCGAGTGCGCCCGTCGCTGTGGCATTCGATGACCGCGGAGTGCCCGACGTGCCACGGCACGGGACGCGTGTTCCGTCCCGAGGTGGTGGTGCGGCGCATGGAGCGCTCGCTCAAGCGGGCCGGTGCCGAGCACAAGGAGCGACAACTGGCGGTGCGGCTGCACCCCGATGTGGCCCTGTACGTCGTGGAGCAGGAGCCCAACTTCCTGCGACAGCTCGAGAAGCAGACGGGACTCGAGCTCGAGGTGCGCGACGATCCGATGATGCGGCTCGATGAATTCCGGATGATGGCCAAGCCGGCGGGGCGAGACGTGACGGAGCAGTATGCGGTCGCCTAACGCAGGTTGTGGAGGTTTGGGAA
>WNGM01009081.1_pt1 | contig 11857 bp, 9 predicted proteins | sample 5400571 | NCBI WGS metagenome assembly WNGM01 (sample SAMN13153378, study PRJNA577476) | soil metagenome | isolation source: 100 cm soil or saprolite under Garry oak tree replicate 2 | place: USA:California | collected 2016-06-15
TCAGCGACGCCATCTTCGCCTGCCTGCAAGCCGACGCCCGGCGCGCCGCCGCCCAGGTGAAGGGCCCGGGAGGGCAACCGGGGAACCACTCTTCTTCCAGGGCGGCTGGCTCACACCCCGAGCGCCAGCGCTTCGGACCAGCCACTCCCGGGCCTGGCCACCACCCTATGACCCCAGCCGGTATCCCCGGCAGGGCTGGCCATTCCTCGATCGCTGCCCCATCGCCGCCGGTGAGGCCGCAGGTCCAGGTGGAGCGCCCGCAGCGAAGCGAGGACGAACGACCTCGAGGTGCGGCAAGGCGGCGGCCAAACTCGGCCACGAGGAAGGCCTGAGGCGCACCTTCCTGTGCCACGCCGCAGCGCCCGAAGGCCACCTCACGCCCCGCGAAAAAGCCTGACAGAACCTCTTGACACAAAGAGGCTTTCGATCTGTCCGGGTGTCGTCTCAGTTCCGGGCAAGCCAATGGCCGCGCCGATCTGCATTATCTGGGCTTCCCCCGGGGGTGTTATCTGGTCATGTCTCGCCGGGGCGCCGCAGGCCGGTCTCGTAGGCGAGGACGACGGCTTGAACGCGGTCACGCAGGCTAAGCTTGGTCATGGTGTGGGCGAGGTGAGTTTTGACGGTGGCCTCGCTGATGAACAGGGTCGCGGCGATCTCGGCGTTCGATAGGCCGCGGGCGACGAGGCGCAGCACGCCGAGTTCGCGCTCGGTCAGTCCGGCGAGTGCCGCGGGTGGTTCCGGTCCGGGCGGTGGACGGCGGCAGAAATCCTCGATGAGCCGCCGCACCAGTTTCGGCGCGAGCAGCGCGTCGCCTGCTGCGATCACGTGGATCGCGTGGATCAGCTGGTCTCTGCTGGCGTCTTTGACGATGAACCCGGCTGCGCCGGCGCGCATCGCCTCGTAGAGGTACTCGTCGTGGTCGAAGGTCGTCAGGATGAGGACGCGGGAGGGGCCGCCGAGCCGGATGATCTCACGGGTGGCCTGGATGCCGTCGAGCACCGGCATCCGGATGTCCATGAGCAGGACATCGGGGCGGCGCTCTTGCGCCAGGCGGACTGCCGCGCTGCCGTCTGCGGCCTCGCCGATGACTTCGATGCCGTCTTCGACGTCCAGGATCAGCCGGAACCCCGCCCGGACGAGCGCCTGGTCATCAGCGAGCGCGACGGTGATCATGACGGTGGCGACAGGGGCAGGTGGGCACGGACTTCGAATCCGCCGCCGGCGCGGTTACCTGCGGTGAAAGTGCCGCCGAACAGGGCCGCCCGTTCCCGCATGCCGGCCAGGCCGTGGCCCGGTGTCACGCCGTTGGCGCGGCGTCCGGGGCCGTCGTCCTCGACGGCGACGTCGATGGCTGCCGCGCCGCAGGTCACCCGGACGGTGACCCGGGCCTGCGCGGCGTACTTGAGCGCGTTGGTCAGCGACTCTTGCACGATCCGGTACACCGACGGGCCCACCGCCGCGGCATCCGGCGGCGGTTCGCCGTCGACCTGCAAGGTGACCTGCAGACCGGTCGAGCGGACGCCGTCGACGAGGGCGCCGAGCTGGGCGATGCCTGGCTGTGGCTCGCGCAGCTCATGTAGCTCGTTCTGATCGCGCATGACGTCGAGCAGGCGGCGTAGCTCGGTGAGGGCCTGCCTGCCGCTGCGTTCGATGTGGGCCAGCGGCTCCCGCGCCCGGGCCGGCTGGTCGGCGAGAACACCCTGGGCGGCCACCGACTGCACGACCACCACGCTGACGTTGTGCGCGATCATGTCGTGCAGTTCCCGGGCGATACGAACCCGTTCCGCCGCGATCGCCGCCCGCTGCGCTTCCTCGGCCTGGCCGGTCTGTGCCTGCAGCGCGCTCGCCTCACGGCGGCCCTGCACCGCGACCCCGAGCAGCCACGCGGCCGCCACGAGCAGCCCGAAGACCGCGGCCGCCCACAGTTGCTCGGCGGTGCGCGCCAGGGGATCGAAAGCGACCTGCACCGCGAAGCCGGCCAAAGCGACCAGCAGGCCCGCCACGGCGATGCGCCGCGTGCCGTAGGCCGCGACGGCATACGCGCAGGCCAGAGCGGCGACCAGCAGCGGGGCACCCTCAGCAGCGTCGGCGGTGCTCACCGACTGCACGACGATGGCCGTCCACAGCAGCACGACAGGCACGAGCGGGGCGCGGCGGCGGACGATGAGCGGGAAGCCGACCAGCAGGAACAGCACAGCCATGGCGAGGCGGGGGCCTGCGACCCCGCCGGACCAGACCATCACCTGAGCCCATGCGCCCAAGGCTGCGGCGAGCACGCCGTCGAGGAGAAGGGGGCGGGCCCGGAGCAGCCGCATAGTGGCGACTGTAGGCGCTGGCCCGCCGCCTGTCTTCATCCCAGGCGCTGACCCGGCTCACCCTGGCGGCTGAGGCGAACCACCAGGCAGGGCGATGCCCCCGGCAAGGCCGGGACCATAGCGTCCTGTTCACCGGACCCGGCCCTGGGTTCGCGTTACGTGGAGGATGTCATGAAAGGCCACGCGGAACTCAGATTCGAGGACGTTGTCACCCGCACATCGCTAATCACAGCCCCTATTCTCATGCTGCTCTCCGGGCTGGTCCTGCCGCAGCTGCACGGGCCGGACGGAACCGAACTGTCCGTGAGCGCCAGCTATCCAGGCCGGTATTACGCCTACGTTTTGCTCGGGCTGGCCGGCAGCGTGGCGCTCGTCCCGGCCGTGTACGCGATAGCGAGGCGAACCCGCCTGCGCCGCGCCCGGCTCGGCGCGATCGGCGGCAGCCTCGCGTTCATCGGCGCCGCGCTCTCACTGGCAGACTGGGGCGGGGAACTGGTCAAAGTCGAGATGGGAGCGCTCAGCACGACCTACCACCAGGCAATGGTCGCCCTGCTCGGCCGCTTCGACTCCTCAGCGCGCATCGCGGCACCCCTGCAGATATCCGGCATCGCGTTCCTGCTCGGCATGATCCTGCTCGCCATCGGGCTATTCCGCGGCCGCACCGCGCCCGGATGGGTATGCCTCGGCCTCATCGCCGGGGCGCTCGGCAACATCGCCGGGTTCGCGACCGGATCGCTCGCCGTGCTCGACCTCGGAAACGCCGCGCTTCTCGTCGGCATGGGATACCTCGCGGTGCGGCCCCCGGCGCTCGACCACGCACGCACCGACCGCCGCGACGACAACGTCCTCAGCAGCACAGCCCGAGCGGGGACGAACGGCGCGACCACCCCGGCTTCGTAAACGCACCGCACTCCCACCCCGGCCGCACCTGCGCTGCCGCACCGCAAGCAGACCGTCATGCCGGACAGCTAACCCGCCCGGCAGATTCAGGCAACCGGCTGCACCGGCCGCTGGTCCCAACGACCACCGGCCGGCGCAATCACCGCGATTAACGCGGCAGTCAGGGAGAGGGCGCTGAAGGCGCCGACTATCGAACTCGCACCCAGCCAAACCCGCCTACCGCCGATCAGGTGCGCACAGCAGGCAGTCGCGCCTTACAGCAAGCCCCGGCACGTGCCAAATGTGATCGACCACGGAGGGGCCACACGCGCCCAGAACGGGATGTTCTGCATCACGTCGACCACCTCATCAGAACCGCCATAGATCGCACCTATTCGGCAGGGCGCTGGCAGTATGGCGGGAGCCGCCTGGGCGTCACGCTCAGTGATCGGCCTCGTTCGCCAGTTGCGAACCGGATCCGCCTGATTGCGCGCCCTGAAGGTCGTCGGTGCCCGCAGCCGGCCGGGTGCAGATGGAACGTTTGTCGTGCATGATGAGGGCGTTTTCGGACCCTGGGGTCGCTGCGGCCTATGTGTCGGGGTGACTGGCCGACGGGTCTCCACGATCGGGGGCGCCGCCGCCGTGGCGCTGCCACGCCTCATTGTTGTCACTGGTGGACAGGGGACTGGTTGGCCTGCCGTGGGATGCGTTGGTCAGCGGGCGGCCATCGGCTGGTGACCCACAACTCGATCGCCCCGGCGTCGGGCAGGGTGCGGACGGCGGTGCTGGCAGGTGCCAGCTTCTGGGAAACCGGCGCCGGGCTGGGCGCCAGCGACCTGCGGGCCGTCTCCCTGTGCCTGGCTAGGAGGTTCCGCGCCTGGCGCCCCGGGCGGCTGGCCTCTGCCGCCCGGTGGCACAGGCGGTGGTGGGCACCTGGGGTGACGCTGCCCGCCCTGCGCGCGGGGTCCGCGGCGGGTGACCGGGACAGGGTCAGCCGGCTGCGACGATCTTCCCTAGCAGCCCGTCGGCCTCGCCGTTGGGCCCGGCGGAGAAGACCAGTTCTTCGGTTTTGGCGGCGTTTCCGTTGCCGAACCGCAGGCCCCACAGGCCGTCGATGACGATCGGGTGGCTGCCCGGGCCGCGCAACTGGCCCAGGTGGGTGCCGGTGTCGGGGTTGTAGGCGTTGATGTGCCCGTCACCGAAGTTGCCGACCAGCAGCGCGCCGCCGAATCCGCCGAAGCCCGCGGGCGCCAGGGCCAGCCCCCACGGCGAGTTGAGCTGGCCGTGAGAGACCAGGGCGTAGGTCACATACAGCTGGCCGGCGAGTTCCTGGATGCCGAACGGCGCGTACCCGGCCGGGATGACGGGATCGGTGAACAAGCCGCCCGGCAGCTGGGCCGGCTGGAAGTTGCTGTCATAGACCTCGATGCGCCCGGACCTGAAGTTGGTGGCGTACAGGTAGGTGTGGCCGTCGGATGCCTGGGCGATGGCCAGGCCCTTGTAGACGGCGTTGGCGCCGTTGTTGATGGGTGTTTCGGTCACCGTTGACGGCCCGGTCCCGGTGGCGCCGACGCCGGGGTTCCAGGCGTCGATGGCGCCGTTCTCGGAGGCGAAGATGAACAGCGCCGAGCCCGAGTGGCCGGTGGCGTCATGGACGAAGAAGCCGGCCCGGTCGGGGTTGAACACCTGACCGGTGGGAGCGCCGGAGGTGATGTTCACCGCCAGGACCTGGGCCACCGAGCCAGCGGTGGCCCCGGCGAACACGGTGGTCTTGTCTGAGCCGTTGTCGGACACCCACAGCGGTGAGCCTGGTGCCTGGTCGGTGCCGGGGGTAGCGGCCAGGCCCCACGCGTTGAGCAGGTCCGGGTCGGTCAACGGGGCGACACCCGGGACGTCCGACACCAGGTTGACCTGGCGGAATCGTGCCTGTCCCGCGCCAGCCGGGGAGGCGCTTGCGGCCATGGTGGCCAGCGCGGCGGCGGTAACCACGGCGGCAGCTGGCCACAGCCGGCGCCCGCACCGGTCAGGCCCGGGTGAAAGGGAGTGCGGCCGGCCGAACGTGAATCGGTTCATTGGTTCCTCCGTTCCAGGTGCGCCCGGGCCCTTCTGGCACCCCGGACACACCTAGCGACAGAGTTCAGGTACCCAGTCCGCACCGGTTCAGTTCCTGCCGCGGACATTGGGGGAACACGGTACGCGTGAACGGCGTCGCCGAATGAGCTGGGAGGCAGGCGAGGCCCGCGAGTTGGCCGATCGCATCGAGGCACAGGGCGGTGCCCGAGCTCGTGCCGGGCCTTGAGTGAACGCTCAGCCAATCCGCAGCAACCATACGGCCGCGCCGGCCACGCCGGGACCTGCCCGGCGACGAATAGTCGGTGAAAGGTCAGTGGCCGGTGGCGACCGGCGCCGGACCAGCCCCCGGGTATCTGCTGACGATGACCCGCAGGCCGGCCGGAGGTGCGGACACGGCACCGGCGCACATGTCAGGCCCTGACCGCGCAATGTCGCACGCACGGAAGGAATTGGCCATGCTCCGGATCACCCAGCCCCCCGCGACCGCGGGCGGGACGGCAGAACACCCGTTGGCCACCGCCGGTCGGCACCTGGCCCGGTACGGCCTAGTGGTGGTGGTCGCCTGGATCGGCGCGCTGAAGTACACACCATACGAAGCGGCCGCCATCCAGCCGCTGGTCGCCCACAGCCCGCTGCTGAGCTGGCTGTACACCCCTTTCAGCGTTCGCACGTTCGCGGCTGTGCTCGGCAGTGCCGAGATTATCGCTGCGCTGCTCATCGCGGCCCGGCCGCTGTGGCCGCGGGTCTCGGCTGCTGGCAGCGCGTTCGCCGTGCTGCTGTTCCTCGGCACGCTGAGCTTCCTGTTCACCACGCCGGGGGTTCTCGCCGCGCCTGGGTTCCCGGTGCTGTCGGTGCTGCCCGGCCAGTTCCTGCTCAAGGACATCGTGCTGGTCAGCGTGGCGCTGTGGACGCTGGGCGATTCCCTAGGCGCCGCCCGGTCACGCTCTCGCCCGGCCGGGTAGACCACGCGGTCACACGGTGGCGCGCCACGTCACCGTCAACCGCAGCCCGGACATCTGTTTCCCGGTCGGCGGGGCGCCTGCCCGCCGGCCGGGAAGCAGCATCACCTGCTTCCCCGCAACCGCACCACGAGCTCGCCGAAGTCAACCTCGCCTCCGCCTCCTCACGCCCCTGGGACTAGGTCAACAGCCGGTGACCTAGAGGTATGACACCACTACCGACACCGGGCCGGCCGGGACCGGGCGCTGGCATGGGCAGCGGCAGTCAACGCGTCGCGCTCGGTTGCTGGCGCTGGTCCGGCACCGTGCCGTGCGGGTGCCAAGCTTTCCAGGAGAGCCGCACCAATCGAAGACCACCTCGGCGGCGAATACATGGTATGGGGATCCATGTGCGCCGCTGCCGCACCGGACGGCTCCGGCAGCCGTCATGCTGAGATCGCGTGCGGCAGCCAGCGCGCTTGTTCTTGCCTCTTATGGGAGGCATGAGGCAAGCCAGCCGCGGCGCGGGCACTTTCAATGAGTCAATTCGTCCACTTGATTGCGTTGGCTTCGCCGGAACAGTCGGCATCTTCAAAGCTCTGGGTGAGCTTGTCATTGACGAAGGGAGAGACACAGCATGCGAGTGAAAGTAGGCGCAAGGCTTGCGGCGATAGTGATCGGGGCAGTAGCAGTTCCCGCTTTTTCGGCGACCTCTGCGCTGGCCTCGACGACTCACGGCAAGGTGTTCTTCGACGGCCAGGTGGTGGGGACGGTTGTCACACCAGCCGCTGTGCCCAAGGGAGGCACAGATCCCTTCTATGAGGTCTCAGGCGGCGTGGCTGGGCAGCTGGGGATCGTCGGCGATGGCCCAAGCTCACCTGACTACCGGGGTGGCCTGTGGGCCGTGAACAACGTGACCTTCACCCCAGGAACAACACCGTTTCTTCTCACCTCGGCCCAAGCGGTGCTCACCGCACAGAGCCTTGGCGAGGTGACCATCACGCGCAACCCCGCCGCCGACTTCCGCTGTCCCATCCAGTTGTAGGCGAACCCCGCCTGGGGTATCCGCCTCGGCCAGCATGGCGATGCGCATGCGTGCCATGTGAACCTTTCCCGCCCGGCGGTGCTATGGCCCGGCCTTTCGAGATCATGATGCCAGTTTCAGGATCATGAAGGGCAGGTCCATGCACGGGCAGGCCCGGCGGGTGGCCTGGGTGAGGTCGTGGCGGGCGGAATCGGCGAGTGCCCTGGCTGTACTGCAGCGATAACGATCTCAACGCCGAGTTCGACGTAGATACCGCCGCCGCGGAGTCAGGCCTCCGCGCCCACCACGGTGCATACCGCGGTGGAGGGGATCACGCAGGCGTGCGTCCCGCAGCCGGACCAGATGATGACGCCTGCGTGAGGGCGCACACGGTCGGGTATGGGTCTTGGATGGATCAGGCCGGCCTGAGACGTCGACGTGTGTGGGGGTAGATCCTGGGGATGTCATTCGTCGGTCTTGAGAGAGCGCTCAGGCGAGGCGAATGGGACGATGCCGGAGTGCCGGGAGCGGGGTGTATCCGGTGTTCCGTGGCCCGGGCGGCTGACGGCGCTGGCCTGTGCCGTCGCGCAGCAGGCGCGGCTGTGCCGCGATGGCCGGGCCGGAGAAAGTCGACAGGGTTAACGGAGGACTATATGAAGATCGACTTCGCCCCAGATCCTTCCCTCTACCCGTTCGAATCGCACTGGTTCGACAGTGACGCCGGCCGGCTGCACTACATCGACGAGGGCGCAGGCCCGCCGATCTTGTTCTGCCACGGCAATCCGACGTGGAGCTTCCTGTACCGCAACATCGTCACCCGGCTCCGCAGCCAGTTCCGCTGCATCGCGGTCGACTACCTCGGATTCGGGTTGTCCGAGCGCCCCGAGGCCTACGGCTACACGATCGAGGAGCACGCCCGCTGCGTCGGCGACCTCGTCGACCACCTCCAGCTCGAGGGGTTCATTACGATGGGCCAGGACTGGGGCGGGCCGATCAGCATGGCCGTTGGCACCGCACGCGCCGGGCGCATCCGCGGCGTGATCCTCGGCAACACCTGGTTCTGGCCCGCCGACCAGGCGGCGATGAAACTGTTCAGCACGATCATGTCCACATCACGGATGCAGCGGTCAATATTGGAGAAGAACTTCTTTGTCGAGCGGATCATGCCGCGGGGAATGGCGCACAGCATGACAGCTGGTGAAATGGACCACTACCGCAAGGTGCAGCCCTCACCCGGTGCGCGCAAAGGCGTCGCCGAAATGCCCAGGCAGATCCTCGGCGCGCGCCCGCTGCTGGAGCGCCTGGCCCGCGACGTTCCGGACATGCTCGGACCCAAACCGGCACTGTTCGTCTGGGGAATGAAAGACTTCGCCTTCAAGCCCAAGCGAATCCTTCCCCGGATGCACGCCACCTTCCTCGACAACCTCACCGTCGAACTACCACACGCCAAGCACTACATTCAGGAAGACGCCCCGGGGGAAATCGCCCAGGCGATCGTCAGCCGCTTCGGCTGACGCCCTGACAGAGACAACCCGGTAAGCGCATGGTGGCTGGGCAGGCTGCACCTTTGCGCGCGCCGCGGGCGGTGCCGTTGCCGCGTGGCCGCCGCGGGCGTGCTCGTTCCCTGGGCAGGATGCAGGGCGGCTACGGGGCAGCCGCCCTGCGTCTGGCCGGCTAGCTGAGGACGTGGAAGGTAGTGCGGTTGCCAAACGGCGCCACGCTGTGGGGCGCTACCCGGTTCCAGTAGTCGACGGAGCCCTTGGTAGCGGTGATCCCCTCGACCAGGGGCAGGTTGGGCGGGGTGCCCGGCTGGTCGCAGCTGACGATCAGGACTCCCTGCTCGCCGTCGGAATAGGCGATCCGCAGGACCGGCAGGCCCGCCCGCGCATCGGCGGCCACGCCGGTGACGCCGTCGGTGAACGGCGGTGAGGGCAGGGTGCCCGGTGCGACCTTGAAGCTGGCGAACCCGGTCATCGTGTAGGTGCCGCTGCCGGCTCCGAACCCGGTCGTGGTCCAGGTTCCGCCGCCGGTGACCTGCTGCGGTTGATCCGCGTTGGAGCGGAAGGTGCCGCTTCCGGTCATCGTGATCATGTTGGCACACGAGGTGGCCGCGCAGGCGGACGCCTGGCCCCCCGGCAAGGTAGTAGTAAATGGGGGTGGGCCCGACAGGTGGATAATGTCCCACCGGTAGAGCTGGTTGGACGAGCCGGCGCTGGCTCCGGCTGGAACCGCAGGGCGGCCGCGCAGGTGATCGCGGCGGCCAGCCCGGCCGGGATGAGTCGTGCAGCCATCACTGCCCGCTCCTTTCTGTGACGGTGTGGTTCCGCGCTCGCTGCGACGCCACCAGCGTGGGCGTCGCCTCACCACGTCGATCGCGCAGCGGGGCAGGCCCAGAACCAGATGATCTGCACGCGGCTGCCCGCCCGGTCAGCACGAATCTCAGCCGTGCCGATGCGGCGATCCGGCGCACGCTGAGGTGTCTGGAGGCGGCTGACACCAATCCGTGATCAACCGCAGTTCACAGCGATCGCGGCGGGGACCTCTTTCCGGTAGTCCGGGCCGGCCGCCCGGGGCCGGAGGCGAGCTGGTCCAGCGGTTCGCCCATGGCAGCGCTGCCTTCGCCGCGGGTGCGGCCGGGCTGACGGCATTGACCCCTGACCCCGGCCGGGCCATACCCGGCGGCCCAGGAGTTGGTCAGCAGGACAAGCGTTGCCTTGCTGGAGCCATGGTCAGGGCGAGGCGGCCGCTGGGCCTGCATGCTATTGACCCGCAATTCAGGATCGTGGTACATAGGGGCGCCTGGAATCGCTGGCGGAAGGGGCGTCCGATGCGTCCTCGCGCGCTGTTCACCCCGGTTGCCCTTGCCGTTGCTGTCCTGGTGGTCGCGCCCGGTGTGGCCGCGCGGGCGAGTGCCGGGACTGGCGGATTCAGCTCCGAACTGGCGGCAGGCACGCCATATAAGCACCAGAGCAATTGGGAGCCTACGGTCGCCGCCGACCCCAGTCACCCAGACCGCGTCTACCAGCTCATCACGGGGATCAATGCCCACCAGTGCGCCCCGGGCTGCCCTGGGACAAGTGTGCTGTTCCGTAAGTCCACCGACGGCGGGACGACCTGGGGCGCCGAGCAGTTCGTCTGCGGGCTGGCCTGCAAGGGTGTCGGATGGCAGTTCGACCCGCAGATCAAGGTGGCTGCCGACACCAACCAGTCCTGCGGATGCGGCACCATATACGCCGCCTTCCTGAACACATTCGACCCCGGCGTGGTGCTGTTCAAGTCGCATGACGGAGGGACCAGCTGGCAGGGCCCGATCACGATGAACGGGCCACTGCGGTACATGGACAAGCCGGTGCTGGTCATCTCGCCTACCGGCCAGGACGTCTACGTCGCGTTCAACGGCAAGCTGAACGCCTACGTCGTGGCCTCCCACCAGTTCGGGAACCAGGGCACGTTCCTGCCGCCGCAGCAGGTCAACGGCGAGGACGACCTGTGGTGGTACCCGGACGGCGGAACGATCGGCCCGGACGGGACCGTGTATTTCAGTGAGAACGGCGAGTCCGGCTCCTCCTCCCCGACCAATGAGGGCCACGTGAACGGGCCCGACGTCATCGGCGTGTTCCGGTGCTCCGGATCCGCCGCCTTGTCCTGCGGTGCCCACACGCTGGCAACGTTCGGGACCAGCGCGCCGCCGCCGCCATGCCCGGTGTTCCAGTGCTACCCCGACTACTACGACGCGACCCCGTCGGTGGCGGCCGACTCTGCCGGGCACCTCGCGGTGGCCTACACGTTCAGCGCCGTCGCAGGCGGGCCGAAGAGCCTGTACACGGCCACCTCCGCGGACGGGGTGACGTGGAGTGCCCCGCAGTTGCTCAATTCCCGCGGCGACAGCAACTTCCCGCAGATCGCCAGCGGGCCCGCCCCCGGTGACTTCCGCCTGGCCTGGCAAGACAACCGCACCAGGGCGTTCAACACCTGGTACACGGCAACCTCCGACGGCGGCGCCAGCTGGCCGGGCCAGGTGAAGCTGTCCAACCTGACCTCCGGCGCGCCGTACAAGAGCCCTGCCGGTTACTCGTTCCCCGACGGCGACTACTTCGGCATCGCCGTCAGCTCGGCCGGGGTCACCTACGCCATCTGGGGCGAGGCTGACGGCTCCTCCATCTACTGCTGCGGCGACACCTGGTACGCGCAGGGACCCTGACTGACGTCGGCTCCGGGCCGGCCCGCCACGTTACACCGGCCGGACCGGTGACACGCTGAGGTCGCCGCCACACCCAGCCGGCGGCCCGCGGACGGTCATCAGGGTCCAGGGCCGCCGGCGATCATGCAAAACTGCCCACCGGCGCAAGGCCCGTCACCGAACGTAGCCGCCGAGGCCGGCAGGACGTCGGTGCCAAGGAACGCAAGATCCGCTCTGCGCGGTTGGCGGGTCCTGAGCTATCACCATCCCAAGCGTGCAGATCGGGTCGCTATGCGCCGCCCGGCGTCGACCGGATCTGCCGCGGGCCGCGGTCGGAGGGCGCGCTGTTGCCCTGGCCTCGCGCGAGAGCAGAATGAGGATCCATGGACATCGGCATCGGTCTTCCTTCCACCATTCCCGGCATCCCCGGCCGGCTGATCCTCGACTG
>WNGM01004634.1_pt1 | contig 11850 bp, 9 predicted proteins | sample 5400571 | NCBI WGS metagenome assembly WNGM01 (sample SAMN13153378, study PRJNA577476) | soil metagenome | isolation source: 100 cm soil or saprolite under Garry oak tree replicate 2 | place: USA:California | collected 2016-06-15
GGACGGTTCGGGTCCTGCAACCCAGCGCGGGCGCGGCGCACTGCGTTGGCAACTGCTTTGATCGCCTCGTCCTGACCGACAGCGCGCTGATGCAAGTGCTCTTCGAGCTTCACCAATTTCTCGCGCTCGCCTTCCTGCAAGCGCGAGACGGGAATGTGCGTCCAGCTTGAAACGACCTCGGCGATGTCTTCCTCGGTCACTTCTTCGCGAAGGAGCGATTTCTTGGACTTTGCACTTTTGGCGGTCGCCTCAGCCAATTTTCTTTCCAGCTCGGGAATCCGACCATATTGAAGCTCACTCGCCTTGGCCAACTCACCGCGACGCGTTGCACGCTCAAGCTCGGTGCGAAGACGATCGAGCTCCTCCTTCCATTTTCGTTGTTCGTCGATCAGCGCCTTTTCCTTTTGCCACTCCGCTTTCAACGCGCTTGATTTTTCTTTCAGCTCGCCCAACTCTTTCTCGAGCTTCTTCAAACGCTCTTTGCTGGCGGGATCTTTTTCTTTCTTGAGCGCCTGCCGCTCCATTTCGTGCTGCATGATCTCGCGCTCAATCACGTCGATTTCAGTCGGCATCGAATCGAGCTCGATCTTCAATCGACTTGCTGCTTCATCGACGAGATCGATCGCTTTGTCGGGAAGAAACCGATCGCTGATGTAGCGATGCGACAATACAGCCGCGGCGACAAGCGCAGCGTCAGTGATGCGCACGCCGTGATGCACTTCATAGCGCTCCTTTAGTCCGCGCAGAATCGCGATCGTGTCTTCCACGCTCGGCTCATTCACCATCACCGGCTGAAAACGCCGTTCGAGCGCGGCGTCTTTCTCGATGTATTTGCGATATTCATCGAGCGTGGTTGCGCCGATGGTGCGCAATTCCCCGCGCGCCAGCATCGGTTTGAGCATGTTCGACGCATCGACGGAACCTTCGGCCGCGCCCGCGCCGACAATGGTGTGGAGCTCGTCGATAAACAAAATGACATGCCCCTGCGAATCGGTCACCTCTTTCAAAAACGCTTTGAGGCGATCTTCGAATTCGCCGCGAAACTTTGCGCCGGCGACCATCGCGCCAATGTCCATGGCGATGAGCCGCTTATTTTTTAGGGATTCGGGAACGTCGCCGCTAATGATTCGGCGAGCAAGACCTTCAACGATCGCGGTTTTCCCGACACCGGGATCGCCGATCAGCACCGGGTTGTTTTTCGTCCGACGCGAAAGCACCTGCATGATCCGACGGATCTCGTTGTCGCGGCCGATGACCGGATCAATCTTGCCGCGGCGCGCCAGCTCGGTCAGATCGCGTCCATATTTTTCGAGCGTCTGATATTTCCCTTCCGGGTTTTGATCTGTCACGCGCTGCGAACCTCGCACCTGTTGCAGCGCTTGCATCAACTTGTCGCGCGTGACGCCGAGATCTTTTAGGATCTTTGCGGCGGGAATCCCGCTTTGCGGGACCGTGCTCAGCGCAAGTAAGTAATGCTCGGCGCTCGTATATTCATCTTTTAACTTCGCCATTTCTTTCTCCGCGCTGTCGAGCACGCTGCGGAGCTCATTGGAAAGGCGAATATCGACAGCCGCGCCAGTGACTCTCGGCTGGCGTTCGAGCTCACCGGTCAGTCGTTCGCGCAATCGATTCACCGGAACCCCGATTTTCTCGAGCAGCGGCTGAGTGATGCCGTCGCTTTGGTCGAGGAGCGCAGACAGAAAATGCTCATTCGTGATTTCCTGATGATTAAATTGCGAAGCGACGTCCTGCGCGGCTTGGAGCGCCTCCTGCATTTTCTGGGTGAACCGGTCAATGCGCATAATTCATAATTACCTATCGGTTCGGGAGCAGCAAACGCGGGTCGGAGTCGCTTTCCTCGCGTGGAAATCTTTCTCTCAATTGCAGCGATGCTTCTTCCCGCTTATGAGTGTTGGCCATGAGCGGCGAGATAAAATTAACAAATCGCCACGCACTTCGCGTTTTGCGACCTGGTCCCTTCCGCCGCTACATCATCGGCAGCGCGATTTCGGACACCGGCACCTGGATGCAAGTGATGACCCAGGGTTGGGTAATGGCCACGCTCACGACTTCGGCATTTATGCTTGGATTAGTCCAGCTTTGCGCCGGGTTGCCAATGCTGGCCCTTACGATGATTGGAGGCTCAACGGCTGACAAATTCGATAAGCGCAAGATTTTGTTGATTACACAATACATCCAGATTGCCATCGCGGTTTCGATCGGGTTATTGATTTGGAGTGGGAAAATCGCTATCTGGCAAATTTTCGTTTTCGCTGCGATCCAGGGTGTGTCGAATTCGTTTGAGATGCCGACATTGTCGGCGCTCGTACCGGAGCTGGTGAAGCGAGAGGAAATTCAAAGCGCGATTTCAATCGATCGTTCTGTTTTTCATGGGTCGCGCGTGTTCGGACCCGCCATCGGTGGTTATTTGGTCTCGGCTTGCGGCCTGGCCTCGGCGTTTTTTGCGAATGCGATATCGTTTATCGCTCTGATTGTCGCCATTCTTTCGTTGCCGCCTCGTCTGCAAGGCACCAAGCAGGAAGAAGAAAAACGAATGAGCGGAATCAAAGAAGGATTTCGCTACGTGGCCAGCGACAAGCCCAGTCTCGCCATGATCGTTCTCATTGCCACGCAATCGCTTTGCATCTTTCCGATCATCACCGTGATGATGCCGCTTTACGTCCGGCTCGTACTCCATCTGGGCGCGGACAAACTGGGCACTTTGATGGGCGCGTCCGCCATCGGGTCGGTCGTAGGCTCAATTTTCTTGATCGGGTTGCCGCGTGAAAAACGCATTCCTTTGATGATGATCTGCGCGACTGCGGTCACACTTGCGGTCACTGGTCTTTCGCGCGCCCCGAGTTTTTATGTGGCGATGGCGCTCCTCATTGTTAATTCGCTGGGTCTGGCGACGAACTTCGGACTTTGCAGCACGATCGTGCAGGAACGTGCGCCCGATTATCTGCGCGGACGCGTGTCGGCTGTGTTCATGTTGAGTTTCGTCGGGCTGATGCCCATCGCCGGATTGGGCGTAACGAGTTTGTCTGACTTAATCGGAATGCCAACCGCGCTCGTGATTGCTGCGATCTGTTACGGCGCGATCACGTTGTTGGTGTTGGCCCGGGTTCGGAAACAATGTTGCGAACCGGCACTAAGTGAATCGCAAGCTGGCGAAACGCCGCCTCCGATCGCCGCGACTATTTGACGTGATCGCGTTTTCGACCTGTTGGAATTCAGGCCGGCACACCGACGGCGCCGAAATGTTGCGCGAAATTGTCGATCTTGGCTTCGATCGCGTCGAGCTCGGCCACGGCATTCGCATCTCGCTCATGCCCGGAATTCAAAAAATGTATGAAGACGGCAAAGTGAGATTCAGCAGCCTGCACAATTTTTGTCCGTTACCGGTAGAAGTATTAGGCGCTTCACCCGATTGCTACCAGTTTTCGTCCGCCTACGGAAAAGAACGCGACCGCGCGGTGAAACAAACCTTTCAGACTATCGATTTCGCCGAGCGACTGGGCGCACCCTTTATCGTCATGCATCTCGGGGAAATACCGATGAAACCGGTGACCGACTCGTTGATCAAACTTGCTCGAAAGGGCGAACTCCTTTCCCGCAAATACGTTCGAGAAAAAATCCGCGCCGTAGAAAAACGCGAAGCGGCTTCGGCGGCACATCTCGATCGAGTGAAGGATTGTTTGCGTCGGATCGTTGAGTACGCCGTATCGAAAAAAGTAAAACTGGGGATCGAAGGCCGCCGCGGCTACGAAGAAATTCCGAGCGAACGCGAACTGCCCGCGTTACTCGACGAACTCAACTCGCCGCAGGTCGGTTATTGGCACGATTTCGGTCACATTCAGATCAAAGAGAACCTCGCCCTTCTCGATCATGCGGAGTGGCTTCGTCAAATCGGTTCGCGCACCTTTGGCTGTCACGTCCAGGATTGCATTTGGCCGGCGCAGGACCATGAGCCGCCGTTCAGTGGGGATGTCGATCTTGCGAAACTGGTGCCGCTTTTGCCGAAAGACTGCGCCTGGGTTTGGGAAATGAGTCCGCGAAAAACCACCGACGAAATTCAGCGCTCGGTTAAAATTTGGAAAGAGCGCTTCGGCGGATGAAGAAAGTTTTTGTCACGGCATTGCAGCTTGCGGTCACGATCGCGCTCCTGATCTGGGTTTTTCATGATCCAGAGCAGCGCCATAAAATGGGCAAGGCTTTGCAAGAAGCCGACTATCGCTGGGTTGCAGCTGCCATCGCCGCCTATGTCATTGTCGAGATCGCTGCGGCTATCCGTTGGCAAATTCTCCTTCGCGTGCAAAAGATTCGACTCAATGTCCCACGTCTCATCGGCTTGTTTTTGATCGGGATGTTTTACAATCAATTTCTCCCCGGCGGAACCGGCGGCGATATTATTAAGAGCTATCTCCTGCTCAAAGAAACGCCGGACCACAAAGCGGGCGCCTTGCTCGCCGTCGTTTTCGATCGTTTGATCGGACTCGTCGCGCTGGTCACGATCACGGTCACGCTTGTAACACTTCGTTTCGATTTGCTCTGGCGAACTCCGGTTACAGTTGAATCCGGTTTTACTCCGCATCAGCTGCTCGTCGCTCTGGGCATTCTGCTTGGAGTTTCGATTTCGGGTCTGGTCGCGAGTTTTATCATCAGCGGATTTAATCTCTTCCATCTCCTGCCCCATAAATTCCCCGGCAAAGATAAACTGATCGAGATCGCGGCCGCCTATCATCTTTACGCGCGGCATTGGATCGCGACGTTCTTTGCATTCGGCGCCTCGTTGGTCGCGCATGTTGCGACTTTCGCCACTTTTCTTTTCGTCGCCTACGCGCTTCATGCGGAAGACGTGCGCAAGAGTCCGCCCGCGCCGGTTCCCGCGATCGACTTTTTCGCGGTCATGCCCATTGAGCGCACACTCACCGCGGTTCCGATCAGCCTTGCCGGAATCGGACTGCGCGAAAAGTTGCTTCAGGTCATGCTTAACAACATCTGCGGCGTCACTATCGAGAAAGCCAAACTGATCGGATCACTCGGCTTTCTCGTGATTCTGGTCTGCTGCGCGCCGGGCGGCATCGTTTACTTCTTCTACAAACCGAGCGGCATCGCGAAACGTGTTGGCATTCGCGAAATGCAACGCGAAGTGGCGACGATGGAGCATGAAATCCAAGAGCCGCAATAAAGTTGTAGGGGACGCTGCCGGCGTCCCAACCAAAAAATCGGGAAGCCGACGGCTTCCCCTACAGCGGGAGCGCAACATTCGGTCTCGTATTTCCCGCCCGTTCGTCAGCGCCACTTTTGCCATGACGGTTGACGGCAAAATCACAACCCGCGATTTCGGGCCGGTCGATTTCACCTCGCGGGAAGATAAGCTGCACTTGTTCCGGCAACGCGCCCTCGCGGATGCGGTCCTGATCGGCCACAGCACGCTCAAACGCGACAACGTTCGACTCGGTCTGCCGGACGATTTGAAAGCAGCGCGGCTCAAACGCGGACGAATTCAAGCGCCGTTGCGCGTGATCGTTTCCAACGAAGGCAAGATCGACAGTCAGCTGAAGATTTTTCGGTCCGATCCCGCGAAAACAGGACCGATCCTGATTTTCTCGACCAAACGGATGCCGAGAAAATTCCGGAGCCAACTGCGCGGGGTCGCGAAGTTGCATCTGAGCGAATCGGAGGATGTCGATCTCGCCGAAATGCTGAGGAGTTTGCGTCGCGATTATAAAGTTCGCAGGGTCGCATGCGAAGGCGGCCCGATTCTTTTTCGCTCGCTGCTCGAGCTTGGCTTGGTGGACGAACTTAATCTCACGATTGCGCCTTATTTGTTTGGCGGCGCGGACGCGCCGACGCTGACGGGCTTGAGCAAAGAATTTCTACCGGCCAGCGTCCATTGCATAATGACCGACATGCGCGTGGTAGGTGACGAGTGTTTTCTGACTTATCGAATTAAGAAAAAGCGCTGAGACGAACGTCTGGGGAGCGCAGGCGCATCCCAGAGCTCAGATTTTTCGGCGCGGGCGTTGTACCAGCTCATTGCCGCAATTCGGACAAATCGAATTCATCGAAGCCGTGCACTCACGACAGAAGGTGCATTCGTAGCTACAAATGTAGGCTTCGTCATCTGCGGTCAGGGTGCTGCCGCACTTTTCACATTCTTTTTTCATTTCCAGTGCCATGAGATCAGACGACTGTAGACAAATTCTGCGCAACTGGAATGCACAAAACGAATTCAATTATCATGAAGGCGCCGAGGATGTCGATCTCCGAGAGGCCAATGCAGCGTCGAACTTTCGGTCGCACGGAACGACTGTTAGAGTGACGTACAATGCGTTCGCGCGGACTTGTTTCGTTCAGCGCGAGTTTCGCCCTACTGCCGATGTCGATCCTCGGGCAAGGCGCAGTAGAGGGAAGAGTCGGGCTGCCGGAATTGCATACTGCGGCGCCTGTTGTTGTGAAACGATATGAGATCGTTACACGCGGCGGCGTTCTTTCCACCCAGCCACCGCTGGCAGTGGTTTATCTGGAGGGCTCTTTTTCAAAACCTAAGTCACAACCTGTAAAGCAGGTTGCCCAGAAAAATTTGGAATTTGTGCCACCGCTCCTGCCGGTGCAAGTGAACACGAGAGTCGAATTCCCAAACCTCGATGACACCTATCACAGTATATTTTCCTACTCTCCCGCGAAACGGTTCGATCTCGGTCGTTATCGTCCGGAAGAGCGTCCGATCCCGTCCGAAATTTTTGACCGAGCAGGCTTGGTCACGCTTCGGTGTGATATTCACGAGCACATGCGCGGGCTCATTCTTGTTCTCAACACGCCGTATTTTGTTATGACGGATCCTGAAGGGCGATTTCGATTGGGCGGACTGCCTTCTGGGCACTACACGCTCAGGGCGTGGATCGACAGTAAGACAACGCGGGAGAAAACGGTGACGCTAAAGAGCGGGGAAACAGCGCGCGTTGATTTCCCATGATCGCCACGGCCGAGCCTAGCAAGCAAGCTATAACCAGTTTCCGGGCAAAACTTTCAGTGACGATGATGCTGGTCGTTTCCGGGATGACAGCTCTCGGGCTTTATCTGGCCCAGCGCACTGTCGGGTCAACTGCAGAGCGCGATTTGCAGCAGAATTTTCAGGCCCAACTCTCTTCTCTGCACGGACTGGAAGAATTGCGTCACGCTGCCCTGGCCGAACGTTGTCGCGTGCTGTCGGAGAAGCCGCGAATTCACGCGGCGCTTGAAGATAACGCTCTCGATCTCCTATACCCCAGCGCCGAAGATGAATTGCGCGACCTGATGGAAGGCGAAGAGCCGTCTTCAGAGCAAGCAGCCAGCGCGCTTCATGCACGATTTTACCGTTTCCTGGATGCCACGGGCGCCGTTCTGCCACCGCCGAATTTGAAAGATGTCGGCGTGATAAACACAGCCGTAGAAGCGCAGTTGGCATTAGCTCAACTGCCCGAGAAACAGCAAAGCGGCTATCTCTCACATCGCGATGGTGGCAGCGACCGGGTAGATGAAATAATTGCCTTTCCGATTTTTTCGACCGAGACCGGCGAAATTATTTCCGCCCTCGTCGTTGGCTTCAAGCCGTTAGAAATTGTTCCCAAGAGCGACGACGCCGGAATTAAGAGCGGGATTTGGGTGAACGGACGATTGCACCTGGCGTCGCTTTCGCAATCGGAACTCGGAGCCTTGGGTAATGAAATAACCCGGGCACTCACAAGATCGGATTCCGTGCAAAATAATTTCACTGTCCGTGTGAATGGCGCACCGCACCTGTTGTTTTACAAGCGACTTAATCCAGGTTCGCTTTTTCCGCCCGCCTACGAAATTTGCCTGTATCCGCTGGCCAGTGCGGTGGCGCAGTTACATCGGCTGCGCTGGCAAATCGGAGGCGCGGGTGGATTGCTGTTATTGGGCGGTTTTGTGGCCAGCCACTTCGTCGCTGTCCGTTTCTCGAAGCCGGTGGAAAAACTGGCGTTGGATTCGGAACAAAATCGCGCCCAGCGCAGACTGGCAGAGGCCGCTCTCATTTCCACAAGTGAGAAGTTGAAAAGATCGACCAGGTATTCGGCGGATGCGTCGCATCAGTTAAAAACGCCGGTTACAGTTCTTCGGGCGGGCATCGAGAGCTTACTTTCGCGCGAGGATTTTGACGCAGCGGTTTACGAGGAACTCTCGGCCCTCCTTCATCAGACCCACCGATTGACCGGAGTCATTGAAGACTTGCTTCTTCTCTCGCGGATGGACTCAGGCCATTTACAGATCAAGTCGGAAGCGGTGGATCTCAGTGAGCTTATCGGGGAATGGCTCGATGATCTCGCTACGCTTCTCGATCAAGTTGACATGAGAATTGAGAAGAAATTGCCAGCCAAAATCTACGTTGTTGGGGAGAGGCGATACACCTCACTCATTGTCCAAAATCTCCTGGAAAACGCAGGAAAATACAACCGGACAGGTGGCCGGATTAAAATTGAAGCGCAGGAGAAAAACGGCGAGGTGGTCGTGACCGTCGGTAATACCGGCGAGCCGATTGCGCCTTCAGAGCAGGAACACATTTTCGAACGGTTCCATCGCGGTTCGGAAAAAAGTGCGTCAGGACACGGGCTTGGTTTGAGCCTGGCGCGCCAACTCGCGCGGCTCCACGGCGGCGATCTGAGGCTAGTCCATTCGGGCGATGATTGGACGGAATTTGAAATTCGTTTTCCAGCGGCGCAACCCGCAGCAGACGGCGGCAGTTAAACCTGCATGAAGCCACTGCTGCGCGCGCTCAGCCTTTGGCTTTTCGTCGGCAATGCCGGAGCGCTCGAAATCGATGATTTTCTCGACCGGCTCGATAACGCACTGACGTTTTCTGCGTTCCAAGACAATATTCGAGCGCGCCTGAGCGGGACAATCGATCTTGAAGTTTACCATTTCGAGCAACCAGCGCCGGAACTGATCGACAGCAAGATCGAGAAACTCTTCAATCCGCGTCTCACGCTTTTTCTCGACACCCAACTCGGCAAACAAGTTTATTTCTTCGCACAATCGCGACTTGATCGCAGATTCGACCCGAGCAATCACGGGGCCGCAGTTCGGCTGGACGAATATGCGCTGCGACTGACGCCGTGGGAGGATGGCCGGTTCTCCTTCCAAATCGGCAAGTTCGCCACCGTTGTCGGAAATTACATCCAGCGCCATCTGTCTTGGGAAAATCCGTTTGTAGACGCGCCGCTGGTTTATGAAAACATCACCGCTATTAGCGATAAAGCTGCGCCCGCTTCTGCGCGGGATTTCATCCGTGGATTTGACCCGAGCGAGAAATACGAATTCAATCCGGTGATTTGGGGGCCCAGTTACGCGAGCGGCGTTTCGGTTTCCGGCCGGGTAGGTCAATTCGACTACGCCGCCGAAATGAAAAATTCCTCGCTCTCTTCGCGTCCGGAGTCTTGGACTGTTACCGAAACTGGTTTCAGCAATCCGACCTTCAGTGCACGGCTTGGTTTTCGACCAGATCAGGCGTGGAATTTTGGTTTCTCAGCGAGCGACGGCGCGTATTTTCGACCTGAAGCGGAAAGGACATTGCCGCGCAGCCGCGACATCGACGATTATCGCGAGCTCGTTCTCGGCCAGGATGTCAGCTTCGCGTTGCATCATTTGCAATTGTGGGCGGAATTCTACGAGGCGCGCTTTGAGGTGCCGCGGGTGGGCGACGCCGACACTTTTGCATATTATTTAGAGGCGAAATATAAATTCACGCCGCAGATTTTCGGCGCAGTGCGCTGGAATCAGCAGCTCTTCGACAAGATCGAGAATGATAAACGTTGGGGGAACGATCTCGGTAAGATCGATATCGCGGCCACTTATCGTTTCACGCCGCACAGTCAGTTGAAGTTGCAATACAGTTTCCAGCAGGAAACCACCGGTCCGCACGACGACAATCACACGTTCGCCGCACAATTTACGGTGCGATTCTGATCATCAAGCTGTCCGCGGAAAGTAACTATCGTGTTACTTTTGCCGCGCCCTTTTAATCATTACCGTCGAATAGCCGCTCGCCCGGAATTGTCTAACCTTATAACGCAGAAATAGGAGGGAAATATGAAGAGAGTTCTACATTCAATATGCATTGGGAGCCTTGCACTGGCGCTCACAGCGTGGGGGCCAGCAAGCTAACAGCACGACAACGGTCAAAGCGAAAGCTACGAAGCAGGGCGCAGTGAGCGCTCAGACGACTACGTCGGCGAAAACAGGAGTGAGAACGGCCGGCAGCATGGCTGGGACGCGCTTTCATCAGCGCGCTAACGTAAGCGCCAGGACAAGTTCGTCTGCGATGGTGGACCGCAACCAGATGCGAAATACGTCCGCGAACGCTCGGATTCGCGCGCGCAACGCCACAATGACTAACCGCTCCCGCGAACGAAACATCGCAATGACCGAGCGGATGAGAAACCAGGAAAACGTCAATGTTCGTAACAAGACTAAAGTTCGCGTCAATGTGAACGATAGGACCCGGTTCACGAACGTCACTCGGATCACATCCAACGGGCGGACTTTCGATCGCGCCGTGTTTCGGGATCGAGACGATCGCCGTTTCCACTTGGGATTCCACGACCGCGCCTTCTTTGTAAACAACTTCTCAGAAGTCGTGTTTATAAACGGCTGCTCGTTTTTCTTGGACGACGGCATTTTTTGGCCGGCGTTTATTATCGGCGAGAACTGCGTGCATCCTAGAAACGTAGTGTTCGTTGCCGTGGATTAAACCGTGGCGCGGATGAGCTCCGTGTCATCGCATAACTCGAAGAGCCGTATGGTGGAAACATCATGCGGTTTCTTCTTGCTAGGCCAACCGCAGTGTGACGTGGGGCCAGGGTTCAGCTCTGGCCCCATTTACTTTGTCCGCGAGTGAGACGCCAAATCTTCGGGACAAAATTTCGCAAGCTGGATCAACCTTTTGGCAAACTGGCCAAGCAGTGCGATTTGTCGCTAGTGAGTTCTGAGCCTGCTCCGAAAATTAATGCACGTTCTTGTTGTCGAAGATGAAGTCCGTTTGGCGCGGCACATCGCTTCGGCGCTGACTGAGGCCGGAGACGATCCTGTTGTGGTTCATGATGGCGAAGAAGCATTGCACCAAGCAGTAGACAAACCATTCGATTTGATTGTGCTCGATATCGGCTTGCCGCGAATCGACGGCTTCGAAGTGCTGCGCCGCCTGCGCGCGCGCCATGTCAGCAGCCGGGTCCTTATTCTCACTGCTCGTGGCCAAGTGACTGATCGCGTCAGCGGATTACAGCTCGGGGCAGACGATTACTTGGCGAAACCGTTTGCGATGCAGGAATTACTGGCACGCGTGCGCGCGCTCGGGCGCCGCTATCCAGAAGAACCCGCGCTCAAATTGCGCGTGGGCGATCTGACCTTTGATGTTGCAAACCACGAAGTCTATCGCGGCGAGAGGCGAATCGAATTGTCTGCCCGGGAGCTGACATTACTGAAGGTATTAATGCGCGAACCGGGCCGCGTTTTTACTCGAACGGAACTCTGCGAACGCGTCTGGGAACATTCGCACGAATACGATACCAAGCTGGTGGAAGTGTTCATCGGACGTTTGCGAAAAAAAATCGGCGAGCCTCCGCTCGTTCACACGGTTCGTCACGTCGGCTACTCAGTTTCGGAAAGTCCGCGTCCGACGGAACCGCAAAAGTAATAGTCGCGTTACTTTTCAGCTGCCGTTACGCGACCGCGATTGGTGCGATTCTAGACGCTCCTCTCAAAATAAATCGAAGAATTTGACCAAGCGTTAGAGGCAAGGAAAGCGGGGACTTATCGTGCATTACGATAACTCCGCAAAAGTAACAATTG
>WNGM01014879.1_pt1 | contig 11849 bp, 16 predicted proteins | sample 5400571 | NCBI WGS metagenome assembly WNGM01 (sample SAMN13153378, study PRJNA577476) | soil metagenome | isolation source: 100 cm soil or saprolite under Garry oak tree replicate 2 | place: USA:California | collected 2016-06-15
AGGGCCAGTGACTGGACGAGTCTGAACGATCCCGGATACCTCATGGGTACCTGCGGATCAGAAGGCCAGGGCTGGCCGCTGGCGGCGGCACTGGGCCTGGATTACCGCCCTCCGGCCGGGGAGCCCGGCAGCGGAATACGGCGGCGGCTCTCAGGCGTCAGTCCGTCGAGGTGCACCGTTCCCTCTGATAGGACACGCCTGGCCGCGCAGGAGCTGGGCAGCCGCAGGTCAGCCGATCCACTCCTTGTTCGCAGCGGCGCTGGTCGAAGTGGGAGTGCACCGACGCCACGCACACGTCGAAGCCCGCGAGGATCTCTTCCGGCCAGTCGACGGTCCCGTCGGCGGCGATGTTCAGCTCCGTGCCGTGGAGCAGGGTCATCGCCGTCCCGCCGTCGCCGGCCAGCCGCTCGGAGAGTCGGCGGAGCTGGTCGCGTTGCTCAAGCATCTTTTCCAGCGTCATCCGCTGCATGAACAGGTTCGGCGCGTGGTCGGTGACCGCGAAGTACTCGTATCCGCGGCCGCGCGCCGTGGTCACCATCTCCTCGAGCGTGCCGACCCCGTCGGTGAGGTTGGTGTGCGTGTGCAGGTCACGCGGACGTCACCGGCCTGCACGAGCTCCGGCAGCTCGCCGCGCAGCGCGGCCTGGACCTCGCCGGTGTTCTCGCGCAGCGGCGGCGGGACCCAGGCCATCCCGAGCCTGGCGTAGACCTCCTCCTCGGTCGCGCTGACGATCAGGTCGCCGCTGGACACGTCGAACAGGCCGTACTCGGACAGCTTGAGCTTCTTGCGCACCGCGATCTCGCGGACCGCGACATTGTGCGCCTGCGAGCCGGTGAAGTGCTGCAGCGCGGCACCCCAGCACTCGGGCGGGACCACCCGGAGGTCGACACCGATGCTGCCGCCCTGCGCCGGGCGACCGGTGCTGACCCGCACCGACGTCTTCGTGTCGCCGTGCGCGACGACCTCTGTCACCTCGGGCAGTTCGACGATCTTTCGCATCAACGGGCCCGAGTCGCTGGCCGCCGCGAGAACGTCGACGTCGCCGATCGTTTCTGCAAAGCGCCGCAGCGAGCCGGCGTGCTCACATCGCTGGCAGCCAGGAACCGCGCCGATCACCGCGACGATCCGCTCGGCGACGTCAGCCGCGACGTTCAGCGGCACCCGCTGCCCGAGGCCGCGTGCCAGCTCGATGCCGTGCCGCAGCTTGCCCTCGCTCTTGGGCCCGAACCCGCGCAGGTCCTGGAGCCGTCCCTCGTCGATCGCGGCCGACAGCTCGGCGACGGAGCCGATCCCGAGCTCGCGGTACAGCTGGAGTGCGCGCTTGGGGCCGAGCGCTGGGATCTTCGTCATCTCCCTGACCCCGTCCGGCACCGTGGCGCGCAGCTCCTCCAGCGCCTTGATTGTGCCGGTCTGCTGGAACTCGGTGATCTTCGTCGCGATCGAGGCGCCTACGCCGGGATCTGCCGGAGGGTCGTGGCGTCGAGCACGCTCACGTCGCCGCTGAAGCCGGCCACGGACTTGGCGGCCTTCTCGTAGTTGCGGGCGCGGACCGGATCGCCGCCGGAGATCTGCAGCAGCTCCGCGAACTCCGCCAGCAGCGCGGCGACCATCTCGTTGGGCTGTGGCATACCGGCATTGTGCTCCGGGCAGGAAGCGGCCCGCCGGACGGGGCGCGCCGCGCGGCGGCGATCCCGGCAGCTACCCGGCGGCCGGACCCGCGCTGGCTGACCGGGACAATAGGTGTCATTGTTAATGACCGAGGGCACTAATGCCCGGTGCGCGGCAGTCGGCAGCGAGGAGACCGAGATGACGGTAACGGAGCAGGGGACCGCCGGCGCGGCTGGGCCGGGGGCCGTCGGCGACACCATCGAGCAGGAGCGGTTGCACCGCAAGCAGGAGCTGGCCGCGGCGTTCCGCATCTTCGGCCGGTTCGGCTTCTCCGAGGGCGTGGCCGGGCACATCACCGCGCGTGACCCCGAGCACACCGACCGGTTTGGGTCAACCCGTTCGGGATGAACTTCAGCCAGATCAAGGTCTCCGACCTGATCCTGGTCGACCACCAGGGCAATGTTGTCGAGGGCAGCCGGCCGGTGAACCGGGCGGCCTGGTGGTTCGTCACCATGGAACGGTCCTGCCAGGCGCAGCTGCTCGCGATGGCGGCCGGCCCGCCCAGGCCGATCGACCGGGAGACCGCCCTGGTCACGCGCGGGCAGCTGGGCATCCCGATCGCCGGCCAGTTCCAGTTCCGGCCGCTGTGGGACCATATCGTGGCATCCGACCCTGACCTCTTCGACTGATTGGCCGACGGTTTGAACCAGCCGCTTGAGTCCCGCCAGCTTGAGTCTGACCAGCTTGAGTCTGACCAGCTTGAGTCTCACCAGCTTGAGTCTTACCAGGACGAGATCTACCTGGGCGGGGTCGGCGGCGCCACGCCGGTCCTGCCGATGAACCTGGCCGCGCTCGAGGACCTCGCCCGCGAGCGGATGGTGGATGCGTCCTTCGACTACATCCGCGGCGGGGCGGGCACCGAGGACACGGTCAGGGAGAACACGGCGGCGTTCCGGCGGTGGCGGATCGTCCCCCGGATGCTCACCGACGTCAGCGCCGCCTCGTACGCGAGCACAGTGCTCGGCACCCGGCTCGCCGCCCCTATCCTGCTCGGCCCGGTCGGCGTGCTCAAGATCGCCCACCCGGACGGCGAGGTCGCGGTCGCGCGGGCGGCCGCGGCGGCGGGCGTGCCGATGGTCATGTCGACCGCGGCGTCCTGCACGATCGAGGAGGTCGCCGAGGCCAACGGCCACGGCCAGCGCTGGTTCCAGCTGTACTGGCCGAAGGACAGGGACGTCGCGCTGAGCTTCCTCGGCCGGGCCAAGGCCGCGGGATTCGGCGTGCTCGTGCTCACCCTGGACACGCGGCTGCTCGGCTACCGGCCGCGCGACCGACCTGGACAGGGCGTTCCTGCCGTTCCTGCGCGGCATCGGCAACCAGAACTACTTCAGCGACCCGGCCTTCGTCGGCGTGCTGCCGGGACCGGCGGCCGAGCACCTGGACGCCGCGATACTGCACTGGGTGCAGATATTCGGCGACGCCTCGCTCACCTGGGCCGACCTGCCGTTCCTGCGGGAACACTGGGACGGGCCGATCGTGCTGAAAGGCATCCAGTCGGTCGCTGACGCCGAGCGGGCGGCCGACGCCGGGATGGACGGGATCGTCGTCTCCAACCACGGCGGGCGCCAGGTGGACGGCGGCATCGCCGCGCTCGACGCCCTCCCGCCGATCGCGGCCGCCGCGGGCTCGCGGCTCACTGTGCTGTTCGACAGCGGCATCCGCGGCGGCGCCGACATCGTCAAGGCGCTGGCGCTCGGCGCCCGCGCCGTGCTGATCGCCCGCCCGTACGCCTACGCGCTCGGGCTGGCGGGGGAGGAGGGAGTCAGGCACGTGCTCCGGGCGCTGCGCCAGGACTTCGAGCTGACCATGCGCCTGGCCGGCCACGCCAGCCTCGCCGACCTGACCCCCGACGCCCTGACGCCCTGACGAGGCTCTCCTGACGCTCCAGGGTCGCCCCACCAGGGGCGGGAAAGCACCGCACGCACGTGAGCGGCCGGTGCGCGGTCATTATGCGATATCTGTGGGGCCACGCTGTTGGTGGTACGCGTCCGGAACTGCCGCGACGACGGCCAGCGCGAGGACGGCGGGGAGCGCTTCAGAGTGCCGTGCGGGTCGCCGCGCCGGGGAGCCGCGGAAGCCGTATAAGGGCGGCGGCTGCGGCCGGGTCTGCGGTGGGGAATTCCTGGCAGCTGGCGAGGCGGTACGTGGTGCCGTCGGTGGTGGCGATGTGGGTGCCGGCTGCGGCGAGGATGTGCAACAGGGGGTCGGTCATGCCGGACGGCCCGCTCGGGACGCGGTTGTACTGCAAGACGAGCCGGTGATGCCTGGCGAGCACGGAGCGAACACCGAGTACCGCGAGCTGGCCCTGCAGTTCGGCCAGCAGGAGCATCCTGCGCTCAACCTCGGCCCGGGCCAGTACCGGCGGGCTGGATGACGGGGCGCCCTGCGCGTTCTCGGGCATCGGGCCTTGATCTCCGTTCGTTCGGGGGGACGCGCCCGCGGCGGCGAGACAGGCGGGACCAGGTGAGTTGGCAGTGGCGGACGGGGCTGGCTCGGCTGGGCTGGTGCCGGTCATGGTCGGTTTCGTCCCTGTGGCAGGTGTGTGGTGTGTCCGGGCGCCCGTTCGCTGTGTGCTCGGGGGCGCGATTGAGTTGATAGCCAGTCAACCCACTGCGCGACAGTGAGGGAATGGGGACGCTGGGTAGGGGATAGTAGGAGGAGGTAGAAATGGCGGTCTACCCGCTTCATCCCCGGTGAGAGGTGCACGCGACAATGTCCGCAGGTAGGCCGTTGCCCTCGTGGGCGCGACGGCTCGTTGAGCTGCGTCGTGCGCGGATGTGGTCTGCTGGGGATCTTGCCCGCGAGCTGAAAAAGCTGCGTGATGGTCTGCCGTCGGTCAGGTCCCTCGCGCACATGATCCAGTTGGACTGGGAGACGGGCAGGCATCGTCCCAGTCCGCGCTACCGGCTTCTGCTTACGGCCCTCTATGACGTTGACGAGCACCAGATCTTCGGCGATCAGACCGCCTCCACGGTGCCCCCGTGGCGTGCTGACCTGCATAGCGCACTTGCCGGCGTCTCGGCCATCGACGGGCAGGGACAGCTCGGTGAATATCGCGGCCCGGTCGCGCCCGAACTCGTGGACTACTTTGGGAGTCAGCTCGCTGGCCATTATTCGGCTGATCGGTTCCTGGGGCCGATGCGGCTGATACCGACGGCTGTTTCTCAGTACGAGTTGCTGTGTGATCTGGCCAACGCGGCCAGTGATGGCCTGCGCGGCGACCTTTGGAGTCTGGCCACGGGTTACGCGGCGTTTGTTGGGTGGCTTTACCAGGATGCCGGAGACCTGGGTACATCAACGAACTGGCTCGATGTGATGATCGAACGAGCGCATCGTTCACTGGACATACAGCTGGTCTGCTTCGCGCTGCACAACAAGGCGATGCTGCATGCGGACATGAGAGACGGCCCCGGTGTCCTGGACCTGACGGGCGCGGCCTTGCAGCAGCGAGCCCGCCTTTGCCCCAAGGTGCATCTCCTGGCTCTTCAGCAGTCCGCGCACGGTGCCTCCCTAGCCGGCGGCGATGATGCCAGCAACGTGTGTGACCGGCTTCTCGACGAGGCGGCCGGGCTCGTCGACGCGATCGATGATGAGTACCCCTGGGGTGGAAGCTGCCGGACGCCGCGCTATGTCGATGTCCAGCGGGCGACCATCTACACCCGGCTCGGCCGGACACGCGATGCGCTGGAGCTGTGGGGGCAGGTCATCCCTGGCATTCCCGTTTCGTCGCGTCGCGACCTCGGGGTGTTCCGCGCACGGCAGGCGCAAGCCCTAACCGACGCCGGGGAACCAGAACAGGCCGTGGCAATTGCCGGTGAGGTCGCCCCCCTCATAGCTCAGACAGGATCGGCTCGGATGCGGGGGGAGCTTTTCGCGCTGCGTCCGCGCATGGAACCGTGGAGGGACGAGCCGCCGGGGCGGGCGCTCGATGAGATGCTCGCAGGAATCCCCGGGAAGTAGTCAGTCGGAGGCAGAGCGTGGCACCTAGGGACGAGGTAATCACACCCGAGCAGCTAAGAGGGAGGCTCGGAGGTCTCGAAGGCTGGCGCGGCGACACCAGCGGTATCAGCAAGGACTACAACGTCGATTACGACACTGCGGTCCGGGTCGTCGCGGAGATCGGGAAGGCAGCGGTCGAGCTGGAGCACCGGCCCGACATCGATATCCGATGGGACCGGCTGCACGTCTTTTTGACCACGCACACGGCGGGCGATGTCGTCACCGAGCTTGACTTCCTGCTCGTCGCGCGGATCGACGCGATTGCCGCATCATATGGGGCGAAGTCGCTTTAAGCTCCACTCCTTCGTCAGCGCCATGCCTTTCAGGAGCCGGTCGGTCTGCGGGGTCTTAGAGGGCGTCTGATTTAGGTCAGTGATGGTTCGCCGGTTTCGGTGTTGTGGTCTCGCCAGGTTGGGGTGGTTTCGCCGGTGAGCCGCCGGCTCATGTTATCGGTCATCGCCCAGAAGATCACGGCGGAACGTTCCGGGAGGGTCTCGTAATCTGGGGCAAGCCGGCGGTGCAGCATCAGCCAGCCGAGCGTGCGCTCGACCGCCCGCCGGCGGGCAGCGGCGCGAAGCCCTTCTGGCCCTCGGGCTTGGGGACGACCTCGAAGGTGATGCCGCATCTGGCGGCATGGGCGAGGAGGCCAGCCTTATATCCGGCGCGCACCTTCGGGCAGGCGGCGGCCAGCGAGCTGGCGACGTTCTTGCCGCCGTTGGTGTCCTACACGGACGCGGCGGTGACGACGACGGCCAGCAGCAGGCCGAGGGTGTCGGTGGCGATGTGCCGCTTGCGAGCGTTATCTTGAGCCTTCAAGATCGATAGCTCTGTGACCTGGGTGTTCTCGTTGTGAACGGTGTCGAGGACGGATGCCTCGGAACGCGTTGATGGGTCCTGAGGCGAGAGTTCGGAACGATGCCCGCCGGCGTGTCGCGGTCGGCCTTGTTCGTTGCTCAGGGCAGGAGTACGCGGATGGCGAGCCATTCTCGGGCCTGGTCGCGGATTGGACCAGGCTGGAGGTGGCGGGAGCCGCTGGAGCGGGGCTGTTGTGCTCTTGACGTCGCGGAGTTCGCCTATTCGCTCGACGGGCAGGGCCTGCCAATGATCGCTCAGCTCACGGGCCTGCGTGGGTGTCAGAATCAGGGCGGCGAGGATGTCGGCCGCGACCAGGTCTGGGTTCCAGTCGGAGTCTTGGATGTCTGGGCCGAGCCGATCGATGATGAGTATCCGCAGCCTGAAGTTGTTTGCCGCCATGCGGGCCTGCTGCCATGGGCTATCGCCGTGCATGCGTGCGTTGACCTGCAGGGACAGCTTGGCCCACCTCTTGCGGTCCGCGGGGTCGAGGTGGTCATCCTGGGCGTGGCGGACGGTGACTTCGCGGATGCGCTCCAGCTCCTGCCCGTGGTGATCGGGGCGGTCAGCCCATGCCTGGAGCTGCTCGAAGGTCCACGCGCCGATGTTGCGGATCGGCCCGCTCGGGGTTGAGACGCTGTCCATGCCTCAAGCGTGCCTCATGGGAGAACGGCCGATCCGTTCTGCACGGTCCGGTGAGCTTCGCGGTGCTGGCCGGGCCGCTCGGCTGTCCGACCACCTCGGCAGCGCGACGTTCCCCGAGCGCTCGGGCGAGAGCCTCACGGAGCTGCTGGCTGTCAGCCTCAAGTTTCCGGATCCGGGCAGTAGCCGCTTCCAGGCGGCGAAGCAAGGAGGCGTCCGAGGCCTGCTGCCGTTGCGGGGGAACTGCCGCCGATGGCGCAGCTGGGTGCCGCTGGCGGAGTTGCCCGATCTCGGTGCGCAGGTCTTCCTGTGAGTAGAGTCAGGATCTGGAGACCTGGGCATGCTTGGCGACGGTATCGAAGGTGATGCGCTGGCCGGTGGCGTCCATGCGCCGCAGAGCGGCGACGGCGCGTTCGCGGTCTGCTCGGCTCGCCGGTGGGCGGCCTGGATGACGTGGTGGGAGTTGTCAGCCCACATTGGCGGCCTCGGTCCTCTTCGTCTTCGCGGTCCTTCTCGATCTCGCCGATCATTCGGTTCAGGTTCGTGAGGACCTGCTGATTCATCTCTGCGACCCGGGTCTGACCCTGGCGGCTGTGGGAAGGGGTGCCCCCGAGGCTTCCCCCCGCCTGGATGTGAGTCGGCCACACGCCGGCCCTTGTAGGGGCGGGTGGTCGGGGGCCATTGGTGGTGGGACCTCGGAAGGGGTGATCGCACCGGCCGGCCGTCGCTGGTCCTCAGAGTTGCCCTGGCGCCGGCCGCTGGTGTGGGTTCGGACCGGCGTGGCGGCGGGTGCCTGCGCCGTGCGCTGCCTCCTGGGCTGGTGCCTCGCCCCCGACGCCCTGACGAGGCTCTCCTGACGCTCCAGGGTCTCCGCTCCCAGGAAGATGGCATGATTCACTCCGTGTGCCTGCCACGGACGATGTCGAGGTCCTCATGACACGGAAGCGAGTGCCTCCGGTGCTCGTCACCGGAGCGACCGGCCGGGTTGGGCGCGTCGTAGTCGACCTGCTAATAGACGCGGGCGTGCCGGTCCGCGCCCTCACGCATCGCTCCGAGGCGGCGGCGGCGCTGCCAGCGAACGTCGAAGTCGTCACCGGCGACCTCACCGCGCCCGAATCGCTCGACGCAGGACTGCGAGGTGTTAGTGCGGTCTTCCTCGTCTGGACCGCCCTGCCGACGACTGCTCCGGCAGTTGTCGAGCGTCTCGCAACCTACACGCGGCGTGTCGTCTTTCTCTCCTCACCGCACCGAACCCCGCACCCTTTCTTCCGGCAACCGAATCCGATGGCGGTGCTCCACGCCGATATTGAGCGGCTCATCGCGGCCGCCGGGCTCGAGTCGACGATCATCCGGCCGGGGATGTTCGCTTCGAACGCGTTGTTCTGGTGGGCGACCGCGATTCGCGCCGGCGGTGTCGTCCGGTGGCCTTACGGCGCTGCCAAGACGGCACCCGTCGATGACCGCGACGTGGCAGCCGTCGCGGCGCGGACCCTGTGTCAGGACGGACATGCTGGAGGCGACTACGTCCTCACGGGCCCCGAGTCAATGAGTCAGGCGGAGCAGGTGAGCATCATCGGTGACGTCTTGCGGCGCCGGATCAGATTTGAGGAGCTGTCGCCGGACGAGTTCCGAAGCGAGACGGAAGGAAGCTGGCCGCGCCCGGCCGTGGACATGCTGCTCGCCGCGTGGGGCGCAACGATCGGAAGGTCGGCGTTCATCACCTCTACGGTGTCCGACGTCCTCGGATCGGCACCGCGATCGTTTCGCCAGTGGGTCGCCGATCACGCCACCGCGTTTATGGAAGGTCCAACCCCATCGAGTTGACCTTCGCCACGGTCAGGCACCGGTCAATCCACCAAGATCATGGACTTGGGGTTCAGAGAGCGTCGACGTTGACGACGATGGCTTGCTGGGTGGAGCGCGCGATCACGACGACGGCCTCGGTGTCGGACGACGGGTTCTCCTCCCGGTGGCGGCTGTGCGGAGGGACCCAGACGTAGTCGCCCGGCTTGGTCTCGAGCCTGATGACGGGTTCTCCTCCCGGTGGCGGCTGTGCGGAGGGACCCAGACGTAGTCGCCCGGCTTGGTCTCGAGCCTGATGAGGTCGCCGGAGGCGGCGTCGCGGCAGACGAATACCGGGGTGCCGGACACCACGTAGATGCCGGTCTCCGAGTCGCCGTGGTGATGATCGCCCGATGACACCCCGGGCGGCAGGACCGTCCGGCCCATCCAGATCGACCGGGCGCCGACCAGGTCACCGGAGATCGCGGCCGCGCGGATCATCCCCGCGGTCTGTGCGGTCGCGGCGGACAGGTCACCGCCGCGGATGAGCCGAAGACCGTCCGTCGCCGGATCAGGCATTCTCGGCGGGCTCCAGGCTGAGCGAGACCGAGTTGATGCACCACCGCTGGTCGGTCGGGACGTCGTAGCCCTCGCCCTCGAACACGTGCCCCAGGTGCGAGTTGCAGTTGGCGCACCGTACCTCGGTCCTCGTCCGGCCGAACGAGCGGTCCTCAAGCAGGACGACCGCGTCGCCTTCCTTGGGCTGGTAGAAGCTCGGCCACCCGCAGTGTGACTCGAACTTGGCGTCGGAGCTGAACAGCTCGGCCCCGCATGCCCGGCAGCGGTAGACGCCGCGCGTCTTGGTGTCGGTGTACTCACCGGTGAAGGGAGCCTCCGTGCCCGCCTGGCGAAGGACGTGATACTCCTGCGGACTAAGGCGCTTGCGCCACTCGTCCTCGGAAAGCTGTGTATTCCCCATGGCGGCGAGACTACCGGGCCTGCCAAGGCAGGCCCGGCGGCGGCCGGGCCGCTGGGCTGCCCAAGGCGGCCGGGCTGCCCAAGGCGGCCGCGCCGCCCGGTTCTGGCGGCTAGGCGACGGGGCCGGGCGAGCGGGCTCGGTCAGGCGGTCGGCGAGCTGTCCGAGGCGGCGCCGGCCTGGCCAGCTGCCGGGCCGGCAGATGGGCTCGCTGCAGGGCCGGCAGCCGGGCTCGCCGCGGGACCGGCCGGCGCCGTGGCGGGCTTGGGCGCCAGCGGGCCCTCGAGGACGTCGTCGGGGTTCAGGTACCGGAAGGCCAGCGCGGCGACCGTGCCACCGAGCAGGTTGCCGATCAGGTAGATGTAGAAGTTGCCCCAGTTCAGCAGGCCCATCAACATGGCGCCGAAGGCCACGGCCGGGTTGAACGCGGCACCGCTGACGGCGCCCACCGCGAACGCGCCGGCGGCCATCGTGAACCCGATCGCGAGCCCGAAGAACTGGTTGCCCGGCTGGTCCTTGCTCGTCGCGACGTTGAGCACGACGTACACCAGGGCGAAGGTGAAGAAGAACTCGGCGAACATCGCGGAGAAGACGGCGTGCGCGCCGCTGGTCGGCAGGGTATGCACCACGCCCGGGTCCACCGTGAACTTCGCCAGCCAGGCCGCGAGGAACGCGGCGACGAGTTGCGCGACCCAGTACGGCACGGCGTCGGCGAGCGGAATCTTGCCGCGCAGGAACACGCCGAGCGTCACGGCCGGGTTGTAGTGCGCGCCGGAGATGTGCCCGCCGGCGTAGACGAGCACCATCAGCACGGCACCGATCGCGAGCGGCACGAAGGGCGAGCCGCTCATGACCGCGCATCCGATGGTGAAGACAAGCCCGAATGTCCCGATGAACTCGGTCACGTACTTACGCATCGTCACCCCTCGCCGTCGCTATATGGCTACATCTGCGTCAAGATCACCACCAACCCAGCGCAAGGGATCATAGCGACGTCGGCTCAGAAAATCACCTCATACCGTGTCTCATCCTGCGTCGTGATCATCTCGGCCGAGCCCACGTGCCCGGCGGCCACCACGTCGGAGAGCACCGATCGGAGCAACTCTAGCTCCGACTCCGGTCCTGTCACGGTCAGCCGCGCCACACTGGCCTTCTGCGACAGCCCAGCCTCCGATTTGGCCTTCCGAATCGCCCCGATCGCGGCCGCCGCGGCATCCAGCCCGGCGCCATCGACCCGTTGCGCAGCCAGGACGACGGCGCCTGCACTGGACGCCGCGGCGGAGCCCGGGGGTTGTTCCTTGGCGAACGGCAGTTCACCGGCATCTGGCCACGGCGCCCGGTGGATCGACCCCTCCTGCCACCACGACCACACCTCCTCGGTCACGAACGGCAAGATGGGCGCGAACAGCCGCAGCAGCGCCGACAGCGCGCAGCGCAATGCCGTCACGGCCGACGCGGCGCCCGCCGCGCCCTGCCCGCCCGCGTACGCGCGGGGCTTGACTAGTTCCAGGTAGTCATCGCAGAACTGCCAGAAGAACTGCTCGGCCGCCTCCAGCGCGCTGGCGTGGTCATAGTTCTCGAGCGCGGCGGTGCAGCGGTCGATCACCTGGCCAAGCCTGCCCAGCATGGCCAGGTCGAGCGGCTCGGTCACCACCGCGTCCCGCTCGTCCCGCTCGCCCTGCTCGCCCTGCTCGCCCTGCTCGCCCCGCTCGCCCTGCTCGCCCCGCTCGCCCCGTTCGGCCTGATCGGCCTGATCGGCCTCCTCGGGCCGTTCGGCCGGGTTGGCCGGCGCGCCGAATCCCAGCACGAACCGGCTCGCGTTGAGAATCTTCACCGCCAGCCGGCGCCCGATCTTGAGCTGTGCGGGGTCGAACGCCGTGTCCACGCCGAGCCGCGCGCTGGCCGCCCAGTACCTGACCGCATCGGTGCC
>WNGM01007636.1_pt1 | contig 11848 bp, 10 predicted proteins | sample 5400571 | NCBI WGS metagenome assembly WNGM01 (sample SAMN13153378, study PRJNA577476) | soil metagenome | isolation source: 100 cm soil or saprolite under Garry oak tree replicate 2 | place: USA:California | collected 2016-06-15
ACGGGACGCCACCTGGCCGCAAAGCTGTCGCCCTCGGCGGCCAGCGCGGGCAGCACCCGGCCGCGCGCGGCCAGGTCGGCGGCGAAGCGGGCCACCGCGGCCAGGTAGGTCAGCGACCCGCCGGCCGCGACGTCCTCCGGCGGGCCGGACGCGGCGAATTCGCCGAGCACCGCGAGCGCGGCCGCCGGGCCGAAGGCGAGCACCGGCACCCGCCAGCTGGCCAGCGAGACCCGCTTGACGGGTCCGCGCCTGGGCGGGCCGGGCTCCGGCGCCTCGGGCCTGACCAGCTCGGGCGAGGCCAGCGGCCCGCCGCCGGCCGTGGGCAGCCGCAGCGTCAGCTCGTCGTGGACGGCCTTACGGGCGGCGTCGCCCGTCCGGCCCGGCCACCCGGCCAGCGTGTCGGCCAGCTCGGCGGCCTGGCACGCGAACGGGTGCGGCGGCAGCAGGCGGGTACCGCGCGGCGCGGACTCGGGCACCGGCGGCAGGTCCGGGTCCTCGGCCCACAGGCACAGCGACCCGTGCGCCCAGATCCCGTGGATGACCCGCATGCTCTGTCTTTCTCTCGCTCGCCGCCGGGCGCCTTTGAGGCGCCTTCTTCCCTCGTCGCTCCTACGTCGCTCCTCGGTCCAGTCGGCGCCGGCGCCCTTTGGCTCGCTCGCTACTCCCGATTACGCCACTGCCAGCACGCTAACAAGCGGGTCGGACAATTCGCCGGCGCCGCGCCTACTTGGGCGCTTCCTGCTTGGGCGCTTCCTGCCCGGTGGTCTCGGCCGGGCCGGGCTTGGTCCCGGCGTCCGGCGTGATCTTGCGGAACTGCTTGTTCATCGACCGGAGCAGGAAGACCAGCGCCACGCCCATGGCCGCGACCACCAGGAACCCGAGCACCCCAGGGGTGACGTTGTCTGTGGCCGAGGAGGACGCGGCGGCGGCCGCGAGCACGCCGAACGTCATAGGCTCACCCTCTCCCGGACGCCCGCGAACAGATCATCCTCGGGCAGTTCGCTATCCACGACTGACCTAGCCAGATGATAGTCCTCTGTCGGCCACGCGGACCGCTGCACCTCCAGCGGGCAGGAGAACCAGAAGCCGTTCGGGTCGACCTGGGTGGCGTGCGCCTTCAGGGCCTGGTCCCTGATCTCGAAGTAGTCACCGCACGGCACTCTGGTGGTGATCTCAGGCTCGCTCCATTCATCGCCGCGCTCTTTCGCGCGGTCCGCCCATTCCTCGAAGATCTTCGTGTAGGGCGACTCCAGGCCGCGGCGGAGCATCTCCTCGTGCAGGGCCACGAACTTGGCCCCGTGAAATGACACGAAGTAGTACAGCTTGAGCGGCTGCCAGGGCTCTCCGGAATCCGGGTACGCGTCCGGGTCGGCGGCCGCCTCGAAGGCCGCCACGCTGACCTCATGGGTCATCACGTGGTCCGGGTGCGGATAGCCGCCCTTCTCGTCGTAGGTGAGCATCACGTGCGGGCGGAACTCGCGGATCGCGCGGACCAGCGGCTCGGCCGCCTCGTCGAGCGGCGTGACGGCGAAGCAGCCCTCCGGCAGCGGGGGCTTCGGGTCGCCTTCGGGCAGCCCGGAGTCCACGAACCCGAGGAAGCGCTGATCCACCCCGAGGATCTCCCTGGCCCGCGCCATCTCAGCCCGCCGGACCGCGGCGATGTCGCCCTTGATCTCGGGCCGGTCCATGGCCGGGTTCAAGATGTCGCCGCGCTCCCCGCCGGTCAGCGTGCAGACCAGGACCTGAGCGCCGTCGCGGACGTAGCGCGCCATCGTGGCGGCGCCCTTGCTCGACTCGTCGTCCGGGTGCGCGTGCACCGCCATCAGCCTGAGCTGGCCCCAAGGATCCGCTTCAGTTTCCAACGGTGGTCTCCCTCGTTTAACCTTGCTGGGCCCCGGGGGACGACCCCCCGAACCCCCCGAAACGACGTCTAGTGCCGCAACACCCGTTCGGCGGTGCGACATTCCCCGTTCGGGAGCAGTTGATCAGCCGCTCCCATTTGACTAGAACGCATTAGTCGCCGACGCTAGTTAGCCTCAAGAGATTACCCCCGAGGACCGACCACGGTCCCGCGGACTGTAAGTCCTGCGCAGTACCTAGGAGTGCCCGTGACCGAGACGCGCGACGACAGCGTCACCTGGCTGACCCAGGAGGCGTACGACCGGCTGAAGGCCGAACTTGACCACCTCTCAGGACCGGGGCGCGTCGATATCGCGCTTGACCACCTCTCAGGACCGGGGCGCGTCGATATCGCGAAGAAGATCGAGGCGGCCCGCGACGAGGGCGACCTGAAGGAGAACGGCGGCTATCACGCGGCCAAGGACGAGCAGGGCCAGATCGAGGCGCGGATCATCCTCCTCCAGCACATCCTGGAGAACGCCCGCGTCGGCGCCCCGTCGCGCACCGACGGCGTGGTCGGCCCCGGCATGACGGTCACCATCCGGTTCGTCAAGGACGACGACGAGGTGACCTTCCTGCTCGCCTCCCGCGAGGAGAGCGGCTCGCCGATCGACGTCTACTCGCCGCGCTCGCCGCTCGGCGCCGCTATCACGGGCAAGAAGGTCGGCGAGAAGGCCACCTACTCGATGCCGAACGGCCGCGCCAATACCGTCGAGATCCTGGAGGCGGTCCCCTACGTGGGCGCCTGACGGTCACGATCTCAGATCATCCGAACGGGCCGTGGTGACTGCCACCACGGCCCCGTTTCGGTTGCTCCTGGGTGGCCCGCCCGGCTATGACACGTGGCATCACGCCAGCGGAAATCGGTCAGCCGGGCGCTTTGGTAAAGGCTTACGCGCCCCGCCACCTCGAAGACGACAACGATCGCGATGACGGACTCGTCTACCGCGAGCTCGTGCACCGCTACCTCATCGACCTCAGCTGCCAGGCGACAGCCAGCAGCAAAGCGGCCGAAGATAGGCAAGAACCGGGACCGGCCTCCCCACTGAGCGGCGTGAAGCTGCCGAAGGGTATCGTGCTTGATTCCACACCCAGTGTCACGACCGGGCGAAACAACCCCAGGCCGCCCGCACGCCCTGTGACGCTGTGGCTCCGCCAACGCCGGGATGCAGACTACCCGGAGGCACGGCCGAGCGAGCCGTGCTCCACATTGATTATACTGCCGGGCATGTCACGGCCGCTATTCGAGCCCGGCCTCGCCAAGGCCAAGGCCAAGTCGCTACTCGACAAATGGCCGACCGCCAAGGCCCTGGCCTATGTAGCCGACGATGCCAGGTGGGGCTTGCGACAGCGGCTTGGCCGCATCCAATCGGAGTCGGGCAGCACCCACTACGCCATACCAATCGAGCAGTCGGTGAACTATCTGGAGGAGGTCTTCAACGACTACCGGACCTATGGCGCATTTGATCATCTCGATGGCGCCGCAGCCGAGGTTGGGCCGGGCGATAACGCTGGTATAGCACTGCTGCTCCAGTCCGCTGGCTGCAAAACGGTGGATCTTGTCGACCGGTTCCGCAGCCGACGGAACGTTGACCAGCAACGGCGCATCTACCAGGCGCTGGCCGCGCGCCGCGGGATTCAGGTCGCGTGGGGCGAGGTCGGCTGGGCTGATGAATGCCTCCCTGGGATCAGCTGGCGCATCGGCCACTAGGGGCCATCCGGAGCATGGCGGCCTGCCTCCGGCCTGGCGGGCGCATGGTGCACAAGGTCGACTTTCGCGATCACGGGATGTTTACTCCGGCGCACTCCGAGCTAACCTTCCTGCGGTTTCCCGGTCCGCTCCATCGGCAGATGACGAGGCGATCGGGACGGCCCAATCGGGTGCTGCTCCACCGTTATCGAGACCTCGCAACCGAACTCGGGCGTGCAGGCAGCTTGGAGGTGACAATCCTGGTGACGAGCCTGGTCGGCGAGGGGGAGATAGTGCCCCATGTGCCATTTACGACCCTCCAATCACCCGCCCGGCGGCGCGCTGTAGCGCGAGTGGAAGCAGAGCGTCACCGTTTTGCCAGGGAGTTCGACAAAGTGACAAGCGAGGATCTGGCCGTTACCGGCATCTTCTGGATCGGTGTTCGTCCCCCCGGCTGAAGACAGCGAGGCCTCTCCGAACAGTGTCGACCTCCCTCTCAGGGATGTACCTGGGAATGAGCGAGATCCCACCTCTCCGCGCGCGTGAAAGGCGGGCTCCTAGCTGGTCGACCGGAACATGTACGGTGAAGACCGTTGGTAACCGCTCGTGTGCGCGAGGAGACGAGGGTCGTGGTTCTCGGCCACGTGCACGGCCTAAGGCTGCCATCTGCCAAGAGCTCGCCGTAACTCGAGGGGAGCTGGGCTCGTGAGCGAGAACCTCGAACGTGACATCGAGGCGGCGCTGGAGGCCCGCATCGGACGCGAATGCGTGATTATGCCGTCCGGTCGATTTGCCATTCACCTCGCCTTCCAGCTGCTCCTCTCGCCCGGCGATCGCATCCTCATGTCCCCGCTTGAAGACGACACCGTGTTCTTCGGCGCCCTCGCGGCCAGGCTCCGGCCGGTGATGGCGCCGGTGTCGACCCACGATGGAAACATGCGTATCGACGCAATCGATGACGTAACGTGGTCGACCATTTCCGCCGTTCTGACAGGTAACACCTACGGTCTTCCCGACCGTGTCGTCGAGCTCAGCGCAACGTGCGGCCGATTCGAGATTCCGCTGATCGAAGATGCCGCCCATGCGCTCGAGACGGACATTGACGGGCGCCCCATAGGGAGCTTCGGCGCTGTTTCCGCCTTCAGCTTGTCGAAGCACTTCCCCGGGCGGGGTGGCGTTCTCGCGTTCGACCGGGAGGTCAGCCGCCGGGACGTCACCCGATTGCGCGATCGGCTCATGCTGCCGAGGCCGATTGGCAACCAAGTGGCCGGCCTCGTGCGATCGGCGGCCAGAGCGCCACTGGAGACCCTTCATCTCATGCGAGGGCTGGATCGCGCGCGCCACTTGACACATCCTGTGAGACCTGCTCCATGGCGAGTGCTGCTACGTGCGCCTCGGCTGGAGCACGCGCGTTCCAGCGGTGACCTCGACCAGTTCGACGTGTGGATGGAGACGGCGTACCCGGACTACCGGATGCGACAGCGATCGAGCCATCTGAAGCGGACGCTGGGCGGCCTGCGCGACCTCGGGCGGGACCGCGAGGAGCGGATCGCGGGCGTGCTTCGGCTTCGAGCGCTCGATTCGGTTGCCCCGGCGGCCCGTGAGGGCGACCCACTGCCGTTGCTCCGTGTGCCGCTCCTGATCGAAGACCGGGACGCCGTGGCCCTCGAGCTGCGGCGACGAGGGATAAACGTCTAGTTCGTGTACGCGCCGCCACTGGACGAGTACTCCGGGCCAGAGTTCTGTGAGCCCTCTCCACTGCCGGAGGCAGCCCGATGGTGGGCCACCCACATCCTCCCCGTCGACCCACACGATGCGGAGCGCGTTCTCGACCTGGTCGGGAAGAACCAGATCCGCCTGACGCCCGCGGCCCCGCCACCGGTATGATGCGACCTCGTCGCGTGAGTCGGCCAACGATGCGCCGTACCGGTTGATCGAGCACGTCGAATTCGGCGCAAATGTGATTGTGCAATCGTTCACGAACTCTACGGCGCCGGATCGGCGATGACATACGGATAGGACCGTTCGTCGAGATCCAAAGGGGGCCGTGATCAGGCCGTGATCGGCGATAGGTGCAAGATCCAAGCCACGCGTTCGTATGTATAGGTGTCGTCATCGAGGACGAGGCATTCGTCGGGCACGGCGTCCTATTCATTAACAATTAACGACCGTTTCCCGCGGGCAGCAATGCACCTGTAGCTGCCGCGGGCGGCAAGGTGTTTGGCCTTGCGCGCATCCGTCTCTGTCATCAGGACGACCCGGCCGGACTTACCGGTGGCCGCCCTCAGCCTCAGTAGCTGTCGTCGCCCGGGTGCGAAGTTCTTCTTGTACGCCTCATCCCCGCGGAGAAAGTCGACCTCGGTGAACCCCCGGGTGCATGCGTCGCGGATGATGGCGTTGAGCAGGACTGTCGTGGCATCACGCCAGCGGAAATCGGTCAGCCGGGCGCTTTGGTAAAGGCTTACGCGCCCCGCCACCTCGAAGCCGACAACGATCGCGATGACGGACTCGTCTACCGCGAGCTCGTGCACCGCTACCTCATCGACCTCAGCTGCCAGGCGACAGCCAGCCGCAAAGCGGCCGAAGCTGGGCAAGAACCGGGATCGGCCTCCCCACTGGGCGGCGTGAAGCTGCCGAAGGGTATCGAGGGACCGGATCGCCTGCAGGCCCCGGCTGACGCGGTGATTCACTCCTGCAGCGGCCAGGCGGGAGGAAGCCCGGCGGAGGTTCTTCCGGAACAACGCCGGCCGGGCGGCTAGATAGGCATCTGGGTCCGCTGGCAGCGCTGCCCACGGCGCCACAGCGAGTAGCTCGCGATGCACGGGCGTGGGCAGGGCTTCGATCAGAAGCGAGTCGGCGTCTATGCCCTCAAGGTGGAGGACGCGCGTCCCAGGACGCCGTAGCCAGGCCGCTACGCTCGTTTTGACGTCATCCTGATGCCCTCGATCCGCCAGCAGGTCGAGATGATCGGGGCACAGCGGACCGGCACCCATCATGGTGAAGAACGGCAGGCCTAGCCGTCTTCTCTCCTCCAATGCGAGGCCGCCCATGAGCACATCACCGTGAACCACCAGGACGAAGTGGCGGCCTGAGCCTGCCGTTCCGGTGAGCCACCACGATCGCAGGAAGGGAGACGGCAGCGGTGAGAGGTCGATCAGACGATCCCACTGCGCCGCCCAGTGGCCGAGTTCGGGACGAACAAGCAAGCTGACAGCCACGGTGCGACCCTAACCGCAGGGCTGTCATGAGCGGGACGATGTTCATCGCGCCCCAGCCCTCGGTCCATTGGTCCGCCGGAGCGCCTTCGTCCTCACCGGTCGCGTAGTGGATTACGGTCGCAAGGAGCAGAGCCTGCTGCTCGGACCGGCCCCAGGCCGCGAACGGCTTCCCGCCAACCTCGACGGCACTAAGCTCGGTAGATGCCGACCGAGCGATCCAAACGGCCGCATCCCCGAAAGTGCATTTCCGAGCCATAGCGGTACGGCAAAGTTCGGCATACACCGCATCCAAGCCTGCGGGAGCATCTGGCCGGGCTCGTTCCCAGTCGATGACTATGGGGGGTAGCGGCGGTTTCCGGAGAAACACGTTGCCCGGCCACAGGTCGCCGTGACACCAGGCGGTGGTCATGTTCGCAGCGCCGATCGGCGCCAGAGCGGGCAAGATCTCCTCCACCAACCCAGGCGCGACTGCATCCAAGCCCGTTACCCAGCCGTGAGCCCAGTCAGCGTCGGTACGGCCGGTCCCGGCCACGGCTGCAAGCTCCGAGGCAATGGCCCGCAGCGCATCCCAGCCACTGCCGGATGGTCGCCAAGAGCGGCTGGCCCGCATGACCGGGAGCTTGATCCAGCGTTCTGCAGCCCATGAAATGCCGTCGGCATTTCCCGAAGCAACGGCATCGGGGAAGGCCACGCTGTTCTGCGCCGATCCGAGACGAGCCGACAAGTCAGCCATGACGCGTTGATGGTTGGAGAGGCGCCGGGCGCTACCCGGAGTAACGGCCACCCGGACAGCCAGATCACTTCCTCCGCAACGGACCCGCAGGGTCAGCTGCCCGAGCCCGCGGCCGACGATGAGCCCGCGCAGATATGCAGACCCGCCCAGGGTGGCGCCTACCTGATCGAGTACCGCATCGACGACGCTGTCATTTGGCCATGGCAGAGCGAGCCCCGACCTGCCCAGATAGCGCCATATGCGGGTAGTGGCCAGCCAATATCCCAGCCACCGCCGTGGAGAGCCGTCGTAAGTGAGCGGCCACCCGCTACCGATCACTGCCCGCAACTGCTCGGGCGTCGGAAACAAGGCAAAGCGGTAAGGCCGGGCCGAGCGGACGATCGCCACGTGCTCGCCGCCCGGCGCCAAGGCGGGTGCCAATGCCTTGGCACATATCCCGTCACGGTCGTCGCATACCAGCAAGGCGACGGTTCCCGGGCGAAGCGGGGATCTCTGGCCATCCCAGATCGCCGCATGCGCCGCCCCCTCTAGGTAGGCCATTGACTGGCCTAGGACGAGCGCAGCCGGGTAGGAGCGGAGAAGGTTCTGGGTCATAACCTGGTCCAGGTCGGCAAGCACTACGGGTCCAGAAGCCTGCCGGGGGAGCAGGAATCGCCATACGGCAGGGTGCATGTTGTATTCCCGGGCGAGCTGACCGGCAGAACTCACCTGGCGATGACGGGCTGGCCGGACGTAGGCGTTCAATCGTCCGGCCCTGACGGTTCGAGCGTAGCCACCATCAGGAAGCTGCCTGCGACCCGCTGGAGGCTCTTGCTCCCGGCCATGATCATCTCCGCTCTCCGTCTAGCTGCAGGTCCCCAGAGGTTTCGGCCGTCTCGCCGGTAGGGCAGGTAGCTGTATCCGAGGATCTGGCGAACGGTGAATCCATTGTCCGCGAACAACCTCCGGGCGTCCGCTATCCCCATCATGGGTACTCTCTCGGCCGGGTTCATCCGGAGCCGGAGGTATATTCCGCGCAGGCTGGCGGGGTTGAGATGGAAGTTCGCCACGACAAGCCCCCATGGCCGCAGTGAAGCTCGCATCCAAGCCAGGACCTCACTTCGAAGAGGAGGCTCGGCGTTGAGGAAGAAGCGGAATGCGGTGATGAGGTCGTAGGGGCCTGGCGCCAGGCCAGGCGTGGTGGTTACGTCACCTAGGATCAACTTGGCCCGAGGGCACCGGGCATGAGCCAGGGCCAGCATGTCCGGCGATACGTCGATGCCGACCGGAGCGGGAAAATAGCGACCTAGGAATTCCAGGACGCGTCCGGTGCCACAGGCAAAGTCAGCGACCGAACCCGGCGCTGATGATCCGACAGACCGGAGAATGCCGGCGAGAAGCCGCTGCTCCACGAGCCAGTCCTGTCCTTTTGCCGCCCGGAGATCCCATAGATCCTCGTCATAGGACTGTGCCTTGGCAGCGCCCAGATGACTCTCCCGGTATGAACCGGGCGCGGGCGTCATGGCCCGCGCCCTTCGACCTGGGCACATCGTGTTCACCGTCCCTCCCCTTGCAGACAGGCTACGCGCCAGATCATTTCCCTGGCGAGACCGATGACGAGCTGGGATCTTCCGTATCACGCCGCTGACTCGGCCCCCCTTAGTGGCTCACGCCCGCGCAGGGCCGCCCATCCTTCCCGGATAGGGCCGGGCATAACCGCCAGCAGAATGCCTGCGAAAACGGCCATCGCCAGCGAGCCGAGGATCAGCAGGGAGGCCCAGGAGGGGCTCGTGTTCAGGCCGGGGATGAGCCGTGCCAGGAAAACGACGGAGATCATTCCGGCTACGCCAAGCAACGGCAGACCCACAGATCTGCACAGCGCAGGGAGTCGCACTGAAGCGTAACGGACCGTCCACAGGCAGGTAACGACGGCTATCCCCGCTGCCACCAGAGCCTGGTCCAGGGCGACTACCGTAATGCCGGCCTGCGCCGTCCCGATCAGCACGGCAGTCAGCGTAGCCAGGTGCAACCCCCGTCCTACGAATACCAGATTGGCGCGACCGACTGCCTTGAGGACCTGAAGGGCACTCAGGATGAGCGAAAGGAAAAATGCATAAATGGCCAGGAATCGCACCGCGCCTGCCGCTGGCGCCCACTTGCTCCCGAGCAGGACAATGTGGTCGGCGAATAGCACCAGGCCGGCGAACCAGGGAATGCTCACCGCGTTGATGAGGCTGATCGTGCTTTCTGAAGCTCGGCCGATTGCTTCCCGCGAGGGCAGTCTGCAATAGTACGGGAAGACAGCCCCGTTCGCCACTACCGAAATCGCCAGGTAAGGCATGTAACAGATTCGGTAGGCCAGCGAGTACAGGCCGAGTGCCACCGGGCCCAGGACATGGCCGACGATGATATAATCCACATTAAGCAGGCCGAGGTTAATGAGGTTTGCCGCAGTGATATAGCCCCCGTAGTTCAGCAGCCGACGAGCCATGACGGGGTCCCAGCCAGGCAAGCATCGCGGACCGAGAAGGAATGCGATAACGGCATTGGCGACAGAACTTGTGATCTGTCCGGCCACCAGGCCGATCAGCGGATAGCCACCGGCAACCACCGCGATGGTCACCAGCCCGCCGACGATCGAGGGTAGTGAATCGGTCACTGCGCGTCGCCGGAAGCTCAGGGCGCGCGTAAGCCGTCCTAGCGGGACCTGGGCGGACGCGTCGAAAGGCAGGCAGACGGCAAAGCCCCTGATCACGAAGACGGCGTGCGGACTGTGAAAAAAGGACGCGATTACGGGCGCGAACGCCCAGGTCAGGCCCATGAGGACGAGCCCGGCGGCAAGCACTAGGGAGAGCGCTGTCCTCGTCGCCTGCTCGATCCGATCCTGCAGATAGGTCAGCGCGTCGGCCATTCCCAGCTCGTTGACAGCCGACAAAATGTTGTATGTGAGGGCGGCAATGGCGAGGATGCCGAATTCTGCTGGTGCCAGCGCCTTCGCCAGCACGAGCAGTACGACGGTCTGCGTGACCTTCGCACCCCAGGAACCCGCCGATAGCCACAGGGCCCCGCGCGCGGCGCGGGTCCGACTGCCTGCGGTACCGGGATCAGAAGCAGCTATGACTTTCGCCTGCCGCGTTCAGGGATGTTGTCACTAGTCTCTAACCCCCCTGGCCACTGGCCAGAATACGCGCCCCTGCTCGAGCCTTCCCCCCGCTTGCCTGTATTAGTCTAACGTTATGACAGCAGACCGGCTGATGTCATGATGGCCGCAGGAGAATTCTCCCGCGTTACTAGCCGGGTAAGGCCCTCGCGGGTACTGGCGGGCGCAGTGATGCTCGCCGTCGCATCGGCCGTAGGGGTCGCTGTAGCAAATTGGCTGCTGCTTGTCCTCGCCGGGCTGGCTGCCGTTGCCGTCCTCATCCTGTTGCTGTGCAGGCTTGATCTGGTGGTGGGCCTGCTGGCCGCCGACTTCTTCTTCAACGCCTACGTGAACCACGGGGCAGGCATCATCACGATCGACAAGGTCATCGGCGCCCTCGCCGTGGCGGCCTGGATGCTGGACTGGGTAGTGAACCGACGCTCGATCATCGGTAACCGGCAGCTGCTGGTACTCGGCGCCTTCCTGGCCTGGACCGCTATATCGATCGCCGGCGCCAGCAGCGAGAAGGCCGCGCTCGTCACCTCGCTTCGGTATCTGATCTTCGCCACGCTCTACTTCCTGGTGATCCAGATGGTCAGAGGAGATCGGCGCCGGGCAGACGTCCTCCTCCGGGTGGTCATCGCCGCCTCCGCGGCGGCCAGCATCGTCGCACTGATCGCTTTCTTCACCCATCACGTCACACGCGCCAGTGGGCCGCTCAAGGATCCCAACGATTTCGGGTTCCTCCTCGCCAGCAGCGTACCGCTGGCGATCTATCAGGTACGGTGGGCAGCCACCAGGTGGGGCAAGGCACTCTGCGGTGCCGCTGTCGTCCTGATTCTGGCGTGCACGCTCGCGACGTTCTCCCGCAGTGCGCTGACGGGCCTGTCCATGGCGACCCTCTGGGCCTTGCTGACCGGGCGTCTGCGGTTGCGCTGGGTGCTGGCCGTCCTGGCGTGCCTTGCCGTTGCCCTTCTCGCCACCTTCAAGGCCGCACCGCAGGTCATCAACCTCGCGCTCGGCCAGAAGACCCACGTAGCCACAAAGAACGTGGATGTGCGATTCGGCTACTACCGGGTCGCGATCAACGAGTGGGAGCACTACCCTCTCACAGGGGTGGGACCGGGCAACTTCGTCTACCGCTTCTACCAATTCGCGCCGGGGGTACAGGAAAGCCTGCCGTACCCTTC
>WNGM01013013.1_pt1 | contig 11846 bp, 9 predicted proteins | sample 5400571 | NCBI WGS metagenome assembly WNGM01 (sample SAMN13153378, study PRJNA577476) | soil metagenome | isolation source: 100 cm soil or saprolite under Garry oak tree replicate 2 | place: USA:California | collected 2016-06-15
CGCCACCACGCCGCGGGATCTTCCGGGAGGTCACGTCTGCCTCCCGCCGGACCTGCGGGTCACCGAGGACCTGGCCGACCCGCGGGGAAGCATCACCGAGCCGGGCGGCTCCTCGGACCGCTCGCAGGTCGCGCTCTTGCCGCTCGCCTCTCCGCGATCGCGGCACGCGCGCGAGTTCCTCGACGGCAACCTTGTCTGGGAATGGCGCCCCGAGCGCACCATGGCACACCCCGCCACCGGCCAGACAGGCAGGCGAGGGGCGCGGGGTCACCCGGCGGGGTCCCGTCCTTAGCACGCGGCGGTCACCGGACGGCCGCATGCAGCTATGGCAAGGAGGTTCTCATGTCGCTCAAGGGGAAGCACGCTCTGATCACAGGAAGCTCGCGGGGGATCGGCCGCGGGATCGCCCTGAAGCTGGCGGAGAAGGGCGTCGGCGTCGCGATCCACTATTACGAGAAGGAGGCCGTCGCGAAGGACACGCTCGCCAAGGTCCGTGACCGCGGCTCCGACGGCTTCGTCGTCCAGGCGGACGTCTCGCGCCCCGACGAGATCGGCCGCATGTTCAAGAAGGTCCAGTCCGAGTTCGGCACGCTGGACATCTTCGTGAGCAACGCGCGGCCCGAGCTGCCGGCGTTCTTCCAGGCTCCCATGGACATCACCTTGGAACAGTGGGACATGGCGTTCGACTCCCAGGCCAAGGCGTTCCTGGTGGGAGTCCGGGAGGCGGCCCCATCACCTATGGCGCCGGCAGTCGCACGGGAAGCCTGAAACCCTGGGTCGGTATGGGGTCGGCCAAGGCGGCCATGGAGTCGCTGGTGCGCTACTTCGGAGTGGCGCTCGCCAGGCGCCGCATCACGGTGAACGCCATCAGCCCTGGGTGGACGGAGGACAGCGTCCTGGGCAGCCTGCCCCGGGAGGCGCAGGAGCTGATCAGGAACTGGCACGCGCGCGGCTGGACGCCGATGGGGCGGCTGGGGACCCCGGCCGACATCGGCAATGTGGCCGCCCTGTTGTGCCAGGAGGACGCTGGCTGGATCACGGGACAGACGATCTTCGCGGATGGCGGGGCGTCATTGATGAACCCCGAGGTGCCGCCCGAAATCCAGCTGGGATAGCGGGAGCCCCGCGTGCGTCATCGTCTTTCGTTGTCGATCTTGCTGGCGCCGATCCTTCTCGTGCCGGTGGCCGCGACCCCGGCGCTGGCCGCGGGACCGCACGAGATCTGCATCGCCCTCGCCGGCGGCGCGGCGGGCGCGCGGGTCGGACTGCCGATCGTCCTGGACGACGGCGGTGGGGTCGCCGGCCTCCAGGTCGACGTGCGCTACGACCCTTCCCTGCTGGCCCCGGCGGGGGTGAGGCTCGGTGCCGACACGCTGGCGGCGGGGAGCTGGACGGCGGACAGCCAGGCGCGGAGTCCCGGCCTCCTGACCGTGATCGCCTATAGCAACCCGCCGGCCGCGCTCGCCGCCGGCTACCGGCAGGTCGTGGTCGCCCTGTTCGATGTCCTGGCGGCATCGCCCATCAAGAGCATCCCGCTGCCGCTCGGGACCTGCGTCCTGGGAGACACGAACGGCCTCGGCCTGCCGTGCGTCGTCTGCGTGCAGCCGGGTGTCGACGCCGCGGCACCGCGGTTCGGGATCTCGCTCGTCGATGACGGCCTCCTGTACACCCCGGCCCACATCGTCGTCGAGACGGGGGACTGGGTCCTGTGGGAGAACGTCGGATCCTTCCTCTTCCACACCACGACCAGCGGGATACGCGACGCAGGGACACGGTCCTGCACCGCCGACGGCGTCTGGCGGGGGGAGCTGCACCCCGGGCAGCAGTTCGCGCGGCGCTTCCCGGAGCCTCCCTCGAGCCTCCTCCCGTATTTCTGCGAGCCGGACTGCTCGATCGGCCAGACGGGGGACGTGCTGGTGACCGATCCGATCGTCCTCACGGCCGGCGACGCGTCCGGGACGTCGCGCCTCACCTGGCGGGGCGGGAGCGGCCTCTACGTCGTCAGCCGCAGCGACACCCCGGCCTTCGTCGGCCCCGCCACGCGCGCCTTCGCGCCCGACGGCGGCGACGCGGGGACCTCGCTCTTCGAGCCGACGCTTCCCGCGCCCGGCACGGCGCTCTTCTACCTCGTGAACAACAAGTTCTGAGAGCTCGCCCGGGCGCGGGGCGGCAGGATGCGTGACGATCGAAGGCTCCCGGGTACCGGTGAGAAACAGCGAGGGCCCCGGCCCGATCGGGCCGGGGCCCTCTTCTGTGAAGGGGCCGCGCGTGCCGCTTACCGCACCGGTACCTCGCGCCCCTGCGAGTCGGAGGCGATGGCGGCGGTCAGCTTCGGGTTGCCGGCGCCGGTGATGCGGAGGACGGCGCCGTCACCGCTGACACCGGTCGCCCCGTTGGCGAGTGCGATGACCCGGAGGGTCGAACCCTGGCCCGCCTCGGTCGTGACCTGCCAGCCCGCCGCCGCGAGGCCGGCGGTCTCCACGCGGGTCTTCGGCCCGGCGCCCTGCAGCTCGAGCTGCAGGCCGCTCAGGTCGACGGCCCCCCGGACCTCGACCAGGTAGCTCCTGGCCCCTTCCCTCACCACGCTGATCGAAAGCGGGCTCGTCGCGGCGAAGAGGGGCGCCGCCCCGACGACGCCGGTGCACGGGCAGAGAGGCGGTCGTCCGAGCGCCTTGTTCCTGATGCGCACGACGTCGAGGACGTTGATGCTCCCGTCCACGGCGCAGCTCTGGTCGAGCATGTTGCCCGCCCAGAACTGGAAGGTCACCGGCGGTGGTATCGGGACGGGCTGCAGGAGCGCCTCGCGGGTCGCCCTGAGGACGTCGAGCACGTTCACGAGACCGCTGGCGTCGAGGTCCCCCTTGGCGACGCCCTGGAACGGATCGCTCGTCCCCGACACCAGGATGGGCGGGTCGGAGACCCGTAGTGCGAGGGGGGTCGCGCTGGCGGGAAGCAGGGGGTCGATGCAGCAGTTGATCGTGTAGGTCTGCGCACCCACTCCGGCCGCGAAGGGCATGGTGGCGGGCTGGAGCGTCCCGGCGCAGATGGGACCGACCTCCATCGAGGCGAGGGTGCTGTAGCCCAGGGCCGGGTTCCCATCCGACATGAAGGCCTGGACCTTCGCGGGGAAGGGGAGCGGATCGAACCGATCCACCCCCACCGGCGAAGGTATCGGCTGGAAGACGAAGCTGCTGGCGTTGCGCACGATGACGACGCCGGGCTGCCGGCACGGCGAGCACGGGATCGATCGGCCGGCGTCATCGCTCAGGACGCAGTTGCTCTCGGACAGCGCGCTCGCGCCCGTCGGGGCCGCCGTCGCGATGTCGAAGTCGAGGAGAGCCACCTCGCGCGGACCGGCGGCCAGTCCGGTGGGCGGATTGCTGGCGCCGAGGACGCGCACCACGCCCGGTCCGACGGGCGCCGAGTTCACCGTCCAGCCGACCAGGGTGTCCGCGCCCAGGCGGCTCTGCACGAAGCTCAGGATCGAGGGGTTGTACGAGACGTCCACCTGGAAGCCGGCCACGCCGCCGCCGTTATCCAGGACGATCGGCACGGTGACGCGCGTGCCGGGCTCGCCGGCCGCAGTCCCGTTGCAGATGAAGCGCAGGTTCGGGTCGACCAGGAAGATCCCCCCCGCGCGACCGAGCGGCTGCGTCGGCGCGACGTTCGGCTCGACGACGATCGAGAAGGTGCCGGCCGGCGGCGCCTTGCCTCCGAAGATGTCGATGAAGGCGAAGGTCTGGGTCGCGGTCGCCAGCGCCTTCATCAGCAGCGGTGAGGCCTTGTCGATGACGTTGACGGCGCCGGAGGCGTCGGTCAGGCTGAACCGCATCGCCTCGACCATGACGTCGGTCGGGCGTGGGTTGGTCAGCTCGACCTCGAAGAAGACGTCGAAGAAGCTGTTGAAGATCTGCCCCTCCGTACCGTTGGCGTCACGCACGACCATCTTCACGCCCAGGGGGAGCGTGCCCGGCACGTACGGGCAGCCGTCGTTCTCCGGCGGCCCCGGGACGCGCGGGCAGGCGTCGGCGAAGTCCGGCGTCCCGTCGCCGTCCGTGTCGACGGAGGGCGGGAAGACGATGATCGAGATCTGCGCGGTGGCCCGCGCGCCGAGGCGGTCGATGCCGGCCAGCGTGATCTGGTGCGTGCCGGGCTGGAGCTGGACGTTCAGGCTGTAGCCGGTGCCCAGCGCGCCCTGGATGTCCGACGACCACTGGAGCTGATCGCCCGGCAGAACGCCGTCGTCCGGGCTCATGCCGTACCCTTCGAGGGTCACCGGCTTGTCGGCCCCGGCGACGGCGGGCATGTCCCTGCTCGGCTGCTCGGGCCCGAGGATCACCACCTGCGGCCCCTTGCGCGGGACGATGAACGGGCCGACCGTGTCCTCGCTGGTGTTCAGCCCGTCGGTGACCAGGACGCGGAGGAAGCCGTTCTTGGTGCCGGGGAGGTTGGCCGGATCCAGCATGAGCATGCTGGCGTTCTCCATGTTGCCGGCGACCCCGATGTAGTGCTGTCCGCCATCCGGGCTGTACTGCACGGCGAAATAGAGGTCGGGGCTATCGTCGTCCTGGGCGCTCCAGTCGAGATCGAAGGGCTTGTCGAGCGTCGGTATCTGGCCGGGCAGGGGTCCCCGGATCTGCACCGCCGGGAGGAGGAGCGAGACCGGCTGGCGGCCGATCACGGCGTCGCCGTCCAGCAGCCGGACCTCCGTGAGGTTCAGCCCGCCCCTCGTGGGATCCATCGGCGTCGGCATGATGAACGAGAAGGCGTAGGGCTGCGGCGTCGGCTCCTCCGCGTCTCCCTGGAAGATCGGGTCGAAGCGCTGCTCGTTGACGATCTCGCCGTTGACACCGATGAGTTGCACGGCGAACTCACCCTGCTTGCTGGGCTGGGTCGTCTGGATGGCGCGCTTCACCCGCCAGGAGGGCCAGAGGACGCCGAACTTCTCGGGGTTGATGATGCCGTTGATGAAGAGGACGTCGATCGTCGGGATCTCGACCTCGTTCGGGTTGAGCGGCCCGTACGGCAGGAAGGTGTCGATCGGGATGACTTGCCACCAGTTGAAGTGGCAGGCGTCGAAGATCGACTCCGGCCCGGGATCCGCCCAGAGGTTCCAGAAGTGGGAGTAACGGCTCGGGCTCTGCCAGGCCTGGTCGGTCAGAAGGCCCGGGACCATCACGTCGAACTTGGTGTTGGAGACCGGAGCGCAGACGTCCGTGTCGAAGCCGGTCACGCCGATCTGCCCGGTCGCCATCGACTGGTGCACCTGGCAGTAGTCGTGGTACAGCTCGTGCGTGAAGGTGCGCTGGTAGCGGGCCGGATCGGTGTTGCCGAAGGCGGCGACCGTGTGCGGGCTGAAGCATGACGGCACGGTCGACAGTCCGTTCCCGTCCACCGACCCCGGCCACCAGCCGTAGACGTTGTCGTAGGTCGTCGAACCCTGCACCTGCATCGCCGCGAGGGCCGTCAGGAGCGTCGGGTCGCTGAGGACCGAGATGTCGTTCGGCCACTGCATGACGGTCGGGTTCACCCAGTACTGCAGCTTGCAGGGGGCGAGCGGCCCGCTCTTCAGGAACCACTTCATCCCCATCGCGACGAGCCCCGCGTCGGCGACCCGGGTCGGGTCGTTGTCATACTTCAGACGGACACCCTCGACCCGCAGCCGGCGGTTGTGGACGAAGTCGCGCGAGAACACCGGCGGGTTGATCACGTTGACGTTCGGGGTGCTCGTGCTGAGGTGCAGCTCGCGAAGAGGCTGATGTGGAGGTAACGCTGCGCCTGGACGTAGGCGCGGACCGCCGTCGGCTTGTGTGCCGACAGGCCGATGCCGGGATCTCCGGGAACCTGCGGCAGCGTCTGGATCGACTGGGTCACCTCCAGGGTCCCGAAGGCCAGGGACACCTGCCCGTCGTGCGCGCTGGCGCGCGCGATGAAAAATGGCAGGATCGCCAGGGCCGCGAGAGTCAAGCGAACGAGCCGGCGCCTCATGATCTCCTCCTCGGTGCGGTCTTCGGTGAGCTGTTCACAGCGAGAGTGTCTCGGCGTCCCTGCCTTGTCGTCGCGTACGCGCCACCAGCGGTCCGGCGGGTTGGCGAGACGACAGCCGCGCCCGCGAATTCCCCGGGAGGCGCGCAACCAGATTCCAAGGATGCTCTCTTGTCCGCGCACTTTAGCAGGAGTCACGCCGGCACGCAAGTCATGACGCGAGATGACGGTCGTCCGGATGTCAATCCGACGGACGACAGGAGGGCATGCGCGACGACGATGGACGCTCGTCGATCTTTTCGCCGGGCCCGGGCCACTCGGCGGCGGGTATGCTCACCCGCCCGGCGTCTCCCGGGCTACAATGGGCCGCCACTTGGGCGGATCCATGATCCGAATCGTCCAGGCGGGGGGTTCGTCTTCACAGGGCCCAAGCTGAGGTTCAGGATCACCCGAACGCACCGGTTGACGTGGCGGAGGTCCAGAGATGAGCGTGAGGAGGTTCTCCGTGGCGGGCTCGGTCATCCTCGGTATGGCGGTGCTGATCACTGTGGCGATCATCGACCGGATTTCTCCGCCCACCGTCATCTTCGATGCGGCGTTCCTCTGCTTCGCGGCCGCGGCCGTCGTCTCGGGCCGCGGCGGCGGCGCGCGGGCCGTCGCGCGCGCGTGGCACGGAGCGGTGCCGGCGGCGAAGGCCGACGCCTACCTCGAGTACCTCGCGCGCACCGGCGTCCCCGGCTGCCAGGCCACGCCGGGGAACCTGGGGGTCTACGTGCTGCGCCGGGTCGAGCAGGATCGAGCGCATTTCCTTTTCATCTCCCTCTGGCGGTCGCGCGAAGCGATCGAGGCGTTCGCCGGCGCGGACATCGAGCGGGCGCGCTACTATCCGGAGGACAAGAACTTCCTGCTGGAGCTCGAGCCCCACGTGACGCACTACGAGGTGCTCGTCGGGCCCGGCCTCGGCACCGGGGCCGCCTGACGGTCGCGGCACGGGAGCCGCGGGTTGCGTGTCGCCGGCGGTGGATCGCGGCGGCCTGCCTGCTCCTCGGCGCCTGCGCGGCGCCGCAGGAGGAGGCCCCCCTCGACAAGGTCGAGGATCGGAAGCAGTACTACGCCATCGCCGGCTCGTCGGGGCAGGAGCTCCGCTGGGCGCTCGACCGGCTGGGGCCGGAGAACGATGATGGCGGCCGCTCGGACGCGATCACCAAGTGGGATTTCGGCTACACCTTCGGCCTGACGGAGCGCGCGTCGCGCTGCCGGGTGAGCTCGCTCGAGACGAGCACGGTGATCACGACCATCCTGCCCCGCTGGAGCCCGGGGCCGGAGGCTCCGCGCTCGCTCGTGAAGAGATGGGACGAGTACGTCGGATGCGCGGCGCTGCACGAGAACGGCCACCGGCGGATCTACCTCGACGGCGTCGCGGAGCTCCGGCGCCGCGCCCTCGCCCTCGGCGAGTTCGAGACCTGCGAGGCGGCCACCAAGGCGCTCGACGCGCGGGCCCAGGAGTCCCTTCGCGATCTCAAAGAGGCGCAGAGCGCCTACGAGAAGAGGACCGACCACGGCTACGAGCAATGCGGCCGCTTCCCGTAGATCGCCGCCACGATCCGTTCCGCGACCTGCTCGCGGGAGGGCCATCTCCGATCGGCGCGCCTGCGCCGTCTGCGTTCCAGCCCTTGCCCCGGATCGAGGCAGGGTGCTAGAGTCGCCTCATTCGGGTTCCGGTCGATCAGAGACGCGAGCAGCCAGGACACTTCGATCTCCGCGACCCGGAGCTCGAGAGGATCGTGGACGGCCGGGCGCAGCGCTGACGACGGCGAGCCTAAGGAGCCTGTCGATGAAACTCACCAGGAATCTCGGAATGCTGTTGCTGGGCGTCTGGCTCGTCCTGAGCGGGCTGATACCCCTGCTGCATCTCGGTTTCTCGGGACTGGGCACTCTCATGGCCATCCTCGCCATCGCGGCCGGTGCCCTGATCCTGCTGGGGCGATAGGAGGAGGGCTTCACGATGATCGCGGTGATGGGGGCGACGGGCAACACCGGGAAGGCGGTCGCCGAGCGGCTGCTCGGCGCGGGGAAGAAGATCAAGGCGATCGGCCGCTCGCGGGAGAAGCTGCGGCCGCTTCTGGAGCGCGGGGCCGAGGCCGCGGTGGGCGACGGCATGGACCCCGCCTTTCTCGCCTCCGCCTTCCGGGGGGCGGAGGCGGCCTACGCCATGGTACCGGCCGATCATGCGCAGCCGGATCTGCGGAAGTATTACAACCGCTTCGGTGAGTCGATCGCGGAGGCGCTGCGCCGTTCGGAGGTCCGGCGGGTCGTCTTCCTGAGCAGCCTCGGCGCCGAGCTGCCGGAGGGGACCGGCCCGATCGTGGGGCTGCACGACCTGGAGGAGCGCTTCAAGAATCTCAGCATCGATCTCCTGATCCTGCGTCCGGGCTCCTTCTACGAGAACTTCTATGGCTCGCTCGGTCTCATCAGGCAGCAGGGGATCAACGGCGGGGCGATCGCGCCGGACGTGCCGTTCGTGATGACCGCGACGCAGGACATCGGCGCGGCGGCCGCCGAGGAGCTGCTGCGGGACAGGATCCGGGGCGGCACGGTGCGCGAGGTGCTCGGTCCCCGCGACTACTCGATGGCGGAGGCGACGCGCATCCTGGGCGCCAAGATCGACAAGCCGGATCTGAAGTACGTCCAGTTCCCCGACGCGGAGTTCGTGAAGGCGCTCGTCGGGATGGGCTTCTCGCGCGGCATGGCCGAGGCGTTCGTCGAGATGTCGCGCGCGATCAACGCGAGGAAGTATCGGTCCCTGGAGGGGCGCCACAAGGGGAACACGATGCCGACCACGTTCGAGGCCTTCGCCGAGCGGCTGGCGGCGGCCTACCGGGCGATGTGAGGAGCAGGCCGCCGGGCGAGGGCCAGGCGCGCGACGAGGCGAGCCGACGATCCCAATGATGATCCGTCCAGCCCGGGCCGCGTCTCCGCTCCCGTCCAACCCGACGGCTCCCTGCCTCCTCGTCCTCGGCCTGGTGATCCTGGCGCCCGGGCACGTTCGCGCGGCCGACGAGCGCGAGGCGTTCGACGCCCACCTCTACGTCGGCGACTCGGTCTCGAGCTTCTCCGCCTCGGAGGTCCGCCGCTTCGAAAACCCGGAGGACGCGAACGAGGTCCGGCAGGGGCTGGCGGCCGGCATTGACTTCGATTACCGACTGAAGCGCTGGAGCGACGCGCGCGCCCTCTGGATCTACGGCGAGACGGTCCACGGCCTGCGCAGCACCGAGATCAACTGCAAGGATCGGCCGGACGCCGGGCCGTGCGTCTCGCGCGGCCTGTCGGGAAGCGACGCCCTCTTCGTCATCCGTAACGGCCGATCGCTCGAGGCGTACCTGGGCGTGCAGTGGGACCTGGCGCGGATCAACCCCGGAGGCGATGCGGAGGGGAGGTTCTACGTCCGCGCGCAGGGCGGCTTCCTGACCGTGGCGCGGTCGGGGGGCGACTTCGTCGACAACCACTTCGTCGGCGCCGGGGCGACGCTCGTCGACGGGAGGTTCGAGGGAAGCCGGCTCGACGTCGGCTGGGGACGCACCGACCTCTACGTCAGCCACCGCGACGGACGACTCAAGGTCGACGGCTACCTCACCTGGCGCCTGCGCGCGAGGAAGCCCTATCCGAAAGGGTTCGCGGAGTTCTACGTCGACACCGACGCCGGCCGGGGATCCGACACGGCGCTCGTCTACCTCGGCTTCGAGCTCGAGATGGACGAGCTGTTCAAGAGGACACCGTAGAGGCGCGGCATGATCGCAGAGGGCACGGGCGCGGACGCGACCGGCGGCGCCGGGCGCGACGAGCTGTTCGCGAAGCTGCTCCCGGAGGAGATCCTCGAGATCGGCCGGAGGCGCCGAACGAGCGGCGCCGGGCCGATCCGCGGGCTGGAGGAGGAGACCCGCGCCGCCCTGGAGGCGGAGGACGCCCGGGAGGAGGCGAGGCGCCGGAGCGAGGAGGTCAGGGCGGGGCTCTCGCTCTCCGGACGGCTTCTCGGCCTCATGCGACCGGCGCCGACGCTCAAGGCCGCGGCGGAGGAGGAGCAGCGGGCCGGCAAGGCTCTCGAGGAGGCCAGGGCCCGGCTGGCGAGGCGCCTCGGATCATCGAGCCCCAGGGGGCTGGTCGGCCTGGCGCTCTCGGGCGGTGGGATCCGCTCGGCGACCTTCAACCTCGGCGTCCTGCAGGCGTTCGCGGCCGCCGGGATCCTGCGGCGCGTCGACTACCTGTCCACGGTCTCGGGCGGCGGCTTCATCGGCGGCTGCCTCAGTTCGCTCCTGAACGACCCCGCCGCCGGCAGCGACCCGGATCGCTTCCCCTTCCGTCACGTCCGGGGCGAGGTCGAGCCGGACCCCGTCAAACACCTGAGAAGCAGCGGCCGCTACCTGGCGCCGCAGGGATTTCTCGACCTCCTGACCGGCGCGGGGCATCTCTTCAGGGGAATCGTCGCGCACTTCATCGTGATGTTTCCCTACGTCGTCCTCGCGGTCGGGCTCACGATCGCCTGCTGCGGCGACGCGCGCTTCTGCCGGCCGTTCACCTGGTCGACCTGGTACCATGCGACCAGGCTCGGCCTGCCCCTGATGCTCCTCTGGTTCGCGGTGTTCCCACTCCTCCACCTCCTCCTGAGAAGGAGCCGAATCTGGCAGAAGGGGTATGACCGCGCCCTCGGGCTCTCCCTGCTCCTGCTCCCGGCGATCTTCGCGGCCGAGTCGTTGCCTCTTCTGATCTCCCGGTATGAGTCCCTGCTCGCGAAGCGAATCGACCTCGCGTCCGTCTGGGCGTCCGTGCTGGGCCTCCTGCTGCCGTTCCTCCTCTCGGGGAAGGCGGCCGCGGCCGTCCACAGGCTGCCGGGGCGCGTCGTCCTCTACGGCCTGGGACTTCTCGGGCCGCTCATCCTCCTGCTGATCTATCTCAACCTCGGCGTCTGGGCGATCTACGGCCAGGCCCCCGGGATCCTGCGCGGCGTCGACTTCGGCTACGTCTACCTCGCGGCGGCGGCGGCGTTCGTCTACGCCTGGCTCTTCTTCGACATGAACGTCACCTCGATGCACCGCTACTACAGGGACAGGCTCAGCGAGGCCTACCTCTTCAAGGACGCGCGGGACCCCGGCACCGGACGCCTCCTCGACAACGACGCGCAGAAGATCTCGAAGCTGAACGCGCCGGGATCCACCGCCCCGTACCACCTCATCAACGCGGCGCTCAACCTCCAGGGGAGCACGAACCCCGACTATCGCGGCCGCAAGGCCGACTTCTTCCTGTTCAGCAAGCGCTTCGTCGGCAGCCGCTGCACCGGGTACGCCCCGACCACGGCCCTCGAGGCGGCCGATCCCCATCTCGACCTCGGGACGGCGATGGCGATCTCCGGCGCGGCGGCCGCCCCCAACACGGGAACCTCGACGATCAAGCCGCTGGTGTTCGTGATGGCGCTCCTGAACATCCGCCTCGGGTACTGGCTGCCTCACCCGCGCCGCATCGCGCGCGGCCTGCGCGATCCCGTCGCCTCCTTCCTCAAGGTCGGCCCGGTCTACCTGTTCGCGGAGCTGCTCGGCCTGATCGACGAGAACGGCCCGAGGGTCAATCTCTCCGACGGAGGGCACATCGAGAACCTCGGGATCTACGAGCTGCTGCGGCGACAGTGCGAGCTGATCATCGCCAGCGACGCCGAGGAGGACCCGGACCTCGCCTTCGGAGGTCTCGTGAGCCTCATCCGCGCGGCGCGGATCGATCGCGGCATCGACATCGAGATCGATCTCGACGCCCTGCGCGCGACGCGCGCCGGCGTCGCGGGGAGCCACTGCGCCGTCGGAAGGATCGATTACGGC
>WNGM01006146.1_pt1 | contig 11845 bp, 9 predicted proteins | sample 5400571 | NCBI WGS metagenome assembly WNGM01 (sample SAMN13153378, study PRJNA577476) | soil metagenome | isolation source: 100 cm soil or saprolite under Garry oak tree replicate 2 | place: USA:California | collected 2016-06-15
TGCGCGTAAGTGCCGCCGCCGAGCGCGAGAACGGTGCTTTCCTTCAGTTCCGTGGCGCGGCCGAGGGCGGCGCGAAGCTGATCTGCTTCGATTTGGCGGAAAGCCGACTCGCCGAGGCGTTCGAAGATTTGGGGAATCGCGAGGCCGGCGGATTCTTCGATTCGGTCATCGAGATCGACAAAGCGCCAGGCAAGCTGCCGCGCCAAGAGCGTGCCAATGGTGGTTTTGCCGGAACCCATGAAGCCGGCGAGACACAGAATCGGGACATGGGGGTGCGGGCCGCGCAAAAATGGTGTAGTGGTCACGCGATCGTGGCGCGAAAAACCAGTGCCATTCCAACTAAAGGAAACAAACTGCTGAAACTGCCAATTCGCTGAAAACGATTTGCGCGGAGTTTACTCACAAAAAGTTGGAACGGCACTAGTCGCGCTTCAGAATGCGAATTGTACCACTGTAGGAGGAGAGTTCGACTTTCGCGAGACCCTGTCCGACGGTGCCGAAGAGTCCCTTGGTGAACTTCGATGCTCGGTGCATGATGCCGTGTGAATCGGGCTTTAGGTACGCGGCCGCTTGATTGTCAACCGTGCCCATGTTGGTTTGCGCCTTCAAGTCAAAGGAATCGTTGCCCGAGAAGCGAACTTCGACGAGGCCCCTGCCGCTCTTCATGGTATAGAGGCCGGTGCGGACGAAATCGCCGTCAAAGAGGATATTTCCTGAAGTGGTGAAAAGGCTCACGTTGGTGAGCGCCGGCTGGAGAACCTGCGCGCTTCCGCTGATGGACTTGAAATCCAGCTTGCCGGCGCACTGCGTACAGACAAGCGAACCTTCCGTGGTGCGGACAATGATGTAGCCGGAGACTTCTTTAAGGTGAACTTCGCCGGCGACGCTTTCCAAGGTCATGTCGCCCATGACCTGCTCGACGTAAATAAGTCCTGTTTCCGTCTTGAGCTGCAATTCCGTTTCCTCCGGCACGGTAAGCTGCAGACTGGCTTCCAGCTCGCGGGGTTGCGCCGAGACGTCCAGAATGTTAGCGGTTACGTCGATGCGGTCGCCGGCTTGTTCCACGTCAAAGCCAATCTTGTCGGAGGTCTGGCTGGCGAGGACGTCGACTTCCTTATTTTTCCAGGACTTCACTTCGATGCGGCCATTGGCGACGTTGTGGATCACAACGACCGGGCGGGCGTTTACCGCGAAATGCTTTTCGAGATGCTGCCCAGATATTCACGCGCCAGTTCGTCCTGCGGCTCAGCGTTTAAGCGGCGCTCGCAGTCGGCAATAAAATCATTCACTTGCTGCAGGTTCTGCCGGAAAGAGTCGTCCACGGCAGAAGTGCTGACAGGCTGCATGTTTCTCAGATCGATCTCTTGTTCATTCAGAACTTTGGCGGTTTGGGCGAAGGGAATTTGCCAAGCGGGGCCAGCAACACTCACAAGCGTCTCGGAGGAGGGATCGGGCGGTTGCCGCAATTGCAGAACTCCAGCCGCGACGATCAGCAAGCCCACGGTTGCAGTGGCCAAAGCGCGGTTACGAAACAGATCATGGAAACCGTGCCACCAGGGCGAGCGCTCACGGTGAGCAGAAACTAGGGGAGTCTTGATAATACCTTCCAGTTCCAGTTGAGCCCGGAGGGAAATCCACAAGCGGGCGGGCGGTTCGACTTCGGCGGGCAATTCATTCGCGGCTGAAACAATGGTTGCGAAATCAGCGACAAATTCCCGGCAATAGCCGCAATTGGCCACATGCGCTTTTGCTGCTTCCGGCAGCAGCGCCAGACCTTCCTGCTCCACTACAATTTCCACGTCCCTACACTGCATGACCCTTCACTCCGTCAGAGCCGGCGCTGGATGCCAGCCTCGTTCGACTTCTCTCAATTCGTTCCGGCGCAGATTCCAGATGTCCGCGTGAAGTCGCTTACACACCCTTGAATTGCGCTCATTGTAGCTCAATCATCATGCGCCGCCTGGGTTTTTGCCGCATGGCGTTCCTGCCGCGCCTGCTGGCGCAACTCTTCCTTTAGCAGGTCGCGCAGACGGGTGCGCGCTTTGTGCAATTGCGACTTCGAATTTCCCACCGAGCATCCCATAATGTCCGCAATCTCGTTGTGCTCGTAGCCCTGGACGTCATGTAACACGAACACAGTCCGGTAACCCGGCGGTAACTTTTCAACCGAACGTTCCAGATTGACCCGGTCGACGGCGCCGCTCAAGCGCAAATCCGGTGCGCCGATGTCTTTCCTGGGGCCGCCCGTTTCATCGTCGGGATCCGTCGTCTCTTCGAGCGAAGCCACAGGGAGCGACTTCTTGCGCAGCCGCATCAGCACCACGTTGACCGTCATCCGGTGCAACCAAGTCGAAAAAGCAGACTCTCCGCGGAACGTCCCAATCTTGCGGAAGAGTTGCAGAAAAGCTTCCTGCATGAGGTCTTCCGCGTCGGACGGGTTATTCACCATGCGCAGGCACAAAGCGTAGACGCGGCGGCTATGCAAGTGGTACAGAAACTCAAAAGCCGCAGTATCGCCGGCCTGTGCCAGACGAATGGCCTCCGCTTCAGTCACCGGTTTGGCAGACTGCCGAGAGGTCGACGCATCGGGATCGCTTGGTCGGTTTCGGGCCAACGGTCCAACAGCGGCGCATCCACCACTTCGGATGCGCCGAATGCCTCCTTGAGTTGTCCTGACAGAAGCCCGCATATCCGAAGCAGATACCCCCTAGGGCGCTTATTCCCCGGCTGAGCTTCCCGGATCCCTGCAGGCGAGCAGGCTAGGTCATTTTCCCGCGATTGTGGCCGTTCGTCTATGGCGGATTACACCCTGGGGAGAAGGAACGACGGTTCCTGAAGCTGAGATTGCTGGCGAACGGTATTTTGAAAAACCCCGAGCTGGTTCTCGGGGAGGGCAATCAAGAAAGACTTGAACACGACAATGGATTCTCTCAAGCAGGTATTCAAGTCGTAGTGATCGGTGTCCACGTCATCCCACATTTTCCCGGGATCCAAAGAAAATCCTTCAGCGAGGTCATCAACGGCATCGCGGAAATCCTTGCCAAGATCCTCGACCATCTCCTCCAGGGTGCTAACTTTCTGGAGGAACTGGAGCCTTTGGGAAAGCAGCACATGATTGAGAAGGCTGCTCATGCGCGCCGAACGCTGGCCCCTTTGCCCCTGAAAATTGGCGGGATTGAGAGGCGCGGCGTTGGGAATGGTCCCGTAATGCTTGGCGTGTTCAGACAAAGCTCGAAGCAAGCCCGCGAGCATCTCGGTCAGCAACTTGCAGAGGCCCGAAGTGATGCCCACAGCTTGCAACGATTTACCGGGGTATCCCAGTTCCCGAAGCTCGATAGCCTCATCGAGTGACACGCTCAGCATCACATAGCTGGATTCGAGTTCGTGGACCTGTTTCTCGAAAACCTGGGCTTTTGCTTCTGGAAGCCAAGCACGCCAATCGTCTTTGACAGACTTGCCGCGGACTGGAGGGGGGCGGACAAAGTCGTTCACAGGGGGTCTCCGTCGGAACAGAGTGGGGAGTATAGCAAAAATTGACTGCAAGCCACAGCGCTCTTAGGCGGTAGCTATGGGCAGCAGCTGTAGATTGTCCAGACTTCTTCTGAAAGCCGAAGCTAGAAAGAGCGATCTGAATGGCTGCCATGCGTCTCGTGCTCTCTCAGCGTGCAAACAGGAGCGTGTTCCTTGCTCAGGGATGACGCGCGCCGTTATACTCGAACCCCATTACTCCCGAAAGGATTTCCCCTTTGCAATTTGAACCTCGCGACCAGCTTGAGCAGCGCCAGAAGAAACTCGAGCAAATCCAGGCGCTGGGGCACCAACCGTATCCCCGGGAATTTCGGTGGACGGATACGCCGGCAGCGCTGGTAGAGAAGTACAGTCAGACCCCCGGCGCGGAGTTGGAGGCGACGAGGAATAGGGAAGTGCGCGTCGCCGGCCGCATCGTGTCTTTCCGGCTGATGGGGAAAGCGGGTTTTGCGCACCTGCAAGGAGGCGGAAAACGCATTCAGATCTATGTGAAGAAGGATGTCGTCGGCGAGCAGGGATTTCAATTGTTTCACCTGTTGGATCTGGGCGACTCGATTGGCGTGCGCGGGCACTTGTTTCGAACCAAGACCAATGAGCTGTCCATTTGGGTCGAGGAGATTTTCTTTCTTTCGAAAGCGTTGCTGCCGCTGCCGGAAAAATGGCACGGCCTGACGGACGTTGAGTTGCGCTATCGGCAGAGATATCTCGATTTGATCGCCAATGAAAAATCACGGCAGGTGTTTGTGACGCGCGCCCGGGTCATCCAGGAGCTGCGAAAGTTTTTTGATGCGCGCGGTTATATCGAAGTCGAAACGCCCATGATGCATCCCATCCCCGGGGGCGCGGCCGCGCGACCGTTCAAGACGCACCACAACACGCTGGATATTGATCTATATCTGCGCATCGCGCCGGAGCTTTATCTGAAGAGATTGACGGTCGGGGGATTCGACCGCGTGTACGAGATCAACCGCAATTTCCGGAACGAAGGCATTTCCACGCAGCACAATCCGGAATTCACGATGCTGGAGTTCTACGAGGCCTACAGCAATTATCGCGATTTGATGGACATGAACGAGCAGCTCTTCGCGCTGCTGGCGAAGAACATCATTGGGGCGACGACGGTGAAGTACGGCGAAGCCGAACTGGATTTTTCGAAAATGCAACGCCTCTCGATGCGCGAAGCGATCGTCAAGTATTGGCCCGCGGCAGCGGGTGAGGCGCCCACCTCCGAAAAATTAGCCTCGGCTGGCGGCGCTCGGGAAGCCACAAATCGCTATAACTTGTGGGCCAAGGGCACGGGCGCGCCCTACGCGGCAGCCAAAGGCACGCTTACAGACGGCGAATGGACAGGGCTGCTTTTCGAGACCATGGCCGAAGATAAACTCGTGCAGCCCACCATCCTTTACGATTTTCCGACAGAACTCTCGCCGCTTTCGAAACAGAAGCCGGAAGATCCTTCTCTCACGGAGCGATTCGAGATTTACGTCGCGGGGATGGAAGTGGCGAATGGCTTCTCCGAATTGAACGATCCCGTCGAACAGGAGCGGCGCTTTCTTGCACAGATCGCACAGGGCGGGGAGGAAGTGCCGAAGCAGCTCGATGTGGATTACATCCGCGCGCTGTGCCACGGCATGCCCCCAGCCGCCGGTGAAGGCATCGGCATCGACCGTCTGACGATGGTGCTGACGGATTCGCCCTCGATTCGCGACGTCATCCTCTTTCCCTTGCTTCGCCCGGAAGGCGGCGAATCATCTTCCACTTCCGAAACGCACGGCGCATAACGTATTCTTCCAACCACGATGCGATTTGAATGGTTTGTTGCGCAGCGGTACCTGCGGTCGCCGTACCGGCCGGCGGTCCTGCGGCTGGTCACGTTGTTTTCCATGACCGGCGTGGCTGCGGGCGTGGCAACGCTGGTAATCGCGCTCTCCATGAACACGGGTTTCCGCGAGACCCTGCAAGACCGGTTGCTCGGCGTGACAGCCCATGTTTCCCTGACGAAACCAGGCACCAACGGAATCAAGAACTACGGGGAAATGGCCACAAAGCTCGCCGAGGCGACGGGCGCGCGTTCCGTGACGCCCGCAGTCTACCAGACGGTGCTGCTATCCTTCGCGGGGCAAGCGCGAGGCGTGGTTACGAAAGGCATCGATCCCGAGCGGGAGCGAAAGAGCGACGAAGCATTGCAGCGCATCATTGCCGGAAGCCTGGATTTTTCTCCTGACGCGGATGGCATTGACGCGCTGCTCATTGGAAAACAGCTTGCGGAAGAGTGGAAAGTCTCTCCAGGCGATTACGTGACGCTCACGAGTCCGCAGGGAAGATTGACGCCCTTCGGATTGATGCCCCGCACGCGGCGGTTTCGTATTACGGGAGTATTCGATTCGGGCTTTTACGATTACGACGAGAACTGGTGTTTTATGACGCTGGCGGCGGCGCAGGGGCTTTCCGGCGCGGGCGACGTTGTCAACGTTCTCGAGTTTCGTCTGAATCGACCGGAACGCGCGGGCGAAATTGCGGAACAGGTACGGCGAGCCGCCGGGCAGGGTTTTTCAGCGACAACCTGGATGGAAGAGAATCGCGCGCTGTTCCGGGCGCTGCGACTGGAAAAACTGGTCACGGCGATCTTCATCGGCCTGATTACTTTCGTCGCCGGCCTTAACATTCTGGTGGTTCTTACCATGACGGTCACCGACAAAGCGCGCGACATCGCCGTGCTGCGGTCCATGGGAGCGCGCCGCGAGCAGATTCGAACGATTTTCCTTTGGCAGGGAATCAGCATCGGAGCGACAGGCACAGTGATTGGCTTGTTCATCGGCTACACGTTTTCGTTGGTGGCGGGGAACTACCACCTGATTCCACTCGATCCGCAGGTGTACGCCGTTCCCTACGTGCCTTTCCATTCGAATGTATTCGACGGTGTGTGGATCACGGCCGTGGCGATGGGGATTTCGATCGCGGCCACGATTTTGCCGGCGCGCGCCGCGGTGCGGCTCCTTCCAGTGGAAATTTTACGGTACGAATGACGACCAAGACTGGACAAGGAATAAGCATATTCTGGAGTCCATTTGGCGCGAGATTTGCTCCTATCTGCGTAAAAGGGAGGTGGGTGAGGCCGGGGCGCATCCCTCAAACCCTGGTTGCAGTAAAAGCCCGCCGCAAGCTGTTGAAAACAGAAAGATTATAGGTGTTTAAGTTTGGCGCAGAAATGACCTCTTTTCGGCAGGCAAGGGACTGGCGGAAATGGGAAATACTTTGGGTTGACTGTTAGCAAAGTGTCTGGGGCAAGCCGCGCGGCACGCGGATTGCAGCAGAAGCATCTAAGTAAGCAGCAGGAGCGGCGCGTGAGGAGGCCGAAAGGCGCGGTGGAATGACCCAGCACACACAACTCGCGAGCGGGGTAGCGGCGGAAGATGCGTGCGGCGGGGTAGTTGTTCTGGAATCGCGGGGCCTGAAGAAAACTTACGGCAGCGGCGAGAAAAGCATCTCCGTGCTGACGGATGCAAACTTGAGTTTGCGGCAGGGAGAGATGGTTGCGATCGTCGCGCCATCGGGAGCCGGCAAAAGTACTTTGCTGCACCTGCTGGCCGCGCTAGACACACCAACGAGCGGTACAGTATACTTCGCAACGAAAGCCATTGAATCGATTCATGACGCGGCGCTGGCGGAATTCCGGAATCGTGCCATCGGATTTTTGTGGCAACGCCACCAGTTGCTGCCGGATTTTACGGCTGCGGAAAACGTAGCCATGCCGCTGCTGGTGCGCGGCGAGGATTTCACAACTGCGCTGGGGTTGGCGCGGAAGTGGCTGGCGGAGGTGGGCTTGGAAAACCGGGCCGATCACCGCGCGGGGGAACTCTCCGGAGGGGAACAGCAGCGCGTCGCGATTGCCCGGGCGCTCGTCACCGGGCCGAGGGTGCTGCTGGCAGATGAACCTACCGGGGATCTGGACGAGCAGAATGCTTGGGCTGTGTTCGAGTTGCTGGAAAGGCTGCACCGCACGCACAAGTTGACGTCGCTGATCGCGACGCACAACCTGGCGCTCGCCGCGCGGTGTGACCGGGTACTGGCGCTGGAGCATGGCGTTCTGCAAACTCGCGAGGCTGCGGCCTCCGCGAAGGGGGCCCCAGGGGGAGAAGCGAGCTAACGTGTTCGAACGTTACACAGAGAAAGCGCGACGCGTCATATTTTTTGCGAGGTACGAAGCCAGCCAGTATGGCAGCCCGTACATCGAGACGGAGCATCTGCTGCTCGGCTTGATGCGCGAGGACAAAGCGCTGGCCAATCGTTTCCTGCGGCAGCAAGGCTCGATCGAATCGATACGCAAGGAGATCGAAGGCCGCATCACCATCCGCGAGCGCATCTCGACCTCCGTCGAAGTGCCGCTCAGCGCGGAGTGCAAGCGCATCCTTAACATGGCGGCGGAAGAAGCGGAGCGGCTCGGCCACAAGCACGTCGGCACCGAGCATTTGCTCCTTGGCATACTGCGCGAAGAGAAGTGCTTCGGAGCAGAGATTTTGATGGAGCGCGGCTTGCGTCTCTCCACGTTACGGGAGGAGCTGGCGCGAACGTCCGGCGAAAAAACAGCGGCGGCGCGGCCGAAGGAAACTTCTTTGCTCGCGGAATTCAGCCGCGACCTTACGCAAGCGGCTTCGGAAGGCGCGCTGGATCCTCTGGTAGGGCGCGAAAACGAAGTCGAGCGCGTCATTCAGATTCTGTGCCGGCGCACCAAGAACAATCCGGTTTTGATCGGCGAACCCGGCGTGGGCAAGACCGCGATCGTCGAGGGGCTCGCGCAGCGCATTTCCGATGGCGATGTGCCGCCGTTCCTTGCGGACAAACGCATCCTTTCGCTCGATCTTTCTTTGATCGTGGCGGGCACGAAGTACCGCGGCCAATTTGAAGAGCGGCTGAAGACCATCATGAAAGAATTGATGGAGAGCCAGAACTCCATCGTGTTCATCGACGAGCTGCACACGCTTGTGGGCGCCGGTTCAGCGGAAGGCTCGCTGGACGCGGCCAACATTCTGAAACCCGCGCTCTCACGCGGAGAAATTCAGTGTATTGGCGCGACGACGCCGGGCGAATACCGCAAGTCGGTCGAGAAGGATCGCTCCCTGGAACGCCGCTTCCAATCCGTAAAAGTTCCCGCGCCGGACGAAGAGCAAGCTGTTCAAGTGATCCAGGGTGTTCGCGAGCGCTACGAAAAATTCCACGCCGTCAGCTACACGGACGAAGCGCTCCGCTACTCCGTCTATCTTTCGAACCGCTACATCCCCGACCGTTTCCTTCCGGACAAAGCCATCGACCTGATCGACGAAGCCGGCGCGCGCGTGAAGCTGCGCCAGGCCACCGTCCCCGAGGAAGTTGGCGAAGTCCAGAAGCGCGTGAAATTCATCACCCACCGCATGGAAACGGCTATCGCCAATCACGAGTTCGAAAAGGCGCGTTTTTATTCCGAGGAAGAGCGCAAGGAAAAAGAAAATCTGCGTGGACTGCGCGAACGATTCAAATTGGACGACGCCTCGACGGGCATCGTGACCCGTGAAGACATTGAAGAAGTCGTTTCGCGCTGGACCGGCATCGGCGTGACCTCCATCAAGGAAGACGAACAGCAAAAACTGCTGCGCATCGAGCCGGAACTCCACAAGCGCGTCATCAGTCAGGACAAAGCCATTACGGCGCTGGCCCGCGCCATTCGCCGCAGCCGCGCCGGTCTCAAGTCGCCCTTGCGTCCGGTGGGCTGCTTCTTCTTCCTTGGGCCGACCGGCGTCGGAAAGACGGAAGTCGCTCGGCGGCTGGCGGAGTTTTTGTTCGGTTCGGAGAAATCGCTGGTTCGCTTCGACATGTCGGAGTTCATGGAAAAGCATTCCGTCTCGAAACTGATCGGCGCGCCTCCAGGGTACGTGGGCTACGAAGAAGGCGGGCAATTGACGGAGCGTGTCCGCCGGACGCCTTACTCGGTGATCCTGCTCGATGAAATTGAGAAGGCTCATCCGGACGTCTTCAATATATTGTTGCAGGTGTTTGAAGACGGCCAGTTGACCGACGGGCTCGGCAATACCGTGGATTTTCGGAACACCATCATCATCATGACATCCAATCTCGGGGCGCGTCATTTGCAAAAGCGCACGGCGTTGGGCTTCCAGTCCGGCGCCGATGAGGTCGGGCAAAAGAGCATGGAAGATATGGTGATGAATGAAGTAAAGCGGGCGTTCAATCCGGAGTTTTTGAACCGGCTGGACGAAGTGATTATTTTCAATCCGCTCGGCGACGAAGATCTGCTCCGCATCATCGATTTGCTGGTGGGCCAGCTGAACGACACGCTGATTCACCGGCAGGTGCAGATCGTGGTATCGCCGGAAGCAAGACAGTGGATACTCGAGAAAACGTGCGCGGACCGCAGTTATGGGGCGCGTCCGCTTCGCCGGGCTTTGCAGAAGTATGTAGAGGACCCGCTCTCCGAGGCGCTGATCCAGGGCGGAATTCAAAGGCCGGCGACATTGCAGATTTACGTCGCGGGGGAAGGCCTGTTGTTCCGGCCCGTGGGTGAGGCAACCCCGGTCGTCCACTAGCGAATCTGACACAACGCACGGAGGTCCCGACCGGGTCGGGATCAACGCACGGCTGGCCCATACCGGGTCCGGCGGGAGAAAAACAACTTGAGTTTGGGGGCGCGGCCTTGACCACCTCAGCGGCCGCTAAAAGAAGAGTTTGTTCGCCGTTTGGTTTTTTTGCGTCTCGAGTGACCCGGCTGATCGCGATTGTGTTTCTTTTTGCGATGGCGTCAGCCGCAGCGCCGCGCGAAAATTCCGACGCGGGCGCATCTTCGTCTTCACGTTCCTACCTTTTCTCCGCTTCCTTTGATTACGCAACCGGCAAGGAAGTTATCGTGCGCAGCGACACGCTGAGCGCGCGCATCTTCAGCCGCAAAGGCGACGTCTACAACGAAGAGACATTGCGCCGCGATTTTCAGGCTCTGTGGAATACGCAGTTTTTTGAAGACGTGAAACTTCGCGTCGAAGATTCACCAAACAGCGCCAATGGCAGAATCATCGTCTTCGAAGTGAAAGAACGCCCGCAGATCCGGCGCATCCGCTACGACGGCATTCATTCCGTTTCCGAATCCGACATTCTCGACCGCTTCAAGGAACGCAAGGTCGGTCTGAGCGTCGAAAGCCAGTTCGATCCGACGAAAATCAAGAAGGCGGAAGTCGTGCTGAAGGAACTGCTGGGCGAACACGGCCGCCAGTTCGCGAAAGTCACTCCGCAGTACGAGCGCATCGCTTCCAGCAACGCCGTCATACTCGTTTTCAAGATCGAGGAAGGCCCGAAGGTCAAGGTCGGCAAAATTAAATTTAAAGGAAACCACGCTTTCAGCGACCGCAAGTTGATCCGCGCCATGCGCCACGACCGGCCTTACGCGATTCCTCTCTACTTCCGGTATATCCCGGTGCTCACGAAGACCTACGACCGCCAAAAGTTGAGCGAGGATCTGGAAGTTGGCGTTCGTGGCCTGTATCGCGACAACGGTTACTTCAAGGTGTCCGTCGGCGAACCCATTCTCGAAAACATCGACACCCAAAGTTACCGCCTCGGCGTTCCGCTGGTCATGGGGCGCAGCCACGGCAAGGCCGTAAACATCACCATCCCCATCGAAGAGGGCGAGCGCTTCCGCATGGGCACTCTCAAAATCGTAAGCTCCGATCCGGACAAAGCCCTGTCCCTCAAGGTGGACGCGCTGAAGAACGCTTTCCCACTCAAGCAAGGCGACCTCTTCTCCACCGAAAAAGTTCGCAAGGCCCTCGAAACTTACGGCAAAATTTACGGCGAATATGGATTCATCGATTTCACTCCCGAGCCGGACACCGAAGTCGACGATGTCAACAAAATCATTAATTTGACGCTGCGGTTTGACGAGCAGAAACAGTATTTCGTCAGGCGCATCGACTTCAGCGGCAATACCACCACGCGCGACAAAGTCATTCGCCGCGAGCTGATGATCGATGAAGGCCAGCTCTTCAACAAACGCCTCTGGGAGCGGGGTCAGCGGCCTGGCCGGGAGCTTCATCGGCCTCACGTACCAGACCAACAATTTCCTGGGCCTTGGCGAGACGCTGACCTTTTCGGCGCAGTTCGGCGATCTTTCGCGCAGTTTCCTTTTCGGATTCACCGAGCCGTATCTATTTGACCGGCCCATTTCCTCCGGTTTCACGATTTTTTCCAGCCGGTACAAGTTTGACCAGGCCCGTCAGGCCGCGCTCCTGACTGGCCAGTCCGTCAGCATCAACCCGCAATTCATTCAAAATTACAACCA
>WNGM01009253.1_pt1 | contig 11835 bp, 15 predicted proteins | sample 5400571 | NCBI WGS metagenome assembly WNGM01 (sample SAMN13153378, study PRJNA577476) | soil metagenome | isolation source: 100 cm soil or saprolite under Garry oak tree replicate 2 | place: USA:California | collected 2016-06-15
CCGTGATCGGCCACGAGCGCACCAGGGCCGAGGCGATCGCGTAAGACCTCGTCGGTGGTGTCGGCGATCGGGTCGCCGGCCACGACACCCGCGTTGTTGACCAAGATGTCGAGCGGGCCGAGCAGTTCGGTGGCCCGGTCGAAGAGCCGCCCGGCCGCGGCCGGGTCGGCGAGGTCGGCGCGGCCGATCCCGCGGGACCCGCCGGTCACCAGCGCCGCTCTCGCCGCTTTCGTTGCTTTCCCCCTCTTCCCCGTCAATGGAGTGAATTCGCCCATAACCGGAGTATCGGAGTTCCAGGCACCCCTTAGCACACCGGCACGGCTAAGGGATAGCCAGCGTGACGCGCCTGAGGCATATTTGACTCGTATCCGCAGCGGACACAGTTCGAATCCTTATTCGGACTAGGGTGTGTCCCGTGAGTTCTGTGTGAAGCATGCGTCGCTGACGGAGGCAGGTACGCGATGGTCTATGTGCTGGCACTGGCTTCCTCGCTGGTGAATGCTCTGACGAGCGTCCTCCAGCGGCTCGGCGTGCAGAACGCGCCCGCCGATGCGACGTTAAGGCTTAGCCTGCTCACGCACGCGCTGCGCCGGGGGGTCTGGCTGCTCGGCTTCGCGCTGATGATCGTCTCCTTCGCGCTCCAGGCCGTCGCCCTGCACGTCGGCCGGCTGTCCGAGGTCCAGCCGATCCTGACTACCGAGCTGGTTTTCCTCGTCGCGATCCTGGCCATCTGGTTCCGGTTCACGATCGGGAGCCGGGAGTGGATCGGCGCGATCGCCGTGGCCGGCGGGCTGTCCGGCTTCCTGTACTTCGCCCAGCCGCGGTACGGCATGACACCGCCGCCCGGGTGGCGCTGGGGAGTCGCGGGCGGCGTGTGCGCGGGGATCATCGCCGTCACCGTCATCCTGGCCACGCGCGGGCCGCGCTGGTGGCGGGCGACCATGTTCGGAACCGCCGCGTCGGTCAGCTTCGCGTTCACCGCGGCCTGCACCAAGGTCGTCTCCGACTTCGCCTCGGCCGGCTGGACCCACCTGTACCAGCACTGGCAGGTCTACGCGCTCGCCTTCTTCGGCGCGCTGGCGGTGTTCCTGACCCAGAACGCCATCCACGCGGGCCCGCTCGTCGCGTCCCAGTCCACCCTGGTCCTGGTCGACCCGCTGGCCAGCATCTGCATCGGCATCGGGCTGTTCGGCGACGACCTGCATACCGGCGGGGCCGCCGGGCCGCTCGAGGCGCTGTCGCTGCTGATCGCGTTCGGCGGGGCGTTCTGGCTGGCCAGGTCGCCGCTGATCAGCGCGATGAAGGAGGGCGAGCGGCTGGAACCGCAGCCGCGGCGGTCCCGGTCCGCGCCGCTGCCCGACGCCGTGCCGTAGCCGCGCTGGACGGCGGCCTGGCCCGTGCCGTAGCTTGCCCCAGTCCGCGGCCGCCGCGGGGTGAGCTGAGGGGAGATTGTGGACTTCGACATCCCGGCCGACCTCGTCGGTTACCTCGCCGAGCTTGACGCCTTCATCGAGCGTGAGATCCGCCCGCTCGAGCAGGCCGGCGACAACATCAGGTTCTTCGACCACCGGCGCGAGGATGCCCGCACCGACTGGGACCGCGGCGGGCTGCCGAGCGCGGAGTGGGAGGCGCTGCTGCGCGAGGTGGTGCGCCTGGCCGACGCGGCCGGGCACTACCGCTACGCCTTCCCGGCCTCCCATGGCGGCAGGGACGGCACCAACCTGGGCATGGCCATCATCCGCGAGCACCTGGCCAGCAAGGGCCTCGGGCTGCACTGCGACCTGCAGAACGAGCACATGATCGTCGGCAACAACGTCGGCCTGCTGCTGATGCTCAGCTACGGGACGGCGGACCAGCAGGCGGAGTGGGTCCAGGACCTGGCGGCGGGCCGCAGGGGCTTCGCGTTCGCGATCACCGAGCCCGGGCACGGGTCAGACGCCACCTTCATGGAGACCACCGCGGTGCGCGACGGGCAGGAGTGGGTGATCAACGGGGAGAAGACCTGGAACACCGGCGTCCACGCCGCCTCCCACGACCTCATCTTCGCCCGAACCAGCGGCCAGCCGGGCGACGCCGACGGGATCACGGCCTTTCTCACGCCGGTCGGCTCGCCCGGCTTCACGATCGACGAGTACCTGTGGACCTTCAATATGCCGACCGACCACGCGCATGTGACCTTCCGCGACGTCCGCGTGCCGGAGCGCTCGATCTTCGGCGGCCTGGGCTGCGGCCTGCAGGTCGTGCAGCATTTCTTCAACGAAAACCGGATCAGGCAGGCAGCCTCCAGCCTGGGTGCCGCCCAGTACTGCATCACCGAGTCCGTTGCCTACGCCAAGGAGCGCAAGCCATTCGGCAAGCCGCTCGCCGCGAACCAGGCGATCCAGTTCCCGCTTGTCGAGCTGCAGACGCAGGGCGAGATGCTGCGGGCGCTGATCCACAAGACCGCCTGGCTGATGGACACCCACGGACCGTTCGCCGCCTCGGACAAGGTGTCGATGTGCAACTACTGGGCCAACCGGCTGTGCTGCGAGGCGGCCGACCGCGCCATGCAGGTGCACGGCGGCCTCGGCTACTCCAGGCACAAGCCGTTCGAGCACATCTACCGGCACCACCGCCGGTACCGGATCACCGAGGGCACCGAGGAGATCCAGATGCGCCGCGTCGCCGGTTACCTGTTCGGGTACATGCACCAGCGCCCGCCGAAGGGCGTGAGCGAGGGTTAGGGCGTGTCCGTGATGGATGCCGCCGAGCTCGCCACGGCGCTACGCGCCCAGCTGGCCACCGCGCTGCGCGAGCATCTCGGCCCGGTCGCGGTCGAGGGCCTGGCCAGGCTGACGGGCGGGGCGTCCCGCGAGACCTGGGCGTTCGACGCGGTTTCGGCCGGCGGATCGCGCACCGAGCTGATCCTGCGCCGCGACCCGCCAGGCCGGCCGAGCGAGCCGGGAGCGATGAGCAGGGAGGCTCGTGCCATCGCGAGCGCGCGGGCCGCCGGGCTGGCCGTGCCCGAGGTACTGGCCTGGACCGACGAACCTGACCGCTGGGGGGCGGCCGGCCTGGTCATGCGCCGCGTGCCCGGCGAGAACATCGCCCGCCGGATCCTGCGGGACGACGCCTACCGCCTGGCCAGGAACGTGCTGGCCGGCCAGCTCGGCGCGTTCGCCGCCGGCTTGCACGCGATCGAGCCGCCGGGCGACTTTCCGCACCCCGATCCGGTCGCCGACCTGCGCTCCACGCTCGCGGGCCTCGGCGGTTACAGCCCCGTCTTCGAGCTGGCGCTGTCGGCGCTGGAGGCCGACCCGCCGCCCGCACGAGGTCCGGTGACCGTCCACGGCGACCTGCGGCTCGGCAACCTGATCATCGGTCACGATTCGTTGCGCGCCGTTATCGACTGGGAGCTCGTGCACGCCGGCAACCCGGCTGAGGACCTCGGCTGGCTGTGCGTGAAGGCCTGGCGATTCGGCGCCGCGGCACCCGCAGCCGGCGTCGGCAGCCGCGAGGAACTGCTCGCGGCCTACCGGGCCGCCGGTGGCGCCGACATCGACCCCGCGGAACTGCTCTGGTGGGAGCTGCTCGGAACGCTGCGGTGGGGCGTGATCTGCATGACGCAGGCCGATGCCCACCTGTCGGGTGCGCACCGGTCGGTGGAGCTCGCCGCGATCGGCCGCCGGGTCTGCGAGCAGGAGTGGGACCTGCTGCTGCTGCTCGCACCGGACGACGCGGCGGCAGCAGCGGCCAGGCGGCCGCGCCCGGACGGTGCGCCGCGTCCGGCGCCCGCACCGCACGGGCGCCCCACCGCCAGCGAACTTCTCGACGCCGTCAGGCAGTTCCTGACGGAGCAGGTGATGCCGGCGACCGCGGGCCACCTGGCCTTCCACGCCAGGGTGGCTGCCAACGTGCTCGGCATCGTCGCCCGCGAGCTGGAGCTCGGCCCGCTGCCGCCCCAGGCGGGCCTCGCCGATAACGTGGCGGCCAGGCTCGCCGTCGCTAACCCACGCTACTTCGAGGCCACTCCCCCGGCCTCCTGACCGCACCAGGCGCTGGCGAATCGGGCGGCGGATCATCGGCATCGTTCCTGCGAGGGGGTTTCACCAGATGATCATCGATTGCGCGCACTACCAGGATGGCAGGCGGCAGGAGGAGGGTCCGGTCTCGCTGGAAGACGCCGCGGCCAGGACGAAGCGCGGCGGGTTCGTGTGGCTCGGGCTGTTCGAGCCAGAGCCGGACGAGCTGGCCGAGGTCCAGGCCGCCTTCGGGCTGCACGAGCTCGCGGTCGAGGATGCGCAGAGCGAGCATCTGCGGCCGAAGCTCGAGTTGTACGGCGGTGACGTGCGGCTGGTCATCTTGCGGACCGCGCGTTACGACGACGCGGCCGAGGAGGTGGAGTTCGGCACGCTCAGTATCTTCCTGGCACCGAAGTTCGTGATCACGGTGCGGCAGGGCGTCGCGAGCGGGCTGCGCGGGGCCAGGCAGCGGCTCGAGCAGCGGCCGGAACTGCTGGCCGCGGGCAGCTCGTCGGCCCTGTGGGCGATCCTGGACCAGGTGGTGGACGGGTACGCGCCCGTGGTGGCGGGTCTGGAGCACGATATCGACCAGATCGAGGCCACGGTGTTCTCCGGTGCCGTGGCGGCGACCGAGCGGATCTACTCGCTGCGCCGCGAGGCCACCGACTTCTACCGCGCCGTCCATCCGCTGCTCGGCGTGGTCCCCATCATCGAGCGCGCGGCGGCGGCCGAGTTGCAGCCGTACCTGCGCGACGTCAGGGATCACGTGCTGCTGGTCGACGAGGAGGTCGCCGCCCAGCGGGACCTGCTCGGCACCGTGCTCGAGGCCAACATGGCCGTGATCTCCGTCGAGCAGACGAAGGTCAGCGTCCAGCAGAACGCCACCATCGAGCAGCTCACGATCCTGGCCACGGTGTTCCTGCCGCTGACCTTCGTCACCGGGTTCTTCGGCCAGAACTTCGGCTGGCTGGTCGGCCACATCGACGGCCCGGCCGCGTTCGTCAGCTACGGCATCGGCGGGCTCGTCGTGCCGATCGTGCTGCTCTGGGTCTGGCTCAGGCTCCGCAGGGCGCCGCAGCCGGGTTCGCCGCCGCCCGCCGCGTCACGGCAGACCGCCGCGTCACGGCAGACCGCCGCGTCACGGCAGACCGCCGCGTCACGGCAGACCGCAGGCCGCGGGTCCGCGGCCGGCTGACCCGCCCGCGCTGACCCGCCGGCTGGCCCGCCCGCACAGGCCGGCGCCGTCGGCTCCGAGCCAGCCGAGCACCGCGTCGGCGAACTGGGCTGGCCTGGTCGCGTGCACGAGGTGCCCGGCCGGAATCGTCACCAGGTCACACCGCGGAATCCGGTCCGCGGCCTCGGCGAGCCTGTGCTGAGGGATGTGGCTGCCTGGGCCGCCGCCGATCAGCAGTGTCGGCGCCGTGATCGCGGCCAGGCCCGCCCAGGCCGCCGGGTCGCCCCTGTTCACCTCGCCGACGATGGCAGGCACCACCGCCCAGTCGAAGTCGAGCGGCCCGCCGGGACGGGCCGGGATCGCCCGGTCGCGCGGGAACGGCGGCGAGACGTCCTCGACGATCAGGTGCTCGACCCGGTCCGGCGACTCCATCGCCACCAGGTAGGCGACGGCGCCGCCCATCGAGTGACCGGCCAGCGTGACCCTGGCCAGTCCGAGCCGGTCGAGGAAGCCGAGCACGTCATCGCGCATGAGCCGGAAGGTGTACTCCCCCGGCCAGTCGCTGTTGCCGTGCCCGCGCAGGTCGGGAGCGAAAATCTGGAAGTGCCCGGCGAACCTGTCGTGCACCGGCGCCCAGTCGGCGCCTCGCTCGCCGAGCGCGTGCAGCAGCACCAGCGGCGGTGCCCCGTTGCCGCCGCTGACCTCGTAAGCCAGCTGGATGTCTCCGACCCGCGCCCGTTGTGCCACGCCCACCAGCCTCACGATACGCGCCCGGGTTCGCGCCGAACTGCTACATTTGCCGCCAGCCCACCGGCCCCATGGGTCGCCAGCGGAGGACAGCCGTGCGAGCCGTCGTGTTCACCAGCCCGGCCAAGCCGGTCGAGGTCGCGGACGTGGACCTCGACCCGCCGGGGCCTGGCGAGGTCAGGGTTAAGATCGCGGCGGCCGGGGTCTGCCACAGCGACCTGCACGTGCGGCGCGGCGACTGGCAGCCGCCCGCGCCGCTGGTCATGGGCCACGAAGGCGCCGGCCAGGTCGTCGAGGTGGGACCGGGCGTCACCTGGCTGACCGAAGGCGACCACGTGGTGCTCTCCTGGGTCGCCCCGTGCGGGCGGTGCCGCTACTGCCTGGCCGGCCGCGAGGCCCGCTGCCAGGTCGCCGCGACCGTGGTCGGTCCCGGCGGCGTCCTGTCCGACGGAACCTCGCGGCTGTCGGCGGGCGGCCGCCGGATCGCGCACTACCTCGGCGTGTCCTCGTTCGCCGAGTACGCCGTCGTGCCCGCCTCCGGCGCCATCAAGATCCGCCGAGACGCGCCGCTCGACGTGGTCGCGCTCGTCGGCTGCGCCGTCGCGACCGGGGTCGGCGCGGTGACCAACACGGCGGCGGTCGAGGCAGGCGCCGCGGTCGTCGTGATCGGCTGCGGCGGCGTCGGCCTTTCGGTCGTCCAGGGAGCCAGGCTGGCCGGAGCCGGCCGGATCATCGCCGTGGATGTGCGGACGGAGAAGACGGTGCTGGCGGCCAGGCTTGGCGCAACCGACGAGATCGACGCGGCCTCGGCGGACCCGGTGACCGCGGTGCGCGACCTGCTGCCGGACGGCGCGGACTACGCCTTCGATGCGATCGGCCTGACACGCACCACCGAGCAGGCGATCAGGATGCTCGGCCTCGGCGGCGCCGCCGTGCTGGTCGGGCTGCCGCCGACCGGGGCGACGGCTTCGTTCGAGCCGCTCGTCCTAGCCGAGTCTGACCAGCGGATACTCGGCTCCAACTACGGCAGCCTGCGCCCCGCCGTCGACATCCCGGCGCTCGTCGACCGGTTCATGGACGGCGACCTGCTGCTGACCGAGCTGATCTCGGCGCGCGAGCCGCTGGAGTCGGCCGAGGCGGCGCTGGGTGACCTAGCCGCGGGCCGGGCACTGCGGACTCTGCTGATCCCCTGACCGGCCGCCGAGACCCGCCGCGTTGGAGGCGGCTATGGAGAACCCTACTGACGCGACGATCGCTCAGCTACAGGCCGACTGGCCCAACTGGCAGGTCTGGGTCGTGCACCGCATGGTCGGCAGCCCGGTGTGGTGCGCGTCCCGCGCCCGGCCGCGCGGCGGCCCGCGATAGCCAGGCTGATCCGGCACACCGACCGCAGGCTCATCGGCTACCACGCGGACGGAGCATGGTGGTCGGCCGAGCAGGTGACCGGGACGGCTGTCCGCTTCCTGGCCGCGTACTCGTTAGACGAGCTGGCCGAACGCATCGGCCGCGCGGAGGCCCGGCTGTGACCGGCCGGCACCGCCGTGACCCGGTGCTGACCGCCGCGGCGGGCCGCCGCCGTCCTCTTCGCTGTCCTGGGACGAGACCGAGGCGCAGGCGCGCGCCGCCGTCGCCCGCGTCTACGACGCCGCGCGCGAGCAGCCGGCGCGGTGTTCTTACGGAGGGCAGCCACCGGCTGCTGTGCGACGCGCTCAGCGCCGCCGGGGTCGAAGCCGACGCCTACGACCACCGGATTCTGCTGTGGCTGGCCGGGTGGTCACCGGAAGTGTGCGCCGTGGTCGCCGGGCTGGTCGGGCGCGCGTGGCGGGTAGCTGAGACTGGCACGGGCACGCAGGAGCGCCCCCGGCCGAAGAACCGGGGGCTCTCGCATCCGCGGGCGCAGCCATCGCGGGGCGTGAAAGGGAGCGCTGCCATAAGACGCGGCTTGGCCGCCTGGTGAATCCGGCTTTGACGCCGTGCGGACGCATTCAGCGGCTGATGTAGCCGATCTGGCGTTCGAACGCCTCGATCTCGCGGCGCTGCACGGCAGCCTCGCGGTCCAGCGCAGCTGCCGGAACCGCTGGAGCTGGCCCGCCATGTACCCGTCCTCACCGAGCTTGCGGGCCCGCCGCAGCATCTGCTCGGTCGCGGTCATCCGGCGGATCGGCGCGGCCTCGGCCCGCCGTGCCTCGCGGCGCCGCGGGTCGATCCGGTTCAGCTCTTCCTCGAGCTCGGCGACCCGCTCGGCCCGCGCGTCCTCCCGCGCCCGGCGGATCTCGTCCAGCTCCCGGGCGCTGTGACCGGTCCGCGCGATCGACAGGTGGTCCTCGAACTCGGCTGCCTGGCGCCGCATCTCCGACTCGTCCGCAGCCTGCGCCCGCCGCGCATACTCCCGGCGCGCCTCGATCACGTCGCCGGCCGCGGCGTGACGGGCGGCCAGGGCCAGCGCATCGGCGACCGCGTGCGCGGTCTGCGCGGTCACTTCTGCCCCTGGCCGACCGGATTCCCGTCGACCCCCGGGTCGTGCAGCGGGCCGCCGAGCTCAGGCCGGTCCGCATCCGGTCTCTGGGACTCGTGGGCCTGCCGGACGAACACGCCGGAGGCCTGGTCCTGGTACGCCTGCGCGTTCGCCTCAGCCTGGCGCATCGCCGTGGCGAAGGCTTCAACATCCGGGGCTGGTCATCCTCGCCTCGATTCTGCGGGGACGGCCAGGCCCGATCGAGGGCGAACCCGGCCGCCGCCGCACGCAGTTCTGCTATCCCAACCTTAACGTCAGGATGACGCGAAGTCCGTCAGGGAACCTCCCGCACCATCGCCATCAGCTCGGCCAGGACCGGGTTACGGTCCTCCGGCCGCTGCCCGGCCAGCGCCAGCAGCGTCACCCGCAGCTCGCGCGCCAGCGCCGCGTTCGACGGGTCCGCCGCGTAGGCGTCCCGCAGCCGAACCGCCAGCTCCCGCAGCACCCTGAAGTCCAGGCCGAGCGCCGCCGACAGCCGGGATGCTCGTGTGCGGGTCACCCTTCGCGGGGGCACCTTCCGCCGGTCACCCTTCGTGGCGGGGCACCCTTCGCGTCCGGCCGGGCGGGGCACCCTTCGCGGGCGGCACCATTCGGGCCGGCCGGCGTCGTGCCTGGTCACGCCCGGTGACGGCGGTTGCTGGCGGGTGCCGGCGCTGGTGTCACGCTCTGTTAGCGGCGCTCAGGTCGAAGCCGATCTCGGCGAATAGCTGCCGGCAGTCGAGCACCTCGATGCCCTCGTCCCTGGCGCGGCGGGGTAGCCGCCTCTTCTCGTCAGTCAGCAACGCGCACCCTTCGACGCGCGCGGTGATCGCTACTAGCGCGTCGCGGCTGTGCTTGGCAACGTTGCTGCGCCTGTCGGCCTTGCTGCGCAGCGCCTCGACAGACTGTGTGCCGGCTTCGTCGGTTATCCGGGCCTGGCCGAGCTTGGAGAGATCAAGGATGAACGCGCCCGTCGGGACCAGCCGACCCAAGGTGGTCAGGGCGTGCACGAGCGAGTCGCGCAGCTCAGGGTCGGGCGTGGCGGATGCTTCGTCGAGCGTGACGTGGGTGTAGAGGATCTCCAGGTCGCCGGAGTCGATGGCGCGGCGGGCGGCCTCATACGCGCCGGGCACCTGCACGAACTTGTGCAGAGAGCAGTTGTCGATGACGACTCGCCGCATCGTCATTGCGCGGTCAGGCTACCTTGTCGCCGAACTTCTGGCGCGCGGCCTGGCGGGTCACTCCGAGTGCGATAGCGATGCGGTTCCAGCTGCGGCCACGGGCGCGGGCATCGGCCACCCGCCGGGTGATGAGTGCCTCGTCCCGGCGCGCTGCGTCTGCGGCCTCGGCGATTGCCTGCAGGTCCTCGGTGTTCTCTGCCCGGGTGGTGGCCGGGTCGAGGCTGTCGGCCCACTGCTCGAACTTGCGGGCAGCCTGGTCGATCTCGGCGTCTGTGTGCTTCATGTGATCACCCCTCATCCGAGGAACGCTTGGTACTTGGGCCGCATCGGCATGGCGTGGATGATGACGGGGTCGTCGGTTTCCGCGCCGAGGATGCCTATCTCCAGCAGGGCACCGTTTCTCCAGCAGGGCACCGTTGCGCGCCGGGCCGATCAGCATCATCACGTCGTCGTCGTCGTTGGGGACCTCCCGGATCGCGTGCCGGGCTGCTTGCAGGATGTCCAGGTCATCGATGTGGTGCTTGCGTGCCGGCCCGCCGATCCGCACGTAGACAAGATATCTTGTCTTGGCGTGATGCGCCAGGCGGCGTTCCGGCGGCGTCATGCGCCGCTCGCCGGCCCGATCATGGGCTGCCGGCGTACCAGGCAGGCGGCGTGATGCCAGACGCCGTTCACCCTGGCGATCTTCTGGCCCTGGATCAGGGCGGTCCTGCATGACGGGCAGGTCCCGCCGGTGGTCCTGGCCTTCTTGGCGCGGTCGGCGAGCACGGGCGCGGTCATGGTCGCCACCTGTAGGCGTCGGGTCCGACCGTGCGCTCAGCGGCGCCGCGGTCGTACTGCTCGGCCCTTGCTTCGGCGAGCATGTCGTCTAGCCCTGCGTTCCACGGGCCGCGGCGAGCCGGCCGGCCGCGGGCGTACTCGGGGCTCATGTAGCGGAGCCGTTCGGGGTCGCGGTACAGGGATTCGGCGCGGTGCTTCCGGCCTCACCAGGAGCACGGGGCGTGCAGGCTAGTGACGATGGCGGTCATGGTCGTTCCCTTCGGATGATGTTCATGCCCGGCCAGCCGGTCGCCGTAGACCTCGATCAGCCGCCGGGCGTAGCCGAGTTATGACCATGGCTCGGCCGGCAGCGGGTCCGCGCCGTCGCGTGGTGCGGCCCGGTGCCGGCCGCGGGGCGCCTGAGCCGTGCCTGTTCCGGCCGGCTGGGCAACCCGGACGCAGGAGCCCTCCTGCTGGCCGCAGACCTGGCAGGCGAGGCCCGTATCGTCGGGCTCGTAGCCGTGGCCGGTCACGACGCCACCGCCTGGCAGGACCGGCACAACGCCGGGTCGTGCGGTTCGAGGCCGAGATCATGAATGTCGTATGGAATCCAGCTGACCGGCCCCGGCATCGGCTGGTGGTGGATGCAGTCCGCGTCGTCGGACCAGGGCAGCACGGACCGGCACCCGCACGGGCAGCCCGTCGTGTTCAGCACGACGAGCCGGCGGCGGGTTACGCTGAGCACGACCTGGCCGTTCGGCGGCGGCGGATCAGCGTGGGTTGACGGGGCCGCGCGTCCAGCCGGCGCGTGGCCCCGCGCATCGGGGCGCATGGCGTCACCGGCTAGCGGCGGGGATCTGGCGGATGAGCGCGGCCACGTCGGCCTGGTCAACCTTGATGAGCCGGTCGCCGACGCGCTGGGCCGGGAGCTTGCCGTCAGCGATCCACCTGCGGACGGTGCGCTGGGACACGTCCAGATAGTTGGCGGCGGCTTCGATCGAGACGAGCTTTCTTGCGGGCACGGGGGTCACGAGATGCCTCCAGGGCATGACTGTTCGTCCAGTCACACCCGGGGCAACGGTGTGGTGACCGCCGACTGCACCCGTCGGCGACGCCCGCGTGATCGATGGCCCTGGCCTGGCAGCCTCCAGGCGGGTACTGCCGCGCACTGCCTGGCGGTCGCCCGCCAGCCTGGTCCTCGCGGATCAGGGGAGCGGACGCGACTCCCCGGCCCGATCACTCACGGCAGCAAGACTAGCGGCTTGTGGCTGGCCAATGCGCACATGCCGCGCGGCCTCTGGTTAATCTGGTGGCCGGCTATCGCACGTGTATCGCACGTTCCGGGCGATGCTAGCGTTTCCGCTGGTCAGCGTGGCTCCCGCGATAGGACTGGAACCTATGACGGCGTGATAGGGTCTGGCCTGCCAAAACCGCCTCTGACGTGCAGGTCAGCCGACTATTGACGTGTTCTTACGTGGA
>WNGM01016163.1_pt1 | contig 11833 bp, 13 predicted proteins | sample 5400571 | NCBI WGS metagenome assembly WNGM01 (sample SAMN13153378, study PRJNA577476) | soil metagenome | isolation source: 100 cm soil or saprolite under Garry oak tree replicate 2 | place: USA:California | collected 2016-06-15
CGCATCGGCCTGGCCGACGAATGCGTGCCGCCGCGGGTCATGGACAACGCCGCCCGCAGCTTGCTGCTGTCGCGCCGGCCGCGGCGCCGCCTGCCGCTGCTGCAGCGGCTCCTCAACGGTCCGTTGAAAGCCGTCGTCGCCGCCCGGGCATTGAAGCAGGTGGCGAAGAAGGCGCGCCGCGAGCACTATCCGGCCCCCTACGCGATCATCGACATCTGGGCCCGCTACGGCGGCAACGCGCTGGCGGTGCCGGCCGCGGCGCCGGGCTCGCTCGAGGCGCTGGTCGCCAGCCCGACGACGCGCAACCTGGTCCGCGTCTATCACCTGCAGGAACGCCTCAAGGGTTTCGGCAAGGACGGCGATTTCGCGCCGCGCCACGTTCATGTCATCGGCGCCGGGGCGATGGGCGGCGACATCGCCGCCTGGTGCGCGCTGCGCGCCATGACCGTGACTCTGCAGGATCAAGGCGTCGAGCGCATCGCTCCGGCGGTCGCCCGCGCCGCCAAGCTCTTCGAGCGCCGCCTCAAGGAGCCGATGGCGGCGCGCCTGGCCCTGGACCGGCTGATCCCCGACCCGCGCGGCGACGGCCTTCGTTATGCCGACATCATCATCGAGGCGATCTTCGAGAACCTCGCGGCGAAACGGGCCCTGTTCGCCGTTGTCGAGGCGCGGGCCAGGCCCGAGGCGATCCTGGCCAGCAACACCTCGAGCCTGCGCCTCGCCGACATTGCCGCGGCGCTCAAGGATCCGGCCCGGCTGGCCGGCATCCACTTCTTCAACCCCGTGGCGATGATGCCGCTGGTCGAGGTGGTCAGCGGCGCGGCGACCGATCCGGCCGTCGTCCGGCGCGCCGCGGCCTTCGTCCGGCACATCGACAAGCTGCCGCTGCCGGTGCGCGATGCGCCGGGTTTCCTGGTCAATGCCGTGCTGGCGCCCTACCTGCACGAGGCGATGCGCTGCGTCGACGAGGGCTTGGCGGCGGAAGCCGTCGATGCCGCGGCGCTGGCCTTCGGCATGCCGATGGGGCCGCTCGAACTGGCCGACAGCGTCGGCCTCGACATCGTCCTGGCCGCCGGCCGCCAGTTGGCCGGGGCGGCCGAGCCGCCGCGGCGGCTCGCCGAACTGGTCGGCGCCGGCCAACTCGGCCGGAAGAGCGGCCGCGGTTACTACGTCTATGATGAAGGCAAGGCGCGCAAGATCGCCGCGCCGCCGCCGCCGGCCGACCTGGCCCGGCGCCTGGTGCAGCCGCTGCTCGCCGCGACCGGCCGCCTGGTGGCCCAGGGGGTAGTCGCCGACGCCGATCTCGCCGATGCCGGAGTCATCTTCGGGACCGGCTTCGCGCCCTACACCGGAGGTCCGATGAACTATTTGAAAGCCAATCGATGAGCAATCCCGTGACCCGCCTGCCCGACCTGCAACCGGCCCTGCGCGTGGTGCCGATGCCCGCCGACCTCAACGCCGCCGGCGACGTCTTCGGCGGCTGGGTGATGGCCCAAGTGGATATCGCCGGCGCCATTCCGGCCATGCGCCGGGCGCGCGGCCGCATCGCCACCGTGGCCGTCAATTCCTTCCTCTTCAAGCAGCCGATCTCGGCCGGCGACCTGGTCAGCTTCTATGCCGAAGTCATCAGGGTGGGGCGCACCTCGATCACCGTCGACGTGCAGGTCTTCGCCGAGCGCAATCCGGCCGCCCCGGTCGTCGTCAAGGTCACCGAGGCCGTCCTCACCTACGTCGCCCTCAACTCCGACGGCAGCAAACGCGAAATGCCGCCGGCCTAAGGAGGTTCCATGAGCAACTTCATCGTCAGAAAAGTCGCGGTGCTCGGCGCCGGCGTCATGGGCGCGCAGATCGCCGCCCACTGCGTCAATGCCGACGTGCCGGTGCTGCTGTTCGACCTGGCCGGCCAGGACGATCCCGACGGCATCGTCAGGAAGGCCGTCGCCGGGCTGGCCAGGCTCGATCCGGCGCCGCTCGCCGGCCGCGAGCGCGCCGCCTTCATCGACATCGCCAACTACGATCGGGACCTGGCCAGGCTCGCCGAATGCGACCTGATCATCGAGGCCATCGCCGAGCGGATGGACTGGAAGCACCAGCTCTACCGCAGGGTCGCGCCCCACGTCGCGCCCCACGCCATCTTCGCCAGCAACACCTCGGGCCTGTCGATCAACGCCCTGGCCGAGGCGCTGCCGGCGGAGCTGCGGCCGCGCTTCTGCGGCGTGCATTTTTTCAACCCGCCGCGCTACATGGCCCTGGTCGAGCTGATCGCCTGCCACGGGACCTCCGCGGCGCTGCTCGACGACCTGGAAACCTTCCTCACCACGACGCTGGGCAAGAGCGTGGTGCGCGCCCCGGATACGCCGAACTTCGTCGCCAACCGCGTCGGCGTCTTCTCCATCCTCGCCGTGATGCACCACACCGAGCGCCTCGGGCTGGCCTCGCGCTGGGACAGAAGACCCGCGCCGGCATCTTCCGCAAGGACGGCAAGGCGATCAAGGTGCTCGACCGAAAGCTCAAGGATTACCGCGACTCCGCCGGCCTGGTCGCCGAGGAGGTGCTGGCCATCCTAAGGACGAAGAATCCCGCCGAGAAATTCGACAGGCTGCGCCTATCCGGCCATCCGCAGGCGCAATTCCTCTGGGCGGTCTTCCGCGACGTGTTCCACTACTGCGCCGTCCATCTGGGCAGCATCGCCGACAACGCTCGCGACCTCGATTTCGCCATGCGCTGGGGCTTCGGCTGGGCTCAGGGGCCTTTCGAAACCTGGCAGGCGGCCGGCTGGAGCGCCATCGCCGCCGCCATCGCCGCCGACCTAAAGGCCGGGCGAACCATGGCCGCGGCGCCGCTGCCGGCCTGGGTCGGGGCGCGCGACGGGGTGCATGCAGCGGACGGTTCCTGGTCGGCGGCCCGGGCCGAGTTGCAGCCGCGTCCGGCGCTGCCGGTGTATCGCCGCCAACTGGTCCCTGAGCGACTCTTCGGCGAGCGGCGCGAGGCCGGCACGACCTTGTTCGAGACCGACGGCGTACGCCTTTGGCATACAGGCGGGGAGGGCGGCGGCGACGTCGCCATCCTCGGCTTCAAGAGCAAGATGCACACCCTCGGCGCCGAGGTCGTCGACGGCCTCTTCGAGGCCGTGGCCCGCGCCGAGGCGGCGCACCGCGGCCTGGTGATCTGGCAGGAGGAGCCGCCGTTCTCGGCCGGCGCCAATCTCGCCGCCCTGGCCCCGGCCATCGAGGCCGGCGACTGGGCCGGGCTGGACGCCGCGGTGGCGCGCTTCCAGGCCATGACCCAGCGCCTCAAATACGCCCGCGTGCCGGTGGTCGCCGCCGTCTCCGGCCTGGCCCTGGGCGGCGGCTGCGAAGCGACGATGCATTGCGCCCGCGCCGTGCTGACGCTGGAGTCCTACCTCGGCCTGGTCGAGGCCGGCGTCGGCCTGATCCCGGCCGGCGGCGGCTGCAAGGAGTTCGCCGTGCGCGCCGCCGCCGCGGCGCTGCGCACCACCAACAACGACCCCTTCCCCTTCCTCACCGGGCCCTTCCAGACCATCGCCATGGCCGCGGTGGCGAAGAGCGCCCTGGAGGCGCGGCAACTGGGCTTCGTCGGCGAGTCAGATGCCGTCGTCATGCATCCGCGCCAACTGCTGTTCGTCGCCAGGCAGACCGCCCTGGCCCTGGCCGACGCCGGCTGGCGGCCGCCGCTGCCGCCGCGGGCGGTCAAGGTGGCGGGGCGCAACGGCATCGCCACGCTGGAACTGATGCTGGTGAACATGCGCGAGGGCGGCCTGATCTCGGCCCACGACTACCGCGTCGCCCGCGCCGCGGCGGTGGCCCTGTGCGGCGGCGAGGTGGACAGCGGCGCCCTGGTCGACGAGGCCTGGCTGCTGGCCGTCGAGCGCCGCGAGTTCATCGAACTCCTCAAGACCCCGGCGACGCAGGCCCGCATCAAGCACCTGCTGGAAACCGGCAAGCCGCTGCGCAACTAATGACAACGACCTTCCCCCCGTCCCCCTTCCCGCGGAAGGGGGTGACGCCTGTTCGCGGGCCGCGCCCGCTCCACTCGATGGCCGTTCCTCCTTGGGGCGGCTCTGCGGAGGAACCATGACTAAACAGATCCAGGACGCCTACGTCGTCGCCGCCGTGCGCACGCCGGTCGGCAAGGCCCGTGGCGCGCTGAGGAACGTCCGCCCCGACGACATGCTCGCCCACGCCCTGCGCGCCCTGCTGGCGCGCGCCCCGGGGCTCGATCCGGCCGCCGTCGGCGACGTCATCTGCGGCTGCGCCATCCCCGAGGCCGAGCAGGGCATGAACGTCGCCCGCATCGGCCTGCTGCTGGCCGGGCTGCCCGACGCCGTCCCCGGCGTCACCATCAACCGTTTCTGCTCCTCGGGCCTCAATGCCGTCGCCATGGCGGCCGACCGCATCCGCCTCGGCGAAGCCGATGTCATGATCGCCGCCGGCACCGAGACGATGAGCCTGATGCCGCAGATGATGGGCCACAAGGTGTCGATCAACCCGGCGGTGTTCGCCGGCGACGAGAACATCGGCATCGCCTACGGCATGGGCCTGACCGCCGAGCGGGTGGCGGCGCAGTGGCAGGTCAGCCGCGAGGACCAGGACGCCTTCGCCCTGGGCAGCCAGCGCAAGGCCGTCGCCGCCATCGCCGCCGGCCGCTTCATCGACGAGATCGCCCCCTACCCGGTGAAGAGCCACCTGCCCGGCGCCGACGGCACGGTGCGCATCGCCGAGCGGCTGGTCAACAACGACGAGGGGCCGCGCCCCGACAGCTCGGCGGAAGGGCTGGCCAAGCTGCGCCCGGTGTTCGCCGCGCAGGGCACGGTCACCGCCGGCAACAGCTCGCAGATGTCCGACGGCGCCGGCGCCGTGCTGCTGGCTTCGGAGGCCGGCCTGAAGCGCTTCGGCCTGACGCCGGCGGCCCGCTTCCGCGGCTTCGCCGTGGCTGGCGTGGCCCCGGAACTGATGGGTATCGGCCCGGTGGCGGCGATTCCGCGCGTCCTCAAGTGGGCCGGCGTGGCGCTGGCCGACGTCGGCTGGATCGAGCTCAACGAAGCCTTCGCCGCCCAGGCCCTGGCGGTGATGCGCTCGCTCGATCTCGACCCGGCCAGGGTCAATCCGCAGGGCGGCGCCATCGCCCTTGGCCACCCGCTTGGCGCCACCGGCGCGATCCGCACCGCCACCCTGTTGAGCGCCATGCAGCGCGATCAGTTCCGCTACGGCATGATCACCATGTGCATCGGCACCGGCATGGGCGCGGCCGGCCTCTTCGAGCGCCTCTGAGTCCGCGCCCGGGGCGGCGCCGTGTCATGCCAACGGCATCGCCGCCGGCGCCGCCCGCTAGCGGCGGAAGCCGTATTCGAGGGTGAAGAACTGCGGCTTCAGTCCGGCCAGCGGTTCGCGCAGCTTGGCCAGTTCCGCGGCAGGACCGTGCACCTCCAGGCGCGTGATGCTGGCGATGTTGAGCGCCTCGTGGAGCGGCCCGTCGACGTTGGCCAGGTGGGTCAGCAGGCCCTCGGCGTCGGCGTAGCCCTCGCGGCAATGGACCTCGTCGCCGTCGAAGCTGAAGCCGTAGTAGAGCACCTTGGCCTCCTTCTCGGTCAGGGCGATGAAGCGTTCGCAGATCGCCCGGAACTCGGGCATCTTGCCTTCATGGACCTTGAAGTAAGGTACGAGGTTGCAGCACTTGTCCTGGGTGGCCATGGTGTCCTCCTAATGGTGGCTTGTCGGTTGGTCGCTGTGTGGGCGGCACGGGGCCGCTACTTCCATTCCCAGATCGGCGCCCGGGCGTTGCCCGCCTCGTCGATCTCCCACTCGTAGAGCACGGCGACGCGGCCCTGCCGCGCCAGGCTGGCCGGCACGTTGTGGAAGAAGGTTGCGCCGCGGAAGCTCGCCGCCGCGCCCTTGCCGGTGTAACGGCCGACGCCGGCGGCGCTCCGGGTACCGGCCTCGCCTGTTTTGGTCAGGATCATGCCCTGGCCCGGGCATTCGCCGTGGAGCGTGCTGTCCGCCCGCAGCGTCGACCCGTAGGTGCCCATCGGCGTCGCCTCGACGCCGACGATCGTGCCACTGATTTCGAAGCTGGTCTCGAACTTGGGCCGCGATCCTTCGGCGGGCAGAACGCGTGCCGGTGATCCTGCCGCGCAGCTCGCCGAGCTTTTCGCCCAACATGGCAATCTCCTCCGCCCTGCCGCTCTCCCGGCCGGCAAGGCGCCGCAATTCTTCGGGCTCCCCGGGGGGATTGTCCGCCGGCCGCGGCCGGGCGCGTCGCGCCTTCCTTGCGGCGTCGGGCGACCGGCGCGCGGCGGGCAATCGCCAATTCCATCGTAGCAAGGCCGCGGCGAATGTCCATGCCGGTCGCGCCGCGTCGCCCGGCACCGCGGCAGCCTGCGGCGTCTATTCGACGAGCGGCGTACTCTTTTGGGACGAGACGAAGATGACGGCATCCGCCAAGGCGACGACATCGTGCTCCTCGCCGGCCACCGTGTACAGGTAGTCGCCCGCGCCCAGCTCGACGCCGCCGGTGCGCACCGTCCCAGAGAGAACCAGCACTTCTTCGCTGCCGCGATGCGCGTGGCGCGGAAACCTGGAGCCGTTGGCCTGCCGCTGCCGATCCGCCACCCTATTCACCCGCATTGCCGTCTCCTTAGGAAAACCTGAAGATCGACGAACCTCAGTACGTCATCCCGGGGCCGCGAAGCGGAACCTGGAATCCAGAAAACAGCCCCGGAATGACGGTGTTGCACAATGACGGTTTGCTGGCTGACGGTCATCGCGAGTCGGGTAGGAAAACGAGGCGGCGGGGTCCACCCTAAAGAAAATTGTGCGGCCGACGGGAATCGAACGACCCCTTAGCCGCCACGCCAGCTACTTGCACTGAGCCGCTCGACGGCGGCGCCGTAGATGGCCGCCGAGTCGCCGGCGTCGGCCTTGGCGTTGAACGAATCGAAGATGTGTTCGGCGAGGACCGAGGCGATGGCGTGCACCGCTTCATGCCGTGTCAGCCCTTCGCCGGTCAGGCGTGCCATGGCGCGCACGACCGGTTCGAACGGCTCGGCGAGCTGGTTTTCGACCACGGCGTGCAAGACCGCGTGGGCCCGCAAATCGGGCAGCTTGATCCGCGCCGCGCGATGGTATTGTTCCGCCAGGCGGATGCGCTCCTGTTCGTCGAGCGCCAGCCACTGCGCGGGTTCGGGTACGGTGTCGGGGTCGTAGCGATTCATGGGGCGGTATCCGTCGCTTAGGCGCGTCGTTGTCAGCCGAAGAAGCAACAGTATTCATCGCGGTCGACGACCTTGAGAAAGGCTTCCAGAGACTTGACCTCCGGATTCGGTCCGTAGCCGTGCCACTTGAGATTACCGCGCATCCAGAAGACCTTCCAGTGATTCCGGCTTCGAACGAACGTTGCCCTGGCGACGGGTGTTTCCATCCTCTTCGACTGGTCTTGCCAGTCGGGACGAATCTCGAAGATATCGACACTCTGGCCCGTCAGGCGGTAGCCGATGTCGAGTTGTTCGCGAATGTGGGCAGGCGGGCGACGACGTTTCAGGAACTCCGCAAGAGCCTTCTCGGAGCGCCGCAGTTCGATTTCGGTCAGAGCCATGGCTGCGATGGTAACCGTCATCGCGGCAGCTCGGCGCTTCCTTTTGCGTGGCGATCTGCGCAATCAGCCGTTCGCAGGAAGGGCGAAGCGCATGCCGCAATTGCTCGAGGCGCGCGGCCACTGCCGACGCTTGCTGCGCATTGGCGGTCGAATTAGCCCCCAGGCCTGCGCAGACGATGACCAACGAGGCGGCCCGGATGCAAGTGGGTTTCATCGCTACGATGAACATGGCGTTTGCCGGCTAGTCGTTTGACATGAGCGGCCCGCGCAGCCCGCAGACCGGAGAGGGCCGCCCGATGCAAGGGTAAGCCGGCGGATCGGCGGCCGGTACCTTAGCGGCTGCGTCATTGGCGCGGCACCAAATTTTCCATCGGTACTCGTGCGACCTCGCGGCCCTGCGTGTCGAAGCAGGTGCATGTCGCCGCTCCCGCATCCCTTGGCGGCCTGCCACTGCCGGCGTACCCCTTGCCCAGGCAGAATTCCGAACACAGAACATCATCGGTCTTTGCGCCGAAGTTTCCGACGCGCCACTGATAGGATACGACAGCGAGCAGCAGAAGTGCCGTTACGGCCACGGCAGCCCAAGCATGCCGGGCGTTCAGCGATGCGCGGGCTTCTTGCCGTCTTCCGACAGCGTACGCGCGATACGCTAAGGCCAGCGACGAACCGGCGAAGGCAAGGACGAACAGGGCACCGAGGATTGTCTCGGCAGATGACGGCCATGGACTGTCGCCGGCAACAAAAAGCCAGAAAGCGCCTGCCGCCGCCCCGAACACAGTGAAGGCGATGACGGCCGAGGCGAGCAGGATCGGCACGCCGAACAGCAGCACATACAGATAACGCCGCTTCAACAGGTCTCCCCTCGGGTAATCATTGGATAACCTGATTATCAACGAACCTTAGCACGTCATTCCGGGGCTGCCCACCAGGGCAGAACCCGGAATCCAGAAGCGCTTTCGGACGTGTCTTCTGGATTCCGGGTTCCGCTTCGCGGCCCCGGAATGACGGTTTTGCGCAGCAACGGCTTGCTGGCTGATGATCAGGTTGGACAATCGACCATCGATCCAAAGAACGTAGACAGGAAATGTGAGAGGCGCAAGGGCTAATGTCAGTTCACCCGCCGGCGCGGCTTTTCGCGCGGGTCCGGTGCCATGAGGGACCGGGCGTCTTCGACATTAGCGAGTCGGACGGGTCTGAGCCTGACGATGGGCCGTTGCGGCTTGCGACGCGCGACTTCCGTGAAGCCGGCCTTGTCGTACATGCACTTTGCCCCGAACAACATGTCGGTCTCATTGGACCGAACAGGTTTGTCGACCGGATAGGCCTCGACCAGCGCGGCGCCGCTCTTCCTGGCGTAGCCAACGGCTCCTTTGAGAAGCGCCTGCGCAACTGCGACGGTGAGTCGCATGCGCGGCTTCATCGCGCAGCGCCCGGTGGAATGACTTATTGGGCATCGCTTCGCAGCCACTTTTCCAAGAGTACGCCGTCAGCGATGCCGCTATACATGGTCGCTTTGATGCCACGCTCACGGTAGCCATGGTCTCGGTAGAACCCTCGTGCGGCCAAATTATCGACGCGGGCCTCAACTCGTATGCGGCTCGCTCCAGCGGCGCGAGCGACGGTCTCCAACCAAGTCAACACGGCGCTGCCTATGCCTCTCCTTTGGTCGGCGCGGCGCACCGCGAACAACAGAAGGTGTGCATCATCTTCCGCGTAAAACATGATTCCAAAAGCGACTAAAGCACCGTGGCGCCCAACAACGGCGACGTTCGTTTCCGGATCGTTGATTGCCTTCGCCACTCGATCATGCGTCCAGCCCCATGGCAAACCCTGCTCGATGTAATCGCGCGACATCGAGGCAATATCCGCGGCGTCAGCGAGAGTTGCAAGTCGAACTGCGACGTCGGCGATCATGCGACGCCCAACGTTAACTCGATCACAATAGGCCCACTGGCACTTTGAGGCGCGCAAGGTATTCGCGGTTTAGCCGGACCGCGCATTGCCATCGAAGGTCGCCGGCGTCATTGCCGCCGGCTGCTGATGACGCCTCAAATTCACACTGAGTAGTGCGGTAACGACGGAATTGCTCGGTAGCCGCACGAAAGAGCCTGAGCATGTTGTCCTTCACCTTGGCTTCTTCGTCCAGATGCGCAATGCGCTTGCTTACATCAGACTGCACCAGAGCCACTTCCGCGGCTGTTGTCGCAGCCAATTTCCCCAAGCATGCCCTCTGCTCCGAATGTGAGGGGGTACCAGCGCAATCGTTTCCGCCCTGTGCTACTGGAGCAACGAGTGCGACAGCCAGGAAGGAATGTCGGTTCATTCGCATGCCCAACGTTTGAATTCACCGGCCTGCGCGGCTTTTCGCGCGAGGCCCGCTCGAATGATGGGTTCGGCATCAGCAAGGGCGTTGATGTCTCAAGGCACGATGTACAGGACTTTGCCAATGACGTGGTCAGCAGGTACGAAGCCCCAAATTCGGCTGTCGTTGCTGTTGTCGCGGTTGTCACCCATTGTGAAGTAGTGGTCTGTAGGAACAACACAGGTCACGCCTTCCGAGTCATAGGTGCATTTATCGTGGAACGGAAAAGAGTAGGACCCGGGAATGTTGGCAGGGGCGTCCTTTTCAACTAGCACGGAATAGTCGACGCCCATCAGAGACTCGATGAAGGCAGGCGTGTAGGCATGGGTCTTCGAGTCGAAGTAGTCGGCGGCCTGGCGAAGGGCAATGGGACTACCGTTGATAGATAGCCTCTTTCCTCGGTACGCAATCGTGTCACCAGGCAGCCCGATAAGTCGTCTAGCATAATGAATGGATCTATCCGGTGGAAACTCGAAGACGATGATGTCGCCGCGAGCAAGAGGAGAAGAAATTGGCGAGCGGATAAGGTGGATACCGTAAGTGCCGTAGTTACCGTAGCCCCATTTCTGGACAATCAGATGCGCCCGCAACGGGATGGTGGGCAGCATCGAACCAGCAGGAAAGCGAAACGGCTCTACAAAGAAGCCCCGAACGCCAAAGGCGACCAAGAACAAGCCAGCCGCAGCGCCAAGTAGCCCGTACCACCGGCTGGACACGGGACGTTGCTTTTCGTCTGGGTATCTCTTGGCGAAATGATATGCGTGAGCGGCACATGTGAGCGCATAGATGATCGGCATTACCGCCGCAACGATTGTGTCGTGAAGATAGAACTCGCCAGCCACTCCGACCGCCAAACCAGCCAATAGATAGACGCCCGCCCACCGCATCTGGGCGACGTACAGCATTGCGATTGGAGGCGCAATGGCGCCTAGCAAAGCAGCAAGCCATTTCTTTGGTTTATTGCGCACGAGTAGACCTCAGTGATGATGATGCCAAATGTTCAGCTTGAGGGGCTGCGGGAGCCCGCAGGGCAGAGGGAACCGAGAAGCGAAGCTTCTCGGCAGTCCCATCGAAGCGCGGGTTAGCCCTCACGCGGCACTCAGAACGGAGTGAAGCGTTCTCGCACCAGAAGGCGAAAACAACCAGCCCAGCGCTCCGCAGTTGAGCACGACGGTGACCCAAAAAGTAGCTTGAAAGGAAGCCTTCGCCGACTTGTGCCGAAGCAGCCGTTGTGCAGCCAAGGCGCCGGGCCAGCCACCGAGAAGGGCGACCAAGTGCAACGTGCTTTCTTGGGTTCGCCATTGATTCCTTAAGGCGGCTGACTTGTCGAAGGCGTAAGCGAAGAATGCCACGAGACTTGCAACAAGGTAGAGCGCAAGGACAGCGATAGGTAGGTGGCCGGCGACAACCGCGACAACGACAAAGACCAGAAAGCAAACAGCAAATATCGGAGGGATGTTACTGCGGCCGGGCGGAGCAGACGGATTGGGCCGCTCACCGATAAACGCAACAGTATTGGCTTGGGCACGGCCCTTGGCATCTACCTTGAGTTCGTAGGTTACGATTTCGTTTCCATCCGGTCGACGCTGCCGATTGGAAAAGGAACTGATGTGAAGGAAGACTTGCTCGCCACCGCCATTGGGCGTGATGAAGCCAAAGCCTTTGTCATCCTTCCACGTGGTGATGCGACCCTGATAGCGCATGGTGACTGGATAGGAGGGCTAATCGGGATAGGGGAAAGCCTCACGGCCTCCCCCTCCCACACCACCGGACGTACGGGTCACGTATCCGGCGGTTCGGCAGATTAAGTCGATGGGCATGGGTCCATTATGCCGAAACGACACAGTGGCATCACGCGCA
>WNGM01007962.1_pt1 | contig 11831 bp, 8 predicted proteins | sample 5400571 | NCBI WGS metagenome assembly WNGM01 (sample SAMN13153378, study PRJNA577476) | soil metagenome | isolation source: 100 cm soil or saprolite under Garry oak tree replicate 2 | place: USA:California | collected 2016-06-15
CGGTCCTTGCGGTTGGCGTACTCGCTCATCAGCACCGCGCTGACCGGGTAGTCACCGCCGACCCCGAACCCGAGCAGGAAACGGAAGGCGATCAGCACCCAGAACGAGGGCGACAGCGCCGACCCCACCGCTCCCGCGATCATGATCGCGGCGACTATCCAGTACACCTGCTTGCGCCCGGCGACGTCGGCGAACCGGCCGAACACGAACGCGCCCAGGAAGGCAGCCGCCAGCATCGTGCTGTTGAGCAGGGCGAGCCTGCCCGAACTCAGGTTCCAATCCTGGGTGATCAAAGTTGAGGCGATCCCGATGACGAACAGGTCGTAGGCATCGGTGAAGAACCCCATCCCGGCCACCAGCACCGCCCGCAGATGAAACCTGCTCAGCGACGCCTCATCCAGCGCGGCGATCAGGTCCCCGGACCGGATCTCAGTCACGGCACCTCCACGTCTCATGCCGCCGGGATCACGGCCGGCTCCGTTGCCCTACGCGGCGCAAGCTACCCGGCACGGGCGACCTGCCACCGACCGGTAAATGAACGCAACGTGAACACGAGGTGATCGGCAAACGAACTGGTCATCGGCGGCCCATGAGCTGACGAGGCCCGAGCGGCAACGCGGTCCGCTCGTCCGAGTTGCTGACGGCGACAAAATAGCCTGGACAGGGACAACCCCCGGTTGACCAGCAACCTCCGGGGTGGCGATGATCACCGCTACTGACAGCAGCGACAGCACCGCCACCGGCCGGGCGGACAAGGGTGAAATCGGTTATTCGACAGCCGGCAGCACACATCCAAGGCAGGGCGGTGATCATCGCACACCAGCCCGGCGGCAGTGACCCGCATACCCTCAATGTGGAGCAGAAGACTTGGTAGCAGACATACGGAACTGTGAGCAGTGCGGCACCTCGTTCGCGCCGCGCCGCGAGCACGCCCGGTTCTGCTCCGCTCGCTGCCGCGTCGCATGGAACCGCGAGCATCTGGGCGATCTGAAGGCCGGGGCCAGCGCGCTGCAGTGGTCGATCACCGCGATGACTGCCACGGCAGAACGGCTTCCCAGGGTCAGGGCGGCTGACCTGCCGCGGGCGTTCACGGTGATCGGTGAGGCGGTGTGGTGGGTCACCATCGTCGACGCCACGCTCGTGCGCCATCACCCAGATGCCTACGACAGCGTGATGACAGCCCAGCCCCCGGCACAGCGCCGGCGAATCGAGGAAACCTTGGGAGGGCTGCGCTTTGTCCGGAACCGGATCGGCGACGAAGCCGATCTTGCCGAGTTCATCGAGTCCGGCACGTCCAGCACAGCCACTGGCGAAGCGTCTGTCACAAGCTGGACGTGGAAGCCGATGCCAGAGCCGGCGCTCGGATTGCTTGCACCGCGCGGCCAGGCATGGGAACTAGCGAGATACCAGGCCTACCAGGCTCAGATGGCGGGCCGCACCATCGGAGAGACCTTGGGTCGGGCCACACAGTTCCTCACGCTGGCCGCTGCGAATGGACCCTCGATCACAGATGCAAGCGTAGACGCCGCACGCTGAAGATCGCTGTCCCTCGCCAGCCCGCCATCCAGTCGCCGCCAATACCGTCATGCCATCAACCTGCCATTAGCAACGGTCACGGCAGCGACGGCTGACCGGTGTCGGTCATTTCGTCTCCTTACTCTCCCGGCGGCGGCGGCCGGCCAGCAGCCGGTCGCCGCAGCCAAGCCCTCAGCGGTATCAGGGCAGGAGGGTTAACCGCAGTGCGGAGGTGCAGGGTTCACCTGTCTTGCATGCAAGCCCGGCAGTGGCGCTGGGCGCCAGGATCATGCTGGCAGTTGGGCGCCGGGCCGACCGGCCCGTGCGGGTGCGTCGCCTTGCTGGCGGCCCCTCACCATGATCACCTAGCGAAGTATGATCGCGGTCCCAGCCAACCCTTAGCCGAACGTGCAGTCGACGGTGACTTTTCTCAGGGCAGTCTCGAGAACGGCGAGTTCCTGATCGCCGAGCCGCCCGGCGAACAGTTTCGACACACCGCGAAGATGGACCGGCGCAGTTTCGGTCACGCGTGCGACGCCGGCGTCGGTCAAGGCGACAACCACGCCGCGCCCGTCCTCAGCGGCGTTCGCCCGGCGTACGAGACCCTCGTCAGCCAGCCTGGCGACGCGGCGGGTCAGCCCCGAGCGCGAGAGAAGCGTGCGGGCGGCGAGCTCGGTCATCCGCAGGTCGCCGCCGGCCTCGGCCAGCTGAGCCAGCACATCGAAATCGGCGAGACGCAGGCCCGTCTCCTCCCTGAGATCGGTATCGAGCTGCCGCATGAGGGTGGCGTGCGCCAGCAGCAAAGCGCGCCACGCCTGCTCTCCGCGCCGGCCCGGCAGCGACTCCTCGGTAAGCCGGGCGAAGAGCGCAGCCGCATCACCCGGCGGAGAATTTATTTGCATATGCAACTAGTTCTCAGATAGAGTATTTGCAATCGCAAGTATATCCCACCGGGGCGGAGGACGGTCTCATGACCGAAGTGCAGCCTCATCTCGGCACGACACTCCGGCGGGGTCTCAGGTGCACCAGCGCACGCCGGAGTCGCCCGAGGCGGCTGCACCGCGGGGTGAACAAAGGCCTCATCGTCCATCGCGAGTGGACACCCGGCAGCATCACCGTCGTCCTCTGCGATGAGGCTCTGGGGGCTAGCCATGCCTGAATCGGCGCTGGGTGTCGGGATCGTCGGGGTCAGCCCGGTCCGGGGCTGGGCCGCTACGGCCCACATCCCGGCGCTGCTCGCGCTGCCGGACTTCGAGATCCGGGCACTGTCCGCGCGGAGCGCGGAATCCGCGCGCGCAGCAGGCGAAGTGTTCGGGGTCAGCGCGGTGTTCTCGGACCACGAGCAGATGGTGACCCAGCCGGGCATCGACGTGGTCGCTGTTACGGTCAAGGTTCCGCACCACCGGGAGCTCGTCTGCGCCGCACTTGGCGCCGGGAAGGCTGTCTACTGCGAGTGGCCGCTCGGCCGCGATCTCGGCGACGCGCGGGCGATGGCCGCGCTCGCCGCCGGGCAGGGGGTGCGTACGGTTGTCGGGTTGCAGGCCCGCCAGGCCCCGGCGGTCGAGTTCGTCCGGGAACTGCTCAGCGACGGGTACGTCGGCGAGGTTCTGTCAACGACGATGGTCGGGCTGTCGGTCCTGGGCGGTGTTGTGGGCCAGGCCAACGCCTACATGCTCGACAAGGCGAACGGGGCCAACGTGGTCACGATCGCCGTCGGGCACAGCGTGGACATCCTCAGCTACGTGCTGGGCGAGTTCGCCGAGCTGTCGGCCGTGTCGGATCTTCGCAGGCCGCTGATCACGATCGAGGAGACCGGGGAGCAGATCGTGAAGACGGCGGCCGACCAGATCGCGGTGATCGGCACCCTCACCTCAGGAGCGACCGCCAGCGTCCACGTCCGTGAGGCCGTGGCTGGCGGTACCGGGTTCCTGTGGGAAATCAACGGAACCGGCGGAACGCTCCGGATCACCGCCGACGCCGCGCAGCCCCAAATCTATCCCTTGACCGTCGCCGCAGCGCACGGGCGGAGCGAGCCCGCCGAACTTGCTGCCCCGGCGGCGCTGACGCAGAAATGGCCCGCGCTCACAAGCCTGGAAGGAGCGCCCGCCTATAACGTCGGGCGTGCCTACGCCGCGTTCGCGGCGGACCTGGCCAACGGGACTCACACCGTGCCGGACTTCGCCGACGCCGTCCGGCGCCACGAGGTCATCGCCGCCATCGAGAAGTCTGCGGCATCCGGAGAACGCGTGCAGGCGTAGCCCGCCGCGCCGGGTGTCATTACCCCGGTCCACCTTGCGGCCTAGAGCGTGTCCCGTGGATCTTCGTGTCCGGGTCGTGTAGATCAGTACGGTGGTTGATCTTCTGAATCGCCATGACCTGTCCGATGGGGAGTGGGACCGCAGCGCGGCCCTCGGTTCGGCAGGTTGACGTCTCAGCGCCGTGCGTAGCCGAAGCCTGGGATGGCAGGGTGACAGTGGGAGAATTGGATGCAGCAGGACTCAGCTGGACTTCCTGGGACATGATCCAAAAGATGCGTCGCGCTGACCAGGCACACTCCGGGACTATGGACGCCACACGGACAGAACGCGGTTTTCACGCGGTGAGGAATGGAGAAAGCGCAGGTCAGCGGCCATTCCGATGGGCAGGGATGGGCTCCCTGTAAAACCGTCGGCTCAGCCTACGTTGGTTCGAACCCAACACCTGCCACCGAGCAAAACCCCAGGTCAGCGGCGCTTTGCACCATCCGGGGGCGGAGAATCCGGGAGCGGCGCGCCACACCGTCGGCTGAATGCGGTCTCCGCCCGTTTCCGCTGGTCAGCGCGGTGCGCGGCTGGCCACGGCCCGTGAAGACACCACCGTGTCCGGCGAATACGCGGAGAATTTCCGGCTCCCGGACCGTGCCCGACCTGAGCGCCGATCGTCCGCGCTGCCACGGCCCTCCTGGGCCGTTAACCTGAGCCATGACCGGAATTCACGGAGACGAAGAGCTGATCAGCCAGCTGCGGGATCGCCTGATCAGCGCCGGGTTACCCGATGGCGTGAACCTGCTCCTGCGCGCCCAGCCGTCCGGCGTGGTCCGGGTGCACCTCATGGCAGTGGACTCGGCCGGCCCCGCAGTTGCCCGCAGTTGCCCGCCGAGGCGCACGACACCGAGCTGACGCTGACGGACCCGCCTTGTTCAGGGCTAAGCCTGGCACCCCCGATCGCCTGGCCCCAGCGGCCGTGCTGCTCGTCGGCCACGAACCCCTGGTGATGACCGCGGCGGCCCTGGTAGCGCCCGCGGCCAGCGCCGCCGGTCACAAGACGTGATCAGAACCTCCCCATCGAACGAACCAGACGGCTGTTGTACTGGAATCGGCCACAGCGGTTGGCAGGCTGGATCACGCCAGGTCCGTTCGTCCTTCGCGCTTGTCGCGGCGCTGGCCAGCCAGCGTGAGCCGCACAGATGAATCGGGTGCGCACAGGAGCAAGATCAACATCACCAGTGTGGTGACGGCGAGGACTGCGCTGCTCTGCGCGTGTCCGTGGTGTGTCCTGGCGCAGCCGCCTTGCTCAGGACCGCGGCCGGCTCCAGATCACTGTGTCCGCGGAGCCGGCGCAGGTAGTCGACGATGTGGTGGGTGTCTTCCTTGGATCCGCGGGCGGCGAGGATTCCGTCCGGCCGGACGAGCGCGAAGCCGCTGCCGAGATCTCCGCTGACGACGTCGACGAGCTCGGCGTAGCTCGCGACGCTGGCCGTCTCGAGCGCGCTGCGGACGCCCGCTCCGGAGACGATCAGGACATGGCGTCCGCTGCCGAGCAGGTGATGCAGCCTGGCCGGTCCGCGCTCGCTCCGGACGTCGACGTCGGGGAACCGGTGGCCGGGCTTTGGCCCGCGGCCGTGACCGTCGGGCTGGACGAGCGGGCTCCGCGGGTAGGCGACCGAAAGCTGGGACAGCTTGCGGGCCGCACCGCGCTGGACCGCCGGAACGCGGCTGATGACGGGAATGACGGTATCCCGCACGGCGCGCTTGGCCCGGCTCCGCATGGTCAGCAGCCCGGTCAGCTTGTCGGTGAACCCGAGCACGCTGGTTGCGGCAGGCACGCGCTCCTGGCCATAGGTGTCCAGGAGCGCGTCCGGGGCACGGCCGTCGGCGACCAGGGCCAGCTTCCAGGCGAGGTTGTGCGCGTCCATCATCCCGGTGTTCATGCCCTGGCCGCCGGCCGGGGAGTGGATATGCGCGGCGTCGCCGGCGAGCATGACCCGCCCGCGCCGGTAGCTGGTGGCCGACCTGAGGTGACACCGGAACGAGGACAGCCATCCCGGATCGCTGACCTGCATGGGCCGCGCCGCACGTTCCGCGACCATCTCCTGTATCTCGGCGAATGTCGGCGGCTGGCCGCCGTGGTCGCCCGCGTTGGCCATGACCAGGCGCCAGCGCTGGCCGCCCATGGGTATGCAGACCAGGGGCAGTCCGTTCGGGCGGAAGAAGGCGTGAACCGCGTCGTCGCTGCCGGCCCCGTCCATTGCGACATCGGCCAGCAGCCAGTCCTGCGGGTACGGCTGCCCGTTGAACGGGAGCCCGATCTCGTGGCGCACGCGGCTGTGCGCGCCGTCGCAGCCGACCACATAGCCGGCGCTCACCTCGATGTCCCGGCCCGTGACGTCCCGGAGCGTGGCGTCCACGGCGTCGCCGCGCTCGGCCAGGCGCACCAGCTCGACCCGCTGCTCGATGGTGCCGCCGAGTTCCTGCACGCGGGCGCGCAGCAGGGCTTCGGTCTGGCTCTGCGGGAGGTGCAGCGTGAAGCCGTACCGCGAGCCGTTGCACGCCAGGTCCAGGTCGAGGACGTTTCGCTGGCTGGCGTACATGCGCAGGCGCCGTGCGCGGTGGCCCTGGTCGACGAATGCGTCAGCCAACCCCATCGTGTCGAGCAGCTCGATCGTGCGCGCGTGGATGCCGAGTGCCCGGCTCTGCGGCGAGGGCCCTTCGGCCTTGTCGATGACGCGGGCGTGGATCCCGCGGGCGAGGAGCTGCGCGGCCAGGGTCAGCCCGGTTGGCCCAGCTCCGATGACGAGCACCTGGCAGTCGCGTGTCGTGGCGCGCGTTGTGGTCATGGCAGCAACGATGGACCGGCCGGCGTTGCGGATCGTCTGAAGAATTACGTAGTCGCTACGTATCTCACGGTCGCAGGCCTTCGTCGTGCGCCCAGGCAGCCAGTTTCGTGCGGCTGGCGAAGCCCAGCTTGGTCAGTATCCGGTCGACGTGTACCTCCACGGTCCTGACCGACAGGAACAGCCGCCCGGCGATCTCGCGGTTGCTGAGGCCGCGGGCCACCAGCGTCGCGACCTCCTGCTCGCGGCCGGTGAGGCCCGGCGAAGCGCCGACGCGCCAGGCGTCCTCGCGCTGTTCGTCGAGGCCAAGCTTGATCGCCTGGCCGGGCGTCAGCTCCCGGCCCGCCTCCAGCAGTTTCTGCGCTGCGGTGCCCGCCTTCTTGCGGATCGGCGCCAGCCATGCGTCCAGCTGGCTGCGTATCTTCTGCGGCCGATGTGTCTGGTTGACCTCTTCGTATGCCGCCGCAGCGCCCGCCAGCATGAGCGCGGCCCGCGGCCGGCCTCCTTTGGCCGCGAGTCCGGCCAGGGCAGTCAGGCCTATCGGGATGGCGAACCGGTCGCCGATGTCGGCGATGGCGGGCACGCCCTTCGTGAGCGCCTCCCTGGCGCCTTGCAGATCGCCGCGCTCCAGGCGAGACACCCCGAGCAGCTGGAGGGCCCGGGCCTCGAGGACAGGCAGGCCAAGCACCGCGGACAGCTCCGCGCAGCGCTCGAACCGTTCGATCGCCGTCGCGAGATCGTCCTCGAAGGTCGCGGCCGCCCCGGCCAGCCACAGCGCCACCGCGAGGCCAGCGTCGTCGCCAGCCTCGGCCTGCAGCTCCAGTGCCCGCTCAATGTCCGCCTGGCCCCCTGCCGGGTCGCCGATGACCAGCCTGGCGCGGCCCCTGGAGTACAGGCAGGCGGCTACACGGACAGGGTCTTGCGCCCCGCGGGCGCACCTGATGCTCTCGTCGAGCAATCCGAGAGCCGAAGCACGGTCTCCCTGGTCGGTCGCGAGCCACGCCGCGCCGTTCAGCGCGTCCACCCGCTCCGGATCATCGGATGGGACCCGGTCGAGCAGCTCGCCCAGCCGCCGCCTGCCTTCGGAGAAATGACCGCGCACGGACCAGAACCCAGTGAGCCGGTTGGCCAGGCGCAGCGCCATGGCCGGGTCCGTCGCGCCGTACCAGTCCAGCGCCGCACGGAAATTGTCATGCTCGAGCTCGAGGAGGTCCAGGCCGGCCCGGCCCGGGGAGCACAGCGGGCGGCCGAGACCCCTGGCCAGGTCCCAGAACACCGACGCGTGGGCGTCTCGCGCCCCGTCGCACTCCGGCAGGCCGCCGAGTTGCTCAGCGGCGAATTCGCGGACGGTCTCCAGCATCGCGTAGCGCGGCGCGGCCGCGGACGGGCTCGCCAGCCGCAGCATGCTCTGGTCGGCCAGTTCCTGGAGGGCGTCCAGCACCGGCACGCCGACGCCCAGCCCTCTGGCGCAGACGGCCTCGATGTGATCCAGGCCGATGCCGCCGCGGAACACCGAGCACGCCGCCAGCAGCCGCCGGGCCGGCTCGCTCGTGGCGCGCAGCGTCCGCTGCCGGTCCGGCACGTCGCGGCTGCCGCTCACCAGCAGTCCGAGCGAGTCCGTGAGCCGCGCCAGGATCGCCTCCGGCGGCAACAGCTTCACCCGCGCCGCCGCCAGCTCGATCGCCAGCGGCAGCCCGTCGAGTCGCCGCACGAGTCTCGCGATGGCCTCGGCGTTCTCGTCCGTGACGGTGAAGCCGGGCACCGAGGCCGCCGCGCGTGCCGCGAACAGCTGCGCTGACTCGCACCCGGCGAGGGACACCGCCGAAACCGGCGCGGCCGGCTCAGGAAGGAGCAACGGCGGGACCGGGAACTCCTGCTCGCCTGACACGTGCAGCGGCGAGCGGCTCGTCACCAGGATCCGCAGATCGCTGCTGGCGGCGAGCAACTCGGCCACGAACTCGCCGGCCGGCAGGACATGCTCGAAGTTGTCCAGGATCAGCAGCACCTTGCGGCCCGCCAGATAGCTGGTCACGTGCTCAAGCAGTGACTGCCCCCTGGCGTCCTGCAGGCCGATGCCCTGCGCGATCGACGCCGGCACCAGCGACGCATCCCTGACCGCGGCGAGCGGCACGAACTCGACGCCATCGCGGAACTCTGCCCGGACCCGGGCGGCGAGGGCGATGCACAACCTCGTTTTACCCGAGCCGCCGGGTCCGGTCAGCGTCAGCAGCCTGGTGCCGTCCAGGAGACGGCAGGCCGCGCCGAGTTCACTCTCCCTGCCGACGAGGCTCGTCCGCGGCCGAGGCAGCCCGCCGGCAGCCTCGCGGGTCCCTGCGGCTCCCAGACGCGTCATCTGTCCCTCCCCACCGGCGGTGACACGCGGCCGCCAACGGAGTTCGCCGACGCCCGCAGGTTCGATCGTCTCACCGAATCCGAGACACGACGCGCGCGAAGCACGCGCAGAGCCGGCCCGACCGGAGCGCCGCCACGCGCAGCAACGGTGCGGGCATTTGGCGGTGACCCCACACCGCATCGCGGACACCGCGCAACAGGCGCTCGCAGCGCTGATCGCGGAACATCACGGACCTGGCGCGGATCGATCCGATGTCCGGTCCGTGGATCCACCGCCGCTGCAGCCAGCTGCCATTCCATAGCCGGATGTCCTGCGCACTGCGCCCCCCGGATGCCTAGCTAATCAGTAGACATTCCTAATCGGTCCGCGCTGACGCTGCAGATCAGAAGCCGGATGACGACCACACGGTTTCCTCTAGGCGCTGCCTGCCGCCGGATACGCGCCAAAACTGCCCCCACGGCCGTAGCGTCCCCGCTGGTCAGACCGTCCCGGCGAGCGATCTTGAAATCCGAGCGCAGGTCAGCCTGGCAGCTGCAAGCCTGCCCCGGGCTCGGGAGTCGCTGTCGGCTCCGAGGCTGCCGCAGGCTCGCGGCCCGCACCCCAGAGTTCCTGGCGCCGGAGAATAGCCGGAGAAATGGTCACGGCAGTGACGGAAGGGCAGGTCAGGGCCTGTACTGGAGATGCCTGTAAACCGTCGGCTCAGCCTACGTTGGGAAAGCGCCGGGATAAACCGGCCTGGAGAAGGGACATGAGAACGTCCTGCATCGAAGGAGTAGCGATCCACGGTGACCTCGAGTCATGCGCCGGCGTTCGTGAGGACGCAGGCGAAGCGTTGACAGAGGGAAACGTAGGCGGGGTTATTGAGCCGCGAAATCATCTATCCGGGGTGCCGACGCCGTCCCAGTGGCCGGAAGGCAACATCGCTGGCCGCGTTAGCGCGAGCTGTCAGCGGGCCCCGCGCGGTCAGAGAGCCGGTGCATGCGTTGAGTCTCCAGGTGCGAGAACCGGGAGGTCCCGCGGTTGCCCGTCCGGGTGTGATGGCAGGACGGGCCGCTCGGGGAAGGCTAAGGCCGTAAGCCCGAGATGAACGACTGCGGGAAGTCAGACAGCCGCGTAGTACCTGCGAAGCTGGCGAACAAGACCGGGCAGCCGGTGGCGGAGTTGGTGGAGGAAAGGCGGCTGACCAAGGGGAACACGGTTCAGCAAAACGCGTCGCGGACTCAGGGCCGTGATGGTGACGCGTCAAGTGCGCTGGAGCGTGTGCGCCGAGTTGCGCGGCAGGACAAGAAGGCGCGGTTCACTGCGATGCTGCACCACGTCACGCTGGGCCGCCTGCGGTGGGCCTACTGGGCGCTGAGCCCGAGGGCCGCTGCGGGTGCCGATGGCGTGACGTGGGGTGCCTACGGGCAGGACCTGGAGGCTAACCTCCGGGATCTGCATGACCGGGTGCACCGCGGCGCCTACCGGGCGAAGCCGTCGCGGAGGGTGTACATACCGAAGGCGGACGGGCGGCTGCGGCCGCTTGGCATTGCCAGCCTGGAGGACAAGATCGTCCAGCGGGCCGTCGTCGTGGTGCTGAACGCCATCTACGAGGCGGACTTCCTCGGCTTCTCATACGGTTTCCGGCCCGGGCGCAGCCCGCATGATGCGTTGGATGCGCTGGCGGTCGGGATCGAGAAGAGGAAGGTGAACTGGATACTCGATGCTGACATCCGTGGTTTCTACGATGCTATCGACCACGGGTGGATGCGGAAGTTCATCGAGCACCGGATCGCGGATAAGCGGGTCCTGCGGCTCATCCAGAAATGGCTGAACGCGGGAGTTATCGAGGACGGCGCGTGGTCGGCAAGCGAGGAAGGAGCCCCGCAGGGGGCAACGATTTCCCCTCTGCTCGCTAACGTCTACTTGCACTATGTCTTCGATCTGTGGGCCCGGCAATGGCGGAATCGGCAGGCTCGCGGTGACGTGATCATCGTGAGGTTCGCTGACGATATCGTTGTCGGCTTTCAGGATCGGTCTGACGCCGAGCGGTTCTATACGGACCTGGTAGAGCGTTTCGCCAGGTTCTGCCTGGAACTCAACGCCGAGAAGACGCGCCTGATCGCGTTCGGGCGGTTCGCTGCCCAGAACCGCAGGCGGCGGGGCCTCGGGCGGCCCGAGACGTTCTCGTTCCTCGGCTTCACGCACATGTGCGGAAAGACGCGGGCAGGACGGTTCGCGCTGCGGCGCAAGACGATCGCCAGGCGAATGGCCGCCAAGCTGCGCGAGGTAAAAGCCTTGCTCATGCAACGGCGGCATTGGCCTATCACAGAGCAGGGACAGTGGCTGGGCAGCGTGGTGCGCGGACACATCGCCTACTACGCCGTTCCCGGCAACATCCATGCTGTGTCGGCATTCCGGAAACAGCTCACGCGGCACTGGGGCCGGGCGCTGCGGCGCCGGAGCCAGCGCCATCGCCTGACCTGGGAGCGGATGGGCCGGCTCGAAGCACGGTGGCTCCCTCCCGCCCGCATCACGCATCCCTGGCCGAACGTCCGATTCGACGCCCGCACCCAAGGTAGGAGCCCAGTGCGCTAGCAGTGCACGCTGGGATCTGTGCGGGGGGCCGCCCGTAAGGGCGGTCCCTACCGCGATTGATCGATCTGGACATCCGGAAGTTCTTCGACACCATGCCGTGGGATCTGGCGGTCAAAGCGATCCAGGCGGTCACCGACCTGCCGTGGGTGGTGCTATACGTGCGGCGCTGGCTGGCCGCACCGCTGGCCCTGCCCGACGGGACCTTGCAGCAGCGCGACCGCGGGACCCCGCAAGGGTCAGCGGTATCGCCCGTGATCGCGAACCTGTTCCTGCACTACGCGTTCGACATGTGGA
>WNGM01003914.1_pt1 | contig 11825 bp, 8 predicted proteins | sample 5400571 | NCBI WGS metagenome assembly WNGM01 (sample SAMN13153378, study PRJNA577476) | soil metagenome | isolation source: 100 cm soil or saprolite under Garry oak tree replicate 2 | place: USA:California | collected 2016-06-15
GCCGGCGACCCGCTCTACGAACTGCGTACCGACGACGCCGCCCGGATCGACGCGGCGCGCGCGGCGGCCGACGGTGCGGTGGTGATCGCGGACACGGCGCCGGCCCCCGGACCGCTGATCCTGGAGCGGATAGCCTGACCTGGCGTCTCCGGAGCTGCCCGATCCCAAGGTGCTCGGCCTCGACGCCGCCGCGCCGGCCGCGTTCCTCGCGCTGCTCGCGCCGCGCTTGGCCACCGGATCCTGCCTGGTGATCGACGCGCGCCGTTTCTCGTCGTGGTCGCGGGTGGCGGCGGGTACCGCCGCGCTGATCCGGTTGCTCTGACGTACCGTGCACCCATGCGCGTCCCGGCACCCGACCCGAGAATCGTCCGGGCCGAGAGCTTGGAACAGGTGTACCGGCTGCGGCTGCCGATGCCGCCGGACAACTTCCCGCTCGTGTGGGAGCCCGGCGACGAGGTGGAGCTGCGACCGCGGGAGGAGCTCGAAGGCCGGGCGGCCGTCCTCAACGTGGTACTGGGCTGCGCCTTCGGGATGCCGTCCCGGCTGGCCATGAGCTGGCTGCTCGAGGCGCACCTGCTGGACCGGTTGACCCAGCCGGAGTGGCACTTCGTGGCCTCCCGGGACGGCGACGTGCGCTCGTTCATGCTGCACTCCGAGGCGCTGGCCGCGCTCGCCTGGCTGCTGTCGATGGTGAAGTGGCTCGACCCGGCGGCTCCGGGTACCGAGAACGTGGCCGAGTTCTTTCCGGACCTTCCGCGCGGGGAGGGGTACGCGGGGTGGCGGTCGCGGGTGCTGTCGGTACCCCGGGATCCGGTCGAGGCGGCCGCCCAGCTGGACCTGTACTACTGCCTCGACTGGGCGTACCTCGCGGCGGAGCACCGCCAGCTGCCGTTGCCCGGGCTCATCGACTCCAACGCGATCGGGCAGCGGCGGTGGGCGCTGGAATGGGCGGTGGTGTTCCACGGGCCGTTCCACGACCCCCCGCCCGGCTGGGAAGAGATCGACCTCTCCACGTAGGCGTGGCCCGGCCGGGCCGAACCCCCGTATCGGCCCGGCCGGCGACCCCCGTACCCCCCGGGGTCAGTTCAGCGCGGGTTCCGGCTGCGCCTCGACCGGTTCGGCATCGGGCACCGGCTGCCCGCCGGGCAGGTGCGCCAACCGGGCCTCGGGCAGCCCGACCCGCTCGTGCAGCCGGCGCAGCCAGCCCGGCGCCCACCAGTTGAACCGGCCGAGCAGCGTCATCGTCGCCGGTACGAGCACGCACCGGACGATCGTCGCGTCCACCGCGACCGCGACCGCCAACCCCAGGCCGACCTGCTGGATGGTGCCGGTCCGGGCGAGCGCGAAGGCGCCGAAGACGATCACCATGAGCAGCGCGGCCGAGGTGATGATCCGCCCGGAGTTCTGCAGCCCCCGGCGTACCGCATGGTCGATCTCCAACCCCCGGTCGGCGTACTCCTTGATCCGGCTGAGCAGGAACACCTCGTAGTCCATGGACAGCCCGAAGGCGAACGCGAACACGATCACCACGACGAACGGGTTGAGCCCGGCGACGGTGATCAGGCCGAGTTGCTTGGCCAGGAACCCGTGCTCGAACACCGCGCTCATCACGCCGAACGTGGCGCCGAGGGAGACCACGTTCATGACGACGGCCTTGACCGGTACGACCAGGGAACCCGTCATCGCGAACAGCAGTACCACCATGCCCAGCACGGTGGCCCCGACGGCCCAGGGCAGCCGTTGGCCGAGCAGGCCGAGCAGGTCGTTGAGGAACGCCGCGTCGCCGGTGACCCAGGATTCGGCGGTCGGCCGGTCCGCCCGGACCTTGTCGACCAGCGCCCGTGCGGTCGCCCCCTCCGGATCGCCGGCAACATCGATGTCCACCACGGCGACGCCCGGCCCGACCTGCTCGGCCGGCGCGACGCGGCTGACGCCCGCGGTACCCGACCAGCGGGCGGCCCACGAGTCGAGGCTGGCCGGGTCGCTGCGGGCGACCACGACCACGGCCGGCGTGGTGGCCATGTTGAAGCGGTCGGCGAGATCGTGCGCGACGGTCACCGCCTCCAGCGACCGGGGCAGGCTGTTCACGTCGTCGAGGTGCATGCTCGTCGCGAGCAGCGGCGCGCCCGCGCCGACCAGGGCCGCGCCGGTGGCCAGCACGGTGACCAACGGGCGGCGTTGCACGATGCGAGCCAGCCGGGCGAAGAAGCCGACCTCGGCGGCGTCGCCGTACCGGGCGATCCGGCGGGCCGCCCGCCTGGATGGCCTGATCCAGCGCTTGCCCAGCCCGATCAGCCCCGCCGTGAACGTGAGCGAGACGAGCATGGCGACCAGCGCGATGGAGATCCCCGCCGCACCGAGCGCGGACAGCCCGGTCACGCCGAACAGCAACAGCCCCGTCATCGCGGCGGCGACGGTCAGCGCGCTGAAGAAGATCGTGCGGCCGGCGGTTGCCCAGGCGCGCGCGATCGCGACGTCGGGCGGGTGGCCGGCGCCCAGCTCCTCGCGGTACCGGCCGACGAGCAGCAGCCCGTAGTCGACGGACAGGCCGAGCGCCAGCAGGCTCACGACCGTGACCGCGTTGTTGTCCAGGTCGGTGAACTGGGCGAAGAGCAGCAGGACGCTCATCACCGAGGCGGCGGAGACGACCGCCGCGAGGACCGGGAGCCCGGCCGCGACCAGGCCGCCGAACACGAAGACCAGGATCACCAGCGTGATCGGCAGCGAGATCTCCTCGGCCCGGGTCAGGTCCTGCTGTACCGCGTCGTTGGCCTGCTGGTTGAGGGCCGCGCCGCCGCCGACCCGGATCTGCGCGCCGGCCTGTCCGGCGGCGACCAGCGTCTGGCGCAGGTTGTGCAGCCGGTCGGTGACCGCGGCCGAGGTGTCGTGGCGGGTCACCTTGTCCAGCTGCCGGAGCTGGATGTTGACGAGGACGGCCCGGTGGTCCCGGGCGATCCGGGCGGCCGCGCGGGCCGGTGGTACCCCTGGGTCGTAGGGGGTGCTCACGCTCTTCACCCCGGAGATCCGGGTGACGTCGTCGGCGGCTGACCGGACCGCGTCGCGTACCGCGCCGGCCGTCGGATCGACCTGGTCGATGACGGCGGCGATCGTCGCGCCCTTGTCGCTGTTGTCGGACAGCACCCGGTTGGCCTGGATGGACTCGAGCGACGACGGCCCGCCGCCGCCGGTCAGCCCGTTGAACACCGGACCCGCGGACAGCACTCCGCCGGCGATCGCGACGATCCAGATCGCCAGTACCCACCATCTGCGCCGGAAGCACCAGCGCCCCAACCGTGCGATGAGCCCGTCCGCCATGCGGTCGCCTCCCCGCTCCGCGCCCACCCGAATCCTCTTGTCAGCCTTCCGGCCGAGCGCCCTGCGCCACCATCCGGGGGCGCCCCCCAACCGACCCTGAGGACAGCCCCCGATCAGCGTCTCAGGGGTACCTGTGAATACCTGGAGAGCCGGACCCGGGCGGTGATCGGCACCGGCTCGGGCAGCGGAGCGATCCGGGCGGACAGCTCGCCCGGGTCGAGGTGCCAGGCGCTGGGACCCATCCCTACCAGCCCGGCGATCTCCGCGCGACTCAATAACAGCGACTTCTCGTAGGTCTTGGACCCCTGCTCGGCGAACCACGGGAGCAGGCTCGCCGCGACCCGCTCCTCCTTGGCCGGGTCGACGGTCAGCAGGCCCAGCGCGGTGACCAGCTCGCCCATGTGATCGCCGGTCGGGGTGACCACGAGCAGGACGCCGTCGGGCGCCAGCACGCGGGCGAACTCCGGGCCGTTGCGGGGCGCGAAGACATTCAGGAGTAGCGCGGCCGCGCCGTCGCCGACCGGCAGCCCCAGCCAGGCGTCGGCCAGGACCGCCCCGATCCGGGGATGGGCCCGCGCGGCCCGGCGCAGCGCCGGCTTGGACACGTCCACGGCCAGCCCGACCGCGTCCGGGTGCGTGTCCAGGACGGCCGCCAGGTGGTACCCGGTGCCCGCGCCCACGTCCACCACCAGCCCGGCGGTTGCGGGCACCGTCTCGGCGAGCGCGGCGGCGAGGAAGTCGTAGTGCCCGGCCGCGAGGAACGCGGTGCGCGCCGCCACCATCCGGGGACTGTCGCCGGAGTGCGCGACCGGGTTGGCGGTCAGGTGCACGTATCCCTGCTTGGCCCGGTCGAAGCTGTGCCCGCGCGGGCAGCGCACGGTGCTGTCGAGCCCGGTCAGGTCCAACCGGCAGACCGGACAGCGCAGGAAAGCCAGTACGTCGGCGAGCATCGTGCCTCCCCGGTTTAGTGTCAGCCCATGGTCGCACCCACCTATGACGAAATAGTGAAGGCCCCTAAGGCCCTGCTGCACGACCACCTCGACGGTGGCCTGCGCCCGGCCACCGTCCTCGAGCTGGCCGGGCCGGTCGGTCACCGGTTGCCGGCCGGCGACCCGGTCGCGCTACGGCACTGGTTCGCGAGCGCCGCCGACTCCGGTTCGCTGGAGCGGTACCTGGAGACCTTCGCGCACACCGTGGCGGTGATGCAGACCGCGCAGGCGCTGCACCGGGTGGCCTACGAGTGCGCGGTGGACCTCGCGGCGGACGGGGTGGTGTACGCGGAGGTGCGCTTCGCCCCCGAGCAGCACCTCGAACGCGGGCTGACGCTGGACGAGGTGGTGGAGGCGGTGCTGGCCGGGTACCGGGACGGCAGCGCGGACGCGGCGCAGGCGGGTACCCCGATCCGGGTGGGCACCCTGCTCACCGCGATGCGCCATGCGGCCCGGTCGATGGAGATCGCCGAGCTGGCCGTCCGGTACCGGGACCTCGGCGTGGTCGGATTCGACATCGCCGGCGCCGAGGCCGGGTACCCGCCGACCCGGCACCTGGACGCCTTCGAGTACCTCCAGCGGGAGAACTTCCACTTCACCATCCACGCGGGCGAGGCGTTCGGGCTGCGCAGCATCTGGCAGGCCCTGCAGTGGTGCGGCGCGGACCGGCTGGGGCACGGGGTACGCATCGTCGACGACATCACCGGCAACGTGCTCGGGCGCCTGGCCGCCTACGTCCGCGACAAGCGGATCCCGCTGGAGCTGTGCCCGTCGTCCAACGTGCAGACCGGCGCCGCGGCGTCGATCGCCGAGCATCCGATCGGGCTGCTGCGCGACCTTCGCTTCCGGGTCACCGTGAACACCGACAACCGGCTGATGAGCGGTACCTCCATGTCGCGCGAGCTGGCCCTGCTGGTGGAGGCTTTCGGGTATGGCTGGAGTGAACTACAATGGTTCACGGTGAATGCGATGAAAAGTGCGTTCATACCGTTCGACGAGCGGCTCGTACTGATCAACGAAGTCATTAAACCCGCCTACGCCAAGCTGTTGGGCTGATCCCTCCGTTCGTCCGGTTCGGTGGGTCGGCAAGCATGGCAGACTCGGAGCGGCACCGTCCCCGGAAGAAGGCCGAGTCAGCGAGCTATGTACCGAATTACTGCGAGTCAGTCGGTCACCCTGTGTAGCTCCGGACGGTCGCATCGCGGCGGATCGACCCATCCTGTCGATCACTGGTTCGATCTGTACCCCGCTGGGCTTTCTCTTTCTTACGCGACATGGTGGAATCTCGAAGGTCCGACCCGTCCGGGTCGGCTCTTTGAAGGTGCTCATCGATCGCGGGGCTCCGACGCGAAGGGGCGGGAGAGGTGACCAAGCGACCAACCACGGGCGGCGGATCCGCCCGGTCATTTACGCGGCGGCTGGTCGGCTACCTCGGGGACCGGTCGATCGGGTTCAAGCTGGGCCTGATCATGCTGGTACCGACCCTGGCGACCGTGGTCGTCGGGTTCGGTGCACTCGCGGCGAACATCGGCACCGCGCACAACGCCGACCGGGCGCGGATCCTCGCCGGGGTGACCGGCGACACCGGCCGGCTGGTGCACAACCTGCAGAACGAGCGGGCCGCGGTCACCATCATGCTGGCCTCGAACGACTCGGGCGAGAAGAAGAACGCGACGGCGGAGTTCCAGAGCCTGGTCGCGGCGAGCGACGACGCCGCGCACGACTACACAGCCCACCGGGCCGCGCTGACCGGCCTGCCGGCGAACTTCGGCGCGCTGTTCGCGACGATCGACGACGGGCTCAACTCGGTCGGCACGCTGCGCCAGCAGATCAGCAGGGGCGACAGCGCGCAGGTACCGCCGAGCAGCGCGATCGACCGGTACACGAACCTGATCTCCAGCCTGCTGGCGATCCGGGATTCGGCCGCCCAGCTCGCCGGTGACTCCGCGCTCAGCTACGAGATGCGCGCCGGGGCCGCTGTCTCCCAGTACAAGGAGTACGTCTCGCAGGAGCGGATCAAGGTCCTGCGGATCCTCGACGCGCGGGAGCTGACCGCGCAGTCGCTCGACGAGTTCATCGGTACTCTCAAGGGCCAGGAGCAGGCGCTCGCCGCGTTCAAGGTGGTCGCCACCCCGGGCCAGCTCAACCTGCAGGAGCAGCGCATCTCCGGCCCGGACGTGCGCGAGGCGGGCATCTACGCGACCGAGATCCGCAAGATCCCCGACAAGCTGGCCCTCTCGTTCACCGCCGACCAGTGGGACAAGGCGATGATCGGGTGGTCCAACCAGGTCCGCGAGGTCGAGAAGGCGATCGACGACCAGACCGGCCTGGACGCGAAGAAGCTGCGCGACAGCGCGCAGGCGCAGGTCTACCTGGACAGCGGGCTGCTCGCCGCGCTGGTCCTGTTCGCGGTACTGATCGCCTGGCTGGTCGCCCGGTCGATGGCCCGCTCGCTGCGGGAACTGCGGCACGGCGCGCTCGGCGTCGCCCAGTTCGGCCTGCCGCAGGCGGTGGCCCGGCTGCGTGATCCCACGCTGTCCACCCAGCTTTCCCCGCATGAGGTCGCACAGCAGATCGCCGAGCCGCTGCCGGTCCGCAGCCGCGACGAGTTCGGCCAGGTGACCGAGGCGTTCAACGCGGTACACCTGGAGGCGGTGCGGACCGCGGCCGAGCAGGCGGCGCTGCGCTCCTCGGTGTCCACGATGTTCGTCAACCTGGCCCGCCGCTCGCAGATCCTGGTCGACCGGCTGATCGGCCACCTCGACCGCCTGGAGCGCGGCGAGGAGGACCCGGACCGGCTGGCCGAGCTCTTCCAGCTCGACCACCTGGCCACCCGGATGCGCCGCAACGACGAGAACCTGCTGGTGCTCGCGGGCGCCGACTCGACCCGGGTGCAGCGCGAGCCGGCCGCCCTGATCGACGTGCTGCGCGCGGCCCAGTCCGAGGTCGAGCACTACACGCGGATCGAGTTCGGGGTCATCGACCGGGACATCGAGGTCGCCTCGCACGCGGTCAACGACCTGGTCCACCTGGTCGCCGAGCTGTTCGACAACGCGACGGCGTTCTCCCCGCCGGACTCGACGGTCATCGTCGAGGCGCGCCGGTTCGGCGACCGTGCCGTCCTCTACGTCGAGGACCACGGCATCGGCGTCTCGCCCGACCAGCTCGCCGAGCTGAACGAGCGGCTGGCCACGCCGCCGATGGTCGACGTTGCGGTGTCCCGGATGATGGGCCTGGTCGTGGTCGCCCGGCTGGCCGCCCGGCACGGCGTCAAGGTCGAGCTGCGCCCGGCCCCCGAGCGGGGCACGGTCGCCGACGTGCTGCTGCCGACGTCGGTCCTGGTACCGCGCGCGCTGGCTGGGCGCGGGGCGCCGGCGGGTACCCCGCTGGTCCGCGAGATGCCGACCGCGGCGCGGCCGGTACCGCCGAACCAGCCGCGGGCCCCGTTCACCTCGCCGCTGGCCCTGGAGAGCGGACCGACCGCGGGCAGCGGCCGCACCCCGGCGGGGGCCGGCGCCGGCCCCTCGATGGGCGGGTTCGGCGGAGGCCCCGGCGGTTACGCCGGACCACCCGCGGTACCCGCAGGGTTCGCCGGCGGTCCGCCGGCCGGCTTCAACGGCGACGCCGGCAACGGCCGGGGGCACGCCCGCCCCGGGTCGCCCCACCTGCCGCCGTGGTCCGACCTGACCGGCGCGGCCAGCAGCCCCAACGGTGCCGACCTGTTCACCCCGCGCCGCACGGCGCCCGGGTTCGTCCAGCCCGGTGACCCGCTGCCGCAGCGGCGGGCCGTCGAGCGGCCGGTCGAGGGTGAGCTGACCGACGACGAGCGGCGCATCCCGCGCCAGGTGCCGGCCTCGCCCGAAGCCCGGCCGGTCCAGCAGGACGGCACCGGGGTGATCGACGCGGTCGAGGCCGACGTGGTCGAGGACCGGCCGGCTGCGCCGCCGGTACCCGCCCCGCCGCCGCCCGCCTGGCCACCGGTACCGTCGGCGCAAGCCGCCGAGTCCGGTACCGCCGAGGCGCCCGCTCCGCCGGTACCCGAGGAGCTGGCGAAGGCGCTGGACATCACGTCCGAGATCCCGCGGATCCGGCCCGACCAGGAGGAGCCGCCGAGCACCGGTTGGAACATCGGCGCGGGCGGCCAGCAGCACGTCGGCACCCCGCCGCCGGCACCCGCCCCGCTGCCCCAGCAGCCGGCCGAGCAGCGTCTGGCCGCACCGCAGCCCGCGCGGGTGAAGGCGTACGCCGACCAGACCATGGAACTGCCGATCTTCCAGGAGCTGGAGTCGGCCTGGTTCCGCACGCGCCCGCGCAACCCGGAGAACGCGGTGACGCAGCAGCCGCCGGGTCCAGCCGCTCCGACACCGGCCGCCCCGCCGCCTGCCGCGCCGCCGGTTGCGCCGCAGCCGATGGCTCAGCAGCCGATGGCTCAGCAGCCGATGGCTCAGCAGCCACTGGTACCGCCGCCGTTCGTACCGCCGCCGCTGGTACCGCCGCCGGCGCCGCCACCGCCCGCCGTACCGGTCGCCTACTCGCCGAACGGCGCCGGTACCCTCCCGACGCGGACGCCCCAGCCGGAGCAGAGCTGGGAGAGCGCGGCGGACGACGGCTGGCTGGCCGCCTCGCAAGCCGCAGACCCGCAGGTGGATGGCACCACGTCGTCCGGCCTGCCGCGCCGGGTACCGATGGCCCAGCTCGTCCCCGGCGGCGTGGAGAAAGTCGCGACCACCGCCAACCGGCGCTCACCGGAGCAGGTTCGCGGTCTGCTCTCCGCGTACCATCGCGGCGTGCAACGCGGTCGCACCCGAACCGGAGACGACGCCAAGAACCCGGAGTCGACGACCCCCGGGAATCCCCCGCACGGCGGCAAGGAGCAGGAAGCATGACAACTACGCAGGATCTCGGCTGGCTTCTGGCCAACTTCGCCGATCGGGTACCCGGCGTCGCCCACGCGGTCGCCGTGTCGGCGGACGGCCTGCTGCTCGCCGCATCCCGGGATCTGCCGAGGGACCGCGCTGACCAGCTTTCGGCGATCGCCTCCGGGCTGGTGAGCCTGACCCAGGGTGCCTCCCGCTGCTTCGAGGGCGGTGCGGTACTCCAGACGGTCGTGGAGATGGACAACGGCTTCCTGTTCCTCATGTCCATCTCGGACGGCTCGTCGTTCGCCGTCCTGGCCGCCCGCAACTGCGACGTTGGCCAGGTCGGCTACGAGATGGCGCTGCTGGTGGACCGGGTGGGCGACGCGCTGACCCCGTCCCCGCGGGCCGCCGCCGGGATGCTCGGCTAGGCGTCGCAAGGCAAGAAACCTTTGGGTGAGACCGATGTTGAGGAGGTGAACGGCGATAGTGGCCGAACGCGACGAACCGACGGGTGCGCTGGTCCGGCCGTACGCCGTCACCCGCGGTCGGACCCGGCCTCGGCCGGAGATCGCCCTCGAGGCGCTCGTCGAGACCACCGTACGGGGCCGCAACACGGTCGGGCCGGGCGGGCCGCAACACGGCCGGGAGCAGCAGTACATCGCGTCGTTGTGCGACGGGCGGCTGCAGTCGCTCGCCGAGGTCGCGGCACAGATGAAGCTTCCGCTGGGCGTGGCCCGGGTCCTCATCGCCGACATGGCCGCCGAGGGACTCGTGGCGGTATACGAACCGACCTCGTTCGACACCAACAACAACGACGCGGTTGGCACAGAATTGCTGGAGAGGGTGCTGAGTGGACTTCGCAAGCTCTGACATGGCGCATCGCCCGACAACGGGGCGGGTGACGTCGGCGAAGATCGTGATCGCCGGCGGTTTCGGGGTGGGCAAGACCACGCTCGTGGGCTCCGTCTCCGAAATCACCCCGCTGACCACCGAGGCGATCATGACCTCCGCGGGCGAGGGGGTGGACGACACCCGGCAGGTACCCGGCAAGGTGACGACCACGGTCGCGATGGACTTCGGCCGGATCTCGATCGACCGCGATCTGATCCTCTACCTGTTCGGCACGCCCGGGCAGACCCGGTTCTGGTTCATGTGGGACGAGCTGGTCCGGGGCGCGATCGGCGCCGTCGTGATGGTGGACACCCGTCGGCTGGCCGACTGCTTCGCCGCCATCGACTTCTTCGAGCACCGGCGGCTGCCGTACCTGGTCGCGATCAACTGCTTCGACGGCGTGCAGTACCACAGCGCCCAGGACGTCCGCGACGCCCTCGCCGTCCCGCCCGACATACCCGTCGTGTCCTGCGACGCGCGCAGCCGCGAGTCGACCAAGCAGGTGCTCATTTCGCTCGTCGAGTACGTGCTGACCATGCGCCGGCAGCGGGCGGGCGCGCCGGCCTGACGCCAGCGCCGGCGGCCGCGCAGGTGGACAGCGCGAGGCCCGCGACGGGACCGGTACCGGTGAGCGCCAGGCTCGCGCCGAACACCAGGTCGTCGCCGGTCGGCAGGGACCGGGGAGCGGGTATCGAGCCGGTCTCGCGGGTACACGCCGCCGCAGCGGCCGCGACCCCGCCGAGTACGCCCGTGGTGAGCACACGACGCCGGGTAAGCCCGCGCGTCTGCTCTGTGTGCCACACCACGCACGGGAATCTATCTCGCTCTTACGCCACCTCGTCAAGTTGGGCGGGTGTGCGTAACAACACCGGGCGACGGGGTCGGCCGCCGGTACCGTGGTACGACTTCAGCGACGGGCCGCTGAGTGGTACTCGTACCCGCGGTCGGGGTTGTCGTCGTCCTCCCAGCCCTCGCGGCTGAAGTCCCAACCGCCGGCGGTTTCCCGGCCCGGCCGCCCGCCGAGGGCGAACCCGCGGACCTCTTCGCCCCGCCGCGATCCCCGGAAGTAGCCGGTGGTGTGCTGAGCCATGGCCGCGGGGTCGCGGACGATCCGCAGCGGCTGGTCCTCGGCCGGGGGCAAGGGCGAGCCGGGGACGAGGTTCGCCTGCGGTACCCGGCGGGGCAGGCCGGCCGTGGTCTCCTCGCCCAGGATCGGGGAGGTGGCCCGCTCAGCGGCCCGCCAGCCGAGGTCGGCCGGGTTGTCCCAGTTGAGTTCGGCCGGCTCGGTGTCCTCGACGTGCCCGGTGAACCAGGCCGACGCCTGCGCGAAGATCAGCAGATCGCCGTCACCCGCGTCGTTGGGCCGCGGGCTGATCGGCCGGTCCAGTGCCGTCGTGCCGGGGTCGCCGCCGACCAGGCGCAGCGCGGGGGTACCGGCGAGCGGATCGCGGCCGTAGTCGCCGGCCGGCGCGACCGGAGCCGGCTCGACAAGGCGCAGCGTCGGCGGCTCGGTGGGCAGGTCGTCCGCCTGCCATGGCGGGGTGACCCGGCTGTTGCGCTGCGGTTCCGGGGCCGGCTCGGGCTCGCGTACCGGCGGATAGTTGGCCGTGTCGGACACCGCCACCGGGTCGGTGAACGTCGCCTGGTCGGAGAAGCTCGGCGCGCTCGTGTTCAGCGGCCAGTCGCTGCGCGAGCCGGGCGGCGGGATGTCCGGCGCGAGCCGCCGCGACTCCGGCATCCGGGGTCGTTCGGGCATCCGCGGCGGCTCAGG
>WNGM01004084.1_pt1 | contig 11822 bp, 7 predicted proteins | sample 5400571 | NCBI WGS metagenome assembly WNGM01 (sample SAMN13153378, study PRJNA577476) | soil metagenome | isolation source: 100 cm soil or saprolite under Garry oak tree replicate 2 | place: USA:California | collected 2016-06-15
CGGCGCTGGGCGTTCGAAATCGAAATCACCGGAATCGATGCGAACGTGGTGAAAACCGGCTGGTGTTCCGGCAGATCGAGCCGCCCGTGCAGCGTCGTCACGAAGGGGGTCGGCTGACGCGAGAACAGCGAGAACGGATAATAATCCAGGTGAAAATGCAGGAAGTCGAACTCTGCGGCGCGTTGGCGCACGCGTTCGAGCATCATCATGTGCAACGCATTGGGATCGCGGATCGAGCCGTCCAGGCGCAATGCCTTCGGCCACATCGGCTCCAACGTGCCCGAAGTGCGGGAATCTCCGCTGGCAAATAGCGTCACGTCGTGGCCGAGCGCGACCAGTTCCTCGGTCAGCCAGTGAACCACGCGCTCGGTACCGCCGTAGAGCTTCGGCGGCACGGCCTCGGTCAGCGGCGCTACCTGGGCGATGTGCATGAAAATGGCCTCCTCTCGCTCGGCAACCCTTGGAGCCACTCGTTCAGGGACGAGAAGGGATGCCCCCCACGCATGTCTAAACCGGCTAACGCCGCGAAAGTTCCGGCAACCAATCCGGCGGGTGTGGCGTTGAGGCGTGGATAGCTCGACCGGAGCTGCGGGGGTTCGTGGCAACGCCGCCCCGCCGGTCCACGTCGGCGCACGTGATGGAGGCGGGGGTACCATGGAATTGCTCTGTGCTTACGCCAACCGGCCGGTGGCTTTCTTCCTGCGCTACGTCCGCTTGCGGCCAGTCTCCCATGCGCTGATCCTCGCTGCGGTACTCGCCGCGGTGATCTGCTCGGTGAGCACCCAGTACGGCGTCAAGTTCCTGGTCGACACGCTTTCGGGCAGAGGCGGCGGCGCCGAGAACATCTGGACGGCGTTCGCGCTGCTGCTCTCCCTGATCGCCGCCGACAACCTGCTGTGGCGCGTCGCCAGCTGGATCGCGAGCTTTACGTTCGTGGCGGTCACCGGCGATCTGCGCAGCGACCTGTTCCGCCACCTCACCGGACACGCGCCGAGCTATTTCACCGAGCGGCTGCCCGGAATGCTGACCAGCCGCATCACCGCGACCTCGAACGCCGTGTTCACGGTCGAGAACATGTTCGTCTGGAACGTGCTGCCTCCCTGCGTGGCGACGGCGGGCGCCATCATTTTCGTCACCACCGTGAGCTGGCAAATGGCCGCCGGGCTGACGCTGATCGCGGCAATTCTCGTGCTGGCGATGTTCCGTCTGGCCGCTGCCGGCAGGCCGCTGCACCACGATTTTGCCGACAAGGCCGCGGCGGTCGACGGCGAGATGGTGGATGTCATCGGCAACATGCCCCTGGTGTGGGCGTTCGGCGGGCTCAAGCGCGAATATCGCAGGTTCGACGGCACGGTCGGGCGCGAAATGGGCGCGCGGCGGCAGAGCCTGCTCTATCTGGAGAAGGTCCGCCTATTGCACGCGCTGATCACGGTGGTGCTGACGATCGGTCTCGTGGCCTGGGCGCTCGTGCTGTGGGAGCACGGCCGCGCCACGACCGGACAAGTGGTGCTGGTCTGCACGCTGGGCCTGTCGATCCTGCATGCCACCCGGGACCTCGCGGTGGCTCTGGTCGATGTGACCCAGCACATGGCCCGCCTTTCGGAAGCGCTCGCGACGCTGCTGGTCCCGCACGAGCTGCGCGACCACCCGCAGGCGGCGCCATTGGTCGGCAAGGGTGCCAGCGTCGCGTTCGAAAACATCGGATTCAAATACCCGGACGGCCGCAAGGTCTTCGAGAATTTCAGCCTCACGCTGCGGCGCGGCCAGCGCGTGGGCTTGGTGGGGCCCTCCGGCAGCGGCAAATCGAGCTTGTTCACGCTGCTGCAGCGGTTCTATGACGTGCAGCGCGGCCGCATCCTGATCGACGGCCAGGACATTTCCCTGGTCACCCAGGAGAGCCTGCGCGCGGCGATCGCCGTGGTGCCCCAGGATATCTCGTTGTTCCATCGCTCGCTCCTGGAGAATATCCGCTACGGCCGGCAAGACGCATCGGAGGCGGAGGTGATGGACGCGGCGATCGCGGCGCGTTGCGACACCTTCATCGAGGCGCTGCCGAACGGGTCGGCAACCATCGTCGGGGATCGCGGCGTGAAGCTCTCCGGCGGACAGCGGCAGCGGATTGCGATCGCGCGCGCCTTTTTGAAAGATGCGCCGATCCTGCTGCTCGACGAGGCAACTTCGGCGCTCGACAGCGAATCCGAGGAAGCGATCCGCGAGGCGCTGGATCGCCTGATGCGCGGCCGCACGGTCATCGCCATCGCGCATCGGCTGTCCACCTTGCGCAATTTCGAGCGAATCGTCGTGCTGATGGCGGGCAAAGTCGTTCAGGACGGCCCGCCGGAGAAGCTGATGCGCGGCGACGGCATCTATCGCGAATTGGTGAAGCGCGAGGTGTTGCGTCTGCCGCGTCAGGCTGCTTAATACCGCGGTACCGGGGCTACCCGTGAGTCGGTGACGACGCCGCGCGCGAGAACCCGGTTCGCCTGTGCGGGCGAGCGGCGGTGGTTCGGAGCGATCTTCTGCCACATCCGGGGTCGGCGGCGGCGTTGTCCGGTCGAGCGTTTTGGTTGCGGGATCTCCCGAAGCATCCCGAAGCATAGCGGCAGCCGCGGCTTGTAGTGCTCCAGCCCAATCATCGTGAAGCTTGAGGGAGAGATGCCGACCGAAAGCGCTGCCAAGGCAAGCCTATCGCTGGTCGAAGCCGTCGCCGAGGATCCGTTCTACATTCCCGCCACCGCGCTCACGTCGCGGCCGCGGCGGATCTTGAAGCATGGCGACAGCTTCATCGTGCTCGACAGCCACGGCGACATCGGCGCCACGTCGGGCGGCACCGATGGGCTGTTCCACTGCGACACCCGCTTCCTGTCGAATCTCGAGTTGCGCGTCCAAGGAATGGCGCCGCTGCTGCTGGGCTCGAGCATTCGCGACGACAATTCCGTGTTCAGCGTCGATCTGACCAATCCGGATATCTACGAAAACGATCGCATCGTGTTGGAACGGGACACCCTTCACATCGTCCGCACCACCTTTCTCTGGCATGCGACCGCTTATCAACGGCTTGCGGTGAAGAATCACGGCGACCGGCCGATCGCGATCCAGCTGGCCGTCGGCTTCGGCAACGATTTCGCCGATCTGTTCGAGGTACGCGGCACGCGGCGCCAGCGCCGCGGCAAATCTCGATCCTACACCGTCGATGCGGGCGAGGTGTTGCTGGAGTACCAGGGCCTCGACAACGAGCTTCGCAGCACCCGTGTGCTGTTCGATCCGGCGCCGACACGGCTCTCCGATCGCGCGGCTTCGTATCGGGTGATGCTCGGCTCCAAGCAGAGCCTGGCGATCTTCGTGAGAATCGAGTGCAATCCTGCGGAGGTCAGCCGGAGCCCGCGGTTCTTCCGGGCAATGGTTGCGAGCCGTCGCGCGCTCAAAGCGGCGACCCGACACAGCGCGACGGTTCAAACTTCGAACGACGTCTTCAACGAGGTCCTGTGCCGGGCGATGGCCGACCTCTACATGCTGATCACCGATACGCCGCAAGGACCTTATCCGTATGCCGGCATTCCCTGGTATTCGACCACGTTCGGCCGCGACGGCCTGATCACCGCGCTGGAGATGCTGTGGCTCGACCCCGCGATCGCGCGCGGGGTGCTGCGGCGGCTCGCCGCGCATCAGGCCAAGTTCGACGACCCCGAGAACGACGCGCAGCCGGGCAAGATTCTGCACGAGATGCGCGGCGGCGAGATGGCGGCTCTGCGCGAAGTGCCGTTCGGGCTGTATTACGGCAGCGTCGATTCGACCCCGTTGTTCGTGCTGCTCGCCGGGCTGTATGCGGAGCGCACCGGAGATCTTGCGACATTACGCGAATTGTGGCCGTCGATCGAAGCCGCGCTGGCGTGGATCGACGGCCCGGGAGATCCCGACCGCGACGGCTTCGTCGAGTATTACCGCGCGACCGAGCAGGGCCTCGCCAACCAGGGCTGGAAAGATTCGTATGACGCCGTCTTCCACGCCAACGGCCGGCTGGCGGAAGGACCGATTGCGCTCGCCGAGGTCCAAGGCTACGTCTACGCGGCCAAACACCTCGCCGCCGAATGCGCGAGGCGATTGGGCAATCTCGACCAGGCCGCCGCGCTCGAAGCGCAGGCGGTGCGGCTTCGGGAAACATTCGAGGCGGCGTTCTGGCGCCCGAAGCTCGAGACCTATGCGCTGGCGCTCGATGGCGCGAAGAAGCCGTGCGACGTGCGCAGCTCGAATGCCGGACAGCTGCTGTTCACCGGCATCGTTCGGCCCGAGCGCGCCATCCAGGTGGCGGAAGGGCTGCTGCGACCGCAATTCTTCTCCGGCTGGGGCATTCGCACGGTGTCGAGCAAGGAACGTCGCTTCAACCCGATGTCCTATCACAACGGATCGATCTGGCCGCACGACAATGCGCTCATCGCGCTCGGATTCGGCCGCTATGAGCTCAAGAGCGCCGTCGCGCAGGTGTTCACCGCGATGTTCGAGGCGGCCGCCTATATGGATCTGCGGCGCTTGCCGGAACTGTTTTGCGGCTTCCAGCGGCGGCGCGGGCGCGGACCCACGCTCTATCCGGTCGCTTGCTCGCCGCAGGCATGGGCGAGCGGCGCGCCGTTCCTGATGCTGCAGGCATCGCTGGGCCTCGAGTTCGACGTTGCTCGCAACGAGATCCGTCTGCGCAGCCCTTGCCTGCCGCCGTTCCTGGAGGAGGTCGCCGTGTCCGATCTCAGGCTCGGGGATTCCAGCGTCGATCTCACGGTCCATCGCGAACCCGACGGCAAAGTCTCGCTCCGCGTCGGCCGCAAATCCGGCAACGTCCAAATAGGGCTGGTCTGAACCCGCCTCTCACCACGCCGGTGATCTATCTCTATCTGGATCGACTCAATCGGCGACTCGGCAGGCGCCGCCGCGGCCCCGTCGCGGTCCAAGACGTCGCGGCCGAATGATCGGTTGCCGACGGTCCGCGCTCGAGCCTCGGTGGTCGCCGGTGTGCCGATCGGCATGGGCGGGTTTGGTCGATGATCGATTTGGGCTCGAAGTTGTGAACTTCCGAACGCAGTCGGTCCCGTTTCCGATTCCTGCCATGATTGCGCCAAAAATGCCGCCATAGGGTCAATTTGCAGCCATGGTGCTCGGCGGATATTCCTGCAGATTGCATGGCAGGAGGACGCAATGCTCGGCGTTCGCTTCGGTGCTGTGTGCACGATTGTACTCGGAGGCATGCTGGTCTCGTCGGCCGCTCACGCGGCTCAGGCCTGCGATCAACGTTTTCCGCGGACCTGCAAGCCGGCGGCCGCGCAAAACAGCCGTGAAGCGCCGAAGGCAACGAGCGCGCAACGCGCCGCAACCCCTATTCGCTCGCGCCGCGTGGCGCGCCATCGCCAAGGCGTGAGACACGCGCAATCGGCAAGGCCGGCTCGGCGCACGACAGAGAGCTCCGTCAGGCCGCCCATCGTGCCGCATGTGGAAGAAACTTCGCCCGCGGCGCGGCGCTTCAGCGAGTTCGTGAGTCCGCGGCTGCTCGCCGCCAATCCGGTCGAGGAATTCCACAAACCCAGAATGAACGTGTCGGAACTTTCCGGCCAAACCGCCTACCCTGTGGTCGACCGCATGGAGCGGGAACCGAGCGCCGCGGCCATCGACCCGGCGCGAGCGGCCGCGCGCGACACCTTTGACGAACTGGAGCCTGCCCAACCCGCGCGGGCCGCCAACCAACAAACGCCTGCCGTCCCCCGCGCCGAGGCCAGTGCCCAACCCTCGGCCAACCTGGTTGGCCGCGCCGACGAGCACGATTCCTCCGGGGGGTCCGTCTCCTGGGTCAGGATCGTGTTTCTGACGTGGGGCGGTCTTCTCACAGTGGGATCGGCGTTGCGGCTGTTGATCGGGTAAGAGCCGAAGACGGCAACGACTGCCCGACTGCCGGCTGACCGCTGCATCTTCCCGGCACAAGCCGATCGCCTGCCAGTCCGCCTGCAAGTCGGCTTTGGCCGCGAACGCATGGCGTGTGTCCACGGCATGCAAACGCGATGCCGGAATCGGCCCTCACGACTTCAAATCTGTGTTCCGGAGCGGATCGGCCCGATAGATGAGCTCGGCACCCCGAGGCGAACAGGCATTTGCTGCTCTTGTCGGTTTGTCGAACCTGTCGGCGGGCCGCGCGGCGGCTGCGTGCACGCATCCCTCCTCGATCCTCTCGCCTCCGGCAATGCGGAGCAACAAAGGCTCGTTCTATCGCCTCGCTCGGGAACTCATCAAAGCTTGCACTTGCGTAAGGCAAATTCCCGGGACATGATGCTCGTCTTGTTTGACAGCCGTAAACGGTGATAAGATCAAATTCGCGTTTCAACTCAGATCGGAGATTCCAGTGGCCAAGAAGCGAGCAAAGCGGCGAGGATGGACCAGCAAAGACGTTCGCGAGCTGAAGTCGCAGGCGCGCGCACGGACGCCCGCCCGCGAGATCGGGCGAAAGCTCGGCCGGACCGAGGGAGCCGTACGGCAAAAGGCCTATGCGGAAGGCGTGTCCTTCAATTCCAGGACCCGCGCCCGCCGCAAGCGCAGAAAGTGACGGCGAGCAACAAATCCGGCGCGGATGCCGGGCTTGTTTGTTTGGCAGCTGCCGGCCGTTTGCAAGACGCATTGCACCCGTGACGCGCGGTGAAGGCGGCGCGGTGCGCGGCCTTCCAGCCTCTTCGATCCGGGAATCGCAGCGCTCGGCTGCGAAGCAAGGGTGGTCGTGACGGCGGGCGCGAGAGCCGCGCGGCGGCGCGCCGCCGGAAAATATTTCGGAATGAGCAGGCAAAGATCGCGCTCGAACCGATCGCCTGCGGAGCTTTGCGCGGATGGGCGAGGATATTCCCTTCGACAGAAGCTTTGATCTACCGGCGGGCCGGATCGAGGAGATCATGCCGGGCCTGCGTCGGCTGCTGGCCGACAACCCGAGCCCGTTCACCTTTAAAGGCACCGTGAGCTACATCGTCGGGCGCGGCCGCGTCGCGATCCTCGATCCGGGGCCAGAAGACGAGCAGCACATATCGCGGCTGCTCGACGCCGTGCGCGGCGAGACGGTCACGCATGTGGTCGTCACCCACACGCATCGCGACCATTCCCCGGCCGCGGCCCGAATCAAGGCGGCGACCGGCGCCATCCTCGTGGCCGAAGGGCCGCATCGCGCCGCGCGCCCGTTGCATCTCGGCGAAAATCACCGGCTCGAGGCCAGCGCCGATCTCGCGTTCCGGCCCGACCTCGCCATTCCCGACGGAGAAAGCGTCACCGGCGCCGGATGGACGTTAGAGGCCGTCGCGACCCCGGGCCACACCGCCAACCACATGGCATATGCCTACAGGGAAGCCGGCATCTTGTTCTCCGGCGATCACGTGATGGCATGGTCGACGCCGGTGGTAGCGCCTCCGGACGGCGCGATGGGCGACTACATGGCGTCGTTGAACAGGCTGTCCGAGCGCCCGGAGACCACGTACTTTCCCGGGCATGGCGGCGCCGTCCGCGATGCCCGGCGTTTCGTTCAGTTTTACATCCGACACCGGCAGGCCCGCGAAGCTTCGATTCTGCACCGGCTCGCCAAAGGCGCGGCCGACATCCCGACCATCGTGCGCGCGATCTATATCGGACTTGATCCGCGCCTCGTCGGCGCGGCCGGGCTCTCGGTGCTGGCGCATCTCGAGGATCTGGTTGCGCGCAGGCTCGTCGCGACCGAGGGCGAGCCCTCGATCCGAGGCGTCTATCGCCTGGTCGGGCCCTGAGGTTTCTTCGGCGCCGGTGCTTTGGCCGGAACGGCCTTTTTCCGCTTCTCCTCCTCGCTTCCGGCAGCGTCATCGATGTCTTCGATGAGCGCGCGAACCCGGGAGGCGTTGGCGCCGAGATCGCTGCGGCCATAGCGCGAAGCCGAGCGGACGTCGACGCGCGCCCCCTCCTGGGCTGGGCGGACGCGGACGACGACGTCGTCACGAAAACCCATGATCGGCGTGCGCGCCACCGCCTCGATCAAGCCGTCCCGACGTCCGGGCTGCGGCGGGCGGGCGTCGACGATGCGCCATTTGCGCCTGGTGATCACCGCGAGCGCGCTATCGTACGCTTCCTGCAGGGTCACGTTGAGCAGCAGCGGCTCGATATCCGGATAGGCGGCGCGCTGCAACTCGGCCGCGCGCAGCCCCGCGTACGTGATCGGATTGGATTCGCGCGAGCGCAGCCGCGCGATCGCCTCGAACCGAGGCGGATCGAGCGGGTCGGTGGTGACGTCGTTGATGGCGGGCAGGCGATAGGCCCGGGTGGCAAGGTAAGCCGGGTAGGCCAGGATCCCGATCCCGATCATCAGCGCGAGGACCGCATGGCCGCCCCCCCTTAGGCCCTCCCTCCAGATCACGATGAAGGCGCCGAACGCGAGCACGATGGCGACGACCGCCAGAGCCAGCGCACCGCCGAACGTCGCCAGGGCCGGCACCAGCTCCAACAGCCCCGAGCGCACGATGGTGATCGCCAGCAGCACGACCGGGATCGAGAACACGGCAACCCGTCGCGACCAGACCGCGAGACGGGAGAGCGGTTCCTCGAGAATGCGCGGACGGATCATGAGCGATATGCCGCGGCAGTTAATCCGGCTCGAGCCGAACCACGTTCGCGCCGAGCCATCCGCTCATTCCGCCGCGGTCGCGGTGGGTAGCACGTAATCGCCGAACCGCTCGCGCAGCGTGATCTTCTGGATCTTGCCGGTGGCGGTGTGGGGGATCTCATCGACGAAAACCACGTCGTCCGGCATCCACCATTTGGCGATCTTGCCCTCCAGAAACGCCAGGATTTCCGCCTTGTCGGCCGATTGGCCGGATTTCAGCACGACGATGAGCAGCGGCCGCTCGTCCCATTTGGGATGCTTGACGCCGATCACCGCCGCCTCGGCGATCTTGGGATGGGCGATTGCCAGGTTCTCCAGATCGATCGTGGAGATCCATTCGCCGCCCGATTTGATGATGTCCTTGGAGCGGTCGGTGATCTGCATATATCCGTGCCGGTCGATCGTGGCGACGTCGCCGGTGTCGAAAAAACCCTCCGCATCGAGGATCTCGCCGCCCTCCCCCTTGAAATACGCCTTGGCGACGGCGGGTCCGCGCACCTTGAGACGGCCGAAGGTCTTGCCGTCCCAGGATAGCTCTCGGCCGGCATCGTCGGTGATTTTCATCTCGACGGTGAACGGGGTGTGGCCCTGCTTCTGCTGGACGTCGAGCCGCGCCTCGCCGGAAAGATCCGCATAGGCGGGTTTGAGCGTGCACACGGTTCCCAGCGGGCTCATCTCCGTCATGCCCCAGGCATGAAAAACTTCGACGCCGTAGATGTCCTGGAACTTGCGCGTCATCTCCCGCGGGCAGGCGGACCCGCCGATCACCACTTTCTTCAGATACGGCAGCTTCGCGCCGGTCGCCTCGAGGTATTGGAGCAGCATGAGCCATACCGTGGGAACCGCCGCGGTGCAGCTGACCTGGTAGCGATCGAGCAACTGATAGATGGATTCCCCATCCAGCTTGGGACCCGGCATGACCATCGCAGCGCCCGTCATCGGCGCGCTCAACGCCAGCGACCAGCCGTTGGCGTGAAACATGGGAACGACCGGCATGACGATTTCGCGCGAGGAAAGCCCGATGCAGTCCAGAGATATCGCCGTCATCGAGTGCAGGACATTCGAGCGGTGCGAATAGACGACGCCCTTGGGATTTCCGGTCGTGCCCGACGTGTAGCACATGCCGGCCGCGGTACTCTCGTCGAACTTCGCCCAGGTGAAATCGCCGTCGACCTCCGCGATCCAATCTTCGTAAGCCACGGCGTTGCGCAACGCGGTGTTCGGCATGTGGGCGGCGTCGGTCAAAATCACGTAGCGCTCGACCGACTCGAACCGATCCGCGAGCTTTTCCAGCAGCGGCACGAAAGTGAGATCCGTCATCATCACGCGGTCTTCGGCATGATTGACGATCCAGATGATCTGATCCGCGAACAAGCGCGGATTGACCGTGTGGTAGATCGCGCCGATCCCGAGAATGCCGTACCAGGCCTCGAGGTGCCGCCACGTATTCCAGGCGAGGGTGGCCACGCGATCGCCCATCCCGATGCCGTCGCGGGCCAGCCGTTGCGCCACCCGCAGCGCCCGCGCCCGCACCTGCGGATAGGTCGTGGCGTGGATTTCGCCCTCGACCGAACGCGAGACCACTTGCCGGTCGGCATGGTTGATGGCGGCGTGGTCGATGACCCGATGGCACAGCAGCGGCCAATCCTGCATCAAGCCCAACATGATGTTTCCTCCCAACGGGTGGCCTTTTTGCGTCCCCACGGTGAGCAGCTCGGGGGCAGCGCTCGCCGGCCGGCCCGAGCCGGAGACCCGCGCGAGTATACCGGAAGCCCGTCACGGCGTTGCGCGCGAGGCGCCGCAGCGGCGGCGAACACCTTGGCGATTGCTCCCATTGGGGTCCCGTGCTTCGTTCGGACGCGGCAAATATCGCCGGCTGCCATTCGCATAGAAGATCGTGCCATGCTCAGCAACCTCGCCGTTCGCGATATCGAGACCTTGGTCCATCCCTACACCAATCTGGCGGTGTTTCGCGAGACCGGGCCGCTGGTCATCGAGCGGGGCAAAGGCGTTTTCGTTTACGACAACCGCGGCAAGGCCTATCTCGAGGGCATGGCGGGGTTGTGGTGCGCGGCGCTCGGCTACGGCAATGAAGAGCTGGTCGAGGCTGCCGCTGCCCAGATGCGCAAGCTCTCCTTCGGCCATCTGTTCACCGGGAAGAGCCATGACCCGGCGATCGAGCTGGCGGAACGCTTGAAGGAAATCGCGCCGGTTGCGACCTCGAAGGTGTTCTTCTGCGCTTCCGGCTCGGAGGCCAACGATACCCAGATCAAACTCGTCTGGTACATGAACAACGCGCTCGGCCGGCCGAAGAAAAAGAAGATCATCAGCCGCATCAAGGCCTATCACGGGGTCACGATCGCGGCCGCCTCGCTCACCGGCCTGCCGAACAACCACGCCGATTTCGACCTGCCGATTGCCGGCATCCTTCATACCGCCTGCCCGCATCACTACCGCTTCGCCGCCGATGGCGAGAGCGAGGAGGAATTCGCCGCCAGGCTGGCGGGCGAGCTCGATCAGCTGATCACCCGCGAGGGCCCGGAAACCGTGGCGGCATTCATTGCCGAGCCGGTCATGGGGGCGGGCGGGGTGATCGTCCCGCCGCAGACCTATTTCCAAGGGATCGCGGCGGTCTGCGCCAAACACGACGTCTACATGATTGCCGACGAGGTGATCTGCGGGTTCGGCCGCCTGGGGACCCCGTTCGGATCGCAGGCGCTCGGGTTTCGGCCGGACGGCATCTCGGTAGCCAAGGCATTATCCTCCGGATACGCGCCGATCGCCGCCGTGCTGGTACCCGAACCCATGTACGAGGCGCTGCTGACCGAAAGCCGGAAGATCGGCACGTTCGGCCACGGCTTCACCTATTCGGGGCATCCGGTCGCCGCGGCCGTGGCGCTCAAGACCCTGGAGATCTACGCACGCGATCGGCGCGCGGAATCGGGCTGATCGGCGGGGTCGAGCTGGTTGCGGACAAGCGGACCAAGCGATCGTTCGACCGCGAGTGCGGCGTCGGCGCACGTTGCGTGCGCTTTGCCGAGGACAACGGGCTGATCGTTCGCGCGGTCGCAGGCGACGTGGTGTCGATCTGTCCGCCGCTCGTCATCACGACGCAGGAGATCGACGAGCTGTTCGATCGGCTGGCCCGGGCCCTCGATCAGACGCTCGATTGGGCGCAGAGCGAGCG
>WNGM01003920.1_pt1 | contig 11817 bp, 9 predicted proteins | sample 5400571 | NCBI WGS metagenome assembly WNGM01 (sample SAMN13153378, study PRJNA577476) | soil metagenome | isolation source: 100 cm soil or saprolite under Garry oak tree replicate 2 | place: USA:California | collected 2016-06-15
GGCCGCGCGCGGCCTCGGCGAGTAGGACGCGAAGACCATGGTGAAGCTCGATGCCGGCGACAACGGGCCCAGCCTGATCCGGGCCCGCCGCCTCGACAAGACCTATCGCCGGGGGGGCGAGGAGATCCACGTCCTGCAGGGCTTGAACCTCGACGTGTTCCGGGGAGAGTTCGTGGCTTTCATGGGCCCGAGCGGGTCGGGCAAGACCACGCTCCTGAACCTCCTGGGCGGCCTGGACGTGCCCTCCGCGGGCAGCATCACCGTGGCCGGCGACGAGATCACGCGCCTGTCCCGGAAGAAGCTCACGCAGTGGCGGGCCCGCCACGTCGGCTTCGTCTTCCAGGTCTACAACCTGATCCCCGTGCTCACCGCCTTCCAGAACGTGGAGCTGCCGCTCTTGCTCACGCCGCTCGCGAAGGCGGAGCGGCGGAAGCACGTGGAGACCGCGCTCGGGGTGGTGAGCCTCGCCGACCGCATGCACCACTTCCCGCGCCAGCTCTCGGGCGGGCAGGAGCAGCGGGTGGCCATCGCCCGCGCCATCGCGGCCGATCCCACCTTCCTGCTCTGCGACGAGCCCACCGGCGACCTGGACCGCAAGAGCGCCGACGAGATCCTGGAGCTGCTCGCCCTGCTGGTGGCGGAGCGCGGGACCACGATCCTCATGGTCACCCACGACCCCCGGGCGGCGGAGCGGGCCCAGACCCTGCTCCATCTCGAGAAGGGCGTGCTGGTGGAGAGCGGAGCCGGTCTCGGTAGCAGCGTTCCCTCCCCCCAACGTGGTGGAGGATAGGAGGGGGGGTCGATGAATGACTAAGTTCCTTCCCCTGTTCCTCGCCAACCTCAAGCGGAAGAAGGTCCGCACCGTGCTCACCGTCGGCTCCTTCGTGGTCGCGCTCTTCCTCTTCGGCCTCCTCGCGGCCATCCGCGCCGGCTTCCGCCAGGGGATCGATGTGGCGGGGGCCGACCGCCTGGTGGTGATCAACAAGGTCTCGCTGATCCAGCCCCTGCCCATCGCCTACCGGGACCGTCTGCTGCGGACCCCCGGGATACGCGACGTCACCTTCGCGAGCTGGTTCGGAGGCGTCTACCAGGACGAGAGGAACTTCTTCGCCCAGTTCGCGATCGAGGTGGAGAGCTGGCGGAAGATGTACCCGGAGTTCCTGATCGGCGAAGACGAGTGGCGAGCCTTCCTGGCGGACCGGCAGGGGGCCATTGCGGGCCGCGCCACCGCCGAGCGCTTCGGCTGGAAGGTCGGAGACCGCATCCCGATCCGCGGGACCGCCTGGGGCGGCACCTGGGAGTTCAACCTGCGCGGCATCTACCGCGGCCAGCGACCGCAGGACGACACCACCCAGTTCTGGTTCCAGCGGAAGTACTTCGAGGAGAACGGGCCCGAGTGGGGGCGGGGGATCGTGGGCTGGTACGTGGTCCGCGTCGCGAACCCCGACGACGCGGTGGGCGCGGCCAAGGCCGTCGACGAGGCCTTCGAGAACTCCCCCTGGGAGACGCGCACCCAGACCGAGAAGGCCTTCGCGGCCTCGTTCGTGAAGCAGATGGGCAACATCGAGTTCCTGATCCTGGCCATCGGCACCGTGGTCTTCTTCACTCTCCTCCTCGTGACCGGCAACACGATGGCGATCGCGGTCCGGGAGCGCACGGGCGAGCTGGCCGTGCTCAAGGCGGTCGGGTTCTCGGACGCCTTCGTCCTGCGGCTCGTCCTGTCCGAGTCGCTCCTCGTCGCCCTCGTGGGCGGGACCCTGGGCCTGGGCCTCGCGAAGTACCTCATCTCGGAGCGCGACCTGACCCAGGGCCTGATCCTGCTCTACCTGCCGGGCACCTCGCTCGGGGCCGGCCTCCTCACCGCCCTCCTCGTGGGCTTCGCGGCCGGCATCGTCCCCGCCCTGTCCGCCATGCGCCTCACCGTGGTCGAGGCGCTGCGGCGGATCTGAGCCATGGCCATTCCCCTCGCCTACAACCTGCGCAGCGTCCGGGAGCGGTGGACCTCGGCGGTGGTGGCGGTGCTCGGAATCGCGGGGACGGTCGGGGTGTTCGTGGCCATGCTCGCCCTCGCCAACGGCTTCCGGGCCACCCTCGTCTCCTCCGGCTCGCCCGCCAACGCCATGGTCCGGCGGGCGGGCTCGAACTCCGAGATGGAGAGCATCCTCCCCCTCGAGCAGACCCGGCCGGTGGAAGACGCGCCCGGGGTGGTCCGGGACGGGCCCACCCCGCTGGTGAGCGCGGAGGTGGTGGTGATCGCCGCCTTTCCCCTCCGCCAGACGGGGACCGACGCCAACGTCCAGGTGCGCGGGGTGTCCCCGCGCGCGCTGGCCGTCCGCCAGGGCGTGCGCGTGGCGGAGGGGCGCTTCTTCACCCCGGGCCTGCCCGAGCTCGTGGTGGGGCAGGGCGCGGTCAAGGCCTACGCAGGGCTCGACCTGGGCTCGACGATCCCCTTCGGAGGGGCGACCTGGAGCGTGGTCGGGATCTTCGATGCCGGGGGCAGCGCCTTCGACTCCGAAGTGTGGTGCGATGCCGACGTGCTGAACGCCACCTACCAGCGGCCGCGCGGCCTCTACCAATCCGTCACCGCACGCCTGGCCTCGGCCGACGCCTTTCCCGCCTTCAAGGCGGCCCTCCAGGGCGACCCGCGCCTGACCGTCCTCGCGGAGCGCGAGGTGGACTACTGGGCGCGTCAATCCCGGACGGTCACCACCCTGATCCTGGTCCTGGGCTCGCTGGTGGCGTCGGTCATGGGGGTGGGAGCGGTCTTCGGCGCCCTCAACACGATGTACGCGGCGGTAGCCGAGCGAGGGCGGGAGATCGCGGTCCTCCGGGCCCTCGGCTTCGGCGCGGGCAGCGTCGTGGCCTCGTTCGTCTTCGAGGCGCTCGTGATCGCGTTCCTGGGGGGCGTGATCGGGGGCATCGCCGTGCTGCCCCTTAACGGCCTGATCACCGGGACCATGAACTGGCAGACCTTCGCCCACCTGGCCTTCGCCTTCCGCATCACGCCGCCCCTGATGCTCCTGGGCCTGCTGTTCGCGCTGGCCATGGGGCTGCTCGGCGGCCTCCCGCCGGCCATCCGGGCGGCCCGCCGGCCGGTGGCGGCCGCCCTCCGGGCGCTGTAGCGCCTCCTGGGTAGACCGCTCAAGGGGCGGGGTCCGCGTCTGACACCCGGTCACAATCCGCCACCAGCGGCAGCAAACCACACTCGGCCTCCACCACGAGTCCTCCGACTCGGGGCCCCCTGCAGGGAGTTCCCTCCCCCGCCGCCGCCCCCTCGGACGAAGCGACCACACGCAGCCGAGGGCGCTGCAACGCATGCGCCTCGAGCCCTCCGAGCACGAGGGACTGCCGGTGGAACAGGGGATGGATGTCCGTGGCCGAGAAGACGGGCAACCCCGCGGGGAGGCGTTCGGCAATACAGCGAACAAAGCGGACCTCTTTCCGGGGGAGCCTGGAGAGGGTGTAGCCCCGCTCCTCGAGCAGGGCCCCCGCGTGCAGCCGCGGCCAGGGCGAGTAACGGACGCGGGCGAGGAGAGGGAGCTGGAGCCCCCAGGAGACGAGCACCAGAGCGCCGACTCCGGCCGCGGACCAAGGGGGCCGGAGCGCGGCCGTGGTGGAAGCGGCCCTGGACGAGGGTGTGGACGAAGCAAAGACGAGGCAGGCGACGACGAGGGCCAGCAGGGTCGCGATCCGGGGAGGCCACAGCATGAGCCCGAACCCGTACCCGCTGGAGGAGACCAGGAGGACGGTCACGAGGGGCGGAGATGACACAAGGAGCAGGAGGAGGCCTCGGGGGAGACGTCTGCCGAGGGGGAGAAGAAGGAGGGCACCCATGAGGGCGTAGCCGGCCAAGCCCCTCTGCAACCGCAGGAGCGCGTCCGGGTCGCCGGGCCCGGCGAGGGTCTGGCCAAGTATCCGGAGCGAGCCCAGGATCCGAGGGGCGGCCGTGGCCTGGGTCGCCGCGGACCCCCGACCCGCGGCAACGAGGGCGGCCATGCCCAGCGCGAAGACCAGGGTCACCGCAAGGAGGCCCGCGAGAGCGCCCGCGATTGCCCTCCGGCGCTCCTCGCGGGAGCCATCTCGGAGCACCGGGAGGCGCCAGGCGAAGTGGGCGAGGAGCACCGACGCGCAGAGCACCGCCCCGTCTTCCTTGACCAGCACCACCAGCGCTCCCACCAGAATCGCCCGTCTCCGCCGTCCATCGGCCAGCTCCAGAGCCAGGAGAAGCGCCAGCGGGGGATAACAGAGCTCCGGGTGAAACCCCCAACGCCGGTGATCGAAGGCGAAGTAGGCGATCGGAGAGAGGAATCCGGCCAGGATCGCGAGACGCCCGCACAGGTCGAGAGCGCCGGTGGACACGACCCGCAGGACCGCGATCAGGTCGAGGAAGACCAGGCCGAGAATGAGGCCGTAGGCACCGAGAGGAATCGTGAGGGGCGAGAATGCAGGGAGCAGGTAGAAGTTGTGAATGGCGTAATGGTCGCCGTACACGTTGTCGTGGAGCAGCCGGCCGTCGAAGTACCAGCTCCGGGTCATCTCGAGAAAGGAGAACAAGTCGCTGCCCATGTACTCCAGGTTATGGAAGAGAAGGGCCTTGCAGAGGCCCCCGTAGAGTACGGCGAGGACGGCGATGATACCTGGCGCCAACCTCGACCGCCGGGAGCTCCTGCCCGACCCGAGGTCGGGAGCTTCCGGCTGGTTCTCGAGCATCCGGCGATGATCCTCAGCGCTGGTGACGCTGTCAACGAGCGGGGCCGCCGCGCCAACGGGCGAGCTGCTCGGCCAGCCGTTCGGGATAGCTGTTGTGGAGCAGGACACGCCGGGTCGCGCCCTCCACGAAGCGGATCTCCCAGCGCCCGTAGGCCACGAGGGCCAGCGCCCCCAGCGCGAACACCAGGAGGAGCGCCGCCGAGCGCGCCCGGGCGGAGCCCGCCCGCACGAGCAGGACCCGACCGCCGCCCATGAGGACCACGGCCAGCGCGCTCGCGAAGGCCACGCGATAGCCGGCTCGCACCAGCGGGGAGAAGTAGCGAACCTCCAATTGGTGCCGTCCCGGAGGGACGTGGAGGCCGACGAAGCCGCCGTTCACCTCGAGGAGGCGGGAGGGGGCGCCGTCGAGCAAGAGGCTCCAGTTCGCGGTGACGTTCGGGAAGGGCGTAACGAGAACGGCCGCCGTGCTCGCTTGGACGTCGATCACCGCCAGGTTGGAGGTGAGGGCGACCAGCCGGTTGCCCTCGTTGAGGGCGGCGAGGGCGCTTCCCGAGGCAGGAGACGAGAGCGGCCCGTCCGCACAGACGGAGTCGGTGACGAGCGTGCGCAGCGCGCCCGTGTCCCAACAGCCGCCCTCCGCATTCACGAGGGCGAGGGCATCGGAGGTGGTCCGCGCGCAGGCCAGGTTCGGGGAGAGGTAGAAGGGAAGCAGCACCCCGCGTTCACGGAGGCCGGGGTGGATGGGGAGATAGCAGTTGGTGCTCCGGAGTGCGCTCTTGAAAAAGCGCGCGTAGGCCACGGTGGCGGTGCCATCGGATTCCTCCGCGAGGAAGTTGCTGGCCTGGAGCGGCGCGCTGCCGTAGAGCGGCAGGTGGTCGGCGGCGGCGAACTCTGCGAGGGAGGCGCTGCGCGGCCGCTCCTCGGTCCAGGTGCCGTGGCGCATCAGCATCGAGGTCTGGGCGATGGTGGCCAAGGCCGCCATCGCGGCCCTCGCCCGCGGTTGCCGCGGGAAGAGCAACCCTCCCGCCACGAGGGCGCCCGCGGCGAGCCAGAGCGCGCGGAGGGCGGGAGACCAGAAATCCGAGAGGGAGGCCGCGCTGTACTCGTGGGTGGCCGTCCCGCCCAGCGGAGAGCCAGGCCGGAGGGCGACGAGCGCGAGGCCCAGGAGGCTGAGACCCAGGGCGGCGGCCGCGGCCGGCCGCAGCGCGGCCCGGAGCCGGTCTTCCAGGGCCACGGGGGAGGCGGCCCGAAGCGAGAGCGCGCTCGCGAAGGCGAAGAGCGGGAGCAGGGCGAGCGCGCGTCCGGGGATGCGGAGGAAGCCGAAGCCCGGCACGCGCTCGAAGAAGAAGGGGAAGAGGGGGGTGGCGGCGCCGAGGGCGTAGATCGGGGGCAAGGCCAGGACGAGGAGCCAGGCGCGGCGGCCCCGCGTGCGCGCCAGTACGAGCAACAAGGCGAGGCCGGCGACCACGAACAGGGTGGGGCCCGCGAACGCGGAATGGACCTCGGCCGTCCAGGGGTACACCAGGTTCTCGAGGAGGCCGCGCGGCGCCATCGCCCAGGCGGTTCCCCATTCGAGGTCCGCGTGGGCCACGCGCCGGTCGTTGACCGCCATCCACTCCCAGAGAGCGAGCCCGTGGGGCGCGGCCAGGAGCGCGCCCAGGGCCGCGGCGAGGAGCGCCTCCCCTCCTCGACGCACCAGGAGGCCGGGAGCGCAGCCGGCCGCGAGGAGCGCGGGGACGAAGAGGAGGGCGGCGAGGCCGGCAAAGGGCAGCACCACCGGATAGCCACAGGTGAGGAGGAGCTGGCTCGCCACCACGACCAGGGCGAGGAGGAGGCGTGACGGGGCCAGGACGTGGAGGGCGGAGATCAGCACCACGGCGTGGGCGTAGACCGTGGCTTCGAAGGCCGTGCCGTAACGGAGGTTGTCGAGGGTGCGGAGATTGTAGACGGCCAGGAAGGAGATGACGTAGGCGGCGGCAGGCGAGAGCCCGACCCCCCGCCGCCAGGCCGCGTAGTGGATACCCTGGGCGACGACGAGGAGCAGGAGGTGGCGCAGGGTGAACCAGCGCAAGGCTTCGCCGTCCCAGTAGCCGGGGAGCCGGCTCGTGAGCCAGGCCGGGAAGTGGAAGTACTGGGCGAAGAAGAGCCCGCCCACGGGGATGCCGCCGGTCTGGTGCGGATAGAAGAGCGGCTCCAGGCCGGAGTCGGTGTACGAGCGGAAGGTGAGCGCGCCCCGGGTCGGGAGGACCACGTAGTCCCGGCCCAGGGTCTCGTGGCCGAAGATCATCCAGCCGAACAGGACGAGGGGCGGAAGCCCGAGACCGGCTGCGAGCAACAGACGGCGGCCCATGGCTACTCGCGTCGCAACGCATCCATGGGCTGGAGCTGAGCCGCCTGCCAGGCGGGGTAGAAACCGAAGCCGATCCCCACCCCGAGGGCCATCAGCAGGGCAAGGACGAGCACGAAGGGGGCGATCGCGGTGGGCCAGTCCGCGTAGTGGTGGATCGCGAACGAGCCGCCGATCCCGAGCACCGCGCCCAGCACCCCGCCGGCGCTGGTGAGCAGCGAGGACTCGACCAGGAACTGGGAGGCGATGTTTCGCCGGGTCGCGCCCAGGGCCCGGCGGACCCCGACCTCGCGGGTCCGCTCGGCGACGCTGGCCAGCATGATGTTCATGATCCCGATCCCGCCCACCAGCAGGCTGATGGCGGCGATGGCCCCCGTGACCACGTTGAAGATGCGCTGGGTGCGCTCGCGCTGGCGGAGGACCTCGCGGGGGACGATCACGTCGAAGGCTTCGCCGCCGGTGGTGCGCTTGAGGAGCGTCTTCACGACCTCCGCCGCAGGCCCCACCTGCGAGGCGTCGCCCACGCGGAGGACGATCTCGTCGATCCCGTGGGGGCGAGGGTCGGCGCCGCGGTCGAGGGACGGCAGGGGGACGAACACCGACCGGTTGATGTCGCGGGTGCGGATGGGGCCCGGACGCCCGCGCGGCGCGGCCCGTCCCTCGAGGACGCCCACCACCTGGTACCAGTCGCCGCCCACGAGCACCCGCTCTCCGCGCGGATCGCCCAGGGGGAGGACCGACCGGGCCACCGAGGCCCCCAGCACCGCCACCCGCTTGCGGTCCTGGACGTCGAGGACGGAGAGGAAGCGGCCGGAGGCGACGGGCAGCCGGGCCGCGGCCTGGTAGGCGGGCGTCGTCCCCACGATCGCGGCCTCGGTGTGCCGCGCTCCCGCCTCCACGGGCAGCGCGGTCTCGCGCAGGGGCGCCACCGCGATCACGCCGGGGACGACCTCGGCCAGGGATTCCGCGTCGCGCAGGGTCAGGCCGGCCGCCGGCGGTCCCCCGGGCGCGCTCCGGCGGCCTCGCACGGTGATGCTGTCGATCCCGAGGCCGGCGATCTGCTGGAGCGACTCCCGCCGCGCGCCCTCCCCCACCGACGACATGGCCACCACCGCCGCCACTCCGAACACCACGCCCAGGATGGAGAGGCTGGAGCGGAGCTTGTGCAGGAGCAGGCTCCGCACGCCGAGGCGGAGGAGGACCCGCGGGGACATGCCTAACCCAGCCGCTCCTCCGCCTCGACGCGGCCATCGCGCAAGCGGATCAAGCGCCGGGCGCGCCGGGCCAGGGCCTCGTTGTGGGTGACGAGGATGATGGTCCGCCCCTCGGCATTCAGGCCGTCGAGGAGCTTCGCGACCTCCTCGCCGGTCGCCGAGTCGAGGTTGCCGGTGGGCTCGTCGGCCAGCAACAGGCGCGGCTCCGTCACCAGGGCGCGGGCGATCGCGGTGCGCTGCGCCTCCCCGCCCGAGAGCTCCGACGGCCGGTGGTCCGCTCGCTCCGCGAGGCCCACCCGCGCGAGGCTCGCGAGGGCCCGCGGCCGCCACTCCGGGGGAGGCACCTCCCCGTAGAGGAGGGGCGTCTCCACGTTCTCCGCCACCGTGAGCTGGGGCAGGAGGTGGAACGACTGGAAGACGAAGCCGATGCGCCGGTTGCGAACGCGGGAGAGGCGGTCATCCGGGAGGGACGAGACGGGCTCGCCCTCCAGGTCGTACTGGCCGCTGGTCGGCCGGTCCAGGCAGCCGAGGATCGAGAGCAGGGTCGACTTGCCCGAGCCCGACGGGCCCATGATCACGAGCTTCTCACCCTCGGTCACGGTGAGGGTCACTCCGTCGAGGGCCGTCACCCCCCTGGCGCCGCGCGGGTAGAGCTTCCGGACCTCGCGGAGGGACACCACCGGAGGGCGGCTCACGCGCCACGCCGGCCGGTCATGGCTTTTCGCTCATCGCCGGCGAGGTTAGCACGGGAGCGCGGGTCCGCCCGCTCCGCAGGCCGAGCACGCCGATCACGGCGACCGGAAGGACGAAGGGGATCGTCCGGTTGAACTCCCGGTGTTCCGTCGTTCTCGACCTCCATCACCCGTTGGCGAGGGCATCTGAAGAGCGAGGCGCTTCTCGGCCTCCGCCTCCAGCAGGCGTTCGAGGGCGGCGGTCGTTCGCGTCTGACCTCCAAAGACGAGATTACCGGTCTGCAGCAACGATTGGGGGTCGCGGAAGCCCAGTTGCCGCAGCAGGTCACGCAGGTCGGCCATGGCGACCTGCTGGTGCCCGCCGAGATTGATGGCCCTGAGGAGGGCCAGGTAGGTCGTCATGGAGCCGCTCCTCGGCCCTCAGATCCAGCTCGGGAACCAGGTCCACAGCCCCGGCCCGCCGAAGAGGCGCGCGTGCCACCAGGCGGTGGGCACCGGGATCGCGGTGTAGAAGGGCAGGAAGAGCAGGAAGAGGCCGATCACGATCCCGAGGTAGAGCTTGGGGAGCCCCGTGGGCCAGTAGCGGTCCAGCAGCATCCCCAGGCTGAGGCAGGCGTAGGGGATGGCCTCGAAGAGGTAGTGGCCGTAGTTCAGGGTGCGCGGAGAGATCCCCCAGGGCAGGTAGAGAAAGCAGAAGCCCGCTCCCGAGAAGATCCGGCGGGGATCGCGCTCGCGGATCCCCGTCACGAGGGCCCACGCGGTGACGGGGACGCTCGCCCACCACAGGGCCGGGTTTCCGAGGGCGAGGATCCCGCGCGTCCAGCCGTCCTCGTACCGGAAGAAATACCAGGTCGGCCGATAGAGCCAGGGCCAGGTCCACCAGCGGCTGAAATAGGGATGGGTGGCGTTGAGGTGCGCGTGGTAGTTCCAGATATCGCGCTGGACGGTGACCACTTCCTTGGGCGAATGGTGCTGGAGCATCCAGGGGACGTAGCTCAGGAAATAGATCGCCGGGGGCAGGGCGAGGAAGGCGATGGCCACGAGCGCCAGCTCGCGCAGGGCGAAGAGCCGCCTCTTCCGGACGACCACCAGCACCAGGCCGAGGAAGCCCCAGGCCCAGAGGCTGGTCCAGCGGGTGGACAAAGCGAGGCCGAGCAGGACGCCGGCAAACCACATCTCGAGGAAGGGGAGGCGCTCCGCGAGGGCGGCTCGCAGGACCGCGAGCGCGGCCGAGACCTGGAACAGCACCGCGAAGATATTGGTCATGGCGATCCGGCTCTGCACCAGGTAGACGCCGTCCGCGAGGAGGAGCACGGAGGCGAGGAGGGCGGCGCGCTCGGTGGGAAGAACGCGCCGCGCGAAGAGGTAGAAGATGGGGGCGAGCAAGGTCCCCGCGATCGCGGGGGCGAGGCGCCAGGCCCAGGGCTCATAGCCGAAGGCCCACACACCGACCGCAATGAGGAGCTTGGCGGTGGGCGGGTGGACCCATTCCGTGGGAGGCTGGCCCTCGAGGTACTGCTTCGCGGTCTTCGCGTGGTAGACCTCGTCGAAGTACTCCTCGGACGGGTAGAAGAGCCCGGGCAGGCGAAAGGCGGCCGCGGTGAGCAGCAAGAGAAGAGCGATCCTCGTCATCGCGTCTTCCGGCCTCCCTTCATGAGGTCGACCGCGTAACCGATGGGGACCCCGAACGAGTTCCCCCCGAACTTCGAGAGCACCGCGTACTCGACCCCGATCACCACTCCTTCCTTGTTGAGCACGGGGCCGCCGCTCCCCCCTTGCGTGGTAGGGGCGTCGAAGACGATGTCGCTCTTCGTGACGTCCCCGATGTGCCCCTGGGTGGTGGAGGGACGGATCAGGCCCTTCCGGGCGAGCACCTCGGTGATGCGCTCCGACGACGTCCCGGCCGCGGTCAGGACCTCCTTCACGACCTTTCCGTCGGTCTTGGCGAGCAGCGCCTCCAGCCCCGCGGGGTAGCCCACCACCACCACGGGCTGGCCGGCGACGGCCCCTCCGCCCGTACGGTCGAGGGGAAGCGCCGGGATGCGCCGCCCGCGCAGGTCGAGGTGGAGGAGCGAGAGGTCGGTGGCCGCCGCGTGGCGCACCACCTCCAGCTCGAAGGGCTCCGCCTCCCGCGGGAAGAACGCGCGGAAGAGGGTGAAGCGGGGCTTGAAGCCTCGGGCGATCAAGGCGTCGGCCGTCCCTTCGTTCCACCACGGCTCGGCCACGTGGCGGTTCGTGAGGACGAGCCCCCCGCGGTCCACCAGGAAGCCGGTGCCGAAGTACTCGACGAGGTGCACCGCCCCTGTCCCCGCGGGGTCGAGCACGGGGTTGCCCTCGTCGTCCCGGACCGGGCTGCCCTCCTCCAGCCGGTAGCGGAGGGGCCGTGCCTCCTTGTCGTAGAAGGCGAAGGCACCCTGGATGAGGCAGACCCCCGGCCCATACTCGCGGATGACGCGTTCCCCCGCGGCCCGCTCGCCCTCCAGGTTGGCCAGGCGGTCGCGGGTCTCGGCGAGGTCCTGGCGGACCGCGTGCACCTCGCCCGCGGCCGCCTCCGCGAGCTGCCGGTTGAGCTGCTCCTCCCGTCCCCGCAGCTCCTCGATGCGGGCCTCGAGGAGCGAGCGGTCGGCCTCGGCTTTCCGCCGCTCCTCCTCGATGCGCGCGTAGAAGCGCTGGCGCTCGCTCTCCGCCGCCTGGAGGGCCTCCCGCAGCCGGCCGAGCTCCACCCGCAGCCGGTGGGACTGCCACTCTGTCCAGGCGAAGACCAGCGGGCCCAGAACCAGGACCCCGGCCAGGGTGGCTCGGAAGGGGAGGGTGGTGCGGGCGGTGGTCTCGCGCAGGAGCACGCGCGCGAAGC